>WNFI01025456.1_pt1 | contig 12472 bp, 12 predicted proteins | sample 5400471 | NCBI WGS metagenome assembly WNFI01 (sample SAMN13153348, study PRJNA577476) | soil metagenome | isolation source: 100 cm saprolite on Douglas fir-dominated hillslope | place: USA:California | collected 2013-09-17 | reverse complement strand
CCTGAGTTCGTGTCAAAGTTTCGAGCGGAATAACTTGTTGTGACATGTTGCCTCTTTCTTGGAGGAACAATAGCCAATTTTTGTATAGGATTGAAATATCAGTTTCCTATGTCCAGGATAGAGGTTGCCTATGGAATCTGTCGCGCGGTCAAGTTGATCGACCACCCGGCAATTTGGGCCATTCGGACCTCAGTTACTGAAGGAGGGGGATCGGCTTCGATACTCGCCAGGTATTAGGGTTTGCCAGCGTCAGAGCAGGGCCCTTTTTCGACGCCTTCGAATCGTGGCTGGCGAACTCGTACGTTGCGCTCATTTTCTGACTTCTTCGTCCTCTCTAATGTCGGTAGCTTCAATAGCGTTTCCGGAGCGATTGGATATGAGGTGCTATCATGGTCACGCATTTGGACGAGGCCGACGTTCGCGTGGTACTGCAGTGGGACGAGTTGATCCCTTGCATGGAGATCGCGCTTGTCGCCTTCTCAACCGGTCGTGTGCAGCAGCCTGTGCGGACATGCTTACGATCGAAGAGGGGAAACGCTACCTAGGCATCACGCCAGCGTGAATACACTTTCTCGCCCGGCGCATAACAATATTTCCGGGGCGAAAATTCAAAACCCCCGCTGTCTGGTCGACCAAATTCGCTAAGAATGTGACGGGTCTTTGCTCGTTCTCTGCTCTCAGGCGCGGTAATGTTTGCTTTCTGTGCCAGGCTCCGGATAGATCCCCGTCAACTCAGTGGCGGAACGCAAATCGCCTACTACGCCCGGGATATCAACGTCCTTCGCGATCATCGAAACCTCGACCCACGCTGACGTTACGAGGGTGAGGATTATACAGCGGCTCAATCGCCGACGATGGAGCTCGATTTCACTGAACCGTTAGTTTCACTTATCGGCAAAACAATAGCCCGACTTAACCCATCAAAAAGCAAGGTTGATCCGAATGTCGTAACGATCGAGGCGCAGGATCCTGACAGCGGTGAGCACTGACACCAAGATGGGGAGCTTCGCTACGAATATCCGCGACACGACGTTCGGCTAGGTCATTAGCAGCATGCCCGCCACTTCTAGCCTGGACGGAGTTCGGCCTACGCGCCAGATCGTTGCCAACCACGCGGCGTCAGCGACTTGGAGTCAGGTGCGCCCGTGGCATCCACCCCGCCGTCTCCAACCGGATCGGGTTTTCGGCATGGCGTATGACTGGGATGTCTGTTTAGCCAGTACCTGCCTTCCGAGTCCGATGCGGCTTTCCGGTTGCGTAAGAAATGGTGTGTTTCCGGACCGGATAATTATTGTCCGCCGGCGCCCGGCGCGGCCGAGACTTTCTCTGACCTCCTTGCATCACTTCGTCGATTGCAGACTGCGGGCGATTGTTGAGGATGGTCGAGGGTGTGGGAAGGGAATTAATCGAAGGCGAGGCTGCTAGCCAAAAGTTGAGTTCCGGCGAGATTGGGCGGCTGTCGGCGTCAAAATAAGTATTCTGCCACGTGTCGTCGGTCTTGAGAGAGGTCCAGGCCGTTTTGGGATTTTTGGCGAGCCACCACCGCCAGGCGTAGTGATCGTATATGTCCAGCGCATTCGCCGCGTAGGCTTCCGCCAGCGGTCGATGGCCCTTAATGATCGCCATGTTTTCGTCGTTGTTATAACACGCTTGGAAACCCAAATTGTTGCTTCCCGTCACTACGATACATCCGTCCGAGAACGGGTCGATTACCACGAATTTGCTGTGAGTCACAGCGAAACCGGCCTTGTTGAGCTCTTTTTCCCACACTCCTATCGGATCACTCACTCCCAGGGCGGGGATTACTCGGTAGTCGGTGGGTACCTTTTGTCCGGGCGGCAGTTTGGCGCCAGCGCCGTCACCTGGAGCATCGCTCCTGATCGCGACCGCGAAATCCTGCGCCGCCTTGGCGACAGTCACCGTGCCGCGAACGAAAAGCGCCGGGTTGGCATCCTGCGCCTTGGCGATCGCATCGATGATGCTTGGACTTCCCGGCTCGAAGACGACGAATAGAATGGCCTGCTTTGCGCTGGCGATCAGGTTGAAGACTTCCTCGAGTTCCGGCGGAGCTGCCTCACCGGTGCGTTTTTTCGCCCGCGCCTTTGGGGTACTTGGTGAGAACCATAAATCGACAGTTCCGCTACCGTCCTCGAGCGGGATGCTGACCGGGCCCTTGCCGTCGTCGCTGCGTAGCGGCGCCCCTTGCGCACCCTTGCCGCCGGCGGCCTCGGTGTCCGCCTTGAGATTGTCCCAATATTCCTTGTATGCGGCGGCGATTTTTGGCGAACGTGCGATCACAGTGTTGTTCGATTGGGCGCACAAGGCTCGACCAGTCCAATTCGTGGAACCGAACTGAACCGCTTGCGGGCCGTTGTTATCCAAGATGGTAAATTTATTATGGCCGATATGTCCGCTTGGCATCATTCGGTCAATGACGTTGACGCCAGCAGCAACCGCCTGTTGGCGCTCGTCCGCATAGGTGTCGTTGGTCTTCTTTTCATTCACGGTTCCCGGCATGTTCGAAAGAATCACGTTCGCCCTTGCCGCCAAGGCGGTCACCGTGGCAATCAGTTGCTGATCTTCGAATTCATAAAGCGCGCACCAAACCTTGCCATTATTGGATGTTGCCTCCTTCGGCAGCATCATCATGGCTTCAATCATTTGTCCTGCGAGATCTAGGCGCAACTGGTCATTAGGATCAGCGATTCGTTGCAACAGTTCGGCCTTCATGCTGTTCAAGTCGTCTTTAGCATGGAGCGCATGCGCCGTCGCCTGCGTGGCGAGTATGCCGCGATTAAAATAGGCGGAGAGCATACCGTGGTCCGGCGTCAGTTGTACGACGTTGGTCGTGAGCGATTCGACCGACATCGGCGTCACGGCCCCCGGTTGACCACCCATCGGCACAATCCGGTAGGAGTAGGAGCCGCCGCGCTTTGCATAGACATCCTTCCAGAAAAACTTCTGAACAGGATCCTGGGCCGTGGTGCGGGACGCCGTGGCATCCTGATTGGGAAAGGTTGCCAGAGCGGGCAGGCAGGTTTCCGTTCCGGCCTTGACGTCGATGCGGTAGATGGCGAAACCGAGGCATCCTGTAATCCTCCCGCCGAACGTCCACGCGGCCACGGCAATATCGTTGTTCGAAAATGCGATTGCTTTCATTAACAATTGTGACTGCTCAATGCACTCGGGTTATCGTCGCAGTGCCAAAGACACGCCGCAATACGTAGAACTACGTATATACCTCCCTCATCGAGGATCTGATGGACCTCAGCTCATATTCAGCGTTCTGTTCGTCGTCTTCGAAGTTTACGGCTAATCGTCGGGCAAGATCGGCATTCTGGTTGGGCATAGGTTTTACCGAATACCACGCCGCGCCGGAAAATATCCCGAGAGGATCTTGCTCGAGAGCATCGACTGGGTTGCGCACGGCTTCGAAGTCGTGCACACTGCGCCGGCCTAGTTCGCCACCATTTGGTGGCTCTTCAGGTCCACCGTCACCAAATCATAGCGTGACTGGAGAATGCTTTGGTCGGTCACCTGGTGGAAGCCGATCCGCAACTGGTCTTTATCGGCTGAAATCCGCAAATACCCGTAGTTCCGGTCGTCGTACTTTTCGAGAACCAAACCGGTGGTTTGAACTGCCGGATTCGCTTCAAGGTAATCTACCCTGCTCCCGTTGAAAGGTTCGAGCGAGGGCTGGCCTCGCCTCGATCGCACCAGCGGATTGGCGGCGTGCCCGCCATTGCCGCAAACCAGGAACGGCACGTCCATTTTCTGACCGTGAAACGTTACCTCTCTGGTGTAGCGCTGGTAGTTGTGGGCGTGCCCGGAAAGGAAGGCATGAGGATAGACGGCAGCTTCGAGACAAATCTCATCAATCTGGCGAAGCATCGCGGAACTACAGCCGTGATTTCCTCTGGCGCCGGAAGCAGCCTGAGGCGCGTAGCTGAACGCCGGATGATGAGACGCCAGCAGGACCGCACCTTGGTAGTTGTCATCTTTGATGCGCTTCAACTGGGCGGCCAGATACTCAAGCTGAAAGTCCGGTACGGCAGTCCACTTGCCCTGTTCGCTCGAGATTACGCCCGGATCTTCGAGCGAGTTGCTGAACAGAGCAATCACGCGAACGAAAGGCGCGTCAAGCGTTAAGTAGACACCCGGCTGAGTCATCGCGGTCCGGTGGAGGGACGCAGCTTCGGGCGTGATCACCGGCTTTTCGGAACAGAAGTTGCGGCAGAAGATGGTCAGGGGTTCGGAGCTGGCGGGAGTGCCCGGCACGATGAACGAATCGTGATTCCCAGGAATTGCGAAGATAGGCGCGGGGTAATTGCGGAACGGATCGTAAAACTGATCGTAATAGAACTTCGACTCCCCAAAATCGTAGACTACGTCGCCGAGATGAAAAAGAAATGCCGGACGATCGGAGGGATCGGCCGTGTGAGCGTCGGTCGTAAGCTGATCGGCTACGTTGATTTCGCTGCCGTACTTCCGTGAATTCGACGCTCCTGAATCGCCCAGCGCGTGGAAAACAATCCTGCCTATTCCTCTGATCTGGCCGACGATATCGGTTCCGCGGGGGCCGAGAGCGTCCTCAAGTTTGAAGATTTCTCCAGGGGCGACGCGTGATTTCTCGAAGCTGACTACATCTTTAACCAACAAATTCTCGATCTGCTTGTAAACTTCATTGTCCGAAGGATGAGGTTCCTGAAATCCGGCTGGGTCGCCGGATACAACAGCTTCATTGAACACGGGCTCTTGGAAGATCGGTCGGGGAACAGGAGGGGTCACGTCTCTTGGCATTCACTTGCTCCTCTTTTCGCGGAACCATGGGCTAGCCCGTGATTGGCGCATCAATTCTCACGGCGTCTGGTTTTTACGGACTAGTCACCTTTTGTCAATACGCATTTCTACGTATTGAATTATTCGGATCGTGTCGACAGAGTGTCTGCTGATGCGTATAAAGGCGAGAACCTTACCGCGTTCGAGAGCAATCCGTGGGATAATCGGTTATTCCAACCATAATCGTGAAGATGAGATATGCCCGGCTACTCTTTCATTAAAGACGATCAGTATGTCTTGAATTACAGCGCCAAGTATCTCGCCCGGCGCAATACGGATCGGCGCCACGCGTACGGGCCAGTAGGGGTTGACGCGTCTAGTGATCGAATCGCCGAAACGTGGCGATTTCCCATCATCGATTCATATGGAGGCGGCGCGCTCGCCGCAAACGATCCAAAAACGTTCAATGATTACAATGAAGTGACATTCATCTATGCCGGAGCCGACACTCAATCTCCAGCGAGTGTTTCAGTTATCGGAACCTTTGCAACGCTGTACGATCCCATTCCAATGCAGCGTGTGAATTTCGAAGGCGAGCCAACCCGGTATTGGTCTGTGACATACGTGGTTCCCAAGGGGCAGGTGCACCGGTATCGGTTCATCGTAGATGGTGCGTACCCAATCAACGACCCGGTCAACCCCCAAGAGGAGGGACTGGATAACGGGGCTACCTGGTCGCGGTTTTTCACCGACGGTTTCACATCACCACTGGTGATGGAAAGATGGGAGCTGGATATCCTCTACCGTCTTTCTGCCGAAATCTTGCCGTTTCAAACGGCGGATTCCACGAATTTTCTAGCGCGATTCTATGATTACCTGGATCGGGCGTCCAAAGAGACCCTGTACGCTCATGTCTACCGGCTGGATGATTCGGTCGGTGAGCTAAATTTCATCGATAACATTCTAGCGCGGGAGGAACGACACCGGCTCGTCGATTACAAGATATGCCTGCGCATTATCGACCGCGTTTTGCGCGAGCGAAACCCATACACGGAGCCCTCGCGCATGAGCCGAGAAATTTACTTCGATCTTTATAACGAGATGGCGTCGAACCAAGTAGCTGGATGGGATTACGATGCCTACGGCAGTCCCCAGTTCTTCCTTTATTTGCTGCGCCGACATGTTGTCACCGGCGCGTTTTGCCACCCGAAATATGGCGGCAATGCAGGCGCCGCGGGTTGGGCCTACCTTGCGGAAAGGTACGCGCTGCCGTCCGGGGGTCCAGGGCAGCAGGGCGAGACGTTATTTGAATGGCGCCGGGCTTTGGAGGTCCCGCTCGGCGTCAATACCGACTATCTTGGCTGAAGTTCAGGTCTGTTGCCTCGCGTTGCTGCGAGGCAAGGAGTAGAAATGAAAGATCAATTCGACGCCGTCATAATCGGCAGCGGTGCGGGCGGTGCGCCGATCGCACATATTCTGGCGAAAGCGGGAAAGACCGTGCTGGTTCTGGAGAAAGGGCCGCTGTTTCGCCCGCAATACCAAAGCTCGAACGGCCGCAGCGATTTCAAACGGGATGAATTGGTCTCCGACGGACCAGAGAAGCGCATTCAGCTTCCACTCGCGAACAACGGCCAATCCTACTATTCCAGTCACGTCGAACCGGACGTCAACGACGAGCCGCACGTGTATCGCGGTTCAGATAATTTGGACAAAGCGACCGTCGAGGGCTACACGGCGCAGGTGGTGGGTGGCGGAACTCAACTCTATGGCGGTGTTTCGTTTCGGTTCGCGCCGCTGGATTTTCGGCTGGCAACATTCAACCAGGGTCGGAACGATATCAGGGAAGATCCGAACGGCGACATCAAGCGGGAAGCTCGCGACTGGCCGATCTCGTACGACGACCTGGAGCTGTATTACACCAAGACCGAAGAACTGGTTGGGATCAATGGCACTCGTGAAAATCAGCAAAAGCCTTTCAGCCGCGATGTGTATCAGCCTCCACTGCCGCCGAACGGTATCAGCGAGTATGCGCGCGAGTGGAAGGAAGGTTCCTCAGAATCCGGATACGGCAAAGACGAGCTATGTAAATCGGTACGGAGATCCACTGGGATTGAAATCGAGCACCTGGGTGGCCCTGCTATCGCCGGTGAAGGATCAGCCCAATTTCGCCATCCGATGCAACTCAGTGGCGACGCGGCTTACCTATCAGAACGGCAAGGTGGACCGAGTCTACTACCTCGATCCGGCCGGCATTGAGCGTTCAGCGCAGGCGAAGGTTGTGATTGTTGCCTGCTCGGGCATTGAATCGATACGGCTGTTGAAGCTTTCAGCTAGTCTTGATAGCGGTTTTGACCGAGCGATTCACCAAAATGACCTTCTTGGGCGGTACTTCATGACGCACTGTTTCGGCGGCGCTAGCGCGATTCTGCCAGACCGGTACGACAAATCGAAGGCTCTGGATGCTGATTGGGCAACGGACTGCTGCGGCACCGAACAGTTTCTGCACGATAACGGACTATGGGCCGGAGGCGCGCTCTACAACAATACTTCGGACGAAGCGCTGCCAATTTCTCTGTTTCGAACAATCGGGGCGATGGACCTCGACAATCTCTGGGACGGATTCATGTTTGACACGGGCCTAAAGTCAAAGGCGCTGGTGGACTACCTGGACAACCAGTTCGGGCGCGGGCTCTCGGTTAGTTTCATGGCCAATCAGGTGCCTCAACGCGACAATCGCATCGAACTACATCCGACGGTCACGGACAAATGGAACCGACCGGTCGCATACATCATCAAGGACTGGCATCGCCACGACCGATACCTGATGGATACGTACGCCGAGATGGCCGCGCAGGTTCTGGAGCTTTCCGGCCAGGGGATCAAAGCCTTCAAGTTCGTAGGCAAGGGCGGTTCGTATATGGCGCCGAATGGAATCGTGCGAATCGCTAATCACATCCTCGGCGGCGTGCGATTCGGCAGCGATCGAAACGATTCGGTGCTGGATGTGAATTGTCGCGCTTGGGATTTTGACAACCTATACGTAACAGATGGGGCGTTTATGCCGACGTCGGGCAGCGGTAACCCGACCAACACGATCGAGGCGAATTCATTCCGGGTAGCGGACCATCTGCTCACCCGATTGTAGAAGGCGGCAATACCATGGATCCACGATTCACAGCGATTCAGGACAGAGCGGAGAACGCGATCTTCAGCATCGTGTTCTTTCCCGACCGGATTTATCACGCACGATATCTCAACGCTACGCGCAGCGCACGGTACCGGTATTACGTGCATGAAGTACGCAATAAAGTGGACAACATGGTAATGAAAGGACTCGTATTTCTGGACGGAAACCTTCTGGCACGGTTTATCCGTCTTGAGTACCGCGCATCGCGGTTAGTGGAACAGGCGCGCGAAAAGGAGCGCTTCTTAAAGGACTACCTTCTGGTTTACGTGAAACTACTTCACCAAGATGCCTCAAAGAATGCAGACGCGCTCGTGCGGCTGCATTTGGACGCTTGGATCAACGCCTACCAAGTGGAGATCTGGGATAATCTGGAACCCCCTCCGACCAAACACCATGACGCCAAAGTCGCAAACATGATGGGACGCGAGGGCAGTATTACGCGGGTGCGTGCGTTCAGCCCGGCGCTGTCCGACATTGATGGGATTCAGCAGGTGGAGTTGGCCTTTCGCGAGAACGACATCGACGCGCCCCTCGGCTATAAAATCGGAGACCCCCAATGGGACAATGATTACGGCCGGACGTACCAGGTTCCAAATACACAAGAACCGAGCGCGCCCTCGAACACGGTGCAGGTGAGCAACTATTTGCTCGATTTCCGGCGCGGGTGGTTTTTCCAGAAGGTGCGCGATATCTTGCCCGTCCGGTACAAGAATGCGATGACCGAGCCGACATCGGCAGATTACAATAGTCCCGGTCCGAACGACAACACGATCGAGATGAGGTGGGTGGTGCAGCGGGAACTGGGCAGTTCGAACGTGTACTTCCACGAAGTGACAATTCCCCCGGGAACCGTTGAGGGAACCCATCAGCATATCGGTAGCGAAGAGCTCTACTATATCTTTGAAGGCGAAGGGATAGCGTATATGGGTGATCGGGACGATCCGAAGTTAACGGATTCAAGCCAGTTTCCGCTGCGAACCGTGGACATATTCGGTCTAGCTAAACACGATGTTCGCGAAGTGAAGGTAGAGCCCGGCAGCGTCATTTACACGAAGAGCGGCGGCATTCATGGAATTCGAAATCTAAATAGCGATAAGCCGTTGCGCTTCGTCGCGTTCGGGTACCACAGCGCATAACAGGTCGGGAGACAGGAAATATGCCAATGACAATCGTGAGCGGCGACAAGGTGTTCCCCGTCAAGCCGCCTGCTTCTATTGACTACAAATCCAACAATCCGCTGGCGCGGCTGATGCGCATTTTGGAAACTGTGGAGTTGTCCACAGAGCGGGAGAACTACCTGTTGAACGAGGTGCAGTATCTGATTCCTTTTGACTTCCTCGAACTTTATGGACCCTCAGGAGCATCGTGGAACCTGACTGACGCTCGTTTGCAGGATAACAAGGAGGATTTTCAAAAACAGAACATCAAGGACTTCCGGTGCACCGATACTTGGATTGCACGCGGTTGGGCCACCACTCGGGCGGATTCGGCTACAGGTGGGTGGACGGGGCCGTTTCTGTTCCTGTCATATCGAGGGGGCCCTGACTCAGAACTATCGCGCCTGTCGGGACACAAACTGGGGAGCACCATCAAACTATACCTGAAGGTGCAAGGGACCGCAGCGCGGGCCCTTATCGATGTTCCATATAATCCGGCGACGGACCGCTATGAGATCGAGATTTGGGGTTATCCGGGAAACGACCTGCGGAGCAAACTCGATGTGAAGGGCGTGGCGGCGATGGACCGCGGAGGGTTGATCACTGATCCGGGGTTGGTGCAAGGAAGCTACGATGACTTCGCGCGTGAGGGCCTGGACACTCGGGATATGCGAAGCGTCGCACCCAACCATACGATGCATCCGGTGGTGCCTCTGAATATCGAAGTGGCCTGGACCGACAAGACCGGAACCTGGTGGGATTCGCGGAACGGGACGAACTACCACTACCAGTTCAACATGGTTTTCCGCGGCTGGGACAACTTCTTGAAAGTTGGGATTAGCGAGTCCCCGCACGGCGGTTTTGGTTTTTTGCATTACCGGAACGTGCTTTCGAATTATTTCGAGTTCCGCAACAGCGGTGAATTGGGGCGAGACGTCGAGCCCTGGATGTTCGATGCAAACGGTAACAAGAGTGATGCTGCCCGGTACGAAAAATTCTTCGCCGTGGAGTACATGGATCTGCACATTCTCAAACCGGAATGCGGTATCGGGATACATCGGCATCGCGATAACCAGGAGATTTTTTTCATGCTAAACGGCACCGGCGTTATGGTGACAGGCGACTGGTGTCAGTTTCCCGCCCGCGAGCGTTGCTTCGAGATCCGCACGATGCAGGCGGGAAGCTTCAGCTTGCTAAAGGCGGGAAATCTCCACTCCCTGTTCAACGTCACGGATGAAGATGTCTCCCTGCTGATGTTCGGTGGTTACGACTAAACCATGACCACTCCGCAGCCTGATTTGTCGAACGCCGCGATGGGCGGCACGGTCGTCCCCGGGGGTGCAACATTCCGGGTCTGGGCGCCGCGCGTTAGCGCGGTGTACGTATCGGGCGATTTCAATGGCTGGAAGCAGAATGATGCTTGCAAGTTGAATTCGATCGGAGGCGGACATTGGGCGGGCTTTTTTCCCAACCTTGGCGATGGTGATCAATACATGTACTACGTCGAAGGAACGGGGAGCCAAGGCTACAAGCGCGATCCCCGAGCGCGAAAGCTAACGTTCCAGCCGCCATTTCCGCAATCAAATTGCTTGCTGCGCAACCCGTTCCGTTTTCCTTGGCATGAAACCGGATTCCGTATGGCTCCGTTCAATGACCTGATCATCTACCAGTTGCACGTCGGCCGGTTCTCACCCGGGCCGGGCAGTTCGGTCGGAAAATTTCTGGATGTGATCAGTCGCTTGCCTTATCTGGCGGCACTCGGTGCGAACGCGATCGAACCGCTGCCGATCCAGGAGTACCCAGGCTCTTTCAGTCTGGGATACAACGGAACCGATTACTATAGTCCCGAAAACGATTACGGCGAAGCCGACGAAGGGCGGCTGCAGCAATACACCAATAGCGTCAACGCGGTTTTGCAGCAGGCAGGACAGCCGGGATACGCGGGTATCGACATCCTCCGCGGAAGCGACAACCAACTTCGGGCGATGGTGGACATATGCCACGTATACGGGATGGGGGTGATCTTCGATATAGTCTACAATCATGCTGGAGGGGGGTTCGACGGGAATAGCATGTGGTTCCTGGATCGGATGCCGGAAGGCAACCCGAACGACAGCCTCTATTTCACAGACCAGGGCTGGGCTGGAGGGCAGGTATTCGCCTTCTGGAACAATGACGTGAAGCAATTCCTGATCGATAACGCAAAGTTCTTATATGAGGAGTACCGCATCGATGGCCTTCGTTTCGATGAAGTCAGCGTCATGGACCGTTTTGGCGGATGGCAAACGTGCAGGGATATTACAGACACTCTACGATCGAAGAAGCCCGAAGCCGTCCAGATCGCCGAGTACTGGCCGGTTAACGACTATGTCGTAAAGCCGACTTCGGTCGGCGGGGCAGGGTTCGACGCCACTTGGCACGACGGTTTGAGGGATAGGGTCCGCGCGGCGATTGGACAAGCATCGGCTGGCGGATCTGTCGAGGTGAGCATGGATTCCGTTGCCGGCGCGATTCAGAATTCCGGTCTCGACAACCGATGGCGCGCCGTGAACTGTGTCGAGAATCACGACATTGTGCGAGCGGGGCGCCAGCCGAGAATACCGCGGCTCGCGGACGGGTCCAATCCGCGCTCCTGGTACGCGCGAAGCCGAAGCCGCGTTACGATGGGTCTCGTGCTGACTTCGCCGGGCATCCCGCTACTGTTCATGGGGCAGGAATTCCTTGAAGATAAGCAGTGGAACGATGATCCGAACCCCGCGAACTTGATCTTTTGGGCGGGTTTGGAGGGTGGGGACAAAAACATGGGCGATTTCTTTAGATTCACGCGCGAGTTAGTTGCCTTGCGGCGCCGGCAGCCTGCATTGCGGGGTGAGGGCTTGGGGATCATTCATGTGCACAATCAGAATCGCGTCCTGGCGCTGCAGCGATGGGTAGAAGGCGTCGGCCGCGATGTGGTTGTGGCGTATAGCTTGAACGACACGAACTGGTACAACTACCAGCTCGGTTTTCCCGGTCCGGGCCGATGGTTGGAAGTGTTCAACAGTGACGTTTACGACAATTGGGTGAATCCGATGGTGACAGGCAACGGAGACGGAATTGACGCCTCTGGAGGCCCGTTGCATGGGTTACCGAATTCTGCTTCGGTAATTATTCCTGCAAACGGTTTCGTTGTTTTCGCGAGGGATTCGGGAAACTAGCCAGCAAAAATCACACGCCATAAGAATTGACGCGCCCATTGCGGGCTAGCTAGCTCTTGCTTATCCGGTTGTTTCAGCAAACCCCAAGGGCTAGTGTAATGGGGTGGTTCGCCCGACGTTTCCGAAAACCTTGCGCGAATTTCAGTCGCAGT
>WNFI01307524.1_pt1 | contig 12473 bp, 17 predicted proteins | sample 5400471 | NCBI WGS metagenome assembly WNFI01 (sample SAMN13153348, study PRJNA577476) | soil metagenome | isolation source: 100 cm saprolite on Douglas fir-dominated hillslope | place: USA:California | collected 2013-09-17 | reverse complement strand
GACTCCCCAACCACATTGGGGTCGAAAGCAAGAGAACTATGAGATGGATGCGTGCTCGAGTAAGAAGATGACCGTGACTGACGTACACCATGTTGGGCGGTGAGAGGGGAGGGTAGGTGTGTAAAGGGAATAGAACGCAATGATACATGGCCAAACGGGTACGATGTGGGTATCGCGGAGTGGTTTTCGAGCGGTACATCAGAAACTGCGGCACTGGAACCAAACGGAGTGTCTGGCCAGGTATGTTGAGAAAAGTTGGACGGGTCATATGCATGGGATCCAGCTGGCGGCACAATGATATGCGACGAGTGGGACGCTTTCGTTGAACTCACATGCTCAGCCGACATCTGGGAAGATTTACGGGACAACGCCTGGTCTCCCTTGGACGGAGACCGTCTCTGAGTTTTCGGTGCACGATCGTTTTCTGATGCCCTCGCCGTTGCAGTGGAAATTGTACGCTTTCGTGATGGATCGGCAATGTCTAGCAAGGACAACCCGTACCGGAATGCCTGGGCATACTGTGTGTCTTTCTCCGAATTATCAGCCGCATTCTGAGATGGTGACCCGATGGCCGACTCCGGGGAAGCGGATGAAATGCCCTCGTTGACGGCTGAGTTTGTCACGGGTGAATCCGATTGGGAGAATAGTTGATGACCATTGCTCCATCGAGACATTTCAATTGAAGGCTGATCGAATCGACCGTGACTGTGGCTTGCCGATGCACCAATACCTCGAATGAGGTCTGCAGAAGTAACAACACTCTGAGCGTGCGAGTTGAATTCAGATAGGTCTCCACGACTAATAGCTTCTCTTGCTTGCGCGATAGCTTGCTCAATACTGCAGTAAACTGTTTGGTAGCGTGCCCAACGCGAACAAACGCCATACTGACCCTTCGAGAACACTCAGAGTGACCATCTCTAAGGTTGTGCTGTTGTCCGACACATCCGAATCGAAACTGGGTTGCTCCATGGAGTGGGCTTCGGAGTTGACAAGAGGCGTCACATATCCAGTGCCAGGCGCCGAGTGCGCCGAGGAGGTTGGAAGTGACGAAATGCCAGTGGTAAAAACATCGCTATTGTGGTCCATACCATTCTGCGAGGAAGGGACACTCGTAACAGGGAACAAGTTTTGAGGAGTACCCTGTGCCATGGGGGACAGTGCTGACTCCTCAAAATCCAAAATGGAGTGCAAAGAGTCGTGACTGCTGAAGGTGGTTGAGATCGAGTCATTTGAGAGGGAGTGGAGGTGACGAGATGATGTTTGTTGTTGATGAGTGGTGCTAGCGAGACAAGAGCAACGAGAGGAATGGAGGAAAGCAAACACAAGAGCGAAAGCAAGCGAGAAAATAAGGTAGACCTCACTGCAAATGTGTCAGCAATGAGGCGGGAGCGGCGTGAAAGTGGGAACCAGAATGCATCACATGACCGATCACGCTGCTTTCATAAATATCGACAAGTTTCCTTACAGCATGACGGGGAAATTACATACATCATCAGTCATATTGACGTCTTCAGGCGGCGGCAGAGCGAGCACCAAGGAGAGACCAGAATGAAGAAGATGGATCACGTGTTTAAGCCGCGACATTGTCCCAGTGAAACTCGCACCTGACCTGTTTTCCAGCATACTTGGGGACGGGCATCTGCTCCAACCCACGAGCACATCGCACACGCAAATGGATGGGCAAAGTTTGTCCGTTCATCTATCCACTATTTCGGAATTCTCTTCGGACACCGCTTCGGCTCGTTCTCGTTTACAGTCTCTGTACTCAGATATAGTCACTAGGAAGGAAGTGAATCCAGCCGGCTTTCACGCTAATGTTGCCTGGTGGAGGCGATTGCTTGAAGGGGCCTTGAGACAGGGGTTGCTGCCGGGAGGAGACCACCTCGTCCTCCATGTTAATGACTGTTTGCTTGAAGCTCTTCGCTGGAATCCGTTCGGGCGTCCCCTCGCAATACCGTCCGTTATCGTGAGATCAATGAGCTCACTCGTTGAACTCCCTTTGACATGATCACCGCTAGGCGGAGCTCGTTCATTCTGGCATGCTGCAGCCTCTACAAACCTTCATGGACGACTCCACCTTGTCCACGAGAAACCTTGCTACATCCGTCATGACCTACCTTGTCTCACAGCCTATCAAATGGGTATTGGGACGTCAAGCCCTTACTCGTGTTTCTGATTCATCAGAGCCATATTCATCTCGCTGGGACAGTGTTCGGGGGTCGTACGTAGTCAAATCCAATGTAGAGGTGGGTTGTGCCGTAAAATGAATTTACTTCACCTTACACTACATGGCAGGAATATGCACAGAGAATTGTTCGGCACGTGAAGGATACGAAGCGCTCTTCAATTCTCGAATCGCTGTTCGACGCAGAATCCTTCGGCGTATACTTTAGTCCTTTAGTACTGAGTAGTCCGAGGGACAAGCTTACTGAACTCGATGAATCAGTTCTTCTTCGCTACCTGGAGAGAGACTTACGCGCGATTGTTGTAGAGAAAGAGGTGAACTTCCGCGGCAGACCCTCGTCATTCGAACCTTGAATGAATATCGTCTTTTCTGATTCGAAAGGTTATCAAATTTGTTGGCGATGGGTCGAATCGCTCCAATGAAATTAACGAGGTAGATATAGGTGTGGTGAAGATGAAGGCGGTCTTGCGCACCCTCGAGAGTCAGGTCCAAGAAATTCAGTTAAAGATAGATCAGTAAGTGTTTGATTTGTTTTTGTCCAGAAATACGAATATAAATCGTAATGCAGATGTGACGCAAATGCAAAGAAATACTTGGCTACAGGGGAGAAATTCAGGGCACGATCTTTGCTGCGATTCAAGCACGAAATGAATGATATGCTCCAAGATCGACTCAAACCTTTGGAAAGCATTCATGCTATCCTCTTGAAAATAGAAAGGGCGGCTGGTGACATCGAAGTAATTCTGTTTTCAGCAAAGTTTGTTCACCACTGACTGACCCAATGCATTTCCTAGATTATGCAGGCTTATGACACTTCGGCAAGGGCATTAAAGGCCTTGACACAGCATCCGACCCTCCAACTCGAGAATATCGAATGGACAATGTCATCCCTCTCGGAGGCTATGGCAGACCATGCTGATGTCGAGAACGCGATAGCCGCTGGTAGTCATGACATATATGGAGCCGCCAACACCACAGTGGCAGACGATGAAATAGACGCTGAGTTGCAGGAGCTGCTCCGCGATGAACGAGCTGCTGGCCCACCCAGCCCCATTGCCAAGAATAACTTACAGCAATATGGCCGTCACATGCCTGAGCGCCATTCAACCATTAATGAAACATTGAAAGACGACAAGCTTGCAACACCTCAGGGGCCGTTGCCTGCGTGACATCCGACTTTCCTCGGGTCGCTATCAGTCATACTATTCATTTCACCTTGTAAGGTACTCTTGGTATCTAGCTGGCTAATCCTGTGGAGAAAACGTAAGAACACTGATAACTATCAATTAGGTCACACTCGAGGACATCGGGATTCGATGAATTGTCTTCACTATTGGGTATATACTATGTCATAATAATCAATGCAGAATGAAAGAACGTCGGAGAGTCCATATATCATGAGGGAGTTGAGCAAACCAGTTATAACTTTATCCACAACGACACAAAGAGGCTAAGAAACCGCGCTTAGGGAGGCCATCTTGCACCAACACTGCATTCCCTCCACCATGAGCATTTAATGTGGGCGGGTCAAGATTCTGTGTTGACTCGTGACCATTGTTTTGATCCCTTACAGCATCCTGCATAATTCCGGCAGCAATTGCCCGATGCTGAGGGTTCTGTTGCAATGCAGTTGCGCCGCTAAATCGATGAGTGTTGGGTGATGGAGCTGGAATACCGACATTGGCCGCCGCCGAAGATGGGGTTACTGACCCCGGGCCGCCAATTGCAGATATAAGTACATTCGGTGTTCTGCGCGGCTTAGACAAATCGCGAGCGAGTGCTGGTGACACCGGTCCACCGGTGCTTGAAAGCTGCTGCCGGGATGATCGGTGGGCGGGCTTTTGTCCAGGCCCCTGTGAAGCACCCGTTTGGTTGGCATGTGCAAGAAGATTCGTCCCAGACTGCAAACGCGCTCATGAGCAACGTCCATGAGAAGAGAGGCTTTCAGCTCACAGAAGTAGCTTCCCAACCCTTTCCGCTATGCAGGAGGTGCCAATCATAGACGCCATCCTCAACCTCGCCCAAGTTTTTCAGTGCTTTCGTGAAAAGTTCACGGAGGAAGTCGTAGTCCGGAGTTTCATCAAATCCCAGCTTGCGGACATAGTTTAGGTAGATAGAAAACTCTTCTGTATACCAATGCTTAGACTGGATGTACTTCGGACCGCGAAAAGCTTGGTGTTACCTGGAAACCCTTCACAAAGTTCTTTGATCGGAGTGTTCTGCTTCTTCTCTCCAATCTTCTCGTATTTTTGCTTATTAGTTGCCGCTTTCAGACCCTGCCAGGGCAGCCCCCCACGGAGGAAGTACCTGGTACATGACATGAGGAGAAAGACAGCTGTCAAGGGTGGGATCAACTCAGACATGAACACATGGCCAAGTGCTTCTAAATCGTCACGTCGTGATTGTTCTGAGCGGAGATACAAGGTGAGTAATGGGAATGAGTTATGAGGGATTCACGAACCTCGCCCCAAGTGTGTATTTATACTCATATAGCGAGCTGTACCACTGAGACTCTTCCGTTCACGGTACGGAATGTGTTGCTTCGTCTTGGGGTCTCGATACTGCTTCGCCATTCCTGGCCAAAAATGTAAAGGAAGCTGATCGGGAAGAACGGCACAGTTGGACGAACCGAAGTCGACGACGTGAATAATATCAGCAGCTTTTGTTCCAGGTCGACCAATCAGAAAGTTATCAGGTTTTATGTCGCGGTAGATAAGATTCTTTTCATGGATTGTTTGCACGCGAGAAAGCATCTGTTTTGCCGTCGTCACCGCGGTCTTGATAGTGAATTTTCGGCCACACATATCAAATAAATCCTCTAAACTCGGTCCCAACAGATCGATTACGAGGATATTGTGCAAACCTTCCTGGCCGAAATGATATATTTGCGGTATGCCGACTAGAAGCCTCCAGCAATAAGTCCGGAACAAATTGAGACCGAGCTTCCTTCCTTACTGCAGCCTGACAAAATACGATACGATCTATACTCATCCCGAAGCTGGGGTGCGTCGGACTTCCTCGGTTCCTATTTTGTATAGGAACATGAATATTCGTTCAGCAAAGAGCATCGCATCTGGGACGTACAAATTTAATCGCGACAGTTTGGGAATTGAGGAGGTTAGTGCCTTAAGGTGCAGGTGGTGAGCTATGCACAGAACACTAATTCTGAAAGACTTTGGATATACCCTCAAAGATTACACCGAAGCTTCCTTCTCCTATCTTTTTACCGACGCGGTAGTGAACTCCAACGACACTGGAGCCTCCTGAGTGGTTTACCTGCTGTGACGGCATGGACGACGCGATCACTTGAGCACTGCTCATACGCACTCGAAGCGACGGATGAGCGAGCTTGCGTCACTTGGGTTGCAGGTATTCAAAGGTTAAACAGACCTTGGACTCTAGGGAAATGTTCACGTGAGCGCCGAAAGTGATTTAGACATTCTCTCACCCTCTCATGCGGTCGCATCGGAGAGAAGATGAGGAAAGAAAACTATGCTGAGTGAGTGTTTATGAAAGAATACAACATGAAACCTAAAGGAGTTGATGATTTTTGAAAAGAAAACTTTGAAAATGTGATACATATCTGAAACGTCAAAGTTCCTCAAGTCAACTTGCTTAGAGAGCGGGGTCAGAATTGATTACAAAGACGTAGAATAAGAATAAAGGGTTGAAAAGTACTGTACATGTATAGGGACTGGACCCTATACAGCAGGAGGGGCAGAGCTACAGGGAGGACAGGAGGGGTTGTATACACGTATAACACAGACGCGAAAGTCGCACTGGCAGCAGTGGACGCGTTGACGACAGGCCCTGCGCAGGGGTATATGTAGTAGCGATTGGGACAGACTTGGGACCTGTCTCCCGGCCCCCCCAGATCGCGTCTTGGGGCCTTACGCGCTGGGTCGCGCGCGCATAGTCGATCGTGGGTCACCTGGACGTCTTGAGATCGAGACCCGGATTTGGCGATTTGGCGCCGTGTTTGGCAGAAATTATTCATCTATGTTTTCGTACCCTTTAGTTACCGTCTACCTTATACTCCCTCTAATAACATCACTGCTTCCCCCCACCCGTGCCAGAGCACAGCTCGTACATCCATTTCGAGTCCCTCCCGCACCCCTTCCAGCCGCGTACGATCTGACACTTCGATTTGGCCGATTACCATGCATCACCGTCATTGACATTCTTAGGATGCGCCATATTCATTCATCTCCAACGTCATCTTTCTGTCCACACCTCGCATGTGTTTCATTCATAGATATTGGCTATTGTATATTCACTTCTTCATTCTTGTCTTAATGTTTGATTTATAGATTATATGTTGGTCTTCGCTTTCGCTACGTGTGTTATGGAATTGTGTTCCTCTGGAGTGGGAAATTAAATTTAGATAACCACTTAGGTTGCACTGAGTTGTGGAACACTTAATTCACCACGGGGGTCCGTATAAATGCTTTATGCGATTGCTTACCATATGTCATGGGACTCTCTTCCCCCTACAAGTATACCCAGTTGCCATCTAGCCAATGCTGGGATAGGTTCTTTGTTTCAGTACTCCGTTCGGATTCAGTCAGCGACTTCGGGTAGTCTACAGTGGTTCAGCGGAGCATATGCTTCATGCTCTCTATCTGTTAAGCACTTTCCGCGTACTGAGCCGGTATCTTGTGCCAGTAGTCGTCGATATGAGCCCACTATGTAACATCTCCCAGATCTCAAGTTAGTTGCTTAGGACAGCGCGGCATGCAGTGGGTGATTCACCCATGAAGCAGCCACTGTTTTTTTGGCTTTAAGTGGATGTTTTCTATCTCGCAATCGAGATATGTAAAACACGACTCTGGAGTATCGCCTTACGTAAGTGATATCTAGCGGAGTTATCCGCGCTTGCCATTGATCATGGCGCGTTTCTTGTCTGCCTTCACCACGCGTGTCAATGATATTGGAACTGAAGAGGACGAGGGACAGGTAGATGAAGGGATGACTGCTCCCTCGAATTCTGATCCCCCTCACCCACTCTCGAATCATCATGGAGCAATCTCCCAGGGAGACAGCGGGCATATTGCCCATACTCGCCGTCCACTCTCTCATGAGTCTAATGACAGGCATGCCATGGCATCACATACGTCAATTATTATACTCATACCTATCTTTTTGCAGATTTATACCAGAAACGTCGTCTCTAGATCCGAGGGCTGCCTACAATCGTATCTCCGATGGTGTCACGTCTTCGTCCTTATCGCAGCGTGTAAGAACTGTGATACCTTCGGACTCTGATGCTCAGCAAGGTCCGTCAGCTTCAGGCACCAGCCAGGCGTCGTATAACTGACATACATTCATGATGAAGATCAAGCCAATCATACCTATAAGTCGCTATTGGCCAGTGAATTATTCCCAGAATCTCCCTCTGAGGAGGCATCTGCGCCTCTCTCGGCTAGTACTCCACCGAAAACGCCCACGAAACGACGGATATTCAACTATTCCAGTCCTGGTGCATCCGGGTCTCGTTCTGCAAATCGAAATCGTTCAGGCTTAGATAGCCCTTCACATGAAGCATATTCCACCAGCCCACTTCGGAACACCAGTCAGCGCCTCCTCACGAGCCCTCAGCGACCAGTACGAATTGTAGGAAAAACCCCATATAAAGTTCTAGACGCCCCTGACTTGGCAGTCCGTATTTTCCGAGCTTCAGTGGTTTCGTGTGGACTAATAGTATGTAGCATAGGACGACTTCTATCTTAACCTGGTTGACTGGTCCAGTACAAATATACTAGGAGTCGGACTGGCTTCATGCGTATACCTTTGGTCAGCAGAAACATCTCAGGTTACGAGACTACTCGATTTGGCGGAAGAAGATGATTCAATCACTGCACTCAATTGGGTTCAGCATGTAAGTGCCTCCCAGAAGAGGTCGGTGGAAGCTCACTCCTCGAAAGGGTTCTACCCTCGCAGTAGGCACGAAGAAGGGCCTGGTGCACATATGGGACGCGATCACCTGTGCTAAGATCCGTACTATCACTGGTCATACCCATCGCGTGGGTTCTTTATCGTGGTCAGGACACATTCTTGCCTCTGGTTCGAAAGACCGATCAATTCGGCTTCGAGATACACGTATTATGGACAACTCGTACAGAGAGCTTAACGGACACAAGTTCGTCTACATATCCCCCTCTCTTCAAAATTTAACTGGTCATTCATCAGACAGGAGGTTTGTGGCTTAAAATATAGTTCCCTTCAGCCAACTTTCTTGGCGAGTGGAGGCAATGACAATAAGCTATTCGTTTGGGATGAGCGAAGGATTCGTACCTCTGCCACTGCGATTCCTGGTACAGGTGTACAGTTTCAAGCTTCTGCAGCCTTGCATAAATTTCATGAACACACTGCTGCTGTCAAGGCGATTGCTTGGAGTCCCCACGCGCTAGGAATATTGGGGAGTGGTGGAGGTACTCAGGATAAAAAATTGAGGTTCTGGAACACTGGGACCGGTTTAAAGATTAGTGAGTTGGACACAGGGTCTCAGGTTAGTGATGTACACAACTGGATGTACAAGCCATATTCACCCGTCAATGACAAAGGTTTGTAATCTGACATGGTCCCTCAATTCGAATGAAGTTGTTTCTACACATGGCTTCTCTTCAACGCAAACACAAAATCAAATATGTATCTGGGTAGGTGCTCCGCATTCAATATCTTCAAGTTGTTATGACTTACCAAGAGGGTTATCCAAAGCGCTACCCATCTCTTGATCAGACTGCGACATTTTCTGGTCACACTCACCGGGTTTTGTATCTTGCAATGAGCCCTGATGGGAGGACCATCGTCACGGGGGCGGGTGATGAAACCCTTCGATTTTGGGCTGCACTTCCTGAGCGAAAAGATTCGAAACGAGAAACGCGCATTGAGGATATCATGGGGAGAATTCGCTGAGTCATACAGCTTAACGAGAAAGATTGTATTTTTCGCGATTCGCGAAGAAAATAATACGGAGAATGCATACTTTTTTTTTTGATTTTAGCCATTTTAGCATTCAACGGGCTAAATCCAACAAGGCGAGGTAATACAATCACAGTCTATAGATTACATCGTCACTCAGCAGGATGTCGTTAGCATCAGTCATTGCCAGTGCACAAAGTTTTGCCTCTGTTGCACCGAAAACCATTGAAGTATCTAGGCCTTCATTGATTGCTTGCAATAGTGTACTCATTGGGACTGCTTCGTCTTCTGGGAACCGTGATGCGAGCAGTTCCGCCATCCTCTGCCTGAAGAGTTGTAGCCTACAAACAATACTTGAGCGGATGCTGGGTAATGAGTGAAACGAGCGCACCTTTCAGGCGCAAGCTGAATCTCGTCTCCTTGAGATTCCACGACTATTTCCATTGGTTCAGAGTCAGGTGCACTTGGTTCTGATTTACTCCTAGTCTTCCTAATGATTTCGCTCGGTTCTCCTTCCATCCGCTTTATGTCTTGTTCTGAGTCACTGTCAGTTTCACTGTGTACATCTCCCTCTTCCACAGCGATCCCACGATTGAGCTTCCGACGTTTGCGCTTGCTTGGCTTCAACACTTCTTTGAAGAGAGCATATTTCAGGATGGATTCTGCCACCCCGGCATCTACCTCATCTATTGTTGATGATAGTCTAGCCTTGGCATGAGCCGTAGCAAGACGTATGAGAGTCTCCAGGGTGCGGGCGGTCAGAGGAGAAGTCTAAAATGGAGAGTGTCATAGAAGATTGTCACACACGGAATGACAGCTTACCCGCTTAGTGTTCTTGTCATTATCATCGTTCCTAAGTTTTGTGTACGCTTCTGTGATCCAGTTCGCAGCTGCTTGGGTCAACTGTGGCGGTGTTCGAGCTCTAGCGTACTGGATATACTTCTTGACGAATGCTATGGTTAAAATTTCTTTACTGTTTTTATTTCTTGACCGTCGCCCAGAGCGAGTAAGACCTGCATGTAGCAACGAGTCATACCGCTCAAACGGACTCTGCGCTGGCATCGCAGCGGAACTCGACTCATTTGGCGAAGCTTCTACTGAAAGCCACTGCACATGAGAATCAGAGACCGGAGTGCCATCTTCAGCGCCCGGAGGAAGGTAACGATGCATACGTAATACGTGATCAGCAATGCTTCGGTCACGGATCTCGTCTACATCATCTGTTACGACGAACAAAAGATCAAAGCGCGAAAGGAGAGAATCTGGTAATGCGATATTGCGATATGGATCCTTGTGAATGTCATACTATAGCCCAAAATGTTGACAACTAAGCATTAATGAATCGAGGTTCTACTAACCTGGCCGTAGGTTGGATTGGCAGCCGCGATGACACTGCATCGAGCATTCAAGCTTGTATGGATCCCGGCTTTCGCGATCGTCACCGTTTGCTGTTCCATGACTTCATGCATGGCGGTTCGATCGACGTCCGACATTTTATCAAACTCGTCGATGCAGACTACGCCCCGGTCCGCTAATACCATCGCACCCGCTTCCAATCTTCTTTCACTTGTTTCCTTATCCGTTGTCACGGCAGCTGTGAGACCTACTCCACTTGAACCCCTGCCGGTGGTGGCAATGGCAAGGGGGGCGGTGTTAAGAACAAATCTTAGCATTTGAGACTTAGCCGTAGAGGGGTCCCCAATCATTAGGATGTTGATGTCACCACGGATGTGTGTTCCATTAGGCAAGTTCTTCTCAGTGCCACCGAGGAGAAGTAGCAAGACAGCTTTTTTTATGTATTCATGACCAAATATCGATGGGGCGAGTGAGTCTGAAAGAAGAGTGAATATATCAGAACGCTTTGCAAGCTTGTTGATATGCCGTATGTCTGTATCTGTCAACGATGCTTGGGCCGGCGACGTCCCAGACTTTGAAGCGAGGAGGACAACATAGTTTGCCACTAGTATTGTCCTGAAATGAAGGTCTCTAAGTAGCCGGCACGCTCAGGATGAATGAACAAACCTGAAACCACCAGCGCCTCACTTCCTACGCTTCTGTACACTCCCACAAGCTGTACTCTATCTCCCGGTTTGCAAGTATCTACTAAATCATCGTCCATGATGACATCAATACTCCGCGGCAAGAGACCCGCAGGAGCACGCTCGGGCATCTCTTGGACGCTGATCCGCTGGTGATCTTTGAATGTGCTGAGTCCATACTCCGTTTGGAGAGGATTCCCATCGTCATCCGTGTGGGGTGTGACAGAGGATGTTGGAGGATGCACGGACACATCCATTCCATCGTGGTACTCCCTTGCATGAAATAGCGACGTGTTCGGACAGTAATGGACAGATCTCAGGATCTTCGGTCGGACCAAAGAACCTGTTGCGATGAAGTTATATGACAAATTATTAGGGATAGCAAAGGGAAGACGTACAGCGGGTAACAATGCCTTCCACACTGATCATCTTTCCGAGATGAACCCCCCGAAGAGTTCGAGGATTGAGATGATGATCGCCAAAGCTCCCTCGGAACCCGAGTCTATAATCTCTCCCTTCAATACTATGCTTATCTGGATCATGCCTCAGGCGGACACTCTCCATGAGGGCTATCTCGAAAGCTGGGATGAATTCATTGGGAGATCTCAATAGTCTGAGGCCAGGCCTGAGTTATGTGTCACAGTCTCGAAGGGGAGGGAGCCTTACCCATCAGCTAGCTGCCGCGAAGCAGTACTATGGTCTCTGAGATCATCTAAACTAATGATGAGACGCGTTCGATTGTTGGCCAGTATCTTATCAATTTGGTTGGTGTAATTGAAGGTAGCAGTCTTGGTGTCTGCCAGAAATTCGGCAAAAAGGGCGCCTGACCGATTGTCAGTTAGTTCCAACTGACAAGGCTAGCTGACACGCACTGCGGTGCTGCTCGAGATCATCGGGCACAATCTGGGCCATAGGCGTCACGTCGCAAAAGTGGAGGTTCACAATGAGCACGTGATAAATGTCCCCGGCAAACTGCGAAAGTGCAATTGTTTAGAATTTAGTCGAGGTACGAGATTTAATGAGGCTTGTGTGCACAGTGAAGGAGATCCACTAACTTAATGCCTCTGGGCACCCCATTCACGGTTCTCCAGGACTGTTTATGCCAGTCACATATGTTAGAGGAACTAGCGAAAGACGCTCAGTTCTGTGTAAATGAACTATATATTTAAGATTTCTAGTTACCTAGCGAAAGACGCTAAGGTACAGTTAGACCAACATACAAGAAGGCACTAAGAAATTTGACAACACACCTCAGTTCTGTGTAAATGAACTGAGGGGAAAGAAAAAAGGATGGAAAAAATTCTACAGCCTTATAAGTGAAAGCGGTG
>WNFI01677910.1_pt1 | contig 12474 bp, 15 predicted proteins | sample 5400471 | NCBI WGS metagenome assembly WNFI01 (sample SAMN13153348, study PRJNA577476) | soil metagenome | isolation source: 100 cm saprolite on Douglas fir-dominated hillslope | place: USA:California | collected 2013-09-17 | reverse complement strand
TTCGAGAGTGCAATCCCGCTGTTTAAGGCGATGGGCAAAAGCTGGACACTGGTTGGTGACAGCGGCGCGGGACAGATTGCGAAAGCCGCTAACCAGATCATGGTCGGCGCGCAAATGGTTGCGATGGGCGAATTGATGGTCTTTGCGCAAAAATGCGGGGTCGATCCTTTCAAGGTCGTGGAAGCGATCAAGGGCGGCGCGGCGCAGTGCTGGACTCTGGACAACAAACCGCAGCGATTGGCGCAAGGGATCCGAACACCGGGGTTCAAAGCGTATATGCAGTTAAAAGACTTGAATATCGTGGTGGAAACGGGCGAGACCTATGAAATCCCTACGCCACTCAGTGAACTGACGCGCGAGATGTTCCAGGAAATGATAGACAGCGGTGACGGCGAACTCGACAATGCTGCTATATTATCTGTGCTGGAAAAAGAGGCAGGTGTTCAGGTCGGGAAGTAGGATCGTTCCATGCCAAACTCTGTACGCAGTCAGCGAATTCTTGTCGGTCTACTAATCGCAGCGCCGGGACTGTTATTTCTGGTGCTACGGTTATTTCCTGCTCTGGATGCCAGCGCCGACAATCACATTTTTCATTTCTACATCGTCTCGTTTGCCAGCCTCGTCTCGCTGGTCGTTGCCCTGTTCGTTTCGTCCGGGACAGGAATTCGCAGCCCGCAAACCCTATTTGTCGAGATAGCTTTTGCCTCGATAGCTGGATTGTTCCTCATCCACGCGATAACGACACCTGGCGTTTTCCTACCGAATGGCAATCCCGGAATTGCATTGTCTGGGCGTCTGAGTCTGTTTGTTGGCGCGATATTTCTCTTCATGGCAACGCTCGAATGGCAGCCGGACCAGGAAATATGGATCACCCGCAATGCTCGAATTTTGTGGTTGGGATTGTCCATTCTATATGTCGCTTATCTCGCTTTCGTTTTCGGTATCCCCGAATTTGCTGCCTTATTAGAGCGCTCGTCCTTTCTGACCACGCTACTGGCAATTTTTACGATTGGGCTGCTGGTCTGGGGCACATGGCGCATATGGCAAAGTCATCTTGATAAATCCGGACGTTTAGCGTTGGCGCTGGCGCTGGCACTTCCCTGGTTGGCGCTGGCACAGCTCAGCCAGTATTCTGCTCCGTTGTGGGCTACATCATGGTGGCTATATCACGCCTTCATGCTGTCGGCTTTTGTTGTGACGATGGCTTCCCTCATGATGGACTACGAGGAAGTTCTCAGCTTCAATGTAACGCGCTACTTCACTGCCATAAGCATAATCGTCGGTGTTCCAGTGGTAGCCATTCTGAGTGAAGTTACCGTGCAGGTGAGCGGCAATCCATCCTCCCGTTGGTTGATGTTTGCCTTCGGTTTTCTGGCACTATTCCTGCTTTTCCTTATCCTGCTGCTGGTAGTGCGCCACGCTGAAGCGATTGTGAGAGAGCGGAATTCTGCGCTGGAAGCCGAAAAACAGTGGCGGACTGACCTGACTAATCTCATTATCCACGACCTTAAAAGCCCGCTCAGTGTTATTTCTATTTCGCTGAGCCTTGTACTGAGCGGGCGACTGGAAGACGTGGCTGAAGCACAGCGCTTGCCCCTGGAACGGGCCGCGCGTGGCAGCCACGAGATGGCCGAGATGATCGATAACCTGCTCGACGTTGAACGTTTTGAGGCGGGTTTATTACGACTGACGCTGACGCCGGTTGCGCTGGCAACATTCCTCATCCAGACAGTCGAATCGGTGCTCGGCGTAGCACAGGCATATGATCTAAAGGTCGAAACGTCAATTCCCGACAATCTGCCTGTCTTGCAGATCGACCAGGCGCTCATCCGGCGCGTGTTACAAAATCTGCTTGCCAACGCGATAAAATTCACAGCACAAGGCGGCAAAATTCGAATCGAAGCGACCAGTTCCGGCGAAACTGTTTGTATCAGTGTTGAAGATACTGGCCCTGGCATCCCGCCTGGTCAACGGGCGAGGATATTCGATAAGTTTACGCAAGGGGAGGGTACGGTAAGGCATGGCGCAGGACTTGGCTTGACGTTCTGCAAATTAGCGGTTGAAGCGCATGGCGGCCATATCTGGATGGAAGATGGAACGGGTGGCATCGGCAGCCGGTTTACCTTCAATTTGCCGGTTAAGCTGGTCTAACTATTACGTGAGGATAAATTCGGCTGGTAGAATTGTTGGATTGGCTTCGGCTTTGACGACATTGAAGACTTCGCTTTGCCTGTTATCCCATTGATAGGCAATTTGCTTCGACACGACAAAACCATCCAAGCTTTGTAAGCCTCCCTGCGAAACCAATTTGTATGAAATCATCTGCCTCAGCGTAGGCTCATAATACGTCGTTTCTACCGTTACGGCGTCACTATTGTCCAAACGGACCTGTGCTATCGTCTCTGGCTCAGCATCCCGCATTACGTTGAATGTAGTATCATCTACCGATTTAAGTGTTGTGCCTGGCATCGTGAGCGGCGCAAGCGAAAACGCGATGTCTGCCCACAGCCGCTGCCGTGCGCCAGTAATCGTCTGCGGATCGTCGGTCACAGTCACATTACCCTTGATCCGTTCATACCAGTTTGTTCCATCAAAACTCAGCGAGGTGCTGCTAATCTTGAAGCCGAATAGTTTCCGCGTCTGGTCCCACCGCCAATAGTTCGGGAGGACATAGGCCGTCATCGTCAGGACGGTTACAGGCAACCCAAGTGGTCCTTTGCCTCGTCCAGTCATCCACAGTCGTCGGCTCTCCAATGCTGGCGGACGCAGCCCATAGCGGGCACGAATCGCCCGTCCCAATAATTCACGCGCCGCAGGATCGCCCCTGGAAAGTGATAGAAATGCCATTGATAAGGTTTGCTCCTGCGAAAATTTTCGATGACACCATAATTGTAGAAGGAACGCAGCATTGGTCAAGACTCGTCTTGCAAGGTTATCCTTGTGTCGATTGATGCAGGCGTAAACGTAATTTCAATGGGAGTGTATCTTGAGACATCTGAAGATAGCTGTTTCTCTAATGTTGATGATAGTGTTTGCAGTTGGCGGTTGTAGTAGCAATAGCACCAGTTCGTGTCAGGCGGGTGACGGCAAAACGGTGACAACTGCCGCAGGTCTGAAGTATGAGGAGTTGCAGGTCTGCAATGGGACTGCGGCTGCCGAGGGCAAAAACATCACGATCAACTATACGGGTTATGTGAAAGACGGTGATCAGCAGCGTCAATTTCAGGATATTCGCGGCTTGATGTTCCGTGTTGGTGCAGGGCAGGTTATACGTGGGTTGGATTTAGGCGTTGTCGGCATGAAGGTTGGTGGAAAGCGCCGCCTGACCATTAGCCCTGACCTGGCCTATGGAGCCAAAGGCGACACATCCATCCGGGTACCGAGCAACGCGACCTTGATCTATGACGTGGAACTGGTCAGCGTTGCCCAGTAACTCAGAGCTATCTAGACAAAATAGGCGCGGCAGGCATCGTCTATATTCTGTGGCGAAAGTTGAACGGGCTTATCCTCGTACTCGCACATCGACACCACGATTTTCAGGATGTCGCGAGGATGCACTGCCTGGAAAGTCCGCTTTGGTTCCCGATACCACTTTTGAAGCAGGTGCAGGAAGGAATCCTTATCCAGCGGGATTTTCATGCGCTGGCACATCGTCGCAAAAATCTGGAAAAACATCCGCTCATCGGGACTTTCGACTTGCACCTTCATCTGGATACGGCGCAGGAATGCCCCATCAACGAGTTCATTCGGGTCAAGGTTGGTGCTGAAGACGATCAATTGGCGGAAGGGCATTTGCATTGTCTGGCCCGTGCGCAGCCGTAAAAAGTCATAGCCCGATTCAAGCGGCACGATCCAGCGATTCAAGAGATCGGTGGGGCGCATCTGTTGGCGACCAAAGTCATCGATGAGGAACATTCCGCCATTGGCCTTGAGTTGCAGGGGTCCTTCATAGAATTTGGCGGACTCGTCATAGCGCAGGTCGAGTGCATCCATGTTAAGTTCGCCTCCAACCATGACGATGGGGCGTTCAAACAATCCCCAACGATGATCATACTCCATTGAACTTGTGTCGTATCTTTCAAGCGGAATAGGCTTATGGATGAGCGGGTCGAAGATCACAAGGATCTGTCCACCTGTCGTCACGGCATAGGGTAGCCAGATCGGGTTCGACCCAGATATCAGCTTGGCAATGGCTTGAGCCACTGTTGTTTTACCATTTCCAGGAGGTCCATAAAGAAACAGTGACGTACCCGCATTTACTGCCGGGCCAATGCGTCGGTGGAATCCTTCTGGCAGAATCAAATGCTGGATTGACTCCTGCACCATGTCGGCAGGGATACGGGTGCGCTCCTGGCTCTGTAGCAGAACTGCTTGGGTGTAAGCTTCGAGGGGAACTGGCACCGCGCCGATATATTGGTTGCGTTCCAACGCATCGCGCGCGCGCCCGGTTCCCATATCGGTGAGCGCGTAAATATAGCTGGCTCGCCCGATATTCCCGGCTTTCGCAATATCGACGATATGTTCCTGCTGTAGCCGCATCAGGATCGAATCGAGCACCTGCGCCCCGATATGCAGCACCTCAGAAAAGCGCCGCAGGCTTACATCACCTTCAGTGAAAAGCAACTTGAGCATAAGGTCGGTAACAATACCAGGGGGGATCCCCAATTCCTCAAGTGTTTCCGGTAATTTCAGGCTGTCTAACATGGGTACTTGCAGTTGTCTTTCCACGAATCATAGCCCTTTCGATACACTACGAGTTGAAGCGGGACGCTATGACAGCGCCTGGAGTCTGTATTAATGACACAAAGTATAGGCGCTGCTATTAACCTGTCAATCGCGCTAGCCTTTATTTCCTATGATATTGCAATTACGCTGTTTTAGGGCAACTCGGTTATAACAAGTCTGTAAGGCTTAGTGCTCAAACATTGATTTATAATTCAAATCAGGCATCGGCCTATGGACTCTAAACCTTTCCGCGTTGAGTGGTAATATTTGCTTGCAACACAAGTGTTGTATGCTACACTAAAGTTGCGCGGTTAGAAGTCCCTGGGGCCAATCAACCTTTATAAGGAGCAACAATTTCATGAAGCGGATCCTGATTGTGGACGATGAAATTGGAGCGCGGACTCTAATCGGTATTATGCTGGATCGCGGTGGCTTTGAGGTTCTCAAGGCCAGTGACGCAACCGAAGCATTGGGGATGTTAGATGAGGCCACGCCCGATCTCATTATTCTAGATGTGATGATGCCAGGCATGGATGGCATTGAACTCTGCAAAACACTACGTGATCGAAGTTCAACGGCCGATCTCCCTATTCTGATCCTTTCAGCGCGTGGAGACTCGGAAAGCGTCATGCGTGGTATGGATGCGGGGGCAACCGACTATCTGCCCAAACCAATTCTGCATCACGATCTTGTCGCAAAAGTTCGGCGGCTGCTGGATATGAACACCGTTGTGGAGTGACACACCCTTAGATTTCTGATGCGGTAGTAATGGCAAGACCTCAGGAATTCGATACCGAGCAAGCATTGAATCAAGCCATTGAACTGTTCTGGAAAAATGGCTATGAACGTACTTCGCTCAATGACTTGCTCAAACATATGCACATCCGGCGTTCCAGTTTTTACAATGCCTTCGGCGACAAACGCGGACTGTTTATTCAGGCCCTCGACAAATATATGAAGGTCGCCAATGATGATTTCATTGTCGATACGCTGAGGCGCAACAGTTCGGGCCTGGAGGGCATTCAACAGGTCTTCCGGAGGCTGGTTGACATATTAGCAACTGATGCCGAGTACAAAGGTTGCCTGATGGTCAACACACAAATTGAAGTCGCACGTACGGACGCCGCGATCAAGCAAATGATCGGGCTGAGTTTGGATCGAATTCATGATGCGCTGTATGATGCCCTGGAACGCGCCCAGGCCGCCGGGGAAATCCGGCCCGACGTTGAACTCGAAGCAACCTCCAAATTTCTGATAAGCACCATCATCAGTTTGCGGGTCATGGGACGCTATACCAATAACCACCAGGATTTTTACCAGGTCGCGCGGGTAGCGCTTTCTCTCCTCAAACAGTAGTTCCCCTGACGATATAAACCAATCGGTACAAAACACGGTGTAAGAACTACTGATAACCTCGTGTCTGTAGCTGTAGGTTAGTTATGGACCATTTGGTACAAAACAGCCAAAACCCGAAAACCTCATCTACAGGAGATTAGATTTATGTCGCAAAGCAATATGAGTTTGCAGGAACAGATCGACACATATCGCGCCGAAAGTGCAAGCAAAGTCCCAGCCAATCCGGAAATGTCCGCAGTCTATGCAAAAATGTTAGCTCAGCTTGTTCAAAATGAAGCCGTGAAGCACACCGTGCAAGCAGGAGCGCAAGCGCCCGATTTTTCACTACCGAATGTGGACGGCAACCTGTTAACGCTTTCGGAGTTGTTGCAATTGGGACCAGTAGTTGTGGTTTTCTACCGAGGGGATTGGTGTCCCTTCTGCAATCTCACATTGCGCGCATACCAACGTATCTTCCCGCAGATTCAAGCGGCTGGCGCTTCAATGGTTGCTATCTCGCCACAAACACCGGATTACTCGATCCTGACAGTAGAACACAAAGAACTCACCTATCCAGTGCTGAGTGATGTCGGAAACGCGACGGCGCGGCGTTATGGGCTGGTTTATACATTGCCGGAGGAAGTGCGTGCCTATTCGCCAAACCTCGTTCAGTTTAACGGTACTGACTCCTGGGAACTGCCGATGCCCGGAACATTTGTTATTAGTCGGTCCGGCGAAGTATCCCTCGCCTTTGCTAGCCCGTACCCCACTCAGCGGCTAGAACCTTCAGCGATCCTGACAGAATTAGACAAGCTTCGCGTGACTAACTAAATTTTCGAGCACTTTTGCGCGTGCGGCTACAGATTAGGACGCTGCGCCAATAACCGCCCTTATTTCGTCGGGGGTGGGAATTCCTTGAAGCCCAACACGTGTCACCGAAAACGATGCCAGTTGGGTCGCAATTTCTGCGGCCCGACGAACATCCTGCGTGCGCCGGTATATCACCAGAAATATCCCGGTGAAGACATCGCCTGCGCCAGTCGCGTCAACCACCGTGACCGATGGCGCGGGCACATGCAAAGGATCGACGCCGCGCTGATAGACAGTGCATCCCTTCGGTCCGCGCGTAACGATTAGCAGCGGTGAAAGGCTGGCGTAATGTGCTTCCAGGGCCGTATCATGGTGAATATCTTCCACGCTAAAGACCGTCACGCCTAAACGCGGAAGCATCTGTTCGGCTTGTTCCCAACGCTTGGGGTGGATTACGCCTTCACTGTCCCAGGTACGCATCCAGCCTTGCGGCGTTGCCGCGACCAGCGATGATGGAAAAGCATCCACCAGATTGGGATCGACTTCATCGTCCAATGGGCCAAGATGCACAATCGGTACATCGTGCCAGACGTCGGGAATATCAGCAAACGACAGCGTAGCAGCCCGCTGACGCAGTTCTTGCCGCCGCTTATCGCCAACATACGTATTTACAAACACAGTGCTTTCGGGCGCTTCGATGAGATGTATTTGCATCGCTTTTGGCAATGAGGCCAGTACAACCTCATCTTTTTGTGCGCTGGTGACAATGGCAACTCGTGCGCCCAGCGCATTGGCGGCGCTGCCCGAATATGAAACTGTGCCGCCGAGCTTTGGACCCTGCGACGTCTCGTCATGCGCGACATGCCCAATAAGCAAATAGTCGGCAGTTGGTGTCATCGTTTTTCCAATGTGAGAAAAGAAATGGGCGGCTGCCCATCTCTATTTATCGCGGCGTGGAACAATAGTAACCTTGCGGCGATCTCCTTCGCCAACGCTTTCTGTGGTGACATTCGGGTTGTCGCGCAAGGCCAGATGGACGATTCGGCGTTCGTGGGGTGGCATCGGCTCCATAGAAACGGTGCGCCCGCGCTGGACGGCCTGCTCCGCCATGTGATATATTGCAGTGCTGCCAGAGTTTCGCCACGCCGTCCGATCAAGGCTCCAAGATCGCGGCCCTGAATTTCAAGCGTCCAGTGCTGCGCCTCGTCGTCCTCCGATTCAGCACGGCTTGCAATGACTCTGGCGTCCATTTGGAGAAAGCCTAACAATTCCCGCAGTGTCTCGGCCCCAACTCTGGCATCCTCCGCCAGTTCTGAGTCGCTAAGAATCCCATCTTCTTCCCAGGCATCATCAATGTCATCATGACTGGCACGCGCAGGCGGCTTCGCGCCAGCGGAAGGCGCACGCTCAATACTTTGCTCAGACTGACCAGTAGCACTGCTGGCTGGAACTGATATTGGTTCAACGGTCTTAGGCGCGCGGATCAGGGTCAGGCGAACTTTCGCTGGTTTGGCTCCCAGGCCAAGCAACCCTCGCGCTGGTTCTTCCAGAATTTCGACAATCACGTCAGCCCGCGAAACGCCCAGATCGGAAACACCTTTCGTAATGGCAGCTTCTATATCAGGGCCACTGGCTTCAATCGTTCGTGATTCGCTCATTAAGCCCTCACTCAGTAAGGTATAAATATGCTCCGAAATTATCTTTATCTAATAGGCACTTGTACAGGGATACCTGGACAGGCATCCCTGATCATAACATAGCTTACTTGGCTTTGCTGGCCTTTGCCTTAGTAGAAGTCGTGGTGCGAGCTTTCTTCTTGCTTCCCGCCATTTTGGCAGCCGTCTCGCGGGTGTTAGAAGGCAGCGCCTTCTTTTGCGGTGCTTCCTCGGCTTCCTCGATGACAATCGCGGATGCTTTTGGTGCGCCGCCACCGATTAGATTCCTGATATCGACTTTGCCCATCATCGCATATTGTGCGATCACGGCGACGTTCGATACGATCCAGTACATTGACAGTCCCGACGCAAATTGCAGCGAGAACAAGCCGATCATCAGTGGCATCATCAACGTCATATTACGCGCCATTGCCGCCGACGGGTCTTTAGGATCGTTGGTAGTGGGGGCGGGCGTCATCAGCTTCGATTGTAGCCACGTGGTCACGACGACCAGCACCGGCAGGATAAACAGCTTATCTGGCTGACCGAGATTGAGCCACAGGAACTGGTTTTGCAGCGGCACCAACCGCGAGAGGTGCAAAACGTCATTGCCCAACAGACGGTGATTCAGGTCAAGCAGTTGCAGCGGTGTTGCGGCCAGCGCGCGGCTGATGGCACCGTATAGGCCAAGCAGGATCGGCATCTGAATGAGCAGCGGCAGGCAGCCCATCAACGGGTTGATGCCGTGTTCCTTGTACAGCCGCATCTGCTCGGAAGCTAACTTCTCACGATCATTCTTATACTTTTCCTGCAACTTCTTCATGTGGGGTTGGATGGCTTGCATCCCCCGTGATGATTTAATCTGTTGCTGCGTCAGCGGGAAAGTTAATAAGCGCGTGAGTACAGTGAAGACTACGATAGTTAGCACAATGTTCTGGCCCAGGAATTGGTACAGAAACAAGAGTGCTGTGGTAAATGGGTTGGTCAGAAAATCCATAAAAGATCGCGCAGGGGACTGTCGTCTTTAGGCGACAGGGGAATTGCGCTCTGCTCCCTTCTCTGCTAAACTCATCAGCAAGATTTGCCCTGATGGGCACGGTTCGCAGCTCTTTAACAACTTCAAGTTCCAGGGCTGCGGTGAGAAGTCCGCCGCGTAAGACTTGAAACGCCTTAGAGAATGACGAGCCAAGTAGGCTTGGACTGAGCCTTCGGACGACAACGTAGATGCACTAACGGTCATGCGTAGTCCGAGAAGCCGCTGTTGATGTGGGCCTCTTTGCAAGAAGCTGCCTGCTTTAACTGGCGGAGTGGTCACCTTCTATCTCTTTCCGGCTGATAACCCTACTTCTGTCCAGTCGCCGTCGCAGTTGCTGCGGGCGCGGCTGTTGCTTCATCTGTGCCGATTGGCACACTGGTGGCTGTTTGGAGCCGGGTGTTCTCTTCGTTCAGACTAACACTCCAGCTTTTCTGGCCCGTTTTCATATTATAAGCGATAACAACTTGATTATCGCTAAGCGTGGTAAAGACGATGTTGCTGCCTGAAACAACCGGATCGCTCAGGATTTGATCCTCGGCGGCGATGGCAGACACACCCGCAGGCCAGAAATTGCTGCCATCTTTGGCATCAAATGACATGACGTATTTGTTCTCCGAACCGACGAATACCACGGTTCTTGGTTCACCTTTATCATCTGTCAGGTCAACTACTGCGGGACTCCCGCGCACACCACCCGGATAATCCGGATAATTCTTCACCCACTTCTGGGTGAGCGTTTGTTCATCAAGAGCATAGACCATGCCTGATAGGTCGCCAAAGTACAGCACGCCGCCTTTAAGGACAGGCGTACCCCAGACCCAACCCTTTGTCGAAAAACGCTTGATGACTTTGTGGTCTGCTGCTGACACGGAGATCAGTTCATTGTTAAATGTGCCGACGTACATGGTGCCGTTGTCGTAGAGTGGTGTACCTGCAATCGCGCCACCCAGATCAAGCTTCCACTTTAGCTTTCCCGTAGCAGGGTCCAGCGCGTATAGATTGTGGTCGAGTGAACCGAAATACAGTGTTTCCTGGACCAGGAGTGGTTTGCACCAGACACCATATTGCGTGTCCAGGAACGTCCACTTTTCGCTATTATCCTGGATATTGTAGGCTTTCATACCGTGGTCGCCCATGCCGATATACAGGACCCCATTGCTGATCAAACCACCTGCGATAAACCTCTCGGTGGGGGGCGTCGTGGAGTTCGGGGCCAGCGCCGTTGGAATCGGCTGCGACGTTTGGGGGAAAGCGTAGGCCTTGTGATCGAACGCGCCTTCATAGAGCGTTTTGTCTGGTCCAATGGCAGGCGGCCCGTACATGTGGGCGTCGCCGGGTGCTTTCGCTAACCACTCAATGTTACGTTTGTCCAGCGTGCTATCAGGCTTCGGATCGATGCGGAAGATGTATTGCTTGTCGGCAACGTAAAGGTACTTGCCATCTGTGGACATGCCGGGCCAGCTTTCACCCGCAATAGGCGCACCACACGCACTCAAAACCAGTAAAAACAGCAAAGCCGCGCCGACAAACCGTAGGCGCGGTCCAGATAATAGCTTCAACGGCACTCCTTCAGGGGACAGGATCGTAGCCTCCTGGGTTAAACGGGTTGCATCGCAAAATGCGCTTGAAACCAAGCCATGAACCTTTGATCAGCCCGTACCTATCAATTGCTTCATACGTGTAATGGGAGCAGCTCGGCTCAAATCGGCAGGATGGCGGCAGTACTTTTGAGAGCGTCATCTGGTAAAGACGAATCATCCCCAGACCAATGTACTTCATGATTTTGCATCCTCTTGCCACAAATTAGCACGCTTGAATAACTCTTCAAGCACACTGCATACCTTACTATACGGCTGATCAACTATATCGTTGCGAGCGATGAACGTGAGGTCAAATCCAGTTTTAAGGCGAGGCGCTAACTGACGTACTCCCTCGCGCAATAAACGGCGTACCCGGTTACGCACAACGGCACCCCCAAGGTGCCGACTTGCGATAAATCCATACCGATTGTGCAACAACGCGTTGGGCGCTACTGCCATTGTCACGAGTGGATGTCGCCAGGCTCGCCCTTCGGTCCGCACACGTTCAAATTCGGCACTGCGCCGCAGACGAAATTGGCGCTGCACGTCTTAGCTATTCCAGTTCACCTTTTTGACGTGGACGGTCTGGACTGTCAGGCGATGGCGACCCTTGGCGCGACGCGCCTGAAGAACCCTCCGCCCGTTCTTTGTTTCCATCCGCTGGCGGAAGCCGTGTACGCGCATACGACGGCGCTTTTTTGGTTGCCAGGTTCGCTTGACCATGATCTATCTAATCCTCCACACAAACAGCAAGCCGCGACAGCGCGGCGCTTAGCTTGAATCAATGAAAGTCGTGGAATACATTGCCACGGACCGGAGTAGTAGTATAGCGTAAGCGTAGAGATGGGTCAATACCGCAGAATTTGGCGATACGGGGTTCGCAGGGTCTGCTACTTATTCTTCCCTTTGCCCTTTGGAGGTTTATCGTGTCCGGGAGGCGGCCCTTTCGGCTGTGGAGGCGCAGGTAATATTATTTTAGTCGGCAACAAAGTTGGCGTAGGCGTGGCAGTTGGGGTAGCAGTGGGCGTCTCGGTTGGGGAAGGTGTCGCATCAGGAGATGATTCTTGCGGGATGGGAATCCCCTGTGGCCCGAACACGACGTAGTTAGGCGCTGTTGTTGGGGCAGGTAGCGCTTGCGATCCGACCACACCTAGCAGTAATCCAAAGAAAACGACAAGTGCCCATCGCGCGATTCTATTTTCAAATACAACGGGTCGCCCAGACTCGATAATGTTATCAGCTTCATCTTCGTTGCGTGTGCTGAACAGGCTGTAATAGGGCGCGGTCAGATACAGCGACGCCTGCCAGACAAGCAAACCACCTAGAAAGAGTG
>WNFI01197281.1_pt1 | contig 12474 bp, 10 predicted proteins | sample 5400471 | NCBI WGS metagenome assembly WNFI01 (sample SAMN13153348, study PRJNA577476) | soil metagenome | isolation source: 100 cm saprolite on Douglas fir-dominated hillslope | place: USA:California | collected 2013-09-17 | reverse complement strand
CGGAAGAAGCCGTTGCAGAGGATCGTGGTGAGAAACGAGGACGGGACGATCCAGGTCGTACCGCTGGCCCGCATCGACTACATCGAAGCAGCCGACGACGCCATCGTCATCATCACCGGGGGAAGCCGCCTCCGGAAACAACAGACCATCGGCGACCTCGGCCAGGAGCTCGACCCCGATCGCTTCGTCCGCATCCACCGCTCCTACCTGCTCAACATCGACCGCATCGAGAAGATCGAGCTATACGCAAAAGACAGCCGCGTGGCCATCCTCCGCGATGGCACTCGCCTGCCGGTCAGCCGCAGGGGCTATGCGCGGCTGAGAGAGCAGCTTTGAAGGGTGATTTGAAGGGTGGAAGGTCAGGCGTAAGGTGAAGGAAAGACGGGGATTGGTCACGAGACGCTGAGAATCAGCACCCCATTCGTCAATTCCAGGTTGGGAGAGCAACTTTGAAGGCAAAGTCTGACTGGTACCTCGGAACTGTTACACGACCGATTCGAATAGGTTGCCGGATAGCTCCGACCTGTTCCACGACCGATTCGAATAGGTCGCCGGACAGCTCCGAGCTGTTGCACGACCGATTCGAATAGGTCGCCGGACAGCTCCGAGCTGTTGCACGACCGATTCGATTAGGTTGCCGGATAGCTCCGGGCTATTGCACGACCGATTCGAATAGGTTGCCGGATAGCTCCGGGCTGTTGCACGACCGATTCGAATAGGTCGCCGGATAGCTCCGAGCTGTTGCGCGACCGATTCGAATAGGTCGCCGGACAGCTCCGAGCTATGGAGCGACGTATTCGAATACGTCACCCGATAGCTCCGAGCTATTGAGTGATGTATTCAAATACATCACCTGAGAGCTCGCAGAATCCGGATGTGTGGAAGTTTATGCGTCTAAACCATAGAGGGACAACGACTTGGCAGTAGTGCTACGCTCGTCGAAGTGCGACCGATTCGAAGCTATCGGCCGTTTGCCCCTTTGCCACATCACCCTTCGCCGCTTCCCTTTCCCTCTTCACCCTTCACCTCGGCAGCCAGTACGAGACCTTGACCAGCACGACGTCGTGCGAGGGGGCAGTCACGATGCCGCCGAGGTCGCGGCGCACACGGAAATCGCCGATGGGGAGCGTGTCGGCGCGGTTCTCGTTCCAGACGACATAAAGCGCCGAGCCGGGGCGGAACTCCCAGCGCGCCACCGCGCTGGCGCGCACGCTGCGGAAGTTGAAGTCGGGGTTTGCGACGCCGGCGTACGGAATGAAATCGGCCGTCCTGGCGAAGGCCAGGGCGCGATCGTCGTGATAGTGCCCCGAGGCAACGAAGGGTTGCATATAGAGCTGGAACGAGACCTTCGAGGTGAGCGTCCAGTCCACGCGCGTGTCGAGCGCAAGGGAGTGTTGCTCGAGGTCGGAGAAGATATAGCGCGCGCCGAAGGTGGACGTTGCCGCCGGATCGCTGACGGTCGTCACATACTGGGTGTGGTTGTGCGAGCGCGTGAGCGCCGGCGAGATGCTGAGCTGGAGGCGCGACGACGGCTGTGCATTGAGTGTGATCCCCGCGGTTCGGGAGTAAGAGCCATCGCCGCTCCCGTCGTCGTGCCCGTTGATCGTGAAATAGAACTTCCGGCGCTGATCGCTGCCGAAATTCACGTCGGTAGACCAGGACCTCGGCACCTGCAGAAGCGGCCCGCCGCGAGTGGCGCGGTCGTCGAGCGCGCCGGGCGTATAGTTGAATTTGACGCCGTAGGACCAGTAGCTCGCCAGGGTGGCGAAGTGGTTGATGTACAGACCGTGATCCAGCGTATTGCCGTCGAAGTTGCGATTGCTCCACACGCCGACCCAGACGTCGCGCTCGCGGAAGTGCGTCGTCGTGTCCTGATTGACGTACTGCATCACGACATGCGACGAGATGATGTCGGTCCGCTGCATGAATCCGACGTCGTTCGTCTCGAACCCCTGCGAGTAGGCCTGCACCTCGACGATGGGCCGCCAGAGGCCGGTCTGTTTCGAGATCATGGCCTTTCCGGCCCACCCGTCGAGCGAGGTGCGCGTCGGATCAAAGTGGAAGGACGTCGCGTCCGGTCGTTGCATGTACCGGGACGACGACTCCTGCGTGTTGGCGATCGACTCGGCGCTGCCGGAAACGCGCGAGGCGGCGCCGAACCACTCGAAGATCCAGTCCTTGCTTGGGAACGCGGTATAGCCGTCGACGCCCGCCGTTTCCGCCCGCTGGCGGAGGTCCGTCAGCTCGTTGGGCAGCTTGCGGTCGACGGAGGTGATCATGAATCCGACGCGTGAGCTCGTCCCTATGTCTCGCGTCTCGCGCGCGACGAAGTAGTTCGTCAGCGGCTCCACCTGCTGACGGAACGTCGTCCCGGCGATGTCGATTCGCGCCTGTTCGGAAGCGGTCAGGGCGTCGAGCACGCCGATCGACCACGGACCGCTCTTCCCCGTCACCTTGGCCGCGCCCAGGATTGTCGTGTCCGAGGGCTCATCCACAAAGTCGGCGTTGAGGCTCTCCTGTGGATGGCGGCCGATGCGGCGGGAGTAAAAGAGGCCCGAAGTCCGGGTTTACCGTGCCGGTCAGCGTCAAGTTCGAGGTCAGCCCGTACTTGACGTCCAGCCCTCCGTCCGCGCGCTCGCTCGTCTGCCGCAGGAACGGGTTGGCGTGATCGAACCGCGATTCGACGTCCGCGCGGCCGACGCCGTACGGAACAATCTCCAGCGGCCGCCCGCGATGGATGCCTGCCAGCCCATCCAGGTCGGCGAAGTTCGAGACGAAGCCGCTGCGCCCTTTCGGCGTGTTGACGATGCGTGCCGTCTCGTTGTTGCGTGTGGTGTGGCGGGTAATGTTCAGTCCCCACACATGAACAGGCTTGTCCGGAAAGCGAAGCTGCGAGAAGGGCACGCGCACCTCGGCGATCCAGCCGTCCGGTACGATCCGCACAGCCGACTCCCACACGCCGTCCCAACTCGGGTCTTCGCCGATGTCGTTGTAGAGAATGGTATCGATCTGCTCGCCGGCCGGAGTGATCGTGAAGGCATTGCCGGACAAGCGGTCGTGCTGGGAGTCGATGTTGATGGAGAGGAAGTCGCTCTGCGTGAACGCATCGCGGCGAGCCAGCAGGGCCGTCGGCCGTCCCGTATCCTCCATCTTCGCGCCGAAATAGATCGCGTTGTCGTCGTAGACGATTCGCACGCTGGTCCGCAGCGTCGCCGGTTTCCCGTCATCCGGATCGTGCTGCGTGAAATCTGTGAATTCCGGCGCCGATTGCCAGGCCGCGTCCGACAGATCCCCATCGATCACGATCCGCGACGTGGTCCGGACCGCATGCAAGGTCGGCCGCTCCGGCCAGTTCGCCGCACGGGCGACGCTCGCCGACAGTGCCAGCAAAAAGACCAGCAGACTTCGCTTCATGGATGCGTGAGTATGCCGCGACCCGAGGGCAAAGAAGCAAACTTCCGGTAAAACGCAGGCGTCAATCTGTGTCATCCTGAGTCGCCGGAGCCGCGGGGGCGGTTGTGCGGGCGGGAGCGGCGTAGGACGACGAAGGACCCCCCGCCAGCCCTTCACCCTTCTTATGGATCGGCTCGATCGTCCCTCGGGATAGCTTCTCAAATCGAACAAAGAGAAAAACAGCCACAACGGTCAAGCCCGCGCAGAGACCCCACCACAATCCCACCACTCCATAGTGCAAACGAAAGCCGAGGACGAGCGCGATCGGTAAGCCGACGCACCAGTGACCGAAGAGGTTCACGTAGAACGTGTACTTCGTGTCGCCGGCGCCGCGCAACACTCCGGCGGCCACCCCCTGGATTCCATCTGAGAGCTGAAACACCGCCACGACCAGCAGCAACGGCGCCGCCGTCCGCAACACGCTTTCCTGATCGGTCACCAGCCGGGCCAGCGTCCTCGGGATGAGCGCGAACATCAGCGCGCTCGTGCCCATCACAAGCACCCCGCCCAGGATCGCCACATGCCCGGCCATGCGGGTCGCGACGCGATCCCTCGCTCCGATGGCCATGCCAACGCGGACCGATCCCGCGGCCGCGACGCCGATGATGACGGTGAAGCTGAACGACGCCAGGCTGATGGCAACCTGATGGGCTGCAAGCTGCAGCGTGCCGACGCGCGCGGCGAGCAACGCAACCAGCGCGAAGACGCCCACTTCGGCCCCCATCTGCAAACCAATCGGCAGGCCGATCTTGAACGCCCGGACGACGTCCTCGCGCTTCCAGCCATGACCAATGTGCTCGGGCAAACGCATCGATCGGATGGGCACCAGCACGATGCCCACCTCGGCGATCGTGCAGATGGTCGTCGCCAGCGCGGCCCCTGCCACATGGAGCGGCGGAATCAGTCGTAACGGTCCGGTCCATGCCGGGAGCGAGTGGCCGCCCCAGACGAGCAGGATGTCGCCACCAAGATTCAACACGTTCGCGGTGACCATGGCCACGAGCAATGGCCAGGTGCGGCCATAGGCCTGCAGATACGACCGCATCGCGAAAAAGATGAGAAGCGGAAGCAGACTGGTCGTCCGTACCAGCAGGAACGCCCTGGCATCCTCGGTCAGCTCAGGAGCTCCGATCAACGACAGAGCATTTGCACAGACGACCAGCACGGCCGTGAGGGCCGCTGAGACACCGATGGCCAGCCAGATCCCCTGCCACAGCTCGCGCCGGGCCCGCGCGTGATCGGAGGCGCCGACCGCCTGCGCGACGAGCGGATCGATGCCGAGGACGATGCCGATCCCGACGACCGAAAAGGCGAAGAAGACCGCATTGCCGACGCTGGCCGCCGCCAGTTCACGCGCGCCGAGCCGACCGAGGACCGCGACATCGACGAGCCCCATGAGCTGGGTCCCCGCCTGCGCCGCGGCAACCGGCACAGCCAGCCGGAACAACTCCCGCATCTCGTGGCGAAAGACGGCGGCACGCATAGGGCGGACATTCTAAGAGTGATCGGTGATCAGTGATCGGTGATCCGGGGAACGGATCGCGTGATCAGAGGCGCGCGCCAGCGAGGATAAGAAAAACTGCCGCTCTCCCCTCCGCGTCTCCGCGTCCTCCGCGTGAAACGGGTTCTTCACGGCTTCTAAGCACTCGGCGCGGTTGGCTCCCTCCAGGCTTCGTGTGCATCGCCTTCTCCCACAAAAGCGGCGAAAGACCGCCGCAGTCCAAAGCTCCGCCCCAACAGCCTTCCGCCGACCTCCGTATTGCTTGCGGATCTACGTGAGCAACAAGCTGCGCACATTGATGGGGATCGTCATGATTGCCATCTTCCTCGAAGCGACGACAGCGCTTTCAGCGACGACCCAGCGGCCGACTCCCCAGCCGAACGTGTACTTCCCATTCGCGGCCTGGGGCGCGGCCTCAGGTCCTTCGACGACGAACAACGACGACGCGTGTGACATCAGCCTGGCGCCGGCGGCGACGCTGCTGTTGCCTTACTTCGAGGTCGACTTCTATTCACCCCCGAACAAGGCTCAGACAACGCTCTTCACGGTCATCAACACAAACCACCTTCCGGCCATCGCCAGGGTCACACTCTGGACCGACTACGCCTTTCCAGTCCTCGACTTCAACATCTTCCTCACCGGGTATGGCATGCAGTCGATCAACCTCTACGATGTCCTCCACGACGGTGTGATCCCCCGGACGTCCGGAACGATCGGCTCGCGACGCGGTACGCTCTCGGCGGGCAATAACGGGAACCTGAACATCGACGAAAGCGCCGGCACTTTGTGTCTCGATCTTCCCGGCACGATCCCCGCGGCGCTGCTCGCGGATATCAAGACCGCGTTGACGACCGGCCTTGTCTCATCTTGCGGAACCAACCGAGTCGGCGGCGTTCACGCAGATGCCATCGGCTACGCCACGATCGACGTCGTAAACAGTTGCACTTCGACGCTGCCGAACCACGGCGCGTACTACACGTCCGAGCTCCTCTTTGACAACTGGCTCATCGGCGACTACCAGCAGATCAACCCCAACCCCGCCACCGGCAACTATGCCGCAGGCAACCCGCTGGTACACATCCGTGCCGTTCCGGAGGGCGGGCCGGCCGGCTCGGTTCCGTTCGGCGTGACGAATCTGCCTTACACGTTCTACGCGCGCTACGTACAGAACACCGGAGCCGGACCGCTCAACCCACAGTTTCGCGATCGCCGCCAGCCACTGCCCGCCACCTTCGCGGCACGTTACGTCCAGGGCGGGACGGGCGCATTCAACACCAGCTACAAGATCTGGCGCGAAGGGAGAGAGTTGGTCGCAGCACCTGCTGGTTACGGCATCGGTGCAACAACTGCTGCCGGCCGTTGCACCCCGGTCATCGTCAACGCCACCATTCCGATTCGCGAGTTCGTGCGTTTCGACGAGCATGAAAACCCCACGATTTTCTACGATTACTACGACAAGCCTCTGAATCCCGGTGTACCTTCCTTCGACCCACGCTCCGCCCCAAGCGAATTCGTTCCCTATATGGTCACGCTTCCGGGAACATCGTCGTATCCGACCAGTTCCGGGACCTTTCCACCGATCAGCACCTCTGGTGACATTGGTGGCTGGATGTACCTCAATCTCGACAGCCTGATTACGGCTGGCGCGTCCAAGTCCGGGCCCGGGCCCGCTCCCGGCGGTGTGAACGTTCTTCACCCTGGCTTCGCGTCGCGACCCAGCCAGAACTGGGTCGTCGTTTCCATGTTCGCCGAGGGTCGATACTCGGTCGACTTCGACGCCGCATGGCTCGGCAACGGCTGCACTCCACCGATCGACGTCTCGACGGCCGAAGACGACGGCCATCCGGCAATCCTCACACCTCACCCGGTTCTTGGCCCCGCAGGCCAAACCCCGGTCTGCCCGTTCAGCGAGACACCGATCGGCTGCACCCCGGGGGTTGCGCCGTACATTGGTACGAACGCGTCGCCTTAGGGCCGAGGGTCGAGGGCCGAGAGACACTCCTCTGCATCGACTGAAACCAGCATTGCCGGCTAGAATCGTCAAAATGGGTCTCGTTGCTGGAACCATCGATCAGTTCTTGAACACAGCGCCACCGATGCTACGTTTGATGTGCGCTTCGGGCGCCCTGTGCCGCCGCACATCGGCAACTGGCCACTGGCAACCGTCAACTCTCAACCGTCAAAGGAGCACCATGACCGCACGTCTCTTCGCCGACGACATCCTCTTCTATCAACGCCTGTTGAAGGCGCAGCCGCGCGCGATTGCCTCAAGGCGCTGGGGAACGACGCGCTGGGGAAAGGGGTGACGGCACGCATCCTCTCCGGGACGAGAACGTACGCGGAGCAGAACGCGTTATACGCGCAGGGCCACGACGGTCGTCCCGGCAAGGTCGTGACCAAAGCCCGCGGCGGCGAGAGCAACCACAATTTCGGCATCGCCTGGGACATCGGGCTCTTCGACAACGCCAAGTACCTCGATGATTCTCCTCTCTATGCCAAGGCCGGGCCGATCGTCCTGGCAGCAACGTCCGGCGTCGAATGGGGCGGCAATTGGACCACCATCATCGACCAGCCGCATTACCAGCTCATCACGAACCTCGGGATCGCCGACGTGAGAACGCGATTCGAGGCGGGCCAGGTGTACGTCGCGGAATGAGGGCGTTGATCTGATACGGTACGGCGCGTGACCGACGCCACTGACGATTACTTCCTCGGGATCGAGGCCCACTTCGCCATGAGGCGCAACACGCCGTTCATCCTGTCGGCCAAGGACTGGGCGTTGATGAAAGGGTGGCACGACGAGGGCATCCCGTTGCCTGTGGTCATCGAGGCCATCGATCAGGTCTTCGAGAAGAACGAGACCAGCGGCCGCAAGAAGGTCATCAACAGCCTCAGCTACTGCCGCCATGCGATCAAGGAGCTGTGGGCCGAGCGGAAGGAAATGAAGGTCGGCGATGTCCTGACGACCCCGGAAGAAGGACCGGTGGCGATCCTGGAGCGTCTGGCGGTTGAGATCGAACGGGTCAGCCCGGCGCGCGCGCAGTCCGTGCGCGAGCTCGCAGGCGCACAGAGCGTGCCGAAGATCGAAGACCGACTGATCGAGATCGAAAAGGACCTGATCGAGGAGCTGATTGCCTCGCTGCCTGATCCCGAGATCACTGCCATCCGAGCGGAAGTAGGCCGCGCCCTCGGCGACGGTGCGAAGCTCGATCCAGCCACCCGCGCCCGCACCGAAGAAGCGAATCTGCGACGCATCGTCCGCGAGCGTTTCGGGGTTCCTCGGCTGTCGTTGTTCTAGGCGTTACAATGACGGCGGTTCGAGCATGGAATCCATGTCCCCGCGTGCGGAAGTGACGGTCTACTCGCCTCTCTTCTCTCCATTCCGGCAGCCACTGCAGGGCGACACGACCGTGTCGATCGGACGTGCCTCGGATTGCTCCATCCCGATCAAGGACCGCTACCTCTCACGCCGCCACGCGGAGATCGTGGTGGTCAATGGCGGATGGATCCTCAAGGACCTGGGCAGTGCGAACGGAACGTACCTGAACGGCGCCCGCGTCGAGCACGACCTGCCGCTCAAGACCGGCGATCGCATCCGCCTCGGCGATACGGAGATCGTCTTCGAATCGGCCGAGAACAACACGGACCGTCTCATGGCCATCCAGGACGGCCCCATCAGCGCCACGATCGCCATCCCCATCCATGAGATCGACAAGCAACCTGATACCGGCGACGTCTCGCGCCTCGTCACACTCAACCTCCTGGCCCGCGAGCTGATCGAAGACCGCCCCATCGGCTTCATCATCGATCGGGTCATGAAGCACATGAGTCCATCCCGCGCTGCCCTCGGCCTGCTGGCACCGGATGGCAAGTCGTTCCGCAACGTCGAAGTGCGCCGGCAGGACCAGAACGACGCCTCGGAACTGCGAATCTCCAAGACACTGCTCACCGAGGTCGTTGAGGAGCGAAAGGCGCTGGCATTCATGGACGTCATGGACGACGAGAAGTTGAGCCGCGCCCAATCGATCATCATGCAGGGAATCCATTCGATTCTTTGTGCGCCGCTCACCATCGGCGATTCCGTCGTCGGTCTCCTCTACGTCGACTACCTGTTCAACCAGCGCGTGATCTCGGAGGAAGACGTCCGGCTCGTCGCCCAGATCGCCCGTTTCGCCGCGATCAAGCTCGAGACGACCCGACTCCGCGAGGAGGCAATCCAGAAGCGCCTGATCGACGAAGAGCTCAAGACCGCGTCCACGATCCAGCGCCGGCTGCTGCCTCCGCCTCCCCAGGGCATCAAGGGGTACACCTTCACCGGCTCGAACCGTCCCTGCCGTACGGTCAGCGGCGACTACTACGACTTCGTCATCAGACCCGATGGCAAGGTTTACTTCGTCATCGGTGATGTCAGCGGCAAAGGCGTCACAGCCGGACTGATGATGGCCGGCCTCCAGGTCGCGTTTCGCATCTTCTCGAAGAACGACCCCGATCCGGCAACGCTGGTCATGCAGCTCAACGGCGCGCTCAAGGAGAACCTGCCCCAATCGAAGTTCGTCACGCTTTTCCTCGGCCGACTGGACACGACCACCGGTGTCGTCGAATACGCCAATGCCGGCCACACGCCACCTCTCTGGGTGCGGAAAGGCGGCGTCGAAGAGCTGCTCGACACAGACATTCTGCTCGGAGTGATGACGAACGCCGAATACACACTCCGGAAATTACAGCTCGCCCCCGGCGATGCCCTGATCCTCTTCACCGACGGGGTGAGTGAGGCGGAGAACCTCGACGGACACGAGCTGAGCTCGGAGACCGTCGCCAAAGCGCTCGCAGCCCTGCACGGCGAGCAGGCCGACGAGCTTGCCCACGCCGTCGACGCCGCCGTGCTCGCTCACGTCGGCGAACCGGATGCCCTCGGCGACGATGTCACGATCCTGGTCGTCAGCCGGGACGTGGGGGTGGTGATCGGTGATCGGTGATCCGTGATCGGGGTTCTCGGTTCTTGGTTCTCGGTCGGATCGGTCCGATCCGTCCGATCGGGTTGCTCTAACAACCACTGTGAGCATTAATCACTGATCACCGATTACCGATCACCGACGCCACCCACGTTTCGATCGCCGCCGTTGCCCGGTCGTTCTTGAAGTTGTACCAGGCGCGTTCGAGGGCGCGATCTCCGGCCAGGACGCTTCGAAACTGGGCGCCATCGGCGCACGCGGAGAGGGCGTTGCGGGTTGAAGTGACCTCGAGCGTGGCGACGAACGCCCGGCGATCTTCCGCTTCGCTGGCCTGGTTCCGGCGAGGGACGCGGCGGTATCGCGGGTTTGGCATCACTTGTCCGTCGCGAACGTCCACCACGTCCCCGGTCTCGGTATCGAGGTAGTAGACGATCTGTCCCGATTCGTCGAGGAAAGCGACCTGCAAGCCCTCGAGATCGATGGCAGATCCCTGGGCGGCAGTGGCAACAGCGGCCGGCTTCGCCGCCGAGGAGCTCCATCCCGTGTTCCTGGCCAGGAACTCCCGTTGACTCTCCTCGCGGCGACGTTGCCAACCGCGGAAGGCGAGCTTCAGCTTCTGCAGGAAGGTCGGCATCCGTGAAGATGATACGCTTGAGGCATGAGCCTTCGCCGGGTGGACGAGCGGCTCGAGGAGAGCCTCGACATCGACCGCCGGTCGTCGCTCGAGATCGTCAGGATCATTCAGGAGCAGGACCGAGGCGTGGCGGATGCGGTCTCCGCGGAAGCCGATCAGATCGCCCACGCCATCGACCAGATCGTCGAGCGCCTCTTGCACGGTGGCAGACTCTTCTATGCCGGCGCGGGCACCAGCGGCCGGATCGCCCTGCTCGACGCCTCGGAGCTCCCGCCCACCTATGGCATCGACCCAGCCCTCGTGCGCGTGCTCATGGCCGGAGGAGACCGAGCCTGGACAGCGGCTGTCGAAGGCGCTGAGGACGATGAAGAAGCGGCAATCGACAATGTGAACCGCGAGGTCAAGGCGGACGACGCCCTGGTCGGAGTCGCCGCCTCCGGCACCACGCCCTTCACCGTCGCAGCGGTGCGCCGCGCCAACATGCTGGGGGCGTTGACCGTGGGCGTCACGTCGATTCCCGGCTCGCCGCTGGCCCGTGAAGTCGACATCGCCATCGTCCCGCAAACCGGCCCCGAGGTCATCATGGGATCGACTCGTATGAAGAGCGGGACGGCTCAGAAGATGGTGTTGAACACGATCTCGACGGGCGTGATGATCCGCCTCGGACGTGTCTTCTCGAACCTGATGATCGACATGCCGGCCACGAACGAAAAGCTCCGCGATCGAGCCGTACGGATGGTGGAGATGGCCGCAGGTGTTCCCCGACCGGCCGCCGTGCAAGCCATCAGGGATGCGGAAGGAAGCGTGAAACTCGCCGCGGTCATGGCGAAGAAGAACCTTGCCGCCGGCGAAGCACGCCAGCTCCTCGAGAGACATCATGGAAATCTCCGGGAGGTTCTCGAGTCTTGACCCGCATTGGACGGTTGCTGAACATCAACGCCAAACCGTCTCGCCTGATCGTAGGGCTGATGTCGGGAACGTCCGTCGACGGGATCGACGCGGCACTGGTGGAAATCGAAGGCCACGCGGCCGCGGCGCGCGTGCGATTGAAGGCCTTCGCCAGTTACCCATTCCCGCCGGAAATCCGAGCCCGAGTCTTTCGCCTTTTCGACCTGAAGGAAGCACGCGTCGACGCCATCTGTCGGCTCGACTTCCTCCTCGGGGAGCTCTTCGCCGCCGCGGTCGAACGCCTGTTGAGAGACAACGGCGTCAGTGCCGAGGAGATCGATCTCGTTTCATCGGCAGGGCAGACCATCTGGCACGATCCGCAGCCGGTCGTCGAGGAAACGCATGTCTCGTGGATCGATCGCCCCATCGTCACACGCTCGACATTCGCCATCGGACAGTCCGCGGTCATCGCCGAGCGCACCGGCATCACGACCGTCGGTGACCTTCGTGTCCGCGACGTTGCCGCCGGAGGTCATGGCGCTCCCTTGATCGCCTACGCCGATTGGGTCCTCCTGCGCGACGAGAAGCTGGGACGCTGCATCCAGAACATCGGCGGCATCGGCAATGTCACTTATCTCCCCCCAGCGGCCACGACGGATGACGTGATCGCCTTCGATACGGGCCCTGGAAACATGGTCATCGACGCACTGGCCGAGGCTGCCAGCAACGGCCAATTGCGCTATGACCGGGATGGCGAGCTCGGAGCTCGCGGGCGGGTGATCCCGGCACTGCTCGACGCCTGGATGAGCGATCCCTACTTTCGAAAAGCGCCGCCGAAGACGACGGGGCGCGAGCATTTCGGCGTGCAGTTCGCAAGGCGCATCCTGACGGAGGCGAATGGAGTGCCGATCGAAGACCTCATCGCCACAGCGACCGCACTGACAGCCGAGAGCATTGCCAGCGCGCTGTTCCGTTTCATACGGCCGCGGGGTCCGGTTGATCAGGTGATCGTTGGTGGCGGTGGCACGCTCAACCCTACGCTGATG
>WNFI01658225.1_pt1 | contig 12475 bp, 12 predicted proteins | sample 5400471 | NCBI WGS metagenome assembly WNFI01 (sample SAMN13153348, study PRJNA577476) | soil metagenome | isolation source: 100 cm saprolite on Douglas fir-dominated hillslope | place: USA:California | collected 2013-09-17 | reverse complement strand
GGAAAGCGCGCCCACCCGTGGCCCACGCTCCTTGATCTCGTCAATCGCCGCCGTCGCGTCGCGCTCGCTGATCGGTCGCCATGGCCAGTTTGGATTGCCCAGGGTGGCCTGCATCATGAGCGGAGTCCCGATTGGATGCACGGGCAGATGGAGGCCGCCGAAGACGCCCTTAATTGGCACGTCGAGCGCGCGCTCAGCGACAGCCAGCATGCGCTCAACCCCCGGATGACCGCAGCCGCTAATGAGGACGAGGCCAAAGCCTCGAACGTTGATCACGAGCGCTTGCTCAGCGACGGGTCCGAGCCAGAACATCATCTTTGGCAATGGCGGCAAGACGGCAATGCCGGTGGCGATCACGCGCGGACCTGTGGTCAGCACAACGTCCGCACGGTCGTGACTCATCGGTGTGGGCACGTAGGCGGGTATCCCCTTGGGTTCGATCGGCTCGGCCGCAAAGGCGAAGGTCTTGCGGCGCTGACTTCGCAGACCGCCGACGTGGTCCGGGTGCAAATGGGAAATGACGACGCCGTCCAGTCGCTGGAGATCAATTTTCAATACATTCGCGTTCTGCAACAGAGTCGATCGGGCTCGGCCCTCTCGACCAGGGGCAGGATAGAGACCTCGTCGACCTCGCCGATCGAGGTCAGCTTCGGCTCGACCAGGCTCAACCACGACCGCTCGACCCGATTTCGCTGGACGGTGTATCGTCCTGCAATCCCCGCGATGGCGGCAACCACGGCCGCAGCCCCGAACGCACCCCAAGTCACCCTACGTTCCTCCCTTTTGTCCGCTAATTTAACAGTCGAAGAGGACGGCACTTCCTACGGGTTGTGCCGTCCCACCTCCTTTTGCCTAGCAGGTTGTGCCGCTCGCCGCCACCGTGGTCGGTAGCTGGTAGAAGCGGAGCTGAAGCAGCTTGAGACCGTTGTTGTCGTAGCTCCAGAAGTAGTTCTGAAGCGACGATGCGAAGAGAGGCGTCCGCGTCAATTGGCCGTTGATGCACTGGCTGACAAAGAGCAGGTCGCCGGTCACGTTACCGAAGACACTCTTGCCGTTGCTGCGCGTCTCGACGGTGACGTATTGCGAGGTCGAGCAAACGAGCGTACCGGTCAAGTCGTACGCGCAGGTGGTTGTCGATGAGCTGCCACCCGGCTTGGCCAGGGCCCGCACCCAGACGGAGTAGGTGGTCGTGATGGTCGTCGTTGTCGTGCTCGCGACCGGATTTGGAAGCTGGAAGGCGGCGGTGCCGTCAAGACAGTTCGGGTCGAGCACCTGGAAGCTGCCCGGCGACAGACTGATGTTGCACTTGCCCTCAAGCGGCACGAAGATGTCGTGGCCGTTCGAGCCGATTGATGCCGAGCCGCCCTGCACTACACCGTGGATGTTCAGGTCGTAATGCGGGCCGCTTGGCGCGCCGTTGCCGGTTGTGGTTTGCCCGCTGATCGCTTGAGCCGTCGCCTTATGCGCTTGGAAGACCATCGCCATGGTCGTCGTAGCCGGCGTTATGGCAATGAGGCCGAATAAAACCACGCCGAGGATGATGACGAGCGCCGGTACGATGCGAGATCGCGTCGGGCGATTGAACAATGTGCTCAACGGCGTACCTCCCAAAAGAGATCTGCTTCCAAGCTGCATCTGCGCTGAGCTATTCGCAAGGGACGTCATGCGCTCGCTACCTTGTCTGCAGTACTTCGGGCCGTCTCCGCTACGTCGCCTTACGTAATCCGTTACGACGTGTCGCCCACCTGTCAGCGCTCGCTTCGTAATCTGTGCTTGGGCGACCACCTGCTTGTGGGGATGGACTGTGGGACCCCGAGGTTAGATAACGCATGAGCGAAAGCGAGGGGATCGATCCGCGCCCGTACCGCGCGGTCGTAACGGGCGCGGCCGGCTTCATCGGGTCGCACCTCGTTGAAGCATTGCTCGAGCACGGCCATGAAGTGGTCGGCATCGATGCTTTCAGCTCGTCATATCTAGCCGCGCTCAAGCGCTCGAACATCGCGGCGGCGAGCGCGCATCCATGCTTCGATCTCCTGCCGGCCGATCTCAATGAACTCGACCTGGAGGAGGTGCTTCGCCCGGGCGACGTCATCTTTCACCTCGGGGGCCAGCCGGGCGTGCGAGCCAGCTGGGGCAAGGATTTCGTCGACTACACGCGCGCCAATGTCGATGCCACCCAGCGGGTGCTCGAGGCGGCGAGAGCGCGCCAGGCAGCACGCATCGTTTTCGCCTCGTCATCGTCGGTCTACGGCGACGCGCCGTTGCCCATGTGCGAGGACGGACCGCTTCATCCGGTTTCGCCGTACGGTGTGACGAAGTTGACGGCGGAGTTACTCGGGCTCGTCTACTGGAAGGCGTTCGGGTTGCCGGTCGTGCCGCTCCGCTTTTTCAGCGTCTACGGTCCGCGCCAGCGACCGGATATGGCATTCAACCGGTTCATCGATGCCATCGCGCAGGGAACGCCGATCGTCGTCTTCGGCGATGGAAGCCAGCGACGTGACTTCACCTACGTCGGCGACGTCGTCACCGCGCTGCTGGCCGCCGCGGCGCACGGCGAGCCGGGACAGCCTATCAACGTAGGTGGCGGTTCCACCGTGACGGTCGCGCAGTCCATCGCGATCATCGAGCGACTGGTCGGGCGTAAGGCTCTCATCGAGCGGCGTCCCGCGCCGCCGGGCGACGCCCGCGACACGCAGGCCGCCACAGATCGGCTGCACGCTCTGGGGGCGATTCCCAGGGTCCGCATCGAGGACGGCCTGGCAAAGCAGGTGGACTGGCAGCTCCGCTCGATGCCCCGGCAGGTCTCGAGCGGCATCGTCGTGGGCGGCGAGGCGACACGCCGCGCCGGACGGGGCTCGGCGCCGCGCATCCTCCTCTATTCCCACGACACCTACGGCCTCGGCCATCTCCGCCGGAACACGACCATCGCCCACGGCCTCCTGCGGCGGACGCCGGATTTGGAGGTCACGCTTCTCACCGGCTCCCCGGTGGCCGACCAGTGGCCGTTCCCGGACCGCGTGTCGATCGTCCGACTTCCGCCCGTCACAAAGGTCGGGCCGGAAGAGTATCAGCCGGTCGCGGCTCGCTCGATGTCGGCCGTGCGCGCAGAACGAGCCGGCATTATCGCCTCAACGCTACTGCGTTTGCGCCCAGACGTCTTCCTGGTTGACCACGCGCCGCTTGGCATGAAGGGTGAGCTGCGTCTCGCCCTTGAGATGGCCCGCGAGGAACTCCCCGACACCCGGGTGGTGTTGGGCTTGCGGGACATCGTGGACGAGCCCGACGTGGTGCGGGCAACCTGGAGCACGCAAGGCGTGTATCAGGTCATGGAAACGGCCTACCACCAGATCATCGTTTATGGCAGCCGCGAGCTCTTCGACGCGGCGAGCGAATATGACATTCCGGAGGCGATCAGGCTACGCGTCCAGTTCAGCGGCTATATCGCCAAGGATCGCTGGCTCGAACAGAGCGTCAACGGCCGAGAGACCTGGACGCAGGCCCGTCGCGCCGGCGATCGACGAGTCCTGGTGATGGGCGGCGGTGGCGGCGATGCGGCACCAATGCTGCTCGCCGCCATTGAGGCCTGGGCGAGCCTTCGATACCTGCTCAACGGCGAAGCCGTGATCGTCGTTGGCCCGCTGATGGCGCCCGCTGACCGGACGGAGGTCGAGCGGCGGGCCCGCCAGGTCGCCGGTGTCCAGGTCATTCATTCGTCCACGACGATGCTCAGCCTGGTCGCTGCCGCCGACCTGGTCGTCTCGATGGGTGGCTACAACAGTGTGGTCGAGGCGGTAGCGGCCCGCAAGCCGCTGGTCATCTGCCCTCGCACGGCGCCCCGTCGCGAGCAATTGATGCGAGCGGAAATCATGGCGCGCCTGGGCCTCGCCCAGGTGGCCAGACTCGATGGTGAAGGTGATGCGGCCGCGCGCATAGCCGACGCGATGGTGGCAGCGCTCAAGGCCGGCCCACCGCCGGACCGTGCCTGGCGAGCGATCGATCTTCGGGGAACCGAGCGGGTCGCCGACCTCTTGCTCGAGATGACCGAGCCCGTTTCTGTGCAGGTGGCCGCCTGATGTCGACGCGCTTCGCCTACCTCCTGAAGCGGTTCCCGCGTCTGTCCGAGACCTTCGTCCTGAATGAGATGCTCGAGTTGCAACGGCAAGGGGTTGAGCTGCGGATCTACGCACTCATGGACCCGCTCGAAAAGCAGGCCCATCCCGAGGCGGCCCGGCTTCGCAGCCACGTCGTCTATCTGCATGACCCGCGCCGACGGCTTCGTTCGTGGTCGCGACTGCTCGGCGGCGCCTTTCTCCAGGGGCTGTCCCATCCCCTCGGGGCATTGCGCGTCGTGTGGGCGCTCTGCTCGGTGCATCGCTCGCTTCCGTCGCTCCGTCACGCGATCGAAGGCCTCTGGCTGGCCCGCGACCTGCGCCGGAATGGCGTCGATCACCTGCACGCCCACTTCATCCACAGCCCGGCTGCCGTGGCGTACCTCGCGTTCTTGGCCGCCGGTCCCCCATTCAGCGTGACGGCGCACGCGAAGGACCTCTACACGACGCTACCGCGCAACTTGCGGATCCGGGCGCGCGCCGCCAAGTTTGTCATCACCTGCACACGCTTTAACGCGGCGCACCTCGCAGGCGTCCTGTCGCAATCCCTCCCCGGTGCTCCCCACAAAGAGGATGGAATCCACGTCCTCTATCACGGCACCGACCTGAAGCGGTTCGGCCCGAACCGCTCCGGCGTTGAAGCGGATCGGGTTCTCTCCGTCGGCCGTCTCGTCCCGAAGAAAGGCTTCCCGGACCTGGTTGATGCACTCGCGCTCATCGATACGAAAGGCCTTCGAGTCCGAACCGATGTCTATGGAGGCGGCCCGCTTCGAGACGAGCTGGAAGCGAGGGCAAACCGCTTAGGCCTTGAGGGCCGGCTGATCTTTCATGGGGCGCGGCTGCAGGACGAGATCATCGCCGCCTACCGGCGCGCGGCGGTCTTCGTGCTGGCGCCGGTCGTCACGGGTGACGGCGACCGGGATGGCATCCCCAACGTCCTAGTCGAAGCGATGGCCTCGGGCGTTCCTGTCGTGGCGACGCGGATCTCGGGCATCCCTGAGTTGATCACCGATGGCATCGATGGTCTGCTGGTAACCGAACATGATCCCGCGGCGCTCGCCGGCGCCATCGAACGGGTGCTGCGCGACCCAGGGCTCGCCGCTGCGTTGGGCCGGGCGGGGCGGGTTCGCGTGGAGCGGGAATTCGACCTGGTCGCGAACACCCGGCGTCTTCGTGCCCTGTTTGTGGGAATCCCGGTGGAAGATCGCCTCCTGGAGACGGCGGCATGAAGATTGCCTACGTGTGCGCCGACCCCGGCATCTCGGCCCTGGGCGACAAGGGAGCGTCCGTTCACCTCCGCTCGCTCGCCGGGGCCCTGGCACGGCGCGGCCACTCCGTTCGTTTGCTGAGCAGCCGATTGGACGGCGCGAATCCGCCGCCGCCCGATGTGACACTTACCCAGCTTTCTGACGGGTCACTGACCCAGCTGTTGCGCGACTGGCGATGTGAGGTGGTCCTGGAGCGCTACGCGCTAAGCGCTGAGAAGGTCCAGGAAAGCTGCCGCACGCTTGGCATCGCGCACGTCCTCGAGGTCAACGCGCCACTCGTAGATGAAGCGGCCCGATATCGCGGGCTGCAAGACGTCGCGGTCTGGCGTGCCCGAGAGGGAAGCACCCTGCGCGCCGCGGATGCCGTGGTGGCGGTAACTCCCAGCGTTCGCGCGCATGCAATCCGCTGCGGCGTGGCGCCCGACCACGCGGTGGTCGTCCACAACGGCGTTGACCTCGAACGGTTCGAGGCGCTGAATGGAGAGCCCGTGCGACAGCGGTATCAGCTTGGGAATGCCCGCGTCGTAGGCTTCGCGGGCAGCCTGAAGGCCTGGCATGGCGTCGACATCCTGCTCTGCGCGGCGGTCCGACTCGATACGGACGTCCGAGTCCTGATCGTGGGCGACGGGCCCGAGCGGGGCAAGCTGGAGGCGCTGGCCGGCGAACTGCGCATCGCCGATCGCGTCGTCTTCGCCGGGGCCGTTCCGCATCACGCCATCCCGGAGCACCTGGCCGCGATGACCGTCGCGGTGGCGCCCTACCGCCGCCAGACAGACTTCTATTTCTCTCCCCTCAAGGTCGTCGAGTATCTCGCCGCGGGCCTCCCGGTTGTGGCCAGCGAGCAGGGCGATCTTGCTCTTCTGGTCGGCAAGGCCGGCCTGATGGTGATTCCGGATGATGCGGTCGCGCTGGCCGAAGCGCTCGACAAGGTCCTGGGAGACCCTGCGCTGCGGCGCACCATGCACTTCTCGGCACGGCGGCACGCCGCAGGCATGACCTGGGACGCGGCCGCCGTGCGGGTCGAGGCCGCGCTGATCTCGGCCATGGCGCGGAGCAGATCCGCCGTTTTGAACCGCAGGCCGGCGTGATCGCGGCCATCCGGCTCCTCCTTCCCTTCGCCGCCCGCTATTGGCGCGGGCTCGCGCTCGCGCTCATTGCCATGGGCGGCGAGATTCTGACCGCGGTGCTGGCGCCTATCCCGATCCAGAGGGCCATCGACCAGGTCATCCGGCCCATCCTCGCCAGTCGCCGGCACGTCGGCAGCCACGAGGTGCTGATGCTGGCCGGTCTCGCGCTGCTCGTCGTCGTGATCGCGTTGCTCGACGCCGGCTTTACCTATCTGGATCTTCGCCACACGACTCGGAGCGCGCAACAGGCGGTCACCGACCTACGCCGTGCGCTCTTCGCCCACATGCAGCGCCTTTCGCTCGCCTTCCATCATGATGCCGAGACCAGGCTTGGCGATCTGCAGGTCCGCCTCGGAACCGACGTGCAGGCCCTGCAGGACCTGGTGGCGACGACCCTCAGCAGCTTCATCACCAATACCGGCGCCGCCATCGTGATGATTGCCTTGCTCTTTCAGGTGGCGCGGCCGATCGGCCTGGTCGTGCTGCTGGGCGCGTTGCCGGTGTTGCTGCTGGCCGGTCACTATCGCATCCGGATCAAGCAGGTCAGCCGCGAGGCGCGCAAACGCGAAGGGAAGGTGAGCGCCATCATCAACGAGACCCTGGGCGCCGCACGACTCGTACAGGCATACGGGCGCGAGGCTGAGGCCAGTCACCGGATGCATCGCGAGAGTGAAGCGGGGCTGCAGGCCGCGCTGCACGCCGGTGAGCTGCAAGCCCGGGTCCAGCCGATGGTTGAGCTGGGCTCGTCGTTGCTGACCGGATTGGTGCTCGTGCTGGCGGCGACCCTCGCCATCAAGCGCGTGATCACCGTCGGCCAGCTGACGCTCGCCATCGCTTACACGCGCGGCACGCTGGGGGCATTGCGGCAGCTGGCGAAGCTATCCACGCAGACCCAGAAGGCCGCTGTCGGAGCAGAACGGCTGAATGAGATCCTCGACAGGGCGCCCGTGATCAACGACCCGGCGCGACCGCAGCGATTGCCGGACGGACCTCTCGCCATCGTCTTCGAGCGCGTGACCTTTGGCTACCGGCCCGACAACCCGATCCTCATCGACCTGTCATGGACGATTCCCGCGGGCGCATGCGCGGCCCTCATCGGACCGACCGGGGCGGGCAAAACAACGTTACTCTCGCTCGTCCCGCGCTTTTATGACGTTTCGGCCGGGCGCGTGCTGGTCGGCGGCATCGATGTGCGCGAGCTGGCGCTTGCCGACCTCCGTGCGCATGTCACGCTTGTCCTGCAGGAAAGCCTGTTGCTCCGCGACACGATCTGGAACAACATCGCCTATGGACGCTCCAATGCGACCCGCCGCCAGATCCTGGCGGCCGCCGACGCGGCCGGCGTGACGAGCTTCATCGATAACCTCGACGATGGCTTCGACACCATGGTGAGCGAACGCGGCACGACGCTCTCCGGCGGGCAGAAACAATGCATCGCCATTGCCCGGGCACTCCTGCGCGACACGCCCATCGTGATCATGGATGAGCCGACGAGCAACCTCGACCAGGAAACCGAAGAACTGGTGGTGCGCGGCCTGCAGCGGCTGATGCAGGGCCGCACCTCCATCACCATCGCGCACCGGCCAAGCACGATCCAGCATGCGACCATGATCGCGTCCCTGGAAGAGGTGGCCGAGGCTCAGCCCGGCTGGAACGTTCGGCCATCCCGGCTGGTGGCGGCGTAGGCCAGACCGGATCTGACAGCGGGAGAGCTTGAGCGTCACTACGGAATCAGCGGCCCAGCAGCGTTGCCAAAGGCTCATCATCGATTGCGACGTCGGCCTGGAACGCTTGACAGGCCGCCGGCGAATCTCCCACTATTCGGACGCAAGAGGGGTTCAGCTGCCGGCTCGGCAGACGACTGCTCATCATGTTCAACCGGCTCGCGTCGCTAATCAACCGTTGGCCGACGGCCATTCTGGTCGCGGCCGTGATCTTCGTGGCCCTGGCCGCGCTGATTGGCACGCGGGTCTTCGGGGCCCTGAGCGGCGGTGGGTTCCAGGACCCCGCCTCCGAGAGCGTGAAAGCGGACGGCCGACTAGAGGTAGCCTCGCATCAGAGGGCCGACGGCGGCCTGATCGCCCTGGTGCGGATGGGCCAGGACGTGAACTCGCCGGCGGTGCGCGAGGAGGTCGACCGGGTGGCGCAGGCCATGGCGCGGGATCCCGCCGTCGACCAGGTGCTGACCTACTACACAACCCATAGCCCGACCTTTGTTTCACAGGACGGCCGGAGCACGTTCGTGCTCGCCTACGTCAGTTGGATTGGGGATAGGGACGCGGCGGCGAGCCGGCTCCAGCACGCGCTCGCCTCGGATCCCGCGGTGACGCTCGGTGGGACCGGTCCGGTGGACAACGAGCTAAATTCCACCATCACGGCAGACCTAGCCCGGGCGGAAATGATCGCCTTCCCCCAACCTCAGCACCGGTATGGGGCTGGGCCTGAGCATCGACTACAGCCTCTTCATGGTCTCCCGATACCGAGAGGAGCTCCGGCGTGGCCTGACACCGGCTGACGCCATCCGGCGGACGCTCGGCACCGCCGGCCGAACCGTCTTCTTCAGCGCGCTGACGATCGCCGCCGCCATGGCGTCCTTGCTCGTTTTTCCGCTCAAGTTTCTCTACTCCATGGGCGCGGCCGGCCTGCTGGTTGCCGTGCTGGCATCGACGGTGTCCTTGCTGGTGCTCCCGTCCGTCTTGAAGCTTCTTGGGCCGCGCATTAACGCGCTGGCCCCTCGGCGCTGGCAGCAGGTCCAACCCGGCGTGTCCAGCACCGGGTTCTGGTATCGGTTCTCCCACTTCGTCATGCGGCGGCCGTTCCCAATCGCGGTGGCCAGCGCGGCCCTCCTCATCGCGCTCGGTTTGCCCTTCCTCAGCATCAGGTTCTCCTCGATCGACGCAACCGCCCTCCCCACCAGCTTCGGCGCCCGTCAGGTCTACGACTACCTGGCGGCTGATTTCCAGTCCGGGGCGGGCAGCAGCATCTATGTGGTTGCTGAGGCGGGACGGGACCGGATGGCTGAGGTCAGTAGGTACGCGAACACACTTGCATCCCTGCCGCACGTACAGGCGGTCGAACAACCCATGCCGGTCGGCGCCGACACCATGCGGATCAACCTCCACTCTGACGCCGGCACCTTCAGTGCGGAGAATCTCGCCATCGTCAAACAGGTTCGCGCGACAAATCCTCCATTCCCCGCGCTGGTGGGAGGAGCCAGCGCTTCCTTCTACGACCTGCAGGCTACTCTCCGCAGCCGCAAGGCGATCCTGATGAACCTCCTCACGCTGAGCGTCGCGTTCGGCGTGCTCGTCATCGTCTTCCAGTGGGGGTTCGGCCATTCGCTGTTGGACTTCACGACGCCCGGTTCCCTCGAACAGACCCAACCAGTTCTCCTGTTTGCCATCGTCTTTGGGTTGTCGACCGACTACGGCGTCTTCCTCCTGACGCGGATCACGGAGATGCACGACGCCGGCGCCTCCAACCGGGAGGCGGTGGCCGCCGGCCTCGAGCGCACCGGACGGATCGTGACCGCGGCAGCCCTCTTGTTATCGGTGGCCATCGGGGCCTTTGCGACTTCCCAGATCGTCTTCATCAAGGAGCTCGGCGTCGGGATTGTGGCTGGCGTCCTGATCGATGCCACGATCGTTCGTGGCTTCCTGGTTCCGTCCCTGATGGCCTTGCTCGGTGAGTGGAACTGGTGGGCGCCGGCACCGCTTAGACGCTTCTACAGCCGCGTCGGCGTCCACGAAGTCGAGAGCCCCTCCGCCTCCTATTAACGGCGTCCGACCTGCGCGACCCCCCGCAAGTCTTCGAGGAGCTTCTCCGGGCGATTGATTCCAGAGAGCGGGAGACGGGACTCGAACCCGCGACCATCTGCTTGGAAGGCAGACGCTCTACCAGCTGAGCTACTCCCGCGTCGCGGCGAATTGTATCGCGCTACCCTCACCCGAGATCGTCGGCCAGACTACGGGCGGTCGTCGATCCAGGCCTCGCCTTCGGTATAGATCTCTTTCTTCCAGATCGGCACCTTGTGCTTCAGTTCGTCGATCAGCCACTCGCAGGCATCGAAGGCCTCACCACGGTGCGATGCCGCCACGGCAATCACCACGCTGACCTCCCCCACCCGCAGCGTGCCGGTCCGGTGGACAACCGCGAGGTCCGAGATCGGCCACCGCCGACGGGCCTCCTCAGCGAGGTCCTCCATCTGCTTCTGCGCCATCGACCCGTAGGCCTCATAGACCAGTGCCCGAACCTGTTTGCCGCGGGAATGCTCGCGGACAATGCCCTGGAACAGGACCAGCGCCCCGTCGGCGTCGCTGCGGATCCCATCGGCGATCGCGATGGGGTCGAGCGGCTCCTCGCGCAGCGCCACGACGCCGCGCCGTTCGCCAATCGCGCCCCCACTGACCGGGGGAATCACGGCCAGCTCGTCACCGTCCTTGAGCGGGTCATCCCACCCCGCGTACTCCGAGTTGACCGCGCACCGGAACGACCGCGGAAGCGGACCCAGATCATAGCGCGTGCTGAGCTGACTCCAGGCGTCGGCGGCAGTCGCGCCGGCAGGCAGCGCGAGATCGACGTTGGGCTGCCCGACCAGCTCGCGCGGTTTGGCGAAGAGCACGACGCGCACCTTCATTGCCTCATGATATCGCCGCTCGTTTCGGGAACTTCGGAACTAACAGCTTCTCTACTCGTAACTCGCCTTCGAACGCCAGGCGGGCCATGGTCCGCTCCGTGCCGCCGAACTGCGGGCGGGTCGCCGTTCCCGGGTTGATGAAGCGGGTTCGCCCAATCACCTCGTCGCGCCATCGATGGGTGTGACCGTGGATCAGGACGTCGTACCCTGCCGCCCAACGTGCCCGCTGTTTGTCCAGGTTGTGGACCATCCCGAGACGCCAGCGCCCGATGGTGCCCTCGATCGTCGTGGGGTAACGGGAGTCGCTGGGCGCATTCCCGTTCACGACCACGAGCCTTCCCAGCCGGCGCAGCCCCTCGAGGACATCCTCGCTACCCCAGTCACCCGCGTGCCAGATTTCATCGACGCCGGCGAATTCTCGAGCGACATACGTCAAAAATGCCTCAACGTCGAAGTTCCCCTGCGTGTCGGCGAGCAGTCCGATCTTCATCGGAAGAGGTCGGTCGCCGGATCCCGCAGCAGTGTCTGCACGCGGCCGTCGCCGGCCAACGGTGCGCCTCGGATCAAGGCCACCGGAACCCGATCCAGCTTGCCCATCACCAGCTCAGCGGCGGAAGCGACCTCATCGACGACCGCCAGCTCGGTGCCCTGTAGTTCATAGCCGTCTGGGTCCTGGCGGCCGCGGTAATCCCGTAGCGCCACGACGCCGGCCGCGCCGATCGCGACGTTGACCTGGCCTTCCCGCCAGGGCCGGCCGAAGCTGTCGGAGATCACGACGCCGACCGGGACACCGGACAATTCCTGGAAGCTCACCCGCAGCCGGCGGGCGGACTCGTCGGGGTGCTCGGGTAGCAAGACGACCATCTCCTTGCCCCCCGTGTTCGATCGATCGACACCGCTATTGGCGCAGATGAAGCCGTGCCGCGTTTCTGTGATCAGCACGCGCGGCGCCTCACGGACGACCCGCACCGACTCAGCCAGTATGCCCTCTACGTGACGCGGGTCAAAGCCGATTCGCCGGCCGATCTCGGTTGCCCGCGGGGACGGATGCACCTGGTCGAGCAGCACCACCCGGCCTTCAGCTTTCGAGACCACCTTCTGCGTGATGACGACAACATCACCCACCTCGAGTGACATCCCGATTCGATCAAGGCCCTCGACGATGAGGTCGGGAAGCGATGCACCGTTGACGATTTCCGGGAGGCCGGGTACGGGATAGATCGAGACCGCACTCAAGCGTGCGGCGGCAGGCCCGCGAGGGCCCGCTCGGCGACGCCCAGCTCCTGCAGCAGGCGCCGGGTGGCGGTGTCCCGGGGCAGCTGCATGAAGGCGACG
>WNFI01016950.1_pt1 | contig 12475 bp, 23 predicted proteins | sample 5400471 | NCBI WGS metagenome assembly WNFI01 (sample SAMN13153348, study PRJNA577476) | soil metagenome | isolation source: 100 cm saprolite on Douglas fir-dominated hillslope | place: USA:California | collected 2013-09-17 | reverse complement strand
GAAATTGAGCTCGCTACCTTGGGGCCCGCGAGGAATAATCAGCGTCCGCAAGTTTGACTCTGACGTGATGTGATTGCAAGAGAAAAGAGCTATCTTCGAGCCCGGCAGGTGCGCAAATAGTTGACTGGTCAAGTCTGACATCTGTTGTAACCGATTTGTGAGTAAAGGTCAATCGGCTCAAGTATCGAATTGTGTTCCTACAGGCGACATTGTCCCACCGGCTAGGACGACAGAGCGTGAGGCGTCCACTACCTCACGAAATTGAGGTGCGGGGTTCAAGGACTGGTACTTGATCTGGATTTCAGGTGCGCTTTGCTCGTGAGAAGACTTGTGGCTAAAAATGATGCGACCGTCTACCAGGACCTCAGTTTTCCCAGTATTATCCTTGGGTTTGGTGATGTACGCTTACCGTCAGTGGCCGCCGCCAAGGCAGCAATGAATTCTTGAACGGCATAAAGCGGTGGCGTTCCCATCTCAGAGTACTCAGGGGTGCCTGTGAGAGGTTAACTGGATTAGTTTGAAATACCGGTACGTCCATTGTCGCTGACCTTTATGCTCAGACTTCGCTTTCGCCTTCTGGGTGTATGTCGTGATTTTCCTTGCTAACTATAGTCATCGCTAAGTATTCCCTGGAGGGACGAATGAAGGGTTCCGCCATACCTTACTCTTGCGGAGATAGTTTTGAATTTCAAGAAAATTGATCTCTTCGAGCTTTCCGCCAAGTTTTGAGAGCAGGCCATCGACTGTCATCACCGCGGTCGAATTATGCTGCTGCCAATTCGAGAGCAGGCCCTTCAGCGTGTGAAGCAGGCGGTACAGGCGCTTTAGGTGAAGTACATGTTTTGAGGCCAGTCTATTCTTGAACCTTGATATGTACGCGGTTAACTGTTCCAAGCAAACGTTGAGAGTACCAAGTGGGAGCGTCACAGTGGATAATGCGAGCAAAGACGATATGAGATCTTGCGAACTCGTTAGGACTTCGGTGGGTGGTGTCATTGTGAAACACTTACTGTGAGCTTCGTCGATGACGACGACTTGGTTTGTTAAGTCTATACCAAGGGCTTCTCGAGCCTCGCGATGAAGTAAAAGGTTATAAGGCAAGGTGACAAGCTGGAGAACACTTCGTCTCGTCACTTGGGCACCCGCGATGAAAGTGTATGGACGCACTTCAGCTTGCGAAATAGCTTCCCGCGAGGCAAAGTACGGACATGTCTGAGATGCCTTTCCGGTGATAATCAAGTCTTCGATGTCCTTCGGAGATGCCTTTGGTCATCATGGTGAGAGAAGTAAAATCGAGACGAGGAAAGCGCGAACTAGTATCTGGTCACGAAAGTCGTGCAAACGGTTGTCTTCAACGACGTCGGGCTTTGGTAAATATGGGCATCGCTTATCACCTCCAGCTGCACAGTGAATCTCGTCACTCAGACATATTGGGATACGGGGATAGTTGAGATGTACCTTGTAACAGATCCCGGCAACGCTCATCGAGATCTCCACCCTTCGCTTTGAGTTTCTCATTTAAACAAAGCTGCTTCCGCGAACCAAGGTTCACCAAACGGGTCTCCGAGCTTTCATTGTGAATGTCCGTGTGGGAGCCCGTTGCTTCGTACTTCCGTTTCCCTCCTTCATCGCCAGCTGGTCCCTCGGTTGTTAGATGGCTGTGAGACGACAGGCTTACATTACGATGGGCCTCCCGGCGAAGCTTTCTTAGTTCGGGTACGATTTGAGACAGCTGAGAGTGTGTTCTAGATGCGTAGAATATCTTAGTACATGATGGACGGCTTTCATTGCGGTCGGTTGAGTTTGCATAACTTAATTTCCTGTTCCTGAAACGTGGTCGCTCTGAGATGACTTCGAAAATCGGATCACACATCCCTTACCATACTCCGCTTTCCACATCACCACGAGACTCGTCCTCATCGTCATCGGGAAGAAAGGAGTCATCTTCATCGGAAACTGTCTCCTCAGGACTAGAAAATTTCTGTTGTACATTAACTACGGTTGCACAAGAGGCATGAAGATACAAGTAGCACACCTGTCTTTTCACGTTTCGCGCAAAGAATTTTCTTCTCTGGATCTCTTCACGCTTCCGCGCTGCGGCTAGCAGCTCCTCGTACTCTCTCTCATCAGCCTCGAGTTCTCTGCGAAGTCTATCGCGAGTCTGAGTGATAACCCACTCTGGCGCTGAGATTTCTCGTAAATATAAAAGTATATCATTGTTTAAAGTGACACCAACCATCGTCACCTGTCAGCGCGTCGAGTTCGCCTTTGCGCGCCCGATGCCTATCGTCATCCAACCAAGTAAGAGTGGCAGAAAGCAAGCTCAAGGTTTTTCCCTGGAGGCCGCATCAGGCCGCATCCGCAGGCGTTGGGGTGATGATGAACTGACTGTTCCGGTCGGGCTTTCAGCGATGGAGACTTGACGCTGCTCAATTGCAGAGTAGATGTGACGCATCAGTTCAACCTGAATTGAATACGGCGGATTAAAGGGAAAGGCTGGAAATGAGTAGGGAGTAGGGAGAATTAAAGAGGATTCTTGGGTAGGAGCCACGAGTAGGAACTCTCGTCCGCATATCATGGCCTTGCGTTGTGGGACCCAAAGCCTGTTGAGAATCTTTACAAGGAACCTGGCCACGTTTCGATTGGCGATGTTGGTTATTTAGATAATGGGGCCTTCATGCGCATGTTCAATGTGACTCTTCCATGGGACGATCCCTCAAACAAGTTGCTCGTAAAACCCGATAAATACGAGTGTATTGAGCCACGCGATGTCCGTAATAATGAAGTTCGCGAAGGGGAGTACTACTCTCCCCATGTGTCCAAAGTAGAGAATCTTCGTGCTAACCAATACGAGGAGTGAGTCATGATCCTGTCTTGGACAGCTTCAACTTATAATTTTCGCATTCGTAGTGCCATAGGTCAAATGTATCAGTGCAGCACTCAGCATTGTGGAGCGTTTTTGTCCCTTCCTCACAAGGGCTACCGCAAAGATGTTATCCCCATAAAAGTGTTCGAGAACTACATCAAAGATAACGTGGACAACTGGTTCCGCTGGTCAAAAAACAAGGGGTTACCCGTCGAGCACATGGAAGACCTCATTCTTGTCACTGGTTGTACTTTGGCGACATCATGGGCTGCTGCCGCGTTCGATGGCCACACGTCAATTGACTCGGACGCCACGACAATATCTCTGGAGACTCGAGAGTCCAATCGTGGTAGAGCACAATATTTTTGGCGTAACATTCGTGGAAGAGTGGAGTATCACAACAGTGATTTCCACCCAGTCCGTTCTCCAGGCTATGTCTTCTCACCGTGAACTTATCTTTCTTTCATCGTGCTAGAATGTTCAAGAACGTCTGCCCCAAAATCATTGCGTTTTTATCAGGGGATTCCGAGCAAAGCGCATTTTCTTCCGGACTAGACCAATGCGGGCTGCAGCTGAACCCCTTCCTGACGACCCTGACAACCATCGGGGCGATGAGATACAAGTGACACGAATTCCAGATAGTTCAAAGGTAGGTGCTCTTCCTGTGTGAGGTGATGGAGAAAGGGTGCCTGACGCTTTGGTACCAGTATCGCGACCCACTCGTCGGGATATTAGACTATATCTTAAAGGTTCGTCCCCCTGTGTATGACTTCATTTTAGTAGCACTCAGCGGGCCAAAAGAAATGTAACGATGACGTCTCAGCAGCCGAGGACATCATAGCCATTGCCCATGACGATGACCTTCGGCTTATTGAGGGCGTGGTATGTCCAAGTTCTGCCATCTATACCCGAAATAAACCAGCAATGCACGTGCATAGGAAACCCTTACTGCAGATGCAATAGAGAAATTCTTACGTGAGAAACAAATGCCTTTACTCATTGAGAATGGAGGTATATGTCCTATACCACTACAAGAAATGCAGGTATTGAATACTGGTTTCTATAGCCGCAATCCTAAGCGACTCACCCGACATTGATTCACTTACCGTTGGCCATGAGGGAAGCTCCGAGTCCTTTAGTGAGCTCAGGGGTTCCTTGCCAATGTTTTATGCTAAATTCGAGTTGCTTCAGGGCAAACACCCCCCAATCCCCTCGTGCCATTGCATTCAAGTTCACATCGTGTTAGTTTGCCCTCTGGGTCGCAATATACGTCTGGCGTTTCGGCTCTTCTACGCAGGTTCTCAAACCTATTTAATTATACTGGTGGCGTTGCTTTGGCAGGGCAGCCTCCCACAAACCTATTGAGCCTCATCAACGACCACGCCCACGATGCATCGTTGCATCCTGCCTCTTCTGCTACTGTGCACCAGTATATCCTCAAGTCCCGTGGGAGAGAGTATGCCCAGATTATCGTCAGGAGTCATGCACTCAACGCTCATGACCCACCCGTGTTATATTTTGGAGAAGATATAACGGGTTTCGTGATATTGTCTCTATCTGACTTGAGTGATATGCAGAGCATGGACGTTGTCGTGAGTCAGTCCCTAATTGGATTGACCGCAGTTGAACCTGGTACCTGCAGTTGCAGGTGTTCGATTTGGATCCCATTATTCCGCGGTTTGAGGTCAAGCGCGCTCTATCATCGCAGCAGGTCGATGAATCTCATATCTCAGGCGGAAATTTTTGCTGGCCCTTTACTATTACACCCCCAACCGAGTCGGTTTCGTCGTCAAGCTCATCGGCTGATTCGACCCCTGGTCATCAATCGTCCAATGACCATAGCGCTGGTGGCGACGTAACATTTCAACTCATTGTCACAATCTGCCGTCGTGGGCGACTCACACGCAACGTGGGGTCCGTAATTTCCATCCTCTACCATGGTGGTTCTCTTACAGTTTGCTTTGTGTCCAGGGTGAAGCAACAAATATTCTACGTTCCGCATCCAGATTCCTCGCCGTGCTGGTGGACATCCCCCGCTCGGATCTCGATCAGCCTTCCAGGTGACGCTGCTCCAATCTCAACCCCATCAATGTCATCATGGCCACAGCAACTACTTCCGGTGGTACGTGTGAGGGGTGTCATATTCAACCGGGTTGATGTTGAGGTGGAGTGCAAGGTGAGCATTGCATATTAAATAGTATAGTCTGAACGACTGAGTCTTCTTTTAGCTCATTACGCCTGTGTGTCCTTTTCTTACGTCACTGTACATCACCTTTGTTTACTCACTCATAATCCCCTCAGAGTGAATACCCAGCAAGTGACACCATCCCACTCCGCCTTGTTCTCACAAGCGAGAACTATGAAGCCCTTGACCTATTTTCCATGCCACACGTTATTGATGTACGGTTGCAGAAGGTCATGGCCTTCGGAGACCGAGCAAGAGTCGTCCGCCCTTTGACTCTTAAAGACCGTGACTCCTTCCAGCGCGCGGAACCGGCCGCAAAAGCCATCTGGGAGCGTGACGGTGACGTCAAGGAACTTCCTCCGGACGAGCACCAACGGGGCACTTCAAAAAATCCATGGCGTTGAATTGATCCCAAGCTATGAAGGGCCCGGTGTGGGCATGGCAATTATGGTACACTGCCCTAGCTTTGGCGAAAACCCTAGATGGACTAACATCCCTCGTAGTACTTTGTAAGCTTCTTTCCATTCCGCGCGACGGAGTTCCGCCCTGCGAACAACCCAAACAAAGAGCTTGTTATCGCCAAGATTAAGCTCACCAAGCCGTCCAGGCCCGTCCTGAAAACAGATGAGCCACCTGCTTCTGCATGATCTTTTCTTATCATCACGCCTACAGCTGATGCATTCTTACGCTCACTTATTCTGAATGGTTCTTCTATGCATCACTGATTCTGGTCGCGTCACTTTCAAAGTCTTGATACCAATAATTGTTCTTCGATGTAAAATTTCTTGGGGCTTGTCTTTCCGGATTACGGTGCTTATCATTTACGTTCTGGCATCACTTTTGGTCATTATCAAGGACTGGTTGGTCATAGCATATTTGTAACGCATTCATGTTGTACGTGTACCATTACAGTATGATGCAACACAGGTTGATTCCTCGGTAAGTTGAGAATGCGTCTAACGGAGCAATGGCCCGGGAGCCCCTTGTTTAGTCATCACCTGCCCACATCTCAACACGTTATGTCACTTCACGTGGTCGTGAATGCACGACCGGCGTTAATTTCCTCGATGGCTTCCAGCTCAACCACCACTTCACTATCCAAAGAGCTATGGGAACAGTTTGGATCTACCCCTGGATGCAATGAATCTTTTATCCAGCAGTGTGCGTCGATGCATCTCTTCAACAACCGGTACATAATAACGCACCTTCCGTAGGTGCTGACATCTGCAAAAGCTTTGATATCTCCCCAATTGACCTGTACTTCAAATGGGAGTCAATCGTTCTTGGACAGAACACGATTGGAGGGCGGTTTATAGATGAGACCACTCCTTCCAGTATCAGGTCCTTTATTCGGACAGAACGCGCAAAAATAGTCCTTGCCCAGAATGTTAAGGGTGAATCAGGCCTGAGGAAAGCAAAAGCTGGTCCTATGGATATGCTTGGCCTTGGTCCTCGAATGAAATTTACCGGTGTCGGTGTCGTGGACACAGCTCCGAACTTGCAGTCTTCGTCTTCGTCTACAATACCTCGCGTCGGGAAGGTTGGAGCAAGTAGGATCGAATTCGAATGCTATGACATAGAAGCTGTCTCTTGGGACAAACGAAACTGTACGCGTCACAGTGTTTTTTGGCGATACCAGTTCTCTCAGTAACTATGACCAGATAAATATATGTACGAGAAGATCTCAGAGCGAAGTGGGGGTAAGTACAATCTGGTCGAGAGACAGGCAACTAACCAATTTAATCCCACAAATAGCTCTAGATGACCGCATAGACGAGCTGGCAGATCTTGTCCGCCAACATTATGGCTTGGCTGAACTGGGGGATCCCTCCACTTCGACTGATGTGGGTCACTTGGTGCAGTTTCCGCGGTATCTTTATCAAGTTCCCTTAGGGAGATATTGTTGTAGTCGGTCGTATTACCCTTGATGCTGAGGCGTCATCTGGCTCCGGAAAGCTCAACGAGGCTAGCCTCCATATCGAGACATCACGAATGATGGGATCGGGCGTCCGTGTCCCTTTGAAATTCATGCCAGACCTCAAGATACGGGGCGGCCCCAAAGGGCAAGCCAATATTGGCTTGTTCCCAGGAGCAATAGTTGCTCTGAAAGGAAGAAATGGTAGCGGAGACTGGTTTTCGGTCTCCGAGGTCATGACGGTCAGGACAACTTGTCACTTTCGTCCGTGCCTATGTCTCATATTTTTCTAGTTACCTCCCCTTCCTTCCACCCAATCTACCTTACAGAGCAAAGGTTTGAAGCAGGAACCCGGCGACGCATCGTTTTCCATGACAATAGCCTGCGGCCCCTTCACGCATGATTCTGACCTAACGTTCAAGCCGTGGTCATCGCTGTTGAAGAGCTTACGATCACAGAAACCCAGCATGGTTCTCTTGGTTTGTACAGTCTGCGGTGTCCAGACGCATTCTGCTGACGTCACTCTTAGATTGGACCATTCTTAGACTCGAACAACGAAAAGATCAAGACTGGTGATGTCGACCAAACACCTGCCGAACTGTTCCACACCCAATTCACGGAGAACTTACTCGACTTCCTGGAAGCGTGCCCCGATAGTTTGGTTTTGATCGTCCCTAGTGTGGGGGACATAATCAGCCATCACTGCGTGTATCCACAGGCTCCCCTTGATATCCCTGGTCTCTCCGCTCACCCCGTAGGTTAACCTTAACGACATCCAGTCCTGGCTCCGTTCTAACTGAAGCATCACAGCGGATAAAACTTTTACCAAATCCATGTCGCTTTTCCCTAAACGGAGTCACATTTTCGGTGACTAGTATGGATGTATTATTTCATCTGCGTAGGGAGCAGATCGTGTTGCGGGCCGAGGAAATCGAGCCACTAGAAGTGGATGGGCAATCACCAACTACAGATATGATGGCGAGCTTAGCTCGACATGTTTTACAACACAGAAGGTTCGTCTTTATACTCTTCTTGCTGGACTCTATTCATTACTGTCTTGTTTAGCTTCTACCCACTGTTTCCAAGTCCTCTTGACCTCTCACACGAAGTGAATCTTGATGTTTCACATCTTGAACACCTTGCATTGTGTCACGAGGAAGGGGCATCTGCTCCAGATGTCCTGATCGTTCCAAGCCGGCTGAAACACTTTTCAAAGGTACGTAGACTATGAATTTGCTAGTGTCGCAACGTCATTGTCCTTCAAGGTCGTGGATCGCACTATTGCCATAAATCCGTCTTTCGTTGCCAAAAATGTCTCAGCAAATCTAGTTTTCAGAGGGAATGGAGAGGGACCCATTTCATCTCGCATGAAGGTCGACGTGGGGAGATTCTCAGAATGAGATATTTCCTAGGGTCAGTGCACGGTTGACGGTGTTGGAAGGCTGTAAGTAGTTGTAAAACAGACGGGGTGTTCGGCCCGCACGTCGGCCCGCACGTGAACGGTGGACGTCAAGTGGACGTCACCGGAGTCTTATACCTGTATCTCAGACTCTTTTCTCTACCGCTTAGCATAGCCTGAAAATGGGTGCTGGTCAATCTATAGGCTCACACCCCCAGCCGCCAGCACGTGCATTGCACGTACTGCGCGTGACACCGTCTTCACCTGCCTCGTACACGAATATCGAAGCCTTCTTCGACTTCGTAGTCGGCCTCGAAGGGGACACGCATTCATCACGGAAGATACTGGATGCTGCTGAGCTCGAGGCGATTGTAGAGAAAAACGAGGGCAGGAATCTGAACTTGCTTGTCTGGAACAGCAAATCACAAACAACGCGAGGTACGGTGGCGCATTTCATTCCTTCATTCCACAGCCGTCAGCTGTCTAACTGTCTATCCCTTGATTGCCGCCCTAGTTGTGAAGATTACTCCGTCGCGAATGTGGTCGCAGCAGAGCCTCGCCGCAAATGCCTCCGAGAATGCAGGACGTGGCATGCGGCCATCCCTGCTCGGCCTCAGTATGCGTATCTGTGAACCTGAGTTTGCGCTTGAGAACGTCTGGCATGTCTTGGATGTCCTGGAAGGAAGTCCGGCAGAAAGCGCTGGGCTAGTTCCATACGGCGACTGGATTATAGGGTGGTCTGGTGGGGTATTAGGCGCGGAAAGTGACTTTTATGATGTCGTGGAAGCCGTAAGTCGCCCATTTTCGATGACTGTTCACGCGCTGATCCTTAGAAGCATATCGACAAGCCTCTCCGTGTCTACGTCTACTCGTATGACTTTGAGTATGTCTTATGACTCCTGACATTTCTTCGTCTGACAATATTAGCACAATTCGGGAAGTAGTCTTGGTTCCGAATCGGCAATGGGGCGGCGAGGGCTTACTTGGTTGTGTCTTTGGGTAAGTTTAATGTTTATAATGTTCCTACAAGCTTCTATGTGCCATACAGCTTTGGGCTTCTGCACCGGATCCCTCCAATTTCCGATGACCGACGACCTGGATCTCTCCCTCAAGAGTTACGTGATTCCGCTGAATTTGAAGAAGAGACGTTATACGTTCCGGCGGATGTCACATCAGACCCACTTAACTTTGAATTCTCTTCAGATGTTCATGATCAACCACAGCCGTTATACTCGCCACCGCTCTCTTATGATTACAGCCACACTTATTCCAACCGCGGTGCCGCTCTTACACGTCAATCGCAGTCATCCACAATTCCGGAAGAGTACGAGGGTACAGATAGTCGTCCGCACTCTTCCCGCTCCTCTCAGGAAGTCCCTGTCAGTGACAGCAATTATTTCCGTGGTCACCATACCCATCGGGCCAGATCACCACCAACTTCCTATCGGGGTCCAACTCGCAGTCCATCCTTGACCCCGGATGTACACTCCAATGGTGATTCAAGATCATGACCCATTTCTCACATCTCACCCAGAGTGCTTTACCGGTTAAAGGTCTTCTATATGGCAGCATTCGATCTCCGCGTGGTTTAGCAACCTCTGAAGAGGGTCACACACCTCACCAGCCACACATCAATGGCGTCCACAAATACGAAGATGCCGACGGGCTAGCCAGCGTGGCGGATTCTGAGAGTGTTGAAGGAGTTTCAGAGCAGGATAGCCTGACGAGCGTAGAATAGTTACCAGTAGTTACCAGTACGAACGATACCAGGTCATGGCCCGAATTAGTCGCTGCAGTGGCACTCCACTGACAGTCATCGTAACTGTGGTCTTGCCATATATCGTATGAACCAGTCAGATTCCCATCCACCTCAAGTATTTCCCCAGGTCCCCCGTCGAAGGTCCTCACATGCTACCCTCCCCTCGGATGGGTCCTTGAAAGTTGCCACTACCAACCAGCCTCACTCACCCCACGTGCGGCCTCTGTCCTCCGTTTCTACGTATGGCTCCCAATGGTGATAACCCATCCGCAAATAAAATGGCTGACCCTCTGCTGCAAAGGGACTCATATCCGGAGATAATTGCGCCAGTGCCACTACGACACCATGCACTACAACCTGAGTTAACACCGGACGCCTGGATACGCACACCCTCCCCTTCGCCCTCGCGCGCTGTCTCTCCGTCGACGCCCGTTCGTGGAGGTCTTCTACGCGAGTCCAGACAGGGTTTTAGATTCGCGAGTTTTAGTACCGCTATGGACGCTCGGGCTGGGAAAGGCCCTGATGTACTGGTACAGGAGCAAGGGTTTGGCCGTCAGTGGTTGCGATGGATGCATAAAAATGGGGTCAAGCATTGGGTCGTGCCGTGCACGCTTCTTGCGTCGGTATTGGTGCGCTGGTGTATCGGACTGGGTTCTTACTCGGGTACGTTTAATCAAGGCCCCCGCCAGAGAGGCAATGCTTAATATTGCGCCTACATTCTAGGCCAGGGTACTCCTCCTATGTTTGGGGACTACGAGGCCCAGCGGCATTGGATGGAGCTCACTAACCACTTGCCATTGCGGCAGTGGTACACATACGATCTGCAATATTGGGGATTAGACTACCCCCCATTGACCGCTTATCATTCCTGGCTCTGCGGTAAAATGTGGGTATACTTGCGCTCTACTTCCTCCCCCCTTACCATGAAAGAACAGTGGATCATTCATCGACCCGAGCTGGTTTGCTCTGGACACTTCACGGGGCATCGAGACCCTATCTAGCAAGCCTTTTATGCGCAGTACTGTCCTTCTATCAGACTATGCGATCTACATTCCGGCCGTGTGGCTCTTCACACGCGTCTGGCATTCTGGCCGTTCACGACGCACACAGGTATTCCATTCCTCATTGCCCCCTTCACGAAGGTGTCTGACTGACAACGATGTCTAAAGAATGCTGCGCTTCTCACTCTCCTTTTCCAGCCCGCGCTTCTCTTGATTGACTTTGGACATTTTCAGTATAATTCTGTCATGTTAGGTCCGTTCCTAACACGACTTGGCCGAGAACACGCTAACGATACTTTTAGGCTTCACGCTCCTCGCCGCCACGAGTTTCATTGCAGGAAGGGATCTCCTGGGAGCTTTCTTCTTTACTCTCAGCTTGGGATTCAAGCAGATGGCCTTGTATTACGCACCAGCAGTTGGCTCGTACCTTCTTGGAAAATGCTTATACTTGGGCCCAAGAGACGGGTACGTAGTTACCCCCTTCCACCTAGCCTGTCCGTCTCACCAGCGACAGCGCACAGCTTTTTGCTTGTCTCGCGGTTGTCACAGCGGGTACCTTTTTTCTCCTTTTCCTCCCCTTTCTACCCCCATTCGCACCAATCTCCGCAATTCTGGATCCCATTAGTCGTATCTTCCCATTCAATAGGGGCATATTTGAAGACAAAGTGGCCAATTTCTGGTGCGCGACCAATGTGGCCGTGAAATGGAAGTTCTGGGCCTCGCAGAGCACGCTCATGCGGTTGTCTACTCTTCTCACCTTCCTCGGTTTTTTGGGCGCAGCTATTGCTCCTATACGCGCCTGGCTGAGGCTAAGAAATCAGGATAGGGCGACGGCGGCTGAAGCTGTGCCGTCGGTGATGCAGGCTATTTTGTTACTTGCGTTGCTCAATAGCTCAATGTCATTCTTCATGTTCTCCTTCCAAGTCCACGAGAAGACAATCTTGGTCCCCCTGCTCCCGTTGACACTGCTGCTTTCCACTGCTCCTCATGAATCTTCCATGTTCAAGTTGGGCGTGCTGGCGAATAACGTTGGCACGTTCAGGTGCGTGTCCGTGCTCGACGCCACGCGATGATAACAAACGGTTTTTTTTAAATAGTATGTGGCCTCTTCTACGAAAGGATGGGCTAGCTACACAGTATATCGCCGTTACTCTACTATGGAACCGAATGATCGGACACAACCCATTTATTTCACTGCGGCAAGCGACATTTTTGGACATGTTTACATGGGTGCGACAGTTATACATTTCATCCACACGTCGGCTTTAACCCCCGGCATCTAGTTGATTTATCTCGGATGCGCTCTGCTTCACCTGCTGGAGTTTGTATATCGACCACCGGCACGATACC
>WNFI01030900.1_pt1 | contig 12476 bp, 11 predicted proteins | sample 5400471 | NCBI WGS metagenome assembly WNFI01 (sample SAMN13153348, study PRJNA577476) | soil metagenome | isolation source: 100 cm saprolite on Douglas fir-dominated hillslope | place: USA:California | collected 2013-09-17 | reverse complement strand
TCCTGGTCGGTGCCGGCGATGTAGGGAAAGGTGAGCTCGATCACGCCGACGGCGCGGCGCGACACGTCGCGCAGCTGCACCGCCACCTCGACGTTGTTGTCGCCGGCCTGGTTGATCTCGATGCGCGGCTCGCCGGACTTGAACACGGCGAGGTCGTCGGGATCGGTGGGCTTGCCGATGCGATCGCGCGACTTCGCCGCGACGATCGCGCTTTGCGTGGCGCCCGGCGGGACGGCATGGATGTCGATCTGGAGGAGCTCGGGATGGCGCGAGGCGGCGCGGTCGACCAGGTCCTGCGCGTAATTCTTGCGCCCCGGGACCGGCGCCATGGTCTCGGCGATATTGGGGCGGGCCTGCGCCTGGGCGGGCGTGGGCATGCCGATCACGGCGGCGACCAGGCACTGCGTGAGCGACATGCCGGCGACGGCGATGGCTGTTCTTTTCATTTGCGCATTCCTCCCAGGAGATCAGTCGCCAAGGTACGTAAGGTTCCTGAAGCGACCCTGACGCGACCCTGAATTTCCTTTCAGGCTATGGGCGTGAATTGTGGGCTAGGATTGGCGCCATGAAAATCCTGATCGTCGAGGACCAGGACCGCCTCGGCAACTTTCTCGCGCAGGGCCTGAAGGAGTGCGCCTACACGGTCACCTGGGTGCGCACCTGCAAGGACGCGCGCGACGCGTTGGCGGACTCCGCCTACGACGTGATCCTGCTCGACCTGGGCCTGCCGGACGGCGACGGCATCGACCTGCTGCGCCAGTGGCGTGGCGCGGGCTTCAACGAGCCGGTGCTGATCCTGTCGGCGCGCGACACCGTCGCCGACCGCATCAAGGGCCTCGACATCGGCGCCGACGACTATCTCCCCAAGCCCTTCAGCTTCGAGGAGCTCCTCGCGCGCGTGCGCTCGCTGGTGCGCCGCCAGTCGGCGGTGAAGCAGGTGGTCCTCGAGCACCGCGGCATCAAGGTGGACCTCTTGAGCCACACGGTGGAGCTGAACGGCGCCGCGATCGACCTCACCAGCCGCGAGTACGCGCTCCTCGAGGTCTTCATGCAGAACCCGGGGCGCATCCTCACGCGCACCCTCATCTCGGAGAAGATCTGGGCCTCGCATTACGACGTGGACACCAACCTCCTCGACGTCTACATGAGCCGGCTCAGGAACAAGCTCGAGTCCACCCTCGGCAAGCCGCTCTTCAAGACGGTGCGCGGGGTGGGCTACCAGCTGCTGTGAAATCGATCAGCGCACGCCTCACGGTCTGGTACGCGCTCACCGCGACGGCGACCCTCGCGTGCCTGTTCGTCGCCGGCTACTACATGCTGCAGAACCAGATGGTGAGGCAGCTCGACCAGCTGAACGAGACGCAGTTCAAGCAGCTGCGCACCGCGCTCGGCTCGGGATACAAGACGCTCACGCCGGACGTCATCGACCAGCGCATCCGCGACGTGACCGAATCGGCCTCGACCCTCTTCTACATCGACATGCACGGGCCGATGACCAACCGCTTCTTCCGCTCGAGCAACCTGCACGGGCAGTCGATCCCCGACATTCCCGGGGAAAGGGCGTACAGCACCGAGGTGCCGGGGATCGGGCTGTTGCGCGTGAGCGAGTTCCTGCTGCCGCCCTTCGAGGTGACCGTGGCCACGCCGCTGGCGCCCGTGGACGACGTGATGACGGGCTACGTGAAGGTGAGCGCGGCGCTGATCGTGGTGATGCTGCTCGCGAGCATTGCTCTGGGATTCGGCCTGAGCCAGATCGTGTTGCGCCCGGTGCGCACGATCCGCGACACCGCCAACCGCATCCGCTCCGACAACTTGAAGGAGCGCATCCCGGTGGATAGCGTGAAGGACGAGATCTCCGAGCTCGCGCGATTGCTGAACCAGATGTTCGACCGCCTCGAGACCGCGTTCGACCAGATCCGGCGCTTCACCGCCGACGCCTCGCACGAGCTGAAGACGCCGCTCTCCCTGGTGCGCCTGCACGTCGAGCGCATGCTGGTGACGGGCCACCTCGACGACCGGGAGAAGGAGTCGCTGCACGTGCAGCTCGAGGAGCTCGCGCGCGTGAACCAGATCATCGACGAGCTCCTCTTCCTGTCGCGCGCCGACGCCCAGGCGATCGTGATCGACGCGCGACCCCAGGGCCCCGCGGGCTTCCTGCACACTTTCGCGCAGGATGCGAGCGCGCTCGCCGAACACCATGGCCGCAGCTATGCGTACACGCACGAAGGCGAGGGCGAGGTCGCGTTCGAGGAGAAGCGCATGCGCCAGGTGCTGCTGAATCTCCTCGCCAACGCGCTCAACGTGTCGCCGCCCGAGGGCCGCATCACGCTGCACTCGACGCTGCGCGACGGGTTGTGGCGGATCTCCGTGGAGGACGAAGGCCCGGGCCTCAACGCCGAGCAGCGCCGCCAGATCTTCGAGCGCTTCGTGCGCTTCGGCACGCCCAGCGCCGCCGACAAGGGCAGCGGGCTCGGGCTCGCCATCTGCCGCAGCATCGTGGGCCTGCACAAGGGACGCATCTTCGCGCTCGACGGGAACGCCGGGCGCGGGCTGCGCATGGTGATCGAGATTCCCGCGACATGAGACGGGAGGCCGCGACTCAAGCCTCGCCGAGGTCGACGGCGAGGATGCTGTGTCCCTTCGCGACGATGCGATCGCCCAGCTCGTGGCTCAGGCGGCGCAGCGCCTCGAACGCTGAAGCGTTGGACGAGGTCGCCTCCCAGATGGAGTGGCCGTTCGCGCTCTCCGGCCCCGTGGCGGGATGCGCGACCACGGTGGCGACGAAGCGCTCGGGGCCGAGCTGCTCGATGCAGCCCTGGATGTTGAATGCGGCCATGCGGAATGCTAGCGGCGCGCCGCGCCGGCGCCAAATATTTCAGCCCATTGTTCGGTTTCGCACACATTGCGGCGCCGACGCATGACGAAGGTGTAGCCGGAGAACCGATGCAAAGGAGAACCAAGATCGTGGCGGGCGTGGTGGTGGCCGGAGCCGTGGCGCTCGCCATCGCGGCGAGCCTCGGCCTCACCCCAGGAAGGGCGCCGGCGAAAAGCGGCGCGAAGGCCGCGCCCAGCGTCACCGTCACCACGCCGCAGCTGCGCGACCTGCCGATCGAGCTCACCGCCCAGGGCCACCTGGTTGCGCTGAACCAGGTGGATGTGCGCCCGCAGATCGCTGGCGTGATCCGCAGCGTCGACTTCCACGAAGGCGACGCCATCCACGCGGGCCAGCTCCTGTTCACGCTCGACGACACCGAGTGGGTCTCGCAGCTGCGCCACGCCGAGGCCAACGCCGCGCAGGTGAAGGCGCAGCTCGACGACGCGGTACGCGCGCAGGACCGCGCCGCCGACCTGCTCAAGGAAAAATTCATCTCGCAAAGCGCGCTCGACACCGCGATCAGCAAGGCCGACTCGCTGAAGGCCCAGCTCAAGGCCGCCAACGCCGACATCGACAATGCGCACGTGCAGCTCGCGCGCACGCGCATCGCCTCTCCGCTGTCGGGCAAGGCGGGCGCGCTCAACGTGCACCCCGGCAGCCTCGCGCAGCCGACGTCGCTCATTGCGCTGGTGTCGCTCGCGCAGTTCGACCCGATCGGCGTCGAGTTCAGCCTGCCGGAAGCGAACCTCGCCGTGATCCTCGCCGCGCGCGCGGTCGCGCCCGTCAAGGTCGCGCTGCAGACCCCGGACGGCCGGCGCGTCGAGGGCGAGCTCTCGTTCATCAACAACACCGTCTCCACCGGCACCGGCACGATCAACCTTAAAGCGACCTTCCCCAATCGCGAGCAGGCGCTGTGGCCGGGCGCCTACGTGAAGACCACGGTCTCCGCGGGCGTCAACAAGGGCGCGATGGTGTTGCCGCCGCACGCGATCCTCGAAGGCCCGGCGGGCCGCTTCGCTTACGTGCTCGACGCGGGCAACAAGGTCGCGGCGAAGCCCGTGACGCTCCTGCGCGTGCAGGACCAGGAGGCGATCATCGAGGGGCTGCAGCGTGGCGAGCGCGTCGTCCTCGACGGCAACCAGAACGTCTCGCCCGGCGCCGTGGTGCAAATCGCGCCGAAGGCCGCGGTGGCCTCCACGCCATGAATTTTTCCGCGTTCTTCATGAAGCGCCCGATCGCGACGATGCTCGTGTGGGTCAGCGTCATCGTGGCGGGCGCGGTGAGCTGGACGCAGCTGCCGATCTCGGCGCTCCCCAACTACGACTCGCCCACCATCCAGGTCACCGCGTACCTGGCGGGCGCGAGCCCGGAGACCATGTCGACCTCGATCGCGACGCCCCTCGAGAAGCAGTTCTCGGCGATCCCGGGACTCGTCGGCACCACGTCGGTCAGCATCCAGGGGCAGTGCTGGGTCGTGCTCGAGTTCGATCCCGGCCGCAACATCGACGCCGCGGCGGGCGACGGGCAGGCGGCCCTCTTTCGCGCGACGCGCTCGCTCCCGCCCCAGATGCTGGTCCCGCCGACCTACAAGAAGATCAATCCCGCCGACGCGCCGATCCTGCTGGTGGGCCTGAGCTCGCCGGCGCTGAAGCTCACCGACCTGAACGCCTACTCGGACAACCTCGTGGTGCCGGCGCTGTCCACCATCAACGGCGTGGCGCAGGTGATGGTCGCGGGGCAGAAGCGCTACGCGGTGCGCGTCGAGATCGACCCGACGCGCCTCGCCGCCGTGGATCTCACCCTGCCCGAGATCTCGGCGGCGCTGAAGGCGGCGAATTCCAACGCGCCCATCGGCCAGCTCGACAGCATGCACCAGATGATGATGCTGCAGGTGAGCGGCAACCTGATGAAGGCCGCCGACTTCGCGAGCGTGGTGGTGGCGACGCGCCAGGGGCAGCCGGTGCGCCTCGCCGACGTGGCGAAGGTCGAGGACAGCATCGAGAACATCCAGAACACCAGCGCCGTTAACGGGCAGAACGGCATCGTCCTGCAGGTGCAGAAGCAGCCCGGCGCGAACACCGTGGCGATCGTCGACGCCATCAACGTCATGATCCCGCGGCTCAAGGCGGAGATGCCGCCGTCGGTGGCGGTGCGCCTCCTCTCGGACCGCTCGATCTCGATCCGCAACGCGATCCACGACGTGAACGTGACGATGCTGGTGACGATCGGCCTGGTGATCGTGGTGATCCTGCTGTTCCTGCGGCGCGCCGCGGCGACGCTGATCCCTTCCATCAGCCTGCCGATCTCGCTCCTCGGCACGTTCGCGCTGATGGCGGCGCTCGGCTTGAGCCTCGACAACATCTCGCTGATGGGGCTCACCATCGCGGTGGGCCTGGTGGTCGACGACGCCATCGTGGTGCTCGAGAACATCATGCGGCACGTCGAGGCCGGCATGCGCCCGAGGGAGGCGGCGATCCGCGGCGCCGGCGAGGTCGGCTTCACCGTGCTGTCGATCTCGATCTCGCTGGTCGCGGTGTTCATCCCGATCTTCTTCATGCCCGGCACCATCGGTCTCCTGTTCCACGAGTTCGCGATCGTGGTCACGCTCTCGATCCTGGTGTCGGCGGCGGTCGCGCTCACCCTCATCCCGATCCTGGTGCCGATGCTGATCAAGTCCGCGCACGCGAAGCCGCTTCCTTTCACCGGCTGGTTCGACGCGCTGTTCGCGAAGACGCTCGCCGGGTATACGCGCGGCCTCGGCTGGGCGCTCGCGCACCGCACCTTCGTGCTGCTGGTGGGGCTTTCGACCTTCGCGCTCACCGCGTGGCTCTACACGATCTCGCCCAGGGGCTTCTTCCCACTCGAGGACATCGGCCAGGTCTCGGCCACCGTGGACACGCCGCAGGACATGTCGTACGACGGGCGGCTCGCGATCCTGAACCAGATCCAGGAAGTGCTCCTCAAGGATCCCAACATCGAGGACCTCACCTCGAAGGTCGACCACGACACCACCGCCTTCACCATCACGCTCAAGGACCGGGCAGAGCGCCCGGTGCTGGCCGCCGTGCTCGCGCAGCTGCGCGCCGAGACCAGCTTCCTCCCCGGCATCAAGGTGTTCTTCAGCCCGGTGCAGAACCTGCGCATCGGCGGGCGCGGCTCGAAGAGCACCTACCAATACACGCTGCAGGCGGTCGCGCCCGGCCAGCTCGACGCGTGGGCCGAGAAGCTGATGGCGGCGATGAGGAGCTCGGGCGTCTTCGTGGGGCTCAACACCGACTCGCAGAAGAACGGGCTGCAGGCGAAGCTCGAGGTGGACCGCGAGAAGGCCTCGCGCCTCGGTGTCGACATGGCGGCCATCAAGGAAACGCTCTACGGCGCATATGGCGGGCGGCAGGTGTCGACCATCTTCGCGCCCGAGGACAGCTACCAGGTGATCATGGAAGTCTCGCCCGAGAACCGGCGCGACGAGGGCGACATCTCCAAGATCTACGTGCGCAGCACCGGCGGCGCGCTGGTGCCGCTTTCCGCGGTGGCGAGCGTGACGCGCGCCAAGGGCACGATGTCGATCAACCACCAGGGCCAGCTCCCCGCGGTCACCATCTCGTTCGACCTGGCGCCGGGCAAGTCGCTCTCCGACGCGGCGGTGGCGATCGAGGCCGCATCCAGCGAGATCGCGCTCCCCGGCACCTACTTCGGCGCGTTCGCCGGCGCGGCGGCCCTCTTCCAGCAATCGCAGAGCACGCAGCTCTGGCTGATCCTGATCGCGATCGCGGTGATCTACGTGATCCTCGGCATGCTCTACGAGAGCTGGATCCACCCGGTCACGATCCTGCTCGGCATTCCGTCCGCCGCGGTGGGCGCGCTCCTCGCGGTGCGCCTGATGGGCCTCGAGCTCACCTTCATCGCGATGATCGGGATCCTGCTGCTGGTGGGTATCGTCAAGAAGAACGCCATCATGATGATCGACTTCGCGCTCGCCGCGCAGCGCTCCGAGGGGCTCGCGCCGCTCGAAGCGATCCGCAAGGCGTGCGTGCAGCGCTTCCGCCCGATCATGATGACGACGCTCTGCGCCATCATGGGCGCGCTGCCGATCGCGCTCGGCGTGGGCGCGGGCGCGGAGCTGCGCCAGCCGCTCGGCGTCGCGATCGTCGGCGGCCTGGTGTTCTCGCAGCTCATCACGCTCTTCATCACGCCGGTGCTGTTCGTGTGGTTCGACGAGCTGGCGCACGGCGCTCGCCTGCTGCCGCGCCGAAAAGTCGTGTCAGGTAAGACTTCTTAAAGCTGTTCGCTTCACGCGTCCGTCGAATCGCGGGTATCATGAAATCTCGCCCGGGGCGGTGCAGATCCCCGGTGGCCCTGCGCCACGACGGTGTCCGTCCAAATCTGCCACTCGCATGACATGGAGTCATCAGTGGACACCGTTGCCTCGAATTCCCCCGGCTATACGCTTTCGCAGATCATTCTCTACATGCTGCGTCTGGGCACCATCGGTTTCGGTGGCCCGGTCGCGCTCGCGGGATACATGCACCGCGACCTTGTCGAAGAGCGGCATTGGATCACCGAAGCCGACTATCGCGAAGGCCTTGCGCTGGCGCAATTGATGCCGGGCCCGCTTGCGGCGCAGCTCGCCATCTACCTGGGCTACGTCCACTACCGCGTGAAGGGCGCGACTCTTGTCGGGGTCGCCTTCGTATTGCCTTCGTTCGCGATGGTGGTGGCCCTCGGATGGGCTTACACGCTCTATGGCGGGCTGTCCTGGATGCAAGCCGTGTTCTACGGGGTCGGAGCAGCGGTGATCGGCATCATCGCCGTCAGCGCCTACAAGCTCACCCGCAAGAGCGTCGGCAGCGACAGGTTGCTGTGGGCCATCTACCTCGTGGCTTTCGCGGTCACCGTGATCACCGAGTCCGAGATCGCGTGGCTCTTCATCGCGGCCGGGGTGGTCACCTGGCTCTTGCGCGCGCCACCCCGATGGCTGCACAAAGGCGGCGTGCCCGCGGTCGCCGCCACCATGCCGGAAGCCGCAGGAATCTTTTCTTCGCTCGATTGGCCACTGCTCGCCCGGATCGCGATCTTCTTCGGCGAGGCCGGGGCTTTCGTATTCGGCTCGGGGCTTGCGATCGTCCCGTTTCTCTATGGCGGGGTGGTGACCGACAACCATTGGCTCAACGAACGGCAATTCGTCGATGCGGTCGCCGTGGCGATGATCACGCCAGGTCCGGTGGTCATTACCGTGGGATTCATCGGTTACCTGATCGCCGGATTTCCCGGGGCATGCGTGGCGGCCCTGGCGACCTTCGTGCCTTGCTATCTTTTCACCGTCCTTCCCGCGCCCTACTTCAAGAAATACGGGAAGCTTCCCGCGATCGTGGCGGTCGTGGACGGAGTGACTGCCGCGGCCATCGGGGCGATCTCGGGCGCCGTGGTCGTCCTCGCCAAGCGCTCCGTCGTCGACGTGACCACGACGCTCCTGGCGATCGCGACCGCCGTGCTGCTGTTGAAGGTGAAGAAGCTCCCCGAGCCCGCGCTGATTGCAATCGCGGCGATCATCGGCATCGTCGTCTTTCCAGGCGTGCATCGATGACAGCGCGCAAGGGGGACTCATCGGAAATGAAGGAGACGCAGGACCATGACGACTGACAAAGAACCCGCGACCTATGCGATGAAGCCGCTCGCCTGCGATCCCGCACGGCTCAAGGGGCTTTCGGAAAAGCTGATCATCAGCCACTACGAGAACAACTACGGCGGAGCCGTCAAGCGGCTCAATGTCATCAGCGCGCAGCTTGCGCAACTCGATTTCGGAAGCGCGCCCGTGTTCGTCGTCAACGGACTCAAGCGCGAGGAGCTCATCGCCACCAATTCGATGATCCTGCACGAGCTCTACTTCGAAGGCCTGGGAGAATGGAGCGAGCCTGGACCGGCGCTCCGGCAAGCCTTGACGCGTGACTTCGGGTCGTACGATCGCTGGCGAGCAGAGTTCACCGCGATCGGAAAGGCGCTGGGCGGAGGCTCGGGATGGGCGCTTCTGTCGTGGTCGCCACGCGAGCGCAAGCTCGTCAACCAATGGGCGGCGGATCACTGCCACGCGCTTGCGGGCGGCACGCCGATCCTCGCCCTCGACATGTACGAGCATTCCTACCACATGGACTTCGGTGCCAAGGCGGCGAGCTACGTCGACGCTTTCATGGCCGCCGTCAGCTGGGGCAACGCCGATCGCCTCTTCAGCGAGGTGACGGGCAAATCAGGGAGTTGACGAAGACCGGGCCATGCGCCCGTTTAGGAGAAAGCAAATCATGCGTGCTGTTCATGCTCTGGCCACTTGCGCCGCGGCGCTCACCCTCGCCTCTGCCAACGCCCAGGAGATCGATTGGAAGAAGGTCGACGCCGCGCTTGGAAAGACGGCTGCCGTATCCGGTGAGGTTCACCGCTACGGCTTCCCGCGATCCGATTTGCAGGTGACTGTCGATGGTGTCGCGATCCGACCCACGTTCGCCCTCGGCGGCTGGGCTGCATTCCAGCCGATGCGTGGCGAGACGATGGTGATGGGCGACCTCGTGCTCCTCGAAACGGAGATCAATCCGGTCATGGCGAAGCTCCTCGAGGGCGGTATCGACATTACGGCGGTTCACAATCACCTGCTGCGCGCCAATCCGCCGACCTTCTACATGCACATCGGCGGCCACGGCGATCCCGTGAAGATGGCGGAAGTGATTCGGTCGGCGCTGGCGCTCAGCAAGACTCCGATGGGTCCTCCCGCGGCGCCGGCGCCGGCTCCCGCGATCGACCTCGACACGGCGCAACTCGACCAGATCATCGGCGCCAAGGGAGCGGCGAACGCAGGCGTCTACCAGTTCAACGTGCCGCGGCGCGACCCGATCACCGAGGGCGGCATGGCCGTTCCCACCGCGATGGGCTCGGCGAACGCGATCAACTTCCAGCCGACCGGCGCGGGCAAAGCGGCGATCACCGGGGACTTCGTGATCACGGGCGACGAGGTGAATCCGCTCATCCGGGCGTTGCGGGCGAACGGCATCGAGGTGACGGCGATCCACAGCCACATGCTGACCGAGCGGCCTCGCCTCTTCTTCACCCACTTCTGGGCGAACGACGACGCGTTGAAGCTCGCCAGGGGCCTGCGCGCGGCGCTCGACAAGACCGCCGTCGCGAAGCCGTGACGGCTTCGAGAAAGACGTCCAGGCCGGCGCGCTCCGGCAAGGGGGCCCTTGGAAAGGCGACTGCGACGCTTCTCACGGCCGCGATGATCCTGGGCACGGGCCTCTATGTGTCCCTGGGCGCAACGGCGGCGAAGGCCGGCAGCGGGCTCCTCGTCGCGATGATCGTCGGCGGGCTGATCTGTGTCGCAACCGGCATCAGCGCCGCGCAAGTGGGCATCAACTACCCCGTCGAGGGCGGCGCGTTCATCTGGACCCGACAATTCGGCTATCCGACCGTGAGCTTCATCGCGGGATGCTCGTACATCCTCGAGGGAATCCTCAGCCTGGCCATAGTGGCCCTGGGGTTCGCCACCTACTCGGCGCAGGTCATTCCGGGACTGCCGATTGCGCTTACCGCGAGCATCGCGCTCGTCGTCGTCGCCGGATTGAACGTCCTGGGGATATCCCCGGCCTCGAAGGTGATGATCGGCATATTCTTCGTCAATGTCGTTTTCCTCGCGCTGTACGTCGGGTTTGCCGTGCCGAATGTGGAAGCGAAGAGCCTGACACCCGTCTTCGGCGACGGGACCATGAGCGTTCTGGCCGGCGCGGCGGTCTTTTTCTGGACCTGGGGAGGTTTTCAACGCACGGCGATCATGGCGAACGAGATCCGCGAGCCGCGCACGACGATACCGTTCGCCATCGTGGGCGGGATCGCGATCGTGGCGATCATCTTCATCGTCGTCGCGGGGGTGACGCTCGGCGTTCTCGGCGTCGAGGCCATGGGCCGAAACGACATTCCCCTCTTCGATGGCGCGGTCAAGGTCATCGGCGCGTGGGGCGGCACGATGATCCTGGCCCTGGCGACGCTGTCGTTTTTTGGCGAGATGGTCGGCGACCTCCTCGCCACGGCGAGGGTCGAGCATGCCATGGGCGGGGTCCACGAGCTGCCGCATGGGCTCGCCGCCACGAACAGATTCAGGAGCCCGCACTGGGCCTTGTTGACGTTGACCCTCGTCGGCGTCGCGCTCGTTTACCTCGTCCCGCTGCGCGAGTTGATGCCGGTGGCGAGCGCCGGTACGCTCGTCTGGTACGCGGCAACCAACTTCGCGGCGTTGAAGCTGAACAAGAAACAACGATTTGCATCGCCCGTCATTGCCTGGCTGGGCATTGCCGCATGTCTTGGGCTGTTCTTTTCATTGCCCCTTTGGAGTGTCGCCGCGACTGCCGGATTTCTCACGTTCCTAGCCGCAATTCGCTGGCTGCTGCTTCGTGCCAAGGTAAGGCGCGCCTGATGTCCGGATTCGCGATCGTGAGCAGGTCTCTTCCCGGATTGAGCGCTGGATTGGCTGCGACATTGTGTGTGCTGCTGGCGTGGCCGGCGACTTCATTTGGCCAGGCCTTCAAGCGGCTTTCCTCCAAGGAGGTTCGCGCCCGTGTCGTAGGCATGGTCATCACGGACGAGGCCCATTGGTCGGATCGCCTGCTGCCCGACGGCAGCATGCAGTCCTTCGACATGGGCAAGGCGAAGACGGGATCGTGGAAGCTGGAGGGCGACGAGTTGTGCCTCACCCGCAAGGAACGCAAGGGCACGACCACGGACTGCTTCGAAGTCTGGCTCCTGAAGGACCGGGTCGAGCTTCGCCGCGACGGAGTGACCGTGGCAGAGGGCGTGTTGCGCGATAAATAGAGGTCGAAGTCGAATCGAATTGAATTGAATCGAAAGGACGTAGCCATGAAATCTGCTTTGCTGGGCGTGGCCCTGGTCACAGCGGCACCGCTTGCTTTCTCCCAACTCGCCAGTTTCGACACAGACACGGCTGGGCAGGCGCCCGCCGGCTGGACGTGCGGTTCAACCGGCAAGGGGTCGCCGAAGTGGCTGGTCGAGGCTGCTTCCGACGCACCCTCGCCGCCCAATGTCCTGAGGCAGTCCGGAAAAGCGACGTTTCCCTGGTGCGTGAACAAGTCGGTCGCTCTCACCGACGGCCGGGTGAGGGTCAAGTTCAAGCCCATCTCGGGAAGTGAAGACCAAGCGGGTGGCCTGGTCTGGCGCTGGAAGGATGGAGACAACTATTACGTCGCGCGGGCGAATGCGCTGGAGAACAATGTCTCTCTCTACTACACGCGCAACGGCACACGGAACACTCTCCAGTACGTGGACGCACCGGTGCAGGCGGGCAAATGGCATGAGTTGATCGTGGAGTTCACCGGGCCGCGCGTCCAGGTCCTGCTGGACGGTTACAAGTACATCGACTATCAGGACACCCACATCGTCGGACCCGGGGCCGCGGGCGTGTGGACCAAGGCGGATAGCGTGACCGCGTTCGACGACTTTCAAGCCGAGGCGCCCAAATAGTCGGATGGTTCAAATCGTTCTCGTCCGCGGCGCGGGAGACGTTGGCTCTGCCGTAGCGCACACCCTGTTCGCGGCGGGATACCGGCTCGCC
>WNFI01266117.1_pt1 | contig 12478 bp, 9 predicted proteins | sample 5400471 | NCBI WGS metagenome assembly WNFI01 (sample SAMN13153348, study PRJNA577476) | soil metagenome | isolation source: 100 cm saprolite on Douglas fir-dominated hillslope | place: USA:California | collected 2013-09-17 | reverse complement strand
CGCGCGGATGTTGCCCTCGGCCACGGCCTGTTCTCCGACGTGCGCGAGCGGGTCGACATACTCGAAGCGATGGTGCGTGCCACGAAGGAAGACATCGCAGTGCCCGTCGCGCACCAGGCTGGTGGCATCAAAGGAGCCCCCGTCGAGCGTCAGGCGCGCATCGGTCGCGGAGAGCTGCAGGCATTGCAGCTGGAGGGTACGCGTATCGAGCTGCAGCTCGTAGCCGCCGGCAACCGGCCGGACCACGAGGTAGCGCTCGGCACCCTGCGCGCGGAAATGAAAGGTCCTGGCGGCCGGGGCGTTGAGCCGCCAGCTGTCGGCGCGGCGCCAGACCTCGGCGCCGGGACCCTCATGAGCCCCCTGGCGCTGGAACTCGATGATCCGCAGGGCGGCGGCGATGAGCGCCTCGTCGGGCACGGGCGGGGTCGCGCCGAACAGCCACGCCTGCTCCCTCTCGATCAGCGCCGTGTCCAGTTCGGCGCTGGCAAAGGCGGGGCTTGCGATGAGCCGCGACAGGAATTGAACGTTGTTGCTGAGGCCGGTGATCTGAAATTGCTCCAGGGCCTTGAGCATCCGGCCACGGGCGAGCTCGCGTGACTCGCCCCAGACGATCAGCTTGGCGATCATCGGATCGTAGTAGGGCGTGATCGCGTCCCCCTGCGCAACCCCGGAATCGATGCGCACGGTGGCCGTCGCCGCCGGCGTCCGGTAGTGCTCCAGGCGGCCGGTGGCCGGAAGAAATCCGCGCTCGGGATCCTCCGCGTAGATGCGCGCCTCGATCGCGTGGCCATTGATCGCGAGCTCTTTCTGGCGCAGCGGCAGCGCTTCGCCGCTCGCCACGCGCAGCTGCCATTCGACCAGGTCGAGGCCCGTGATCATCTCTGTCACCGGGTGCTCCACCTGCAGCCGCGTGTTCATTTCCATGAAGAAAAATCGTCCGCCGGGCTCGGCGATGAACTCCACCGTGCCCGCACCGACATAACCGACGGCTTTGGCCGCAGCCAGGGCCGCTGCACCCATCTTGGCCCGCCGCTTCGGCTCCATGCCCGGTGCCGGCGCTTCCTCGAGCACTTTCTGGTGGCGGCGCTGCACCGAGCAATCGCGCTCGAACAGGTATACCCCGTTGCCGTGCGTATCGGTGAACACCTGGATCTCGATATGCCGCGGCTGCAGCAGGTATTTTTCAATCAGCACCCGCGCATCGCCGAAACTCGCCGACGCCTCGCGCTGGCAGGAGGCCAGCGCCGCGGCGAAATCCGCCGCCCGGTCGACGCGCCGCATCCCCTTGCCGCCGCCGCCGGCGCTGGCCTTGATCAGGACCGGATAGCCGATGCGCTCCGCCTCCTGCTGCAGCAGTGCGGGCGACTGCTCCTCGCCATGGAATCCGGGCACCAGCGGCACGCCTGCCCCCTGCATCAGCGTCTTGGCGGCGGATTTGGAGGCCATGGCCCGGATCGCTTCCGGCGGCGGGCCCACGAACACGAGTCCGGCCTGCGCGCAGGCAGCGGCGAACTGATCGTTCTCCGACAGGAAGCCATAGCCGGGATGAATCGCCTGGGCGCCGCTCCTGAGGGCCGCGGCGATGATCGCCTCGCCGCGCAGATAGCTCTCGCGCGCCGCCGCCGGCCCGATATGCACGGCCTCGTCGGCGAGCCGGACGTGCAGCGCATTCACGTCTGCATCGGAATATACGGCCACCGTGGCCATGCCGAGCCGGCGGGCGCTGCGCTGGATCCGGCAGGCGATTTCACCGCGATTGGCGATCAGGATTTTTTCAAACATGCGCCTTCCCGCTCACATCCTGAACACGCCGAAGCGCGTTTCCGGTATCGGTGCCGACAGGCTCGCCGCCAGTCCCAGGCCCAGGCAGCGGCGCGTGTCGAGCGGATCGATGATGCCATCATCCCAGAGCCGTGCCGTCGCGTAGTAGGGGTGGCCCTGCCGTTCATACTGGGCCCGGATCGGCGCCGAGTAGGCTTCCTCGTCTGCGGCGCTCCATTTTCCGCCACGGCCCGTGATCGCATCGCGCCGCACCGTCGCGAGCACCCGCGCCGCCTGCTCTCCGCCCATCACGCTGATGCGGGCGTTGGGCCACATCCACAGGAAGCGCGGCGCGTAGGCGCGCCCGCACATGGCGTAGTTGCCGGCGCCGAAGCTCCCGCCGATGATGACCGTGAATTTCGGCACCTGCGCGGCGGCGACCGCGGTCACCATCTTGGCGCCGTGGCGGGCGATGCCCTCGTGCTCCACTTTGCGTCCGACCATGAAGCCGGTGATGTTCTGCAGGAACACCAGCGGCGTGCGCCGCTGGCAGCACAGTTCGATGAAATGCGCGCCCTTCTGCGCCGAATCGGAAAACAGGATGCCATTGTTGGCAACGATGCCGATGGGCATGCCCCAGAGGTGCGCGAAGCCCGTCACCAGCGTCGTGCCGAAGCGCGCCTTCCACTCGGCAAATTCGCTGCCGTCCACCAGCCGCGCGATGATCTCGCGGACTTCAAAGGGCTTGCGCGGGTCAGAGGGGATGATGCCGTACATCTCCTCGGCCGGGTAACGGGGCTCGTGCGGCTCGCGCAGCGGAATCCCGGCGCGCTTCGCGACCGCCAGCGTGGCCACGGCGCGGCGCGCGATCGCCAGGGCGTGCGCATCGTTTTCCGCCAGGTGATCGGCTACGCCCGACAAGCGCGTGTGCACATCCCCGCCGCCCAGCTCCTCGGCGCTGACGACTTCGCCGGTGGCCGCTTCCACCAGCGGGGGACCGCCCAGGAAGATGGTGCCCTGGTTGCGCACGATGATGGACTCGTCGCTCATGGCCGGCACGTAGGCGCCGCCGGCCGTGCAGCTGCCCATGACGACCGCGATCTGGGCGATGCCGGCCGCCGACATCGTGGCCTGGTTGTAGAAGATGCGTCCGAAATGCTCCCGGTCCGGAAACACCTCGTCCTGGCTGGGCAGGAAGGCGCCGCCGGAGTCCACCAGATACACGCAGGGCAGGCGGTTTTCGCGGGCGATCTCCTGCGCCCGCAGGTGCTTCTTGACCGTCATCGGAAAGTAGGTGCCGCCCTTGACGGTCGGATCGTTGCAGACCACCAGGCACTCGCGGCCGGAGATGCGGCCGATGCCGGTGATCAGACCGGCGCCCGGCGCCTCGTTCCCGTACAGCTCGAACCCGGCCAGCTGCGAGAATTCCAGGAACGGGGAGCCGGGATCGAGGAGCAGGTTGACCCGCTCGCGCGGCAGGAGCTTGCCCCGGGCGAGGTGCCGGTCCCGGGCCACCGCGCCGCCTCCGAGAGCCGCCTGCGCCACGCGGCTGCGCAGGTCGGCGACCAGCGCCTGCATGCCTAAGCGATTAGCCTGGTGATCCGGGCTGCTGGGTTTCACGGCGCTCGCGTAGGTCGACACGGTGGCTACCCCTCGAGGATGAGCTTGCCAAGAACTGCCTGATTGTCGGACAATAGCGCAATTATCGGGATCGAGGCAAGCCACCATGAGCGTCCTGGACAGTTGTGACATGGATTTTGGGCTTGGCGACACAGTCGATGAGGTCCGCGCGCAGGCGCGGCGCTTCGCGCGCGAGCAGATCGCGCCGCTGGCCGACGCGATCGATCGCAGCAACGAGTTTCCGCGGCAGCTCTGGCCGCAGCTCGGGGCCCTCGGGCTGCTGGGACTGACGGTGCCGGAGCGCTGGGGCGGAGCGAATCTCGGCTACCTCGCGCACATCGTCGCCATGGAGGAGATCTCACGCGCGAGCGGTGCGGTGGGGCTGTCCTACGGCGCCCATTCCAACCTGTGCGTGAATCAGCTGGCCCTGCACGGCAACGAGCTGCAATGCCAGCGCTACCTGCCGCGGCTGGTCTCGGGCGAGCACGTCGGCGCGCTGGCGATGTCCGAGCCCGAGGCGGGCTCGGATGTCACTTCGATGCAGCTGCGGGCCGTGCGCCACGGCGATCAATTCCGCCTGACAGGCCGCAAGATGTGGATCACCAACGGTCCGGATGCCGACGTGCTGGTGGTCTACGCCAGGACCGACCCGGAATCCCGCGAACGCGGTATTACCGCCTTCGTAGTCGAAAAATCCTTCCCCGGGTTCTCCAGCGCGCAGAAACTCGACAAGCTGGGCATGCGGGGCTCGAGCACCAGTGAACTGGTCTTCGAGGACTGCGTGGTCCCGGCGGAGAACGTGCTGGGCGAACTGGGCGGCGGCACGCGGGTGCTGATGAGCGGCCTGGACTACGAACGCGCGATCCTCGCCGGCGGCCCGCTGGGGCTGATGGCGGCCGCACTCGATGTGACGCTGCCCTATATTCACCAGCGCAAGCAGTTCCGCCAGGCCATCGGCAGCTTTCAGCTGATGCAGGGCAAGGTCGCCGACATGTACGCCAGCCTCAACGCCGCCAGGGCCTATGTGTACGCCGTCGGCCGTGCCTGTGACAGTGGGCGCCGCACGCGCCAGGACGCCGCGGCGGCCATCCTGTTTGCGGCCGAGCGGGCCACGCAGGTGGCGCTGGACGCGATCCAGGCGTTGGGCGGAAACGGCTATATCAATGACTACCCGGCCGGACGTCTCCTGCGTGACGCCAAGCTCTACGAGATCGGCGCCGGCACCCAGGAAATCCGCCGCATGCTCATCGGCCGAGAGCTGTTCAGGCTGACGGCGTGAACCTGCAATTCGAACCCATCGTGGTGGAACCCACCTATCGCAAGGTGGCGACGGCACTGGTCGATCATATCGTGGCGGGCCGGCTCCGCTCGGGCGATCACCTGCCACCCGAACTGGAACTCGCGCGCCAGTTCGGGGTGAACCGCTCGACGGTGCGTGAAGCGTTGCGCGAGCTGGACAGTGCCGGGTTGATCGGGCGGCGGCGTGGCTCCAAGCGCATGATGGTCATCCGCCCCGGGCCGCTGCAGGTCGGCGCTGGTGTACGCCGGGCCCTGGTGCTCCATGACGTCACCTTTGTCGATGTCTGGGAGGCGCTGATGATCCTGGAACCGCCATTGGCCGCCGCCGCAGCGACACGCCGGAGCGATGCGGACCTGGAACGCCTGACTGCAGCATTCAGGAGCGTCAGCGCCGCACCGCATCCGCTGCAGACGGTGCGGTACGTGGCCGAATTCTTCCGGGCGCTCGGCGAGGCGAGCGGCAATCCCGCCCTGGTACTGGCCCATGAGCCCCTGATCCAGCTGCTGGAACCTTCGCTCGCCGCGATGATCGACAAGGTGGTCCAGGCGCGTACGCGTATCATCGACGCCCAGCGCCGGCTGTGCGCGGCCGTGGAAGCGCAGGATCCCGCGAGCGCGCAGACCTGGATGAGCAAGCACATCAGGGATTTCCGGCGTGGCTATGAGCTGGCGGGCATCAATCTGCGGCACACGGTGGTGCACGCCGGACCCCTGTCCTGAGCGGGTGCCGCCTGCGCGCTGTCGAAACTCTCGGTCGGGTCACATATTCCACTGGTACTCTGCCGTTACGCTGTCCCTCAATTGCGTGGTCCGGAGGAGTCATTATGCGAATCTATCTCAAACCTGTACTCATGGCGGCCGCTGCGCTGACGCTGGCGACAGGCGCGGCCGTGGCCACTTCGAATTTTCTGCTGACGATCGACAACCCGAAGGGCGCCGACGCCGCGCGCGCTGGCAAGGGCGCGATCGAAGTCCAGACTTTTTCCTGGGGCGCGAGCAATCCCGGCGCCGTCGGCGGCGCCGGCGCGAGCGCCGGGAAAGTGAACATGCCGGCGGTGTCGCGCACTGCGGTGAAAGAGCCGCGCGATCGGGCGAGCGGCCACCGGCCGGGTCGGCCCGGCGCACCGCTGGTGGGCGAAACCCGCTCGGTCACGCTCGGCGTGCACGAGTCACCCGCCCTGGCTGCCTCGCCGGTCATGAGCGCCTGCGCCTCCGGCAAGCATTTGGGCAGCGTCACCCTGACCGGGCGGAGCGGTGCCATCATGCTGGAAGACGTGATGGTCACCTCCTGCGCGGCGGAAGCGGGCATGCGCAAGCTTGAACTCACGGGACATGTGACCCTGATCAAGTAGTCTCGGCCGCGCCGTGCCGCCACCCGCCGCGGGCGGCAGCGGCTCGAACCGGCGGCCGGTGTGGCAAACTGACCGGCTATGCTGAACTTCGTCGATGTGGCGGTCCGTCGCGGCCCGCGCCTGCTGTTTGCGGGCGCGAGCTTCGGGCTGTTTCGCGGCGAAAAGGTCGGCATCACCGGTGAGAACGGGAGCGGCAAGTCCACGCTCCTGGAACTGGTGCGCGGCACGCTGCACTCCGACGCCGGCGTCTTCGAAATGCCCGGCAATCTCGTCACCGCGTATGTTTCGCAGGACATCGAGGCGACCGAGCAGCCCGCCATCGAGTTCGTGCTCGACGGCGATCATGAGCTGCGCTCGATCGAGGCACAGCTGCGCCTCGCCACGGAGCAGGACGACGGTGCGCTGCTCGGCGCGCTGCACGCCCGTTACGCCGAAGTGGGCGGCTACGATGCACGGGCGCGCGCGGCGCAGCTGATGCACGGCCTGGGGTTCGCGCCCGACGAGGACGAACGCCCGATCCGCGCCTTCTCCGGCGGCTGGCGGGTGCGCATTAACGTGGCACGCGCACTGATGTGCCGCTCCGAACTGCTGCTGCTCGACGAGCCGACCAATCACCTGGACATCGATGCGATCCTGTGGCTCGAGAACTGGCTGCGCGCCTATCCGGGCACGCTGCTGCTGATCGCGCACGATCGCGAGTTTCTCGACCGGGTCTGCAATCGCATCGTCAATATCGAGCATCAGCGGGTGCGCGCCTACCGTGGGAATTATTCGGCCTTCGAGACCCAACGCGCTGCCGAACTCGCCGAGCAGTCGGCGCTGTACGTCCGTCAGCAGCGCGAGATCCGCCACATGGAATCCTTCGTCGTGCGCTTTCGTGCGCAGGCGAGCAAGGCGCGTCAGGCGCAAAGCCGCCTCAAGGCGCTCGAACGCATGCAGCGCATCGCTCCTGCGCACGTCGATTCGGCAGCCTTTGAGTTCGCCTTCGCCCAGCCCGCCAGGCTGCCGCGTCCGCTGCTGGCCATCGACGATCAGAGCGCCGGTTATGGTGGCGTGGCTCTGCTGCGCAATGTGAAATTGACCCTGATGCCGGGCGACCGGCTGGCACTGCTCGGGAAGAACGGCGCCGGCAAGTCGACCTGCATGAAGATGCTGGCCGGCGAACTCGACGCGCTGGGCGGCAGCCGCACCGAGGCGCGCGAGCTGCGCGTCGGCTACTTCGCGCAACATCATCTGGAGCAGCTCGCCGCCGGCGATTCGCCGCTGGAGAACCTGCGGCGCAGCGGGGGCGAGCGTGCGGCGCGCACCACGGAGGCGGAGCTGCGCGATTACCTGGCGACCTTTGGCTTCCGCGACGCGCGCGTGTTCGAGCCGGTGGGCCTGTTTTCCGGGGGTGAAAAGGCGCGACTGGTGCTCGCGCTGGTCGCGTTCCAGCGGCCCAACCTGCTGCTGCTGGACGAGCCCACCAACCATCTCGATCTCGAGATGCGCCAGGCGCTCGCGGTGGCGCTGCAGGAATACGCCGGCGCCGTCGTGCTGGTCTCGCACGACCGGCACCTGCTCAATACAGTCGCCGACGAGCTGATGGTGGTGCACGACGGGCAGGTTTCGCCGTTCGACGGTGATCTGGAGGATTACGCGCGCTGGCTGGCCACAGCGGGCGCCGTGCGGCCGGCGTCTGCAGCGCGCGCGCCGGCGGCTCCGGCACTGGCGCCCGCGGCATCGGCGCCCGCGGCACCGGCGCCCGCGGCATCCGCCGCTGCGGCGCCGGGAGACCAGCGCCGCAAGCGCCGCCGTGAAGGCGCCGCAGTACGCGATCGCCTGGCGCCGTTGCGTGCCACGGTGGTGCGTCACGAAGAGCTGCTGGAACGGCTCGCGCGTGAGCGCCTCGAGCTGGAACACGCCCTGGCCGCACCGGAGCTGTATCGGCCCGATGCACGCGCTGGATTGCAGGCCGCGCTCGCCCGGCAGGTGGAGCTGTCGCGGCTCTGTGCCGAGACGGAGACCGCCTGGCTCGAGGCGAGCGCTGGACTGGAGGCCGCGATAGCCGCCGGAGCGAGTCCTTAGGCCGGCCAAGGCCTGGCGCTGGCCCTTCATTAAGTCAAATCGGAGCCGGTCAGCAAGGGACGCCGCGCCGCTGCTTGGCGCGCACGCAGCGGCTTGTCTTTGTTGTGACGCATATCCGCGCCGTTGTGAATGCAGGCCACAATTTCCGCCGGCGTAAGTCGATATTCTTCGCGGGGTATTCGCTACCGGACTGCGGCAGTCAATGGGTACATTTCTCGCGGGTGTGCGATTCAACGGCTGGACCGTTGGAGCGCGGCTATTTGTGATCAACGGCCTGCTCGCCGTGGCCCTGGCGTTCGGCGGCATCATTGCGTGGCGGGCCCTCACTGCCCAGAGCCACGCCATGTCGGGCCTGGTGCTGATCAGCAAGGGCGCGCGCTACCACCAGGATGCCGAGACCCAGCTGGCGGAACTGCGCGCTGCGATCAACGCCGCCCTGGGCGGGCAAGCCCACACGGAGGCGGAGCGCAAGGATCTGCTCGCTTCCATGGATGAAAATTCCAAGGTACTGCACCGCGATCTGCTGACGCTGGCGAAGCTGGAGCTGCCTCCCGATCTGGTGGACACCGAAACCCGGGTGCAGACGCTCGCCGATGCCTACCTGAGCAACGCCGGTCAAATCGGTCGATTGGCCGCCCGTAATCCGACCCTGGCGACGGCATTGTTGCCGCAATTCGATGTGTCGGCATCCGCGCTCAACGATGCCATGGATGCGCAGACCGAAGCCTTCACGACGCACATCGTGCGGGCGAACAGCGACGCCGCGTTGGCGGAGCGTGACGCCAAGAGCCTGCTGGTCTTCGCCGGCGTACTGATGAATATCATTGTCGGTGCCCTGGTGCTGCTGCTTTCGCGCTCCATACGCCGCTCGCTCCAGTCGGTGCGCGACGTCGCCCAGGCACTGGCCGGCGGCGATCTCAATGCCCGCAACACCAACACCGGTCCCGACGAGCTCGGCGAACTGGGCCGGGCGATCAATGGCATGGCCGACAGTCTCAACGAGGTGATCGGGCGGCTGCGGGCCGACGCCGACCGCGACGCCTTTGGCAACGAACTGGGTGAAGGCCTGGAAATGGCCGACACGGAGGAAGAGGCCTACGAGACGCTGGGTCGCGCCATGGTGGCGATAAGCCCGGACTTGCCCACCGAGCTGCTACTCGCCGATTCCAGCCGTGCCCATCTGGAGCGCGCCACCGCTCATCCACTGGCCGGCCCCGCGGGCTGCACCGTGGAATCGCCGTTCAGCTGCATGGCGGTCCGCCGCGGCAGCCCGGTCATCTTCGAGGACGGTGAGGCAGTCAATTCCTGTACCCGCCTGCGTGGCCGGAGCTGTGGCCCGGTCTCGGCCGTCTGCGTACCGATCAACTTCATGGGCAGGGCGCTCGGTGTGCTGCACGCCGCAGCGCCCGTCGGCAAGCTCCCCAGTCCGCTGCAGATCGCCCATCTTACGACCCTGGGCGCGCAGGCCGGCGCCCGCATCGGCACGGTGCGTGCCTTCCACAGCACGCAGCAGAAGGCGTCGACCGACAGCCTTACCGGCCTGCACAATCGCCGCTCAGCCGAGGAGCGGGCGCGCGACCTGGTCGCTTCAGGCCGCCCCTTTGCGGTGGTCATGGCGGATCTCGATTACTTCAAGAGACTCAACGACTCGCGCGGCCATGAGGCGGGCGACAAGGCACTGCGCCTGTTTGCCGAGACCCTGCGCCTGAGCATGCGCGATGGCGACATGGCTTCCCGCTGGGGCGGAGAGGAGTTCGTGCTGATCATGGTGAACGCGGAAGCCCAGCAGGCCTATGAGGCGGTGGACCGGATCCGCGCCGCGCTGGCGACCGCGCTGCTCACCGGTGGCACGCCGGCCTTCACCTCCAGCTTTGGCATCGCCGATACCACGATGAGCCCGCGCTTCGAGCGGATGGTGAAGATCGCCGATGAGGCCCTGTATCGAGCCAAGGAAGAGGGGCGTGACCGGGCCGTGATCGGTGATTCCCGGCTGGCCACGACCGGGGAGTTCCGGCGCGCCGTGGAGCACACTTCTTCCATGAGTATCAGGAAGCTGGCCGAAGGCTGAGCGCCTGGCGCCGCAGGCGCCGTTCAAAATCAGAACTTGGCGACGACCGTGACGCCCTCTGCCGGCGCGCGCAACACATAGCTGCAACCGCCCGGCGTGGCTCTCACATAGGCGATCGCCTCCGCATCGGTCGCCCGCAGGGGCGGCGGATTGGCGCCATCACGGAAGGATTTCTTCGTCCACAGCGTGGCGTACTTCCGGGCGTCGAGCTTCATCACCTTTTCGAGGAAGGCCGCCTGCGCGGAGCTGTTGTCGGCGGGCGCCAGCCGCGCCGTGCCGGCAAAGCTCTTTTCGCCCACGAACACGTCGCGTATATCGCTGGCCTGCAGGCTGACGCCGGCATTGCAGACCACGTACACGTCGCTCGCCGCCGCGCGCAGTGACAGCGCCGTCAGCGCGGCCCCGAGCAGCCAGCCGATCGCCGCGCGCGGCACGGGCGTACGGCGCTGGTTGAATTCAGAACCGGATCGCATATTGCATCAGCCCTGCACCGTATTGATCGCGGCTGCGGTCGGTCAATTGGGTGTCGGCGAATTCCAGCTTGACGGCTGCGTCCGGGCTCAGGTCGAAGCGCAGGCCCAGCGCGCTGCGGTGGTAGGAGTAGCCGGACGCCTGCGCGGCGAAATAGTTGTCAGCCTGGTCGAGTGAGGTGTATTCGTAGCGGGCATAGGGCACGCCCCAGGAGGCGCGGTATCCCAGCTGGACGAAGCCCGCATGGCTGTGATGCTTGCCGCTGGTGCCGGACAGGTCCTCGTTGTCGAACAGATAGACTTCGGCAATATTTTCCCACTGATCGGTATCGTAGACGGCGTAGCCGCCGTAGCTGAGCACGCGAGTCATGTTGGCTGGCAGGGCGTTGTCGCCGATGTGCGCGCTGAAGGCGTGTACGCCCAGCGTCAGTCCCTCGGCGGCCCCGGCGTTGAAAAGGTAGCCCAGGCGTCCGCCGACGATCAGCTGGCCGTGCGTGTTGCCGGCGTTGCGCATGTCGAGCACGCCGTCGATGATCTGCTGGCTGTTGCCGACGTAGGCGTCATATTGCACCTTGCCCAGGCCGACGCGGGGAGCTCCGGTCAGCCACAGTCCCACCGTGTGCGCCGGGACAATGCCGCCGCTGTCCTCGAATTGCAAGAATCCCGGGCGCCGCAGCGAATTGTTGACCCAGGCGCCGTGGTGCAGCGCTGTATTGACGTAGCCATAAGGGGAGTGGAACCGGCCCAGCCAGATGGTGGCCTGGTCGGCCAGCTGGTAGCCGATCTGGGCGCGCTCGAGATCAACGCCGACCGAGCCTTCTCCACTGACTTCGGTGTTCATTTCGAACAGTGCCCGGCCGCGATCGCTCAGACGTGGCGTCAGATAGAAATCGAGGTTGCCGACATTGAAACCCTTCAGGTCCGCATTGATCGGGTTGTGCGTGCTGACCCCGACATCGGCGAAGCCGTGCAGCGGCACGCCCGTGTCCTCGCCGGCCGCCACGGCAGTGCCCGCCTGCCTCGCTTCCAGCTCGCGCACGCGTTCCGTGAGCGCCTCGATCGCCTTGAGGCTCTCGTCCAGCTTCTGCTGCAGCTCTTTGACGCTGGCGGCGCGCTCGGCGCTCACAGCGCGCATGGGCACAGTGCCGACCAGCAATCCCAGCAGCAGCGCCGGGCCGAGACGGGAGCCCGGCAGATTCAGTGCAACGCGTCGCATGTCTACTCCAATCGTTGGCTAAGGCGGTGCCGGCCAATTCCCGGAAGCGGGAGTAATGGCCGCGCCCCTGTTTCCCTGGGCGTCGAACATGACGAGGCGCGCCTCGTGCATGACGTGCGTATCGTAGGTCCAGAAATCAAAGCCCAGCTGCTGGGCCAGCTGTCGCGTTGCCCGCCAGCTGCCGGTGAGGAAGTACCAGTTGCTGCGCTGGAGCTGCCGGTTGATCCGATACTGGTGCCAGCTCGCGGGGTCATCGCTGTCCGGATCAAAACCGAAGATGACGAAACTGGCCTGTTCACCGCGGGCATCGAATGCCTTCTGCACGCGCTGCAGCTCGGCGATCGTAGTGGGGCAGATCGTGCGGCAGCGCGTGTAGGCCATCGAGACCACGACGCGCTGGCCGAGCAGATCGCTAAGGGTCAGTGGTATGCCCCGATCGTCGCGCCACTGCTGGGGCAGCTGATCCAGCCGCGTGGCGCCGCCGCTGCTTACACCCGCGCCGCTGGCCAGCAGCATTCCCGCGCACAGCCATACGGTTCGCCAGCGCATCAAATTTCCGCTCCTGGGGCCACGCGGCGGAGACTAACAATTCGCCCGCGCCGCAACTGTGATGCCCGCCCCCGAT
>WNFI01701666.1_pt1 | contig 12479 bp, 10 predicted proteins | sample 5400471 | NCBI WGS metagenome assembly WNFI01 (sample SAMN13153348, study PRJNA577476) | soil metagenome | isolation source: 100 cm saprolite on Douglas fir-dominated hillslope | place: USA:California | collected 2013-09-17 | reverse complement strand
CGGTGGTCAGCGCGACCATTCCCGCCGTCGCCCGGACGGTAGCCGGTTGCCCAAGAGCAGGGCAATCAAGGGCATCGATGAGGATATGAAACTCAACAACGCGTGCTAACCACATCCAACCGAAAACCTCCGTTAAGGCGTTCCGATAGCAGATGGACAACACAATGTTTAACCCGTTCTACTCTCGGACCCCGGGGGTCTAATCTTTCGCCGCGCGGATCAGGATGCTATTGGTTGCTAGGGCTGGCCGTCGGAGACGGCGTCGCGGCGGGTGCTGGGGTTATGTTAAAGGTCTCCAGCTGGTCCTTCCAATTGTTGCCCTCACGAACATTAACGTCTGACCAATAGCCCTTGATTTCTACAGGACCGAAGTTCTGGCCTTGCACAGTCGTACTCCATTCCCCGTTGCTCCATGCCTTGTCCGTTGTTCCTATCATGTGAGGGGAATACTGATCGGCTTTAGCGATATGGTTGCTGAAATGAACTTGCTTAAACAGGTCTGCAAAATGTTTCTCAATGGCATCCCGACCGTAAATCGGTCCTGTGTCCGTTACGATAACAGCGTCCTCTGCGTAGAACGCGGCCAGCGCGGCCGCATCGTTGTTGTTCCATGCCTCGTCAAATTTCTTAACGAGCGCGTCGAGCCACTGGCGGTCTTGCTCATTGGGTGTCGATTCTTTTTGTTGAGCAAAGATCGGCAAAGCAAAGCTGATTGCCAATCCTGCAAGGGCAACTGCCAGTCGAATTTTCATTGCTTCCTCTCGGTATTTGGAATGATTTGTCGCCCAACGACCTGCTGCGGGATTTCTCCGAGTCGCCGGTAACAGTCTGAGTCGCCGGAGCAGAGGGAACGCCTTTGGTCAAAGGTCCTGAGCAACACTCCGAGTGGATGCCTTGCCGATTCCGGTGTCAATGAGAAACGATTCTGCATTGGCTTCGCGGTGGTTTTGGTCCCTTTGCCATGGCAAATCCACGACTCCGGCAGAGAATCCAATGGTGAAAACCAAACTGCGCGCGGGCTTGGCCGAGGTCGCGCGCGCCACCAGCCGACTCTGGCGCAAGCACCACCTCAGTTACGACCAGACCAAATACGTGGTCGAGCGAGCACGACGCGCGCTCGGCGTGGCGCCGCCCCGCACCCGTCGGCGCACGGTCCAGCGCCTGGACTACCCCGAAGTCGAGCGGCTGATACGAAGCGCCTACCGTGACAGCAGCGCCTATGGGGTGATGATCAAGACTCTCTTCTTAACCGGCGCTCGCGTGAATGAGTTTGTGCACATCCGAGTCGAGGACCTCCACCTGGACGACGAGTCACCCCAGATCTATCTGACGCACGCCAAACGAGAGGCCTGCCGTTACGTGCCGGTGCTGCCCGCCTTGGCGCAAGAGCTGCGCACCCACCTTCAAGGCCGTCGGCAGGGTTACCTTTTTGAGAGCAACCGTCACACCCTCTATTCGGTGCGCACGGTGCAGGCCGTGGTCGAACGCTTCGCCCGGCAGGCGGGCATCGCCAAGCGCGTCTACCCGCATTTGCTGCGCCACTCGATTGCCACCATTCTGCTCGACTCGGGCCTGGTGCCCATTGACCAGGTGCAAAAATTTCTCGGTCATTTGCAGCTCTCCACCACTCAGATCTACGCGGAGACCAGCACCCGCGCGCTAGGCGAAAACTACGTGCGCGCCCTGGCGGCCGCCAACCGAAGTTGAACCCATGCCGCCTACTGCAATCACGGTTCCCGTCGAACAAGACAACGGTGCCGCGCGCTTGGAGGCGGCCGAGCAGCGGTTGCCAGAAACCCTCGATCCGGAGAGCCTGCGCAAGTACTTCACCTTGACTGAGACGGACCTGCAAGAGCTCGCCGTTTGCCGCGGTGTGGTCAATAAGCTCGGCTTCGCCGTGCAGCTCTGCACCTTGCGTTGGCAAGGCTACTTCCTGGGCGACACCCGCGGGCTGCCTGGCCCGGTACTGGAGACCATCGCCCGTCAATTGGGCCTCTTGTCCATGTCGATCGACGACTACCCGCAGAACGAGAAGACCCGCTGGGAACACCTGGAGCGCATCCGTCAGCATCTGCGTTTTCAACAGTGCGATAACTTCCAGCGGCAACGGCTCTTGAAGCACCTCACCCAAACGGCTCAGGCGTTGCCGCGTTCGGACGCCTTGCGCCAGGAGGCCTGGCGCTGGTTGCAGGAGCAGCGGATCGTGCGCCCGGGCCGTACGACCTTGCGCGATCTGCTTACCGCGGCACGCGAAGGGGCCCTGCAGCAAGCCTTCGCGTTGTTGGCCGGCGGATTGACTGCTGAGCAGAGAGAACAACTGGACGCTTTGCTGCTGGTACCTTCCGGTGGTGACGCGGAAAGGGAGGCCGGCGTCGTCACTGAATTCTGGTCACGCTCGGATTTGGAACAGTACAAGACCCTTGCGCGCAAAGAATCACCTGAGGCCCTGCTGTCGCTGCTGGATCGACTCACCACCATCCTCGAGCGCGGCTTGGCGACGCTGCCCGCCATCGAGGCGATCCACCCGGCCACCCGCCGGCTTTTGGCCAACTGGGGTTACCATTACGAGGTCTGGAGCCTCCGACGCTTTGCGCCCGTTAAACGCCACGCCATCGTGCTGTGTTTCTTGAGGGCCGCCTTAGTCGAGACCACCGATGCGGTGGTCGAGATGCAGGACAAGCTGATTACCGGCGTGCACAACAAAGCGCGCCAGCGGCGGGAGGAGATTTTGCGCGCCACCCAAGAAGCGCGCGGCCGAGTGGTCGAGGCGCTGGAAGAGGTGGGCAGTCTGGTGCTGGACGAATCCATTCCTGACGCCGAACTGCGTCGGGATATTTTTGCTCGGCTGCCCAGAACGGACATGGAGTTGCTGGTGGAAGGCTGCCGTCACTTGCGCGAAGGCGACGACGGCTCGCACCTGCGGTTCGTCACGCACTGGTACCCCTACACGCGCCGGTACTCCCCGAAACTGCTGGAGGTCACTCCCTTTCGCTTTGTCAGCGACCCGGCGCTCGGCAAGGCCGTGGCGCACCTTAAGGAGATCAACCGCGACCAGCGGCGCAAGCTCACGACGGAGGCGCCCACCGGCTTTTTGCCGCGGCGCTGGGCGAAGTACGTCACCGCACGCGATAAAGGCGAACCGCCGACGGTGGCACGGCCGTACTACGAGCTGGCGCTGTTGACCACCCTCAACGAACGGCTTAAGTCGGGCGACGTCACCGTCACGCATTCTCGGCGCTGGACCGACTTCGAGGATTACCTGATCCCGCGCGTCACCTGGGCCAAAGAACGCGAGCAACACTACGCCAAGTTGGGTCTGCCTCTGCAGGGCGAGCAATACCTCGTTCAGCTCCGGGCACAGCTGGCGGCCGTCACTGCTGAAGTGGACCGCAGAGTACCCGGCAACTCGGCCCTTTCCATCGATGCGCAAAAAGGCGAGTTCCACCTCGCCGCGCTGAAAGGGGCCGACAAGCCGGACGAGGTCAAAACGCTTAAGGAGCTTATCGAATCGCGGCTGCCGCGCACGGAACTGGTGGATGTCCTCATCGACATGGACCACCGAACCGACTTCCTGCGCCGCTTCCTTCACTATGGCGCGGGCGAATCGCGCTTGTCCGCCGCTGAGCGCCGACGCAACAGCTTGGCCGCGCTGATTGCCATCGGCTGCAACATCGGCCCGCAACGCATGGCCGTTGCCTCGGGCCTGACGGTGAATGAAATCAGCGAGGTGGCCGACTGGTACCTGAGCGCGGACGCGCTCAAAGCCGCCAGTATCGATCTTGTCAATTACGCCAGCCGTTTGCCCCTGAGCCGGGTGTACGGCCGCGGAGAGAGCTGCTCGGCCGACGGGGTGCGCTTCTATGTGCCCGTTAACCTTTTGGCCGCCGACTACAGCCACGTGCTCCAGGGCCGGGGCGTGACGCTTTACGCCCACACCGCCGACAACTGCTTGCGGCTCCACCAACAGCCGATCCCGTGCCGGCTGCGGGAAGCCGCCTTCGTGCTCGACGGCCTGGTGGAACACGACACCGAGCTGGATCCGCGAACCTGCTACACCGACACCCACGGCTACACCGAGGTCGTCATGGCCACCGCAGCCCTGCTGGGCTTCGAGTTAGCACCACGCATCCGGGACATCCACGACCAGACGCTTTACAAGCTCGACCACAGCCAACATTACCCTTACCTGGACCCGATCCTCACCGGTGCAATTAAAGCGCACCGGATAACGCCGGCCTGGGATGAGGTCGTGCGCTTGGTTGCCTCCATGTGCGCACGCGTCGTCTCGCCTTCCTTGGCGCTGTTGCGACTCGGCTCCTATGCACGGCAGAACCGCATCCACCAAGCCTTGGCCGAGATTGGCCGCGTCCATAAGACCGTCCACATCCTCCGCACCCTGGACGACGAGGAGTACCGCCGACGCATGGGCCGGGAGCTCAACAAGGGTGAGGCTTCCCACGAACTCTCCCGCTTCTTATGCTTCGGCAAAGAAGGGGCTCTGCGGGGGCGGGAGTTCGGCGATCAGCTGCACACCTTTAGCTGCCTGTCGGTGTTGCACAACGCGGTGGTGGCCTGGAACATGGTGCACATAGAGCCCGTCGTCGAGCAGCTACGAGCCGAGGGCCAGCGTTGCGACGATGAGCTGCTCAGCCTGACTACCCCGTTGCTACGGCGGCATCTCAACCCGTTTGGCCGTTACTACTTCGATTTGGTGCGGATGCGCCAGGATGGCGGTCAACTGGTGGAACTCCCGTCAGAACCGTCAGCTTCAGAACGCGTTGGTCCTTAACGGAGGTTTTCGGTTGGATGTGGTTAGCACGCGCTGCAGGCCCCCTTTTCCGATCTACTCGTGGCAGGTCGCGCGAGCTCGAGACCGATGGGCTTTCACGCAAAGACGCTTGGGCGATGCTCAAGCGCCGGCTGCGCGATGCGGGACTTTCAACCATCTATTCCGACCACTCTTTTCGCGCCGCCGGCATCACCAATTACTTAGAAAACGATGGCACTCTGGAGGTGGCCCAGCGGATAGCTGGTCACGCCGATAGTCGCACCACCAAGCTCGATGATCGGCGTCGACAAAAAGTGTTGCTCGAAGATATGGAGCGGATTCGATATTAATTAAATTAATTTTTGGCACTGAGTTTCGAGAATTCTTCGCGCAGGCGGTCGTTCTTGTCGATTTCGGGGCCGTAGGTGGGAGCGCCTTCTTTGGCAGTGTCTCGGAGCATTCGCCCGAGGGAGATATCTTTCAGAGATTTCGGCATATAAAATTTTGAAGTTTTTGAGGGTCTTCCGTGGGCAAATGCCGAATGCTATTCGATATTCGGCGGCCAATCTAAACCTTCGCCCGAAGGAATCCGGTATTAGTAAGTACCGAAAGTTTTTTGGCGCGGACCTTTGGGCCTTCGGGATGGGTGAAGTAGTCACCCTTCCGGGTAAGAATAAAACACTCGTTCAGCCAATAGCGGCGGAGAGCGCCAACCGTTAGCCTTCGAGTGGCGGACGTGGGTGCTGTCAGTCCAAGGAGGACGCTGTCAGTCCAATACAATCTGGGGGGAACCGGGGCGGAGGATGTGAAGAACTAACACATCCTGCCGCCCCGCACTCTGATTGAGACAACGAGCTTTTGCTTTCTTGTTGCTCATTGGCGCTCCTTGCGTCTATTACGCCGCCAGTGTCGCAAACAGCGATAGCAAACCTTCTTTTTGGCCGCTGTTTGCTCGTCAATGCCGGCGGACAGACAATGGAGAGCATTTCAAAGCGGGGGCTACGCGGCCTTCTTCTCAATTTGCGTCTCCTGTTCAGTTTGCATTCCCGGATACCAACGAACGAAGGAGTGTAACTTCTAATTTCGGAGAAGAGACGCGGATTGGGCAAAGTTTGCTCGTTCGAGCGGAAATGAACCTATATGTGGTTTGGCGATATCGAATTGCCTGACGAACTCTGGCGAGCTCGTGACGAAGAGAATCTCGTTATTTTCGCAGGTGCCGGCGTCTCCTGCGGGCCTCCGTCTTCGCTGCCGCTCTTTCCCGGTCTGGTTGAACGAATTGCAGAAAGTTCGGCCACCGCTCGAGAAGAAAACGAATCGCTGGACCAAACTCGATGGGTATCGAGCGATAGCAGTCATCGATGCAAGCGGTAAGGCTCGGCTCTGGTCTCGCAATCACTTACCCTTAGAGCCCAAATTTCCGACCATTCAAGACGCGGTCCGTCAATTGAAGCTGTGCTCGACAATATTGGATGGTGAGATCGTCGCCTTAGATAAGGAAGGCGTACCGAGGTTTCAGTTACTGCAACAATGGCAGAAACGTCCGACCGCTCCGGTTGTCTTTTATCTGTTCGATCTGCTTTGGAGTGCCGGGCATGACGTCACCGGCTAGATGGTCTTACAACGACGTGACCGGTTGGAACAGATCATCAATCCTGTTCCAGCATCTAGGTCGGCAGTTACGTCGAGAATTGTGGAATCGATCTTTATCGCCTAGCCAAAGAGGAAGGATTTGAGGGCATAATTGCTAAGCGAAAGACCAGCACTTATCGACCTGGAAAGCGATCACCGGATTGGTTAAAGATTAAAGCGCGACGGCAACAGGAATTCGTGGTGTGCGGCTTCACCGAAGGAAAAGGTACTCGCAAACATTTTGGTGCGTTGCTATTGGGCGGATACCGAGACGGACGGCTGCGCTATTTCGGTCACTCCGGTACCGGGTTTAGCGAAAAGGGATTGAAGGAAACAATCGATCGATTAAAGCCGCTTTTATTGACGAATCGCCGGTCGAAAATCCGCCAAAAATCCCAGAGAAATTCAATGGGTTCAGCCAAACCTGGTGTGCGAAGTAAGCTTATGCGGAATAGGCAAGTCACCCCTTAAAGGTCCGTCAACCCCGTGCTTCACTAGACGGTTCACGCTAAAGCGGCGCGTGGATTTGAACGCGACAACATCTGTAACGGGATTGCGTATCCGCAGTTGACAAGGCGAGATTGTTGGACGACCACCCAACCCGACGTTTCGGTCTCGGTTTCACACCGCATAACTTTACCGAGCTGATCCCAATCGAAATCAGAGATGTCGTGATTACCATGCCATTTCAGATTGATATGCAGCGTGCCCCGGCACAGCATCCCTTGGCAACCGTCGTCGTGTGTCTTCACCGCAAACGCCTATCGGTCGTAATTCCTCGCGGAGGCGTAGAGGCCGAGATATCTCGAACGTTTTTCATTTAACTCTCTGTCTTCAATATTTAGGTGAGGTAAGGCGTGCCTCTATTCCCTAATCTCCCACGAGCTTGCGAATCTATTAGTATTAGCAAACGAATTCACTTTGCTTCCAGTATCGGTAATGGCTTCGCGGAATTAGGCGGGTCGGTTTCAGAGCATTCAATCTCTCCATAGGCATCCCTAATTGGGTACCTGCTTAAAATTCAGTGAGGGTCTAAACATCTTTTCTAATTTCGCCGGTATGGATCTGCGCCACACCAGAAGCTGCGTCCTGCTGAATCACTTTAACCAGCTCTCCTCATACAAGGTAGTAGGCTCGTAGTTCTTCAATGAATTGGAGTTCGAACCTATCGGTGCGCTCTCTCGTGATCCTCTGCAGATCGTCTGTGGCATCTATACTTAAGTATCTGCGTAATATAGCTGACAGGAACAACATTAACTTCCTTCCACACACGAATTTTCGAGTATATGCCGACTAGCAGCCCCGTCGGTTGAGCGCCTAAGACTGGTCGGTTTCGAACTCGCGTCTGGCTGCGTCCGCATCCGCTGCGAGATCAGTGAGCAGCTCAAAAAACTCATTCGTCTGGCCGATGAAAAGTCCGTCCGCAGTAAGCCCTCAGGGCCCCCATTGCAGCCCCCTTCGTATTGGTTGGGCGAATAATCGAACAGATCGGGAACTTTCGGCTCAGGAACGGGGTCGGCTCAGGCATGATCAGGTTGGCCTGCAACGACTGCGGCTGGTTTGTAGTGAGGTCCAGAAATGTCACCGATGACCCAGTTACGGGATCTATGTCGGTCAGCGGAGTCGCATTGCCTGCCTTGTCCTGCCAAGTCTGAAAGTGCTGCGTCTCGGTCGGGCCGATACTAAGCAAGATTCGCAAAACTTCTGGATCGGTCACCCTCTGAGCCAGCGAAGGGTATAGGCTGCTACCACCTTGCTCAATGAAGGCAAAATGAAATCCCGCCGTGAAGGCAATCGCTTTCAGGTGGTTGGTGAGGTTACCAGGGGTACTGGTGCCGATGTCGGCATCATTTCTGGGAATTGCCGTCCGATTCTTAATCCCTCCAGGGGGATTGACTGCTTGGGGAAACGTGAAGCCGGGATCGAGATCGGGGTTTTAAGCTAAGTAAGCCCTTATGAAGGCCGCGTGGCTGATCTCATCGTCTGTATTGTCGTGGATATACTGGGGCTGGTCGCCATCAAGAATCTGAAGGGCTTTCGTGTAGCGCGGGTTCCCCCCAGTGGCAATCGCGAATTCGTTGTCCTGGGTTCCTCCGAGTTCCCAGTATTGTATCCACAGATCGCTTTCAAGGATTTCGGCCGCGCCCAGGAAGCGCAGGATTGCGGCATCGCCTCTGGAAAGGCTGCCGCTTCTATCTGCACTTCTATTGCTATCCCCCTGCTGCGCCTTGGCTTTGGTCATCAATAGTACACTGGCTGGCAGTAAGGTTGCGCCGGCCATGCCGAGACCCTTCAGAAAGGATCGTCTGACGACGCCATGCCGGTGAGATGCTCGTCTGTTAACCGATCGGGTTGAGTTCTCCTCAGAATCCTGGGGTAGCTCGGTGTTTTCTTCGTTCATCTGCGATGTACTCCTTTTAACTTTTAACTCTGCGAAATTATCCTGCGCGCCAAGTCGAGAGATTCCGTTGGACGTAGCTGATCCCCACGCCTGAAGCGTATCGCTGATGGCCTTTCGGCCGCCTCGCGTTTTATGAAGCCTCCTTCGAGTCGAACTTGCCACCTTCAGCTCCGGCGGATCCAGAGGATCCAGCAACCAGAATCACAGAACGCATCAAAGCCGCGACGAGCGGAACCGTAGGGGAACGAACTCTTGTATTTATGATGTTTGTCGGGGATATCGCACTTTCCTTACAAAAACCAGTGTGAACAAAAAAGTCGCTTCAGCTCGCGCGCCGGGTTGGCATCATTATCTGGTGAAAGTTGCACGGTACTGCGGATTTCTAGCTTATCGGCGGCCGGATTTTCCGTCTCGAGCCCGTCCAGGATGATCCGCCTCGTGGCGCCGCGCTTTTCTCCGTCAGAAGATCTGTGTTTCTTTGGGATGAGTCGCCAATTAGGCGAATTTCCTTACAAGTTTTCACTATTTCGAAAGGACGCGATCCCGTCGAAATGATCACGAGCAACGTCGAAGGATTTGAAGCCTTCTCGACCAATGAACAAACATCGAAGCTTACGAAAGCGACAGCTCGCCATTTCAACACACTTAACGACCCATCACTGCCACGGAGCGCTTTGCTCGACCGGAGCAAACCAACCAGCGTATCGAGCAAACGATAGTTACAACGGTTCCAAGATTTGAATTATAAGCCAGAGCTTTCTCTTTCAGCGCCGCCCGTGATCCAAACTCTGTCTGACCCGCTCCTTGATACGCTCTCTGGCGAAGCGGTCAGACCAGCCGGCGACATTTCCTCTGCGTACTTTAGGATCGAGCGATTAACTTTGCGGATGAAAGCGAGGTGCTCGGCGAAACGCACGCAGTGATCGCAAATTGTAAGGTGAAGCCAAATCACGAGCTGGCTGTACAGCGACAGTTGGCGATCCATAGACTGAGACAACAGATGGGTCATTTCCCGGCAAGACGGAGTCATCGTGTCGATCCAAGCGACTATCCTTGTAATCAGCCAGCTGTTCGGCTTGAGGATTGCCATCTTATGGGGTCTTCCCTGCGTTGCCGACAAGACGTGCGCGAGGGAAGCAGTCAGGTCTCTGAGAAGTCTGTGGCGGGCCCGGTGAGTCGTGCGGCTTCATTGAAACAGAGCGATCTTCTACATACTTAGTCGCGCGAAGAAGGCGAAACTTAATTTAATTTTGCATCCCGCGATCTATGTCATTGAAAGCAAAGCGAACCGCTTCGGGCTTCCATTCGGCACGGCGTAGGTCGTGATTCCAGCCCTGATCAGCAGGCCTGTCCCTATATGGAATGTCATTTATCTCTGTGGAATAGGGAACACCCGCTCTGCGTCTTACTTATGTGCTGACATGCACAAACGGGGGATCGAGGTGTTTTGATCGACTCCCCCTAAGGTAATCCAAGGCGCGGAGGCGAGCAGAGATCATCCAACTAACCAGAGGAAAACGTACGAAAACATCGAAGGCAATCATTGACGCTCAACGAGGGGCGAGCGGTCGAACAAAACAACGCTTTTACAAAGCGGTAGCAGATGATCTTCACCGACGTGTTTCTCTGCGACGCGAGGATGTATTCATTAGCTTGGTGGACGTCACTAAGGAAAACCGGTCGTTCGATAACGGCAAAGCTCAAAATGTGAGCGCACTCCAATGAAACTTCAAGAGCACATGACTATCGATCTCAAAGAAAGGAATGCTCCTGCCGGTATGGATGGTGAAGATTCAGATACGGGCATTAAAATTTACCTCCGGGAAATCCGCCAAATCCCGCTGCTGACCCCGCAAGAGGAGATTGATTTGGCCGCGCGCATCAAGAAGGGCGACCGAGAAGCGCGAGCGCTTATGATCAAGGCTAATCTCCGTTTGGTCGTAAAAATTGCTCATGATTACGCGAATTTGGGTTTGCCTCTGTTGGATTTAGTATCAGAAGGCAATATCGGATTGATGAAGGCGGTCGAGCGCTTTGACCCGGCAAAGGGCGGAAAACTGAGTACCTACGGGGCTTGGTGGATTAAACAGTCGATCAAGCGGGCTTTGGCCAATCAGAGTAAAACGATTCGGCTTCCGGTTCACTGGGTGAACAAGATTTCCAAAATGCGCCGAGTTTCTTTGCAGATGAGTGAAGAACTCGGCCGGGAACCGACTGACGACGAGTTGGCGGAACAGATCGGTATTTCGAGCAGCAAAGTGTCGCAATTGAAAACCGTCTCGATCCGGCCTGCTTCGTTGGACGCACCGATCAGCGATGACGACTCGACTGAATTTGGTGAGATCGTTGGGGATGAAGGCGCGCAAACGCCGTTCGAGTTGCTCAGAGACAAAAACCTGCGCGACGAGGTGAGCGACTTGCTTGAGGCTCTTGACGACCGGGAGCGCGTGATAATCTTCCAGCGGTTCGGGTTGGACGGTGGCAAACCGAAGACCCTCGAAGAAGTGGGTAACGAGTTTGGGGTTACCCGGGAGCGAATCCGTCAGCTCCAGAATATCGCCTTGGCGAAATTGCGTCGGGCGCTGAGTAAGAAAGAAATGCCGAGGTAGCTCTAGTGCCGGCCGAAAACTCTCACATCTTCAACAACAATAAGGCTCGATAGAGCCGATTCTATCACGACGTTCGTGAAACCTCTTGGGCGGTTAGATTCAGCCGGATCGTGGACGTTCTCGAAGCATTTGACTGTGCCACGTGCTGCGCCTCTAATTCCCTGTTCACACAGAGATAATAGCGTTCCAAAGGTATCTGTTCGCCAACGTGCAAGCACCAAACTTTCTTGATGATCTCCTGCTCAGCTCTTGTGAGCCGTTGACGCTGCAACAGATACTCGGTCCAAGATGGAACCATCATTTCGATCCGGTAGGTAGTCGAGGGCGTCAGGTCCACGTCAAGACGCCAGTTGAATGCCCCGTTTCTGAGATGAATCAAACGCGGCTCTCGCATTACCCGAAGAAACTCACGACCGCGGAGCGGGTCGACCTCAAACTCGAACGTTATCGCAACCGGTCCGTCGCAAGGCTGAGGATTATAAAGGAGCGGACTCATTACGCAGCTGATCGGTGGCGGATCAAAGCTTAGCGAGGTCGTGAAATTAATTGATAAACGGGCTGCCAGCCAGAGACTGAGGGCCAGGGTGTGGACGGCATCGTTCTGGATCCCTATGATGTGAGGGCTCTGACGGCGGCGGTTAAAGATGTGTTCGAGTCTGGAATCCCGGTCGTTAGTTTCAATCGATACGTCGAGGGAGCAAATAAACCGGTCCCATTCTTTTGTTTGGATGACGTTGCGGGGGCGGCTGCCCTCGCCCAATCCGTGATCGACAAATTTCCGAATGGAGCCAAGATCGTTTTTATTACAGGCAAACCGGGTGGCAGTGCAGCTATCGATCGGGTCAAAGGTGTCCACGACACCATAAAGGCGCCGGGAGAAAAGTATAAAATCGTGGCGGAACAAACCGCCAATGGGCACGTTCGGAAAGCCTCACTGTGACACAGAATGTCTTGACTTCTCTCGCTTATACGCCAGCAATTATTGACGCCAACGATGACATGGCGTTAGGAGCCCTTGAGGCGCTCCAGCAAATGGGCATACCTACGGGGAAGATCTTGGTCTTAGGGA
>WNFI01214832.1_pt1 | contig 12479 bp, 15 predicted proteins | sample 5400471 | NCBI WGS metagenome assembly WNFI01 (sample SAMN13153348, study PRJNA577476) | soil metagenome | isolation source: 100 cm saprolite on Douglas fir-dominated hillslope | place: USA:California | collected 2013-09-17 | reverse complement strand
GATGCCTTTCGCCCTCAAAAATTCTTTAAACCAAGGCTACCAAGTTAGGAGACTGCTCGCGAGACACCCGAGATTAGTGAGTCCGTACCAATCGATGCGTAGTTGAATATCATTTCTGATGAACGTCAGTCAAATAATAGCAACACAGCAGTCAGTACCATGTCGTACCATGCGGGGTGGCACCATAAACAGGCCGGACGTCACAGAAAGATGTTGGATATGTGATAGGCCTGGCACCGCCAATGCTGGACGAAAGGAGTCAGTCTCTTCGACGGAAAACAATGGTATTTCGATCTCGCCTGACAACATGACTTCCACCCTTCTTGCTGCGCTCGTGAACAGCCCTATCTCCGGGGAAGCTCAACGGATTGGGTTGAGCCGAATACCATTGATGACCAAGGTAGACCACTGGAGATATGGTGACCCTGAGGTTGCCCATCTGTTCTATTTGAGAACTTGATCGCACCGCCGAGTCATCATCTGATTCATAACATATGAGCATCCGAGCGTTATGTTTGCGAAGAGCTGGTACCGGTGACGCGTAGGCTTGCGAAGACACATCTATATACGCAATGCTCAGCACATAAGGTCCAGCCAACAGGAGCGAACACATACGGTCTCTCGGTTGTGGCAGACTCCATAACTGAGTCAATTCTGGCTACACAGCCGATACTACCAGAACCGAGGACATATGTCTTTATAGGGACACCATCTCCATAGACAGCGATCTGAAGAAAATAAAAGAAAATTGACCAGAGTTTGATGCACACTGCAAACGGCTGGAAATGGAAAACTCATTGAGACACATATTCAGGAGCTAACTATCCGGGCTGCACCATCTCTTACCTCTCCAGCGTTAGATGGAATGTAGCATTCTTCAGAATTTGCGTTAATCTCCTTATGCGCGTATTCATGCACCCGCTGCCCACTATTCTCAACCCAAATCTCAACATTCCCCCAGGGACTTGGATAGAGAACCATTCGACAACCTGTAGAGGGCGATCCCTAAAATATGGTGAAGGGCCCCAAAGTCGGTACTGTATGCGCGAACGACAATTAAAAAATCGGCCAAGATTTGCATCCGGACCGCCTGTCAATGTAAGGTTGCGGGTAAACTTTTCTGCCCTATTGATGGGGGTGGAGGCGGCATGAGGCGTTAATTCAAGAATAAGCTATGTCATCGTCCAACTTCCGGGCAAGTGCCCTTTGAAGCTGGCCCGCTGTTGAAAGAGACCAAGTTCTCAACAAGTTTACATAAATATATAACAACACACGAGGAAATACAGTGAGGTAATATGTACAAGAAACGCAAAACCCTTGGGTATATGGTAGGCGTCCGTCGATCCAAAAAAGGAGGGCTGTGTCCTGGCCTGGTGATTGAGAACTAGTCACTGATGACAATGACTTCGTTCGATTTTTCAAGTTTTGGTTTCTTTCCCTTTCTCCTTTCCCTCATCTTGGCCTTTTTTAATAAAAATGAGGATGGAAAGAAATTGGAACATGGAAGAACTTACTTTGAGGTGATCGAGTTCAGCTTGTTCCTCTGGCGTGAGAACCTCGTTGTCATCATCGGATAAGATCACAATCGGATCTTCTTCTTGGGACCGCTTCTTCGAAACACCAGGCTCACTTTTGATCTGGATGGATGACGAATCGCTTTTGCATGATGAGGCCTTAGCCTCCGCCTTAACCTCTCCCTTTTGTTGCTGTCCAACAGTGACAGTCTCGGTTCGAGGCGCGATTCCTTGGGCTTGTAGGAATTCTTTTGAATGGATCCGTCAAACGCGAAGAAACAAGGTAGGACATAATAACAACCCTCACCAATGGGTGCGTATTTGAAGATGATCTCTAAGTAACGTCAGCACTGGCAAGAAACGATCAAATAATACTGTCTTGCCATATGGAATAGTGTCTGGTACATTCATTGTGTCGAAGAAAATGAATGGCCTGGTGGGTCTGGTATTCCCGAGCCTTCATAACTGACGTTGGCGATTCAAAAAACCTAAAGGAATCGGAAGACGTACTGAACAGCATGGGCACCAGCCTTCTTGCTTCTCTCATTAATAGGGTTATCTCCTGGGAAGCTTTGTGATCTTCCGAGGAATGTTGTAGGGCCCCTTTCCATAACAGGACGAACGATAAACTTAAGCGTTCCCATCTCTTCCAGTTGTGGGCCAGCTGGCACAGTATTCTCCTCATCTACCATTTCTGATCAGACAGTGATGACCACAGATCTCGGAGTCGAGTTACCAGTGAGGCGCAAGCTCCCGAAAATACACCTGAGATATTGATGAGACTTGTACATTGCCGAGGAAACCAGTTTCTTACGGTCTTTCCGTAGAGGCAGATTCCATAGCAGAGTCAATACGCTTCTCTATACCGACTTGGTTTTGTCTCAATAAACGACTCCCCACATATACCCCGTCGCCTTGGAGAGTCACAGAGAGAGTATAGTAATCTAGCGAAAAGGCCCTGTAGCAAATCGCAAACGGCTAGAAAAGAGTGCCATCAGGATCTACTTTCGAGGCGGCTGCCTTTCGATCTGACCTTCCCACTCTCCGATGGAATGTGGCAAGTTTCAGAGGTCGAGTTCACCCGCTTGTGGTCATATTCATCTAGTCGGTGACCGTCACTCTCCACCCAAACCTCGATATCACCGTGTGCGCAGGACAGTAAGACCATTTGATGGAAGATAGACACGAGATAGAAACCTCCCTCGGATTGTGCTCGAGCAACGAGTAATTGAATATCTTTCTTTGGATCCGTTAGGAGAGGTATTATATAAGCTCGCGCTTAAAGATCTTCCATGATATATGCCTTCAGTCCAACCAGAGAACTAAGGGCAGTGAAGGAATGAATGGAACATCCAGGATAAAAAGACAGTCAGAGCAGCAGCCATTGATGATATAGGGTTCAGTATTCGACGTGCATGCTGACGGTGAACTGGATTCCGTCGCTGTTTCTACGTCTTATACTTCTCGTCAGGAACGAGATCACAGTTGTGAGGTACCAAGAGTGATTGATCATTAAGTGACAACTAGGTGTCTCTCTGGAGCCACCCTACATCAAGAGACCGCGTTCCAATGAGACCAACTTGCCTCAGTTTCCGTTCTAATCAGTCAACCACTCGATAATGCCGCTCCTCACCCGTTGGGCATGCTCCGTGCATGCTACGGGGTCTACGACATCAAGCATAACCTCTCCGAGCCTCCAAGGTATCATATAAAAGCGCCAATCTTCACACAGGTTGGCTACACCTCATTGAGTGACGTGGGTGTTCGCATTACTACACACATGGACTATCTTCTCCACAGAGAACTCTACATACCATGCGCTCGTTATTTGGAACGTGATGACCTCCACGGAAACCTCCGGGGGTTGGGCGTCATCATCCCCACCATCACCACCCTCATGGCTTTTCCGTCCTGGCAAGGACCATCTCAGGAGAGAATATTAACAGACCATTCATCCTGTGGCATACTTAAACATGGAGAACATTAGAGGTGGCGAAGATAATGGAACAGATGGATCGGGAGCGGTTTAGACCAATAGTTGTGGAGTGTTAATGCTCCATTCTGGTGCCATCTCCATATGCCTCACTCGCCTTGCGATCGTGTTGCACTAATGACATGCCGCCCTTATCATACATTTGTCAGAGCTGCTATGAGGGTCAAGGGTGACGTACTTCAACGAAGAAATTAAACTACATAGGCTCCAACTGGACGCATCCGTCGAATTCAGTTCTGCCGACACGTGACAGTGAATCGTGTTCATCTGTCAACAAAATTGCCCTACTGCGTGTGGACTCCCCTAGATGCCAGAGGCTTTAGAATCTAGAGAGTTGAAGAGTAGAACTCCACTTCAGAACGGATATACATCTGGGGGAGATAATATGCAGGTCTTCTCTGGTGCTTCTGGAAAAGGATCCGCTTTGGAGCAAACCACTTTGCCTACGACTCGTAGACCCCATGGCTCTGATGACGATGACAATCATAAAGATTTTATTCCATCAAATAATCATCCCGAAAAGGCTGCTGGTGGCTTAAATTCACCGCCCTCACCACTTTCTATCCGTGACCGGAACGCTGTTGCTCTCCTCATTGTCCTTTGTAAGCATGCACCAATATACGATCGGCATGCTAATCATGTTGGGTCTTAGATCTTATTCAAGGAATACCTGTCGGATTAGCGTTTGGGTCCATTCCATTTCTGCTCAAGTCAAGACTATCATATACCCAGATTGGAACATTCTCATTGTGGTATGAAAAAGATAGCGTTAGCCGATCCTAGTTATCTGAATCAGGGTCTTCATACAGCACGTATCCTTACTCCCTAAAGCTCTTCTGGAGTCCCATCGTGGACTCGGTGTATAACCCCCAATTCGGCCGACGAAAGTCCTGGATTGTCCCTATTCAGGCCATCCTGGGATTCTTTATGATCTGGATTGGAAGAAATTCAGAACATTTATTGAAATCAGCAGAGCACGATATTTCAACGCTAACAGTCTTTTTCGCAACACTTGTTTTCTTTGCCGCAACCCAAGGTACTTGAATAGTTTCGCGACAGGGCAAGCCGGTACTTATGCATATTTCCGCAGACATAGCCGTTGATGGTAAGACTCTGCGCCTCAGTCATCAACAGACTGCCGCAACCCTGCCGTAGGATGGGCTTTGACCTTACTATCGGAGAAGAACCTGTCATATGCGTCTACTGCACAAACGGTCGGACTTAACTGTGGCTTCTTTCTCTCGTTCACTGTCTTCCTCGCTCTCAACAGTTCCGAATTTGCGTGAGGTCATTTTCATGCTCTTGGTGTTCCTCCGCCCCTGACTACATCCCCAGGAACAAGTACTTCCGTGGCACTCCCTCGGGTGAACCGCTCTTAACTCTCGCAGGGTATATGAAATTCTGGGGGATTTTTTGCTTCATTGTTACCCTGTGGCTGTTATTCTTTAAGAAGGAGGTTTGTCCGCTGGTCCCCAGTTTCGGTCTCAAATCTCAGTCTTTGGGCATATAGGATCCGGTGACAGCGGAGGAAGCAGACATGTCCATTCAAGGTGTTTATCGCACCATGTGGAAAATTTGTCAGCTTAAACGTGTGTCCAACACGGGGAATCTCACATAAATATAAATTGAGCTGACTAGTTCCCTTTCAGATATACAAACTCTCCTCATAATTCATCTTGTCGCAAAGATCGGCTTCCAAGCAAATGATGCCGTGACAGACCTCAAGCTCATGGAAAAGGGCTTACTCACTCGCGAAGATCTTGCACTTATTGCACTTATCGATTTTCCGCTGCAGATCGTAGGAGGATGGATTTCAGCTCGGTGGAGCACAGGCGACCATAAGCTGCGTCCTTGGCTGCAAGGTTATGGTGTCCGGCTGGTCTTCAGCCTCGCGAGCGTTGGCCTCGTAAGAGGCTTCAATGCAGAGGACGCAAAATCCGCATGGCTGTTGTTGTTGATCATTGTAATTAAAGTTTTAACATCCTTTGCCTCGTATGTTTTCAGTGTCGCTCCTCAAATGGCTTCTGGTTATTAATCTTATTTGTGCAGGACTTTCCAATTCGTTGGGATATCAGCTTTCCATACCCAGATCTCAGATCCTATTGTTGGTGGAACGTATATGACGGTACATGAATGCATTCTCGTCAATAACTACGTTCTGATCCATTGTGCAGCTTCTCAATACAATTTCTAACCTCGGAGGCACCTGGCCACGTTGGTTTGTCCTCACGGGTGCATACTATCGTGATTGTAGCTCTATTTTCCTGCTGACTTGATCCTGGAATCTAGGTGTAGATGTTTTCAGTACTGCGGTCTGTCATGTCAACAAATCAAGCCGTGAGATCGTGATACAAGGTGAGGGGTTAACCCTTGGTTGTCTCTAACTTCTCTGACCAACGTTTGGTGTCGTAGCTGAGGAGTGCGTCTCTGAGCCCGGGAGAGAGCGATGCAAGGATCTCGGCGGTGAATGCATCACTGAGGCAGATGGGTATTACACCGTATCGTTGATATGCGTAATCTTGGGTGCTATCCTTCTCCTGGGATACATATGGCCAAAGGCTAAACAACTGCAAGGTTTGTCTGTGAATCAGTTCTGCGTTGAGTTTGCTGACCTAAGTGTTGGTAGCTTTGCCGTTATCTTCTTGGAGAGTCAATATAAGTAAATGAATATGAATCTTTCAGGCTTGTCAATAATTGTTACATACGATCATCTATAGTCGCAATTGTATCGTACAGGACCTATCGTACACGCAAATTTTTATCCCCTCGTGAGCTATGGCGGACCGATTTCCCTTGATGGATTTCCGATGCTTACCCCTCACAATCAAGTTGAAATGTGCAAACCATTACTCGGAATTTGCGATGGGGCCCGTTGGCTGGTAGATTTTGGCGGGGAGGAATCGTGCGCGATCCGTAGGTACCCACATGAGGTGTGTGCATTAGCTTGGTCCGGGGTTAAGGGAGTATTATAAAGCAGGCCCTGTGGAGATTAAGTAGTCAAATTTAGGTTGCGATCAAGTAGGCAAAGGGAAGGGGAGAGTGAGATACGGTATGAATTTGCACTGAGTCATCCTTATGGGTTGTGGGAACTCAACCCGAGGTGGGTGCGCTCATTATCATATCAGCAGAAGTCATAAAGAGCATTGACCGCTGTAGCCGATTCCATGGATGTTCTACGGACCCTACATATTACACATAGGTACATATGGAATGCGGAGGTGATTGGAAGACAAATTGATAGCGTCAAGACCTGTCATAACTCACCTCACGCCCGTAAAGTCGATACGTCCTGGTATGTGAGGCTTCGATCACCTCTACGGACTCAAATTCTTCCTGGAGGAACTGAGCGAAAATGGATATGTCCGCCTCCCACATCCCAGTTGAACCTCGTTTCATTTGTTGCCATTTCCGCCAATAACCAAGAGCCTCTTATATACTTACTCTCTTGTGATTGCAGATACATAGACAGAGACTTTAGAGCCATGGGGCAATTTTGACGAGTCTTGCTGGAAGCGGACGGGAGTGCCAAAGGAGCTGCGAAGCAAGTGAATTGCATCGTTCGTGTTACCGATTGCATCATAGTATGTACGGCCTAGCTTAAGTAAATCTGCACCACCTTAACAGCGATACTCCCAGGCCCGTCAGAGATCAGGATACCAGACGGGCTGAGAAAAGCCAGCAACTCTGAGACGGTGGTAAGAGCTATTTTCAGCTGATTCTTCCCAACCAGTAATTCATGAGAAGAAGAGGATGAGATGAGTTGGTAGCTCGATCGCCCCACTGCCAAAATCCTCTTCGCATGTCGCCTAAAGTATTGAAGGGCCTCGAGACAATTATCAAGGCAAAGGAACTCGTCCATTCTAAGGACTCCAGAGGTGTATTGACAATTTCAAACGATCGTCAGGTAGCGATTCGTCGATGACCATTTCACGGAGGAAAGACCCTACTCTGAGCTTGAGACGTACTTCGATGTTGAACGATTCAAGATATCACTATGTGCTCGAGTGGTTTGCCTGCTAGGTAGTCTTTATCGTGATTGCACTTTCCTTTTAATGGCACCCTAAGCGCCCGAAGAGTCGTGCATTGTAGATTGCTCGGGTGTTAAAATGCTGCACAATTATGAAGAAGTATAAATATTAAAACTGGCTAGATAGCGCGGACTCGATTTTATCCCCAAGCTGCATTAGTACTGCGAGACGTGACTCGTGAAAGGATATTCAGGTTTCAAGAGCCCTGACGTACCTGTAATTCACTATTAAATGCCCATCAGTTGCGAAACACTGACGTATACAAATCATGAGACAGAACATAACGGCAAACGAGTTGACATACCTTGAACAGATTGCTGACTGTGTCATCTGGAGCTGGCGAGAACGACATATTGATGTAGGTAAACTATACGAGTATCAGAGTCTTAGCCATGGGCTAGAATAATAGAGTACCGGGTCTTACCAAAGGATCAGTCGGCTTCCATCCTAATTCTTTCCGTAAGAACTGAATGACAGCTTGGAAGCGGTTCGAGGCGGTGATCTTGTAGTAGTTCTGTTTCATGATCGGTGCATTACCAACTGCGCGAAACCGAACAATAACTGGGTAGGTGTTATAGCTTAATCCTACTATCGATTCCAACATGACGGGCGCACCTTTGGAGCCATCTCGACGTTTATATGCTTCGAGGGCTTCAAGGGCTGGTCCAGCGGGGAGTGTGGCCTGAAATCGTGAAGTGGAAGCTGGAAAATCCGTCATGACTCAATGGCGCATAAAATGGTCACTGGGGGGTACAAGCTAGAGTTGTGCTTGTGATGCGGTGGGTCAAGAAGGCGCTTGGGATTTGAATTAGTGAAGCGAGTACACTCCGCGAAAGGTGGCAGTGCGAGACACGTGTCCCCTAGAAAAATATTTCGCAATTATCATTTCTTTGAGTCCGTACTACATACACATTTGATTTGTTATATATATGTATTGGTGTCTCCGGCTGGTTTTGATATGTATTTTTATTTTATTCTTCCTACACATGACTCTTCTTCACACGTGATGTTTTCCTTTCGCAGCGAACTCGGTTCAGTGATTTGAATTGACGACATCCTTGACTCAATTGCACGATGTTTCGTGATGCATTCCGGTCGGGGGGATTTACCTGTCTGATCAGGACGTCGTATCCTTTAAAGGGCATACTGCGTCGCGTGGCGACAGATGCTTCGCACAAGACCCCGGTTCGGAGTTCTCATCTCTAGCATTAGGTTTATGGGCTGAATCACTTCTCCTGTCCACAGTTGGTAAAAACAGGTCTGTATGATCTCCATATCGAAAAGGGGGCTCAAATGGTACCATTTGGGGGTTATTCTATGCCACTGCTCTATGGTAAAGCGGGACAAGGTTCGTACCATGACTATTTTCCAGATAAAGACATCAACAGTCAGTTACCAAGTTGCGTCCCATAACCATGTAAGAAATAGCGCCGGACTATTCGCCGTAGGGCATATGGTTCAGAGTTTGTAAGGAAGCGACCAAGGGTTTTTTCAATTCCTAATCGAATGTTTGCAATTTAGTATCGAGGGCCCTACAGCTACGGAATTCGTGGAATGGCTGACTCCCTCAGCCCTATCGACTCTTGAGCCATTCAGCTGGACGCTCTCTGTTTTTCTCAACGAGGGAGGAGGCATAATAGATGATACCATTATCTGCAAACACTCCCCAGACCGGTATTTCGTTGTGACCAATGCGGCATGCCGTGACAAGGATATCCACTGGATCCAAAGCAAACTTACTGAATGGAATCAGAGGCATGAATTTTCCAAACCCGTTAGTCTTCGGGTCCTCGAGGACCAAGGGCTTGTTGCTTTGCAAGGTATACCCCAGTCAGATATGCACGTATAACACGATCTCATTCACAGGTTTGTGCTAGGCCCCAAAGCGGCCGAGCATCTCCAGAAGCTCACAAACTATGATGTTCCGTCACTGCCCTTCAGTAAATCCGCGTATATGAAGGTAGGTGGAGTTGAATGCCATGTCGCTCGTGGAGGATATACCGGAGAAGACGGCTTCGAGGTATTCCGCACCTAGTCCTTTTGCATGAGTCTCCGGAATTAATGCATACTTCTGATAGATTAGTATACCTAATGAACACACCACCGCAATCACTAGTCTCATCCTATCAGATCCAGTGCAGCTTGTTGGTCTAGCTGCACGAGATAGTTTAAGACTGGAGGCTGGAATGTGCCTATATGGGCATGACCTAGATGAAACTACTTCACCAATAGAGGGAAATCTTGCCTGGGTGGTCGGTAAGTCTTGCGTATAATAGTTGTAGCCTGAATTTTTGTCGATGTCATCTTAAGCTAAGGAAAGACGGGAATCGGGAGGTTTTATTGGATACGATAAAGTGATTGACCATCTCAGGAATGGGATATCACGCAAACGGATCGGGCTCATTGTCGAACAGGTGCCGGCTCGAGGTATGTGCCTGAATGCTTTCCGCACTTTCCTCTTCGTCCTAACCCTATTATTCAATAGAAGGTGCGAAGATACTTCATCCAGAGACCGAAGAAGAAGTTGGTTAGTGGTGCCCTTGCCGCTGCCATGCATCACGTAAACTCAAAGAGTCTGTCTAGGTGTCGTTACATCCGGTATACCATCACCAACCACAGGTAAGAACATTGCGATGGGGTACATTCAGACCAGAGATGGCTTGCACAAGAAGAATTCCCACGTGCAAGTACTCGTTAGGGGGAAGGTGCGGCCGGCTACAGTAACACCAATGCCATTCGTGAAGGCTCGGTATTGGAGACCTACATAGAAGATGATGTCTCTGTGACCCAACACTATATGTAGGATCATCTATACAGAATATACAGCTGTGCATTTGGTCTCCGTGACCGTGATTCAACTATCGTTGCCAACTCTTCACTTCAGAACTGGGCCGAGCTTGAGCCTTTCTGGTGGCCAGAAGTCCGTTCCATACATTTTCTAGACGCGCATCCCGTGCTTTAATCTGGGGCATTAAACTTGTAGGCTTCCGTAAACAGAGGCTTGCTCTTACGGAATGTAGGCGCCAATGGATATGGGGATGCGGTAGCGTAGTCCGGGGATCTGGAATGGGGGTGCTGAATGACGTTTGGTCGGTCCAGGCTAAAGTCCCTTTTTCGATTGTACGCCACCCGAATACTTTAGACTAATTCAGACGTGAAGACGCATTGCTACGGCACTTTACACGATGCTGAAGGTTAATGCGAAGGCTCCAATAATTCGCCCCTGACGTTCTATTGAGTCTCTGGGAGATGTACTCATTGAGAATCAACCACGGAGATGTGAGACCGGCAGGAAGTAAAATCTACTTTCTCATCGTGCCCAGAAACTCATATCAATGCCTGGAATATCTCCGAGGGGTTCTGTGATGCTTATTGACATCAGTTGCCTGCGCTACGGGCACAGGCCTCGTTCAGTCTCTCTTGTTGTATACTTCTGACATGTACATGCTGGAATCACAGAATTGAAGCTTCGATCCAGTGATACAAAAGTGCCCTGAATAGGATGAAGGGGACCACAGACAGATTAATGAAATGAAGTGATCCGTTCAGCGGCGTGTAGTTGCGAACGGAAATTGGTTTCACGGAAACCACGAACAAAATATCGAAGGAATCGACAAAAAAGCACAAAACAGATAAAATAGACTAATGAAAGAAAAGGCCCAGTCACGGAAGATTAGATGAAGCGATGAATTTCACCGGTGTGGTTGGATGGCGTGTGAATATGGGGCTCTAATCTTAAATGAGTATACAGCGAGGAGACTCAAAGTGGAAAACAGGATTATGTGCAACACTCAAGCAGCTGATGGGCCAGTCTCTTGCACCTTCCATCTCGCCTTCCCAGGACCAGTCGATACCACGATGGTAATGCGGTCCTTCAGGGATCCCGATCTCCCGGGAAAAATCGAAAAAAGCACCCATAACCATATCGTCTCTAGTTGTAGACGCACGAAGTCCACTAGGTAACGCCTCGAGAGGGCGACCTTGTCGGCTCAACAGGCTCTCCAATACAGATTTGGGGTTGGCCCTTGACTATGTGCCACGATAAGGTCGGGCGTGTCGCTTGAGCGTGGTAGGGAGAATGATATAGCAAATTCGTCCTCCAGACACGCTGCGGGTGCATTTGCCGTCTGTGATGTCCAGGTTGACGCACCAGACAAATGCGGGTGATGGTGAAGATCACCCTGAGTAAGGCCTGCCAGAGACTCAACATGTTGAAGCAGTTCTTCTATAGTTGGCTGTTTGCCCGTAGCCATGTCATCGTCGGGATTGGATCCTGTCAAGCCCGCCGGGGGGATCCCGAACGCTTGGTGAGCTTCTTCGAAGAATGCGATGGTATCATGAGCAGCCTGTGCAGCAATCTGTTCCGCGAGAATCTGAGTCTCGACCGCTGTTGGTCCAGGAGCAGATCTGGACCACTTCGGAGATGAATAATCCTCAGTGTTATTCTGAGCCCCATCTTCCTCCATTTCCCGCAATGGCTTGAGAAAAACCAACTGAGATTGTTCTGCGAGAGTGGAGGGACTCTGTTTCGACGCCGCTAGTGAGCTGGCAGAAACTGGCTCCGGCTGGTTCGGTATCTTCGAAACTCGTCGTTTTGGTTGCGGTTTACCCTTCGCAGGCGCAGCCAAAGCCTTGGCCTTCGTAAGATTGGTTGAGGCAGGCCCTGAAGGTGAGGATATAACAGGCCAGTCATTGAGATCCATAACATATGTCTGTGGTTCGAGATTGGTTGTCCACGTAATCCTTAGAGCTTCGGGCGGCCGCTGTTGCGATGGCTGAGGTTGTTTAGGTTGAGACTGTTGTGGTGCCGGAGGCTGCTGTTGCTGTTGCAACGGCATGTGCTGTGATTGCCGCTGTGTACGAGTTGATATTTGACTAAGTGGAACGCCGGGTTGCTGCGCTGGTGGCGCCGGTTGGGGCGGCTGCTGCTGATAAGGAAGGTGA
>WNFI01704165.1_pt1 | contig 12481 bp, 5 predicted proteins | sample 5400471 | NCBI WGS metagenome assembly WNFI01 (sample SAMN13153348, study PRJNA577476) | soil metagenome | isolation source: 100 cm saprolite on Douglas fir-dominated hillslope | place: USA:California | collected 2013-09-17 | reverse complement strand
CGATCGAGGGCGATGCTTCGGCGGCGCAGGCGAGCGCGGCCGATCTCGACAATGCCAAGCTTGCCGCGCAGGCGCAGCTTGCCACCGCCTATTTCAACCTGCTCGCCGCCGATTCATTGCGCGACCTGCTCCACCGCACCGCTGGCCAATTCCGCGAAACTTACCAAATCACGCTGAACAAATTTAACGCCGGCTACGGGCCGAGCGGCACGACCGGAACAACCAGCGCCGACGTGGCACTGGCCCAGTCGCAGGTTCTGACCATCGAAGCGCAGGAGCTCAGCGTCGGCGTGCAACGCGCCCAGTTCGAGCACGCCATCGCCGTATTGATCGGCCGGCCGCCCGCGGAACTGACGGTCGGGTCACGCTTGCTGTCCGGCAGAATTCCAAAAATCCCGGTCGCGATTCCTTCGACGCTGCTCGAGCGGCGTCCCGATATCGCCGCAGCCGAGCGCACCATGCAGCAGGACAACGCGCTGATCGGCGTCGCCGAGGCCGCATATTTCCCCGACGTCTCGCTCTCCAGCTCGATTCAGTTCATCGGTAACATCCCGCTGCCGTTTTCCGCTGCGCGTTCGATCGGATCGATCGGCGCCAGTGCGGCACAAATCCTGTTCAACGGCGGACTGACCGGCGCGCAGGTCGATGCCGCGCGAGCCGCCTACTGGGAAAGCGTCGCCAATTATCGGCAGACCGTGCTGACCGCGTTTCAGCAGGTCGAGGATCAGCTTGTCGCGATCCGCATCTATACAAGGCAACTCGCCGTCGACCAGCAGGCGGTCAAGAACGCGCGCGAGGCGGTGCGGGTGTTCACCAATCAATATAGGGGCGGAGTTGTCGACCTCACGACGGTCGTGACAGCAGAGACAAACTTGCTCTCAGTTGAGGAAACCGAACTCGCCGTTCGACAGAACCTCTTTCTCGCCAGTGTCAGCTTGATCAAGGCGGTCGGCGGCGGCTGGGACACGACGTTACTGCCGACGCAGGTACAATTGATGAAAGGTTTCTCGCTGTTGCCGAAACTCGAATCGACGCCGCCCGGCGCCGGATCGGACGGCAGCGACACGACGCTGCGCAACCCGCAAAGCGCGCCGCAAGTCACGCAGTGACGGCCGCGCCTCGCGACAACGCGGGTGTTGAACCCGACGCCCGCGGCGCTTCGCCCAACACATTGATTCAACGTCAGAATCCTGGAGCGGCGCGGCTTGGAGAGCAAAACCGTCGGGCGCATTAGCGAATTTTCATTAGGGCCGGATGTTGGCGCACATTACTATGCGGAAAATGCCGGGATATTGAACGCTAAGATGGACGAGCGCACACGCAGGAGCGACGACGAGCTGGCGCCCAATCTTCGCCGGACGGCGCCCGAACCGGACGTCATCAGCCGGCCCGATTCGAAACTGCGCGTCGGTCTCGGTCTCGCCATCGCAATCGGCCTCGTCATCGCGGCTTATGTGATCGTCCACACCGCCCGCGCGCCGCAACCGGCCAGTTCGCGCCTTGCTGCGGCCGGGCTGCAGTCGGTCGGCGCGGCGACGATCGCACCCGGCGATATCCGCGTCGTGGTCAACGCGCTCGGCACTGTCACCCCGCTCGCGACCGTCACGGTGCAAACCCAGATCAGCGGCCAACTGACCGCCGTCGCCTTCACCGAAGGCCAGCTGGTCAACAAGGGCGACTTCCTGGCGCAAATCGACGCGCGCCCTTATGAAATCGCCAAGGCGCAAGCCGAGGGCCAGCTTGCCCACGATCAAGGATTGCTGGCGCAAGCGCAAACCGATCTCAAACGCTATCAGGGGCTGGTGGCGCAGAATTCGATCGCGCGCCAGCAGGCCGACGATCAGGCCTTCCTGGTCCAGCAATACGAAGGGACGGTGAAGCTCGACCAGGCACAGGTCGATGCGCAGGCGCTCAACATTGCCTATTGCCACATCCTCTCGCCGGTGACCGGCCGCATCGGGCTGCGTCTGGTCGATCCAGGCAACTACGTGCAGACGTCGAGCTCGAGCAGCATCGCCGTCGTCACCCAGTTGCGGCCGATCACGGTGATCTTCTCGGTTCCCGAGGACGATCTTCCCGACATCATGCCGCAATACAGCGCCGGCACCGCGCTCCAGGTCACCGCCTACGATCGCGCCAATGTCAAACAGCTGGCGATCGGCAAAGTGTCGGCGGTCGATAGTCAGATCGACACCACCACCGGCACGGTGAAGATCCGCGCCCAGTTCGACAACTCAGACGGCGCGCTGTTTCCGAACCAGTTCGTCAATGCGCAGCTCCTGGTCAAGACTCTGGCAAACGTGGTCACGGTGCCGACCGTCGCGATCCAGCGCGGCTCGCCGAACGGACAGCAAGGCTCCTACGTGTACGTGGTCAACGCCGACAATACCGTATCGGTGCGGCCGATCACGATCGGTCCGGCCGACGGCAGCTTGACCGCGGTCAATACCGGGCTTGCCGCCGGCGATCATGTGGTGGTCGACGGCGCCGACCGGCTGCGCGAAGGCCTTCACGTCAACGTCTCCACGCTCGACGGCAAGCCGCCGGGCGGCGCCGACGCGCCGGCAACGGGAGCACCAGGACAACGGGGCGGGCAAAATCCGAACGGCGATCGTTCGCAGAACCGGCGCAACAACAGCCAATAGCGAGCGCTGCAGGCGGGCAGCAGGCGTGCGCGACGATGAAACGGTGCGATGAACGTCTCCGAAGCCTTCATTCTGCGTCCGGTCGGCACGTCGCTCCTGATGGCGGCGATCATGCTGTCGGGCATGGTGGCCTACACGTTCCTGCCGCTGTCGACGCTGCCTGAGGTCGATTACCCGACCATCCAGGTGCGGACGCTCTATCCCGGCGCCAGCCCGGAAGTGATGACGTCTTCGGTCACGGCGCCGCTGGAGCGGCAGTTCGGGCAGATGCCGGGACTGAACCAGATGACGTCGGCGAGCTCGGCCGGCGCCTCGGTGATCACGCTGCAATTCAGCCTCGACCTGAGCCTCGACATTGCCGAGCAGGAAGTCCAGGCCGCGATCAACGCGTCGGGCAATCTGTTGCCGGCCGACCTGCCGGCGCCGCCGATCTATGCCAAGGTCAATCCCGCCGATGCGCCGATCCTGACGCTTGCGGTCACCTCGAAGACCCTGGCGCTGACCGATCTCGAGGATTTGAGCGAGACGCGGCTGGCGCAGAAAATCTCGCAACTGACCGGCGTCGGTCTCGTCAGCGTCAGCGGCGGACAGCGGCCGGCGGTACGCCTGCAGGTCAATCCGCAGGCGCTCGCGGCCTACGGCATCAACATCGACGACATTCGCACCTCGATCGGCAATCAGAACGTCAATACGCCGAAGGGCAATTTCGACGGGCCGGCGCAGGCCTCGACCATCAACGCCAACGACCAGCTCAGCAGCGCCGATCAATATCGCAATCTGATCGTCGCCTACCGCAACGGCGGACCGGTGCGGCTTTCCGACGTCGCCACCATCGTCAACGGTCCGGAGAACACCAAGCTCGGCGCCTGGGCCAACACCACGCCGGCGATCATTCTCAGCGTGCAGCGCCAGCCGGGCGCCAACATCATCCAGGTCGTCGACCGCATCCAGGGCCTGTTGCCGCAGATCCTGGCCGGGCTTCCCGCCGCCGTCGACGTCAACGTGGCGAGCGATCGCACCGTGACGATCCGCGCCTCGGTCGCCGACGTCGAATTCGAGCTGGCGCTCGCCGTGGTCCTGGTCGTGATCGTGATTTTCGTATTCCTGCGCACGCTGCCGGGCACCATCATCCCGAGCCTGTCGGTGCCGCTGTCGCTGGTCGGCACATTCGGCGTGATGTATCTGCTCGGTTTCAGCCTCGACAATCTGTCGCTGATGGCACTTACCATCGCCACCGGCTTCGTCGTCGACGACGCCATCGTCATGATCGAGAACATTACCCGCTTCGTCGAAGGCGGCATGGCGCCGCTCGACGCGGCGCTGCGCGGCTCCGAGCAGATCGGCTTCACCATCATTTCGCTGACGATCTCGCTGATCGCGGTGTTGATCCCCTTGCTGTTCATGGGCGCGGTGGTCGGCCGGCTGTTCCACGAATTCGCCATCACGCTCGCGGTCACGATCATCATCTCCGCCGTCGTCTCGCTGACGCTCGTTCCGATGATGTGCGCCAAGCTGATCCGTCACCGCCCGGAGGCCGAGCGCAGCTACTTCGACGTCACCGCCGAGCGCGCTTTCAATGCGGTGATCGCCCAATACGGCCGGACGCTCAATTGGGTGCTGGACCGGCAGCCGCTGACCTTGCTGGTGGCGGTGCTGACGCTGGCGCTCACGCTCGTGCTCTACGTGCTGATCCCGAAGGGCTTCTTCCCGATACAGGACACCGGGATGATCCAGGCGATTACCCAGGCCTCGCAAAGCATCTCCTATGGGGCCATGGCGGAGCTTCAGGGCAAGCTCGCCGAAGAGATATTGAAGGATCCGGACGTCGAGGGCTTGACCTCGTTCATCGGCGTCGACGGCACCAATCAAACGCTCAATTCCGGCCGCTTCCTGATCACGCTCAAGCCGCACGACGATAGAAGCCTCAACGCCAGCGCCATCATCCGGCGGATCCAGAGCGAGGTCTCCGGCGTCGTCGGCATCACGCTTTACATGCAGCCGGCGCAGGATTTGACCATCGATTCCACGATCAACCGCGCGCCGTACAATTTCGTGCTCGAGGACGCCAACGCCCAGGAATTCAACATTTGGGTGCCGAAGCTGGTGGCGCAGCTGAGCCAGCTGCCGCAACTCACCGGCGTCGCCAGCGATCTCCAGCAGCAAGGCCTGACGGTCAACCTGGTCATCGACCGCGCCACCGCAAGCCGCTTCGGCATCACGCCGGCGACCGTCGACAACGCGCTGTACGATGCGTTCGGGCAGCGCATCGTCTCGACCATCTACACCCAGTCGAACCAGCGCCGCGTCATCCTCGAGCTCGACCCGGCGCTGCAGAAATCGCTGACCGGATTGTCTTCGATCTACCTGCCGTCGTCGTCGTCTTCGACCAACGGGCAAGTGCCGCTTTCGGCCTTCACGCATATCGAGCAGCAGACCGGCCCGCTGGTGATCACCCATTTCGGCCAGTTCCCCGCCACCACGGTGTCGTTCAACACCGCGCCCGGCGTCTCGCTCGGCACCGCCGTCGCGGCCATCCAGCAGGAGGAAGCCAAAGTCGGCCTGCCGGACAGCTTCATCACCGCGTTCCAAGGCACCGCGGCCGCCTTCCAGTCGTCGCTGACCAACGAGGTTTTCCTGATCATCGCCGCAGTGGTGGCGATGTACATCGTGCTGGGCGTGCTCTACGAAAGCTTCGTCCACCCGGTCACCATTCTTTCGACGCTGCCTTCGGCCGGCGTCGGCGCGCTGTTGTCGTTGATGCTGCTCGGCTACGACCTCAACGTCATCGCTCTCATCGGCATCATCCTCTTGATCGGCATCGTCAAGAAGAACGCCATCTTGATGATCGACTTCGCCTTGGAGGCGGAGCGCGTCGAAGGCCAGGCGCCGCGGGACGCCATCTACCAGGCCTGCCTGCTGCGGTTCCGGCCGATCATGATGACCACCATGGCGGCGATCCTCGGCGCGCTGCCGCTGATGCTCGGCACCGGCACCGGCTCCGAGCTGCGCCAGCCGCTCGGCTTGGCAATCGTCGGCGGCCTGATCGTCAGCCAGGTGCTCACCTTGTTCACCACGCCGGTGATCTATCTCTACTTCGACCGGCTGGCGGTGCGTTTCACCGGACACGGCACCGCCAACCGGTGGGACCGCGGCGGGCCGGGCGCATGAACATTTCCGCGCCATTCATCTCCCGGCCGGTGGCGACGACGCTGCTGACGCTGGGCATCGCCTTGGCCGGCGCGCTGGCATTCTCGAAATTGCCGGTGGCGCCGCTGCCGCAAGTCGATTTTCCGACCATCTCGGTCAGCGCGCAGCTGCCCGGAGCGAGCCCGGAGACGGTGGCGACCAGCGTCGCGAGCCCGCTCGAACGCCATCTCGGCCAGATCGCCGGCGTGACCGAAATGACCTCGCAAAGCGGCATCGGCCAGGCGCGGGTCACGCTGCAATTCGAGCTCAACCGCGACATCGACGGCGCCGCGCGCGACGTGCAGGCCGCCATCGTCGCCGCGCGCGCCGACCTGCCGGCGAACCTGAAAAGCAATCCGACCTACCGCAAGGTCAACCCGGCCGACGCGCCGATCCTCATCCTGGCCATGACCTCGAAGACGCTGAGCCAGGGCCAGATGTACGACGCCGCCAGCAACGTCTTCCAGCAACGGTTGTCGCAGATCTCAGGCGTCTGCCAGGTCATCATCGGCGGCTCGGCACTGCCGGCGGTGCGCGTCGAGCTCAATCCGAAGGCGCTGTTCAAATACGGCATCGGGCTCGAAGACGTCCGCGCGGCGCTGGCCTCGGCCAATGCCAACAGCCCGAAGGGCACGATCGACGACGGCGACCAGCGCTATCAGATCTATACCAACGACCAGTCCACCAAGGCCGCCGATTACACGCCGCTGGTCGTCGCCTACCGCAACGGCGCCGCCGTGCGATTGTCGGACGTCGCGACGGTTGCCGATTCCGTCGAGGACGTCCGCAATCTCGGTCTGTCCAACGGCCAGCCATCGGTGCTGGTCATCGTCTTCCGCCAGCCGGGCGCCAACATCATCGAAACCACCGACAGCGTGAAGGCGTCGTTGCCGCATTTGCAGGCCGCCATGCCGGCCGACGTCGGCGTGACCGTCGCCATCGACCGCAGCACCACCATCCGCGACTCGCTGCGCGATACCGAGCTGACGCTGGTGATCGCCATTACATTGGTTACGCTCGTCGTCTTCGTCTTCCTGCGCAATTTCCGCGCCACGCTAATTCCGGGCATCGCCGTGCCGATCTCTATCCTCGGCACGTTCGGCGGCATGTACCTGTTGGGCTATAGTCTCGACATTTTGTCCTTGATGGCGCTCACCATCGCCACCGGCTTCGTGGTCGACGACGCCATCGTCGTGCTCGAGAACATCTCGCGCCATCTCGAAGCAGGCATGCCGCGCGTCCAAGCGGCGCTGCGCGGCGCGCAGGAGGTGGGCTTTACCGTGCTGTCGATCAGCCTGTCGCTGATCGCGGTATTCATTCCGATCCTGCTGATGGGCGGCATTCTCGGCCGGCTGTTTCGCGAATTCCCCGTCACGCTGTCGATCGCCATCCTCATATCGCTGGCGATCTCGCTCACCACCACGCCGATGATGTGCGCGCTGTGGCTAAAGCCGCGGCAGGCGGACGATGCGCCGCGCCGCCGCACCGTCTTCGATCGAATCCTCGCCGGCTACGAGCATTCGCTGGCTTGGGCGCTGCGTCACGGCGGGCTCGTCATGCTGATTTTGTTCGCGGCGGTCTGCCTGAACGTCGTGCTGTTCCCCATCGTGCCCAAGGGGCTGTTTCCGACCCAGGACACCGGCCGCCTGGTCGGCTCGCTGCAAGCCGATCAAAGCGTGTCGTTCCAGGCGATGACGCAGAAGCTGCGCCAGATGATCGACATCGTGCAGCGCGATCCCGCCGTCGACCACGTCGTCGGCTATACCGGCGTCGGCTCCGGCGGCGGCGGCGGCCAGATCAACAGCGGTTCGGTGTTCGTTTCGCTAAAGCCGATCGCGCAGCGGCCGTCGGTCGATGAAGTCATCGCCCGGCTGCGGCCGCAGCTTGCCCAGGTTCCCGGCGGCCGCCTGTTCCTGACCGCGGTCCAGGATATCCGCGCCGGCGGCCGGCAGAGCACTTCGACATACCAATACACGCTGCAATCCGACAGCACCGACGACCTGTTCACCTGGACGCCGAAACTGGTTGCGGCACTCGAGCACAGCGCGGTGCTCGCCGACGTCAACTCCGATCAGCAGCAAAAAGGCCTGGAAACCGATCTGGTCATCGACCGCGACACCGCCGCGCGGCTGGGCGTCACCGCGTCGCAAATCGACAGCACGCTTTACGACGCCTTCGGCCAGCGCCAGGTGTCGGTGATCTACAGCGCGATCAATCAGTATCACGTGGTCATGGAAATCGACCCGCGCTACACGCAATATCCGGCCTCGCTCAATGACATCTATATCGCGACGTCGGGCGGCGGCGCCGCCGGCACGGCGCTGTCGAATTCTCCAGCCGGGACGGTAGCGGCCGCAGCCACCACCAAGACGGCCTCCGCCACGTCGGCGAGCGCGACGGCCGCGGCCAATGCCAACAACAACTCGGCGCGCAATGCCGCCACCAATGCGCTCGCCAATGCCGGCAGGAGCAGCGCGTCGTCGGGCGCCGCGGTCTCGACCACCAAGGAGACGATGATCCCGCTTGCCGCCGTGGCGCATTATCAGCCCGGCAACGCACCGTTGTCGGTCAATCACCAGGGCTTGTTCGTCTCCTCGACGATTTCGTTCAATCTGCAGGATGGCGCCACGCTCGGCGAAGCCGCCGCCGAGATCAACCAAGCCATCAATCAGATCCATATGCCGGTTTCGATCCACGGCAACCTCGCCGGCACCGCGCAGGTGTTTGCGCAATCGCTGAACAACGAGCCGATCCTGATCGCCGCCGCCATCGCCGCGGTCTACATCCTGCTCGGCGTGCTCTACGAGAGCTACATTCACCCGATCACGATCCTGTCGACCTTGCCGTCGGCCGGCGTCGGCGCGCTGTTGGCGCTGATGCTGTTCCACACCCAATTCGACATTATCGGGACGATCGGCGTCATCCTGCTCGTCGGCATCGTCAAGAAAAACGCGATCTTGATGATCGACTTCGCCATTCACGAGAAGCGGGTGCACAATCTCGGCGCGCGCGATGCGATTTTCCAGGCCTGCCTGTTGCGCTTCCGCCCGATCATGATGACCACCATGGCGGCGATCCTCGGCGCGATGCCGCTGGCGTTGAGCTTCGGCAATGGCGGCGAGATTCGCCGGCCGCTCGGCATCTCGATCATGGGCGGCTTGATCATCAGCCAGTTGCTGACGCTCTACACCACGCCCGTGCTCTATCTCTACATGGACCGGCTCGGCCAATGGTCGCTGCAACAACGGCAGCGATGGCTGCCCGGCCTGTACGGAACCTCGTCGGCGGGATGAGACTTAGCATGGCATTGCCGGTGCCTAGGCAATACAACTGAAAAATGCTAGCAATGCTTGGCGAGCACAATTCTGAAGTAGAGGAGGTCTCTACGATGGCGCAAAAAAAGCAAACTACCAAGCAAAAGCGTCTGAAGAAGGCCCTCCCGGTATTGGGAATCGCCGGGGTGTCCTTTTCGCTAGTTGGAGGAGCGTCCGCATCGACGAGCGCACCGTCAGCAGATATTCCGTCCCAGAATACCTCTGCACGTCAAGAAATCTTCCTCGGCGAGGAAGAGCTCGGCGGTTGCGGCGGTTGCTGCTGGTCCTGGGGGCGGTGCCGCCCCTGCTAAGGCGGAATCACGTTCCGACCACGTTGACAGACATAAGTGGTCATGGCCGGGTCTTGCTTGACCCGGCCCGTTCTGCGTTTCCTGCGGCGCTCGGCGCAGCAGCGGCCAACTACGTCGACAAGTGTCGGCGCGCGAGCTAGACCACGGCGCTTCCACAATCCGAGAGTATCTGCCTCGCAATGGCGACCTACAGTGGCGGCAATAAACATAGCGGCGTGCACGCGGGCGTGGTGACAGGCGATCAACCTCACAGCACGACGCGGTTCAACGGCAAAGACGTTCCGCAATTCGCGCCGAATTACTCCGTTTATGTGCTGCCACCCGACGCGGTGTGCTTCTATTCCGAGGACCGCAAATTCTTTCTGCATGGCGAGCTGTTTTGCATCGTCGCGGATTCCATCGCGGCGGGAAAAAGCTTTGGCCAGATCGTCCGCGCGCTGACGAAAAGATTTCCAGCCGACACGGTCGACCAGGCCATCAAGCGGTTGATCGACCGCCGCTACATCGTGCCGAAACGGCAAAACTCCGGCGACGCCGCTGCCGGCTATTGGGCGACGCTGGGCATCCCATTGGAGATGGCAGAAAAAAGTCTGCGGAAATGCCGCCTGCGTGTTCAATCGGTCGATGCCAAGGGTGCCAAGCAACTTGGCGCGGCGTTGCGCAAACTCGGCGTTCGTGTCGTCGATCGCTCCGCCGACCTCACGGTCGTCCTGGTCAACGATTATCTCGAAGGACAACTCGAGCAATTGAATCGGCAACACCTGTCCGACCGCACGCCGTGGCTGCTCGTGCAGTCATCCGGCGTTTTCCCTCTTGTCGGACCGGTGTTCAGCCCCGGCAAGGGTCCGTGCTGGACCTGTCTCGCCGAGCGGATGAAAAGAAATCGCGAGGTCAGGGCGATGCTCGACCGCCGACAAGCGCGTCGCGTCGCGGTTTCGCCGCTCGCTACAGACTCGCTCGGCGGCAGCGGCATCGAGCTTGCAGCCGTCGAGATCGCCAAAGCGATCGCCAGCGATTTCCGCACGCCGCTGAACGATCATCTGGTCAGCCTCGATCTGTCGGGCCCGACCATCGTCAAGCACTACGTGCCACGCCGTCCGCAATGTCCGTCCTGCGGCGCCAAGAAGTTGCGCGACCCGCGCCGCGAGCCGGTGCCGGTCGTGCTGACGGCCGGCGCCAAACCGGTCATGACCAGCGGCGGCTACCGCAGCGTTTCGTCGCGGGCCACGGTTGCAAAATACCGCAAGCACGTGAGCCCGCTTACCGGCGTGGTGTCGAAGCTGGAACGGGTCGAAGTCGACCTGCCGCTCAACACCAACTACTACGCCGCGCATAATTTTTCCGGGCCCGCCAAGTCGATCCACGAGCTGCGGTCGGGACGCAGCGGCGGCAGCTTCGGCAAGGGCAGCACGGCCGAGCAAGGCGAAGCCAGCGCGCTGATGGAGGCGATCGAGCGCTATTCCGGAATCTTTCAGGGCGACGAGATCAGGGTGGCGCGGCGGTTTGCCGACTTCGCGCCCGGCGATGCCATTGCGCCGAACGACGTCCTGCTGTTCAGCGACGCGCAGTACCGGCGTGCGCAGATGGGGCCGAGCGACGAGGAGGTGACGCCGACACCGCCGCCGTTCGATCCTTCGGCCAAGGTCGAATGGACGCCGGTGTGGTCGCTGCGCGACCAACGCTTCAAATATCTGCCGACCGGGATGCTGTATTTTTTCCACCGCGACGCATTCGACAGCCATACTCACGCCGACTCCAACGGCTGCGCCGCCGGCAATACCCTTGAAGAGGCGATCGTCCAGGGATTCCTCGAGCTGGTGGAGCGCGATTCGTATGCCATCTGGTGGTACAACCGATCGCAGCGGACGGAACTGGACCTCGGCCAGTTCGACGATTCTTACGTCCGCGATCTGAAAACCCAGCTTGCCGACACCGGACGCCGGCTGTGGGTGCTCGACATCACCACCGATCTCGGCATTCCGAGTTATGTGGCGATGTCATACGCGACGAACACCGGCCAGGAATTCGTCGAATACGGCTCCGGCTCGCACTTCGATCCGCGCATCGCGCTGTTGCGCGCGTTGACCGAGGTCAATCAATTCCTGTCGATCGGGCTGATGGGCGGCCGCGACGCCGGCCAGGCAAGCAATGACGGCGCTGGCCCGTTTCGTCTGCAGGAGCACCGCTACTTGATCCCGGACGGCAAACCGGCGATCCGGCCGCACTTCGATATGAAGTTCGGCAGTCTCGACACCCGTGAGCAGGCGATGGCCTGCGTGGACATCGCCAAGCGCGCCGGCCTCGATTTCCTCGTGCTCGATCAGACCCGGCCCGACATCGAGACGCCGGTGGTCCGCGTCATCGTTCCGGGCTTGCGGCATTTCTATCGCCGCTTCGCGCCGGGCCGGCTTTACGACGTGCCGGTCAAGCTCGGATTGCGCGATACGCCGATCCCGGAAAGCGAGCTCAATCCGCTTCATCCTCATACCTGAGGTCATTCCGTCGTGCGCGCTCCGCGAAAAAAGAGTGGGCGACGCGCAGCGGCCACGCTTTCCGCCCGGCTGCTGAGCCACGTCACGCTGCAAGCGCTGGCGGGCGGCGACATTGTTGCGCGGTTCGACGACGTTTCGCTCGGCTTGGGAAAGTTCAGCGCGGAAGCGGCAGAGCGCGCGAAGAGATTGCGCGTGGGTCTGCCGTTGAGCGCGTTTGCATCCGGCAACCGGGAAACAGATAAGGAAATTCATGTCCTGGTCCGGCGATTGGCTGGGCGCGGTCTCATCGAGTACCGCCTCGGGCGCTCGCGAAGCGAGGATGTGGTCGTCATCGAGCCGCAGGTGCCTGATTATTGGCCGCGCCTGCCGGCGCTCGGCAATGCCGACACACTCGTCCTGTCGCGGTTTGCCTACATTCGTCGCCGCGCCAACGCGATGGTTCTGGAATCGCCGCGCGCCGGCGCTCTGTTCAAAATTTGCGATCCGAAGATCGCGGCTGCCTTGGTCGCGCTGTCCGCGCCGCAACACATCAA
>WNFI01025870.1_pt1 | contig 12481 bp, 14 predicted proteins | sample 5400471 | NCBI WGS metagenome assembly WNFI01 (sample SAMN13153348, study PRJNA577476) | soil metagenome | isolation source: 100 cm saprolite on Douglas fir-dominated hillslope | place: USA:California | collected 2013-09-17 | reverse complement strand
AGTCCGGAAGGATGTAGTCACCTTGTCCGTTCAGGGTTTGTCGTTGGAGGACTGTGCCAGCCGAGTCTATTGGTGATTCTGTGCACATGGACATCAACGCCTATGCCATGATTGAGGTTCCAGGCACTCTGATATTTATTTGTTTCATCAATGATCTAGACCAGAATGCTAGGGTGCGACCCACTTGCAACGCAAGGAATGCCATTTTAGGGCCTACGCCAGGCAGAGCTAGAGTGGGTTGGTGAGTTGGGTCGGATGGACCGTGGACGAAGGAATAAAGTTTACAACACAATTCATCCACGGTCTTCGGCACGTCTGAATCGAATTCATCTTTAAGTTTCTGAGCCGTCTGCCGGATATACCTCGATAATAATACTCAGAACCGAAGATGATGGGAAGGACACGAGGTTGCTCACTGGGTCTTTCGCCGCCAGAAGCCGACCTGAAGAGGGTTGAAGACTGGTTCATGAAGGTCATGTGTGGACCTACCTTGCAGATGGCAGCCTCAAGTGTCGCGTTGTCTGCGGAGAGCACATTGTCAATAGTGAGTTGGCCAAGGGTACGGCATAGATTTTGAATTGCAGCATGAGTGACCTCATCCTTGGTCTGAGAACTCAGCATTAAGCTGACCAGAGTGGTGAAGCGTTTCGTCTTGGATATGCTTTAGATGACGATAGCAAGATCAATTAATGACATACCCGAGGATCACCATCCGCCTTCATGGGAGAGTGACAACCCATTACGTCGACTGGTGCCTGCACAGAAGAACGGATTTCTTTAATCAAAGCATAGGTATCCGACCAATTGTTGGGAGGAGAATGAGGACTCTCTAGAGCGATTTGAATGGTCTTTTTCTTTTTCTCTCGCGGACCGGCGACCCTCTGAGTTGAGATCGAGGGTTTGGTTGAGCTATTAAGTTGTGAAAGATTGGCCACAGCGGCCACAGAACTAGGCCCGATCTCTCCTAACTCGGAAGATTCCTGAGTGGTGGCAATAGTGCGTTTTTTGATGGATGGGTTGTATGCGAACAACGACGACAACTGGCCAGAAAGCGACGAGGCCGACGCGCGCTCGAGTCGCTCGTCAGCTTCCAGAACAGCTACGCGTCGCTTTCGCGGAGAGCGATGAGCAGTTGGACGCAGGGTGGTGTGTGCATCGTGGCCTCATTGGGGACGCGTTTCTAGCGATCCTAGTTCCTCTTTTTATTTTCCAGGGATGTTCCTGCCCCATCATTCCTCTGAGTCCTCTTAAGAGCGAGCGGTTGATGCCTCGAGGTCAAATCATCCCCGTCGTCTGGTCATCCCAACCTAGACGCACTTCGCATCAGTCCACGCTTCTGTTTCCTCGTAGATGAACAACCCAAGCATAGATGGTCTCAGTTATCCTCCATCTTACGCGCGCTCATCCCGGCCAGCTCTCACGGACAGCATTGCTGCAGTGAGGCACCTCAGGTTGCCTCTGTATGTTCGTTCACGTTGGAAGACTGCTGGGTACTCACTGATGACGGCCTGCAGTGCTCGACCAAAGATATGCGCACCGTCCCGTATTCCTTTTTGGAGACAGTCTGCTTCCAGAAACGACTGTCCCCGCCAACATGTTTTTCGTTCCGCGGCGCCGGATTCGATGCATACATCCACGGATCGATTCCGGTCAATGGCATCCGGCCATTCTTCCACCCATGTATGTGTGTGTGTCTCTCTCTCCTTGGTGCAAGAATGACATGGTTTCTGCAAAGACACCCTCCCCGGAAAACGTGCTACCGTCCGGAGAACGCCGACCTGTGTCTGCGGGACGTGCCGACGATGGACGACGGTCCTTCACAGGGATTCGCCGATCAATCCCGGAACTCGTCCCGCCCGTGGACTACTGCAGTCCTCGTGCGTGCCCCCCTTTCGACCCTTTCTCCGTCGTTTCATTAACACATCATCTCTAGAGCCCATTCTCCGACCCGAGTCTCCGATTACTTCTTCACTTTCGATCGATTTCCGGCAGGAGCTCCGAGTATCCGCTCTACGTAGCACGGTAGAAGATCCCGACCAAGAAGATGAACACGGCCATGTATCCCCGGAGACGGCCAGCGTGGTCGTTGGAGAGCTAACCAAGTCCTATCCTTCCCTCAATCCATCTATCCTTCCTTCCTCTCCTGTTAGCATCAAGCCATTTTGTCATCCAGCAGCTCCAAAAATCATCCACCAAGACCACCAAATATCTTGTGATTCCGACTCTGACGACGATTCTTGGACAGCCTACTCCAGCTCTGAGAGAAGCTTCAGTGACTCTTCCATCTCTGACCCTCCACGTACACCTGGTTCAGTGTATTTGGACCTCTACAAGCCATGCCTTAAACCACCCGGGTTGTATTCTCGTCCCCCGTCCTTGTACAACGAGAATCTTGACACCTATCCTTTGAACACGTCCTCCGAACCCCAACGTTACTCAGAGAGAAGTCTATCCATGGAAAACGTCTATGAACGTCCATTTATTCCCCGTCATAGGCCATCGCGAAGCTGGTCATCGTCCTCAACTGTTGCTCTCTCCGAAGCACCTTCCTCCCCCGCATCCCTCAAACGCAAACGACTCGATTCATTGGATGTTCTTCCCCCACCTGAGAAGAAACCCCGCATGAAGCAGCGTCCCGCTGCTCGGATACCAGCTCGTCCTCTTCTTGCGCGGTCATTGCCTAGTTCTTCTGATGACGTTATTCAGGCCGCACCCCAACCTCAGCGCCGCTCATGTGTCCCTAAACTGGCCAAAGAAAAAGCTCGGAGTTTCCCTCCTCATGTGCCCATTCATCCGGCATTCCCTCTTTTTTATCGTCAATTCCCTATCTCCTCCTATTTCGCTCCTACAGATAGCTTGCGCAAGTTTGTATTGTGAGTCAACGAGTTGCCCCTGCCCTTCTGATCACTTACCTGGTCTAAACAGCCCTGGCGATGGTCCCACTAGCATCAGTCGCTTTACATTCAATCTGCCTTCTGGCCCGATGGATCTCTACACGCCAAGGTTCGTGAAAGGTTCAGGCAGCGAGAAAGTTGGACTTTGCCCTATCTGTATCGAACCCGTCTCTCGTGGTGGAGAGGGTACAAAAGTAATTCTAAAAACCAAGGTATCCGCCTACAGTAAGTCCAGTGATCGATCATCAGCCGATCCGACGACTCATCCATCCGCTCCCCTTAGATTATCATCTTCAGTATTATCACGGTAGGCTTCCTGATGGGTGAATAGTGACTTTGAAGCACTTGGCTCACAGCTTGCGAACACTTACAGGTATTTCATCAAAGACCGGCGCTCCTTTCTCTCCACCTGTCGACTTCCGAACGACACCTCGGCCGGATTCTGGCGCAAAGGAACGCAAGGAAATTATCGAAGGATTATGTCACAAGTGTGACAAATGGATTCCTTTACAAGGTGTCAAAAATGTAGAGGTGATTGTGAAAGAGCTTGCTTGGTATGTCTTCACCCCTTCTCTCGCATGTGGACATGATAGGCTTGACACGATTCCCGTCTCAGGTGGAAACACGCTGCGTTCTGCCATAAAACCACCATTCTTCCTGGAGAACGTGACATCTTCATTGAGGATGACATTTACGATCGGGTTCAGGAGTTTCTCAGGGGCAACAAGTCAGCATTTGGACCCGCTGACGCTGAACCCACTCTTATAGACATTGACGACAAATGATCTTCTCGCGCGATGTTATGCATTCATTTTTCTGTTCTGGACCCTGGCCACGTGTATTACCAACTCTTGATTTTCTCCGATAGCATTTCTCATTTAGCTGCTCACGAAAACCTCAATTCAGACCAGCATCCCTTTCCATTTACTGTAGCATAGTATGTCTTTGTGTTATATTCACCTTCAACAGGAGCCAATTGTATATACGTTGTTTACACTGCTTCTAAGCCGATTCTAAATTTCACTTCTGACAACGTCCTCGAGGCGATTGACCGCGCCCGCTCCGCCCCCCTTTGTGACACCGACAGAATATATCCTTCATCCGCACATATGCGGTGGTACTCGGAGCGGATAGGAGCGATTCGATTTTCGACTGCTTCTGCTACTTTTTGCTTCAAGTCGACTATGCTCATATTCCTGAATTCGGCTGCCAGGCATGTTAATTGCTCATCATACGTCTCCTGTGGATCACTGGAATGATGAGCAGGCGGATCCGTTCTGGACTCGGTCGAGCACGCGTGTAAGATGGCGAGAAGATTGCTGACCCCTGCTCGCGTCTTGGGATTCCACGTAATCTCATCTGTTGAATCCGTGATGGCTTTGCGAATCTTGAGAGTCATTTCTTCGGCTGTATCCGTGAGAATGATGCGGGACTTGGGATCTGCAGCCGACTTGGACATTTTTTGTGTAGGGTCGCGAAGGGAAAGAATTCTTTTGGCGGGTGCTAGAAGCCGAGCGGCCATACGATCAATGTGGGGCAAGATATTAGAAGGGGAGCTCTAGTTAACGTACTAATGAGATCTTGAGGTAGATGGAAGGTGTCCGTTCGAAATTGCCGGTTAAAAGTTTGGGCAAGATCACGGGTGAGCTCTAGGTGTTGTCTCTGATCCTGACCTACGGGAACATGAGTCGCCCTTGTGCGTGTACGTGGTGTGATTGGTGAACACGCGCATGTTGAATATAAGGATGAAACGTGAGGGACTGAACTTACTTGTACAGCAATATATCCGCAGCCTGTAATACAGGATACGAGAAAAGCCCCAGGCGCTCGTCCGCTTTACCCGGTCTGATTTTACTCTGTATCAGATCTCAAACTGAGATGATGGCGGATCCCCTCAAGGAGAGTGGCTCCTTACTTTATAGGAGGTCATGCGGTTGAGGCGTCCCATCGGAACTAGGCATCCCAAGATCCATGCTAGCTCCGCATGCTCCAATACCTATATAAAGGTGACTTGGGGAGCAAGCAAAAAAGAGCTCGTTGAAAAATGCGGTCGATCCACAGACATACCTCATCTTGGTGGAATAAGATGCTTCGTATGGGGTCAATACCAATTGCGAGCAATGCTGCCATGGCCGCCCGTTTTTCTTGTCGTAATTTAACGGGATCTTGGGGGACCGTTATGGCGTGCAGCCCCACAATAGAATAAATGAGCTGGTCATCTGGCTGAGCGGTTTTCTGCAGGTGAACCCAGTTTGTTAACGCTCCCAAGTAATTCCCTAGCTAGGAGCTGCCTCATTAAGCAAACCAGCGACGAAGGGGCTGATAAAGAAAACAGCATACATGAGGAACACCTGTAGGCTGTATACCAGAGAACACAACTTGTTTCGATGTGCTATGAGAGGAAAAGAATCGTGAGTACCCAGGAGAACGACTCAGAGCCTGGCGCATTTAAGCAGCTTTTGTTTACCGCTATTTGGTCCCACGCTCGAAGATCTCTCACTTCATTCAGTCAATCTGTCGACACGATGTGGACTCGGACTCAACAAGATGAGTCCTGGGATGTTCCAGGAGGACCTTACTACACGGATGTGACGTCTCTCGTCGGTTTCGCGGCTGATCGTGAGTATTAAGCGCTTGGGGAGAGAGTCAGATATATATCACATTACGATGTCCCCACACGCGTACCCCTTGGCTTAGAGCTTCGCCATGATGAGCTGCTGAAGACAGATGAATTTACACTATTGGAAGCAATGAGTGCCATCGAAGTACATCCCTGATAGTTTTCTTTCTTCAATGTTTTCGTGCTATTTAAAGCTGGGTCAATGTGTAGATCATGGACGCCCGCTTGGACAGCGCTCTCGCGAAATCTCTAGAGCCAGTTTCTCCTACTCCCTTCAGCCCTTTCGTTGCGCTTCTTCCAGAAGAACTATGCTGGCTAATAGATAGAACGTTCGCCGCAGAGGCTCGTGTTCTGCGTTTCCCCGTTTCTCGTCAATGACATCCTCATTGCAATCACAGATGACTTGGCACCAAGGTCGTGCACTTTCCCAGACAGTCCACACGATCCTCTATGTACATCAACTGCAGGATTTGGATCCTCTACAATGGTATCGTCATCAGGAAGTCGCACCCGGCCAAACCCGACCAGGGAACCTCATGGTACAGGTTCTCAACTCGTGTATCGTTGGCCTCCTCAAGTGCTGTGATCTTGTATGGAGAGAGTTTTCGCAAAGACATGTCTACGAGGTTTGCACCTTGTCTTCTTTGGACACTCTAAATAAACTCCCTTTGGAACCTTAAAAAGAATGAAGATGTGATGACTGAGAAATCTGAAGTCTCGCTTTGTGAGTCCGCCCAGGTGGCCAGAGTGGTAGACTCTCTGGAGAGTGCAGAGCAATGGCTTCTTCGTCAGTCTGGTACGTGACCCCTCAGGGATTTTGCATTCCCACCTCTTACTTTGGGCTCATGGAAACTAGATCTCCCCTGGTCAGAGGACCTTGCGCTAAGACTTCGGCTACGCAAGGTATGCTCAAGCCGAGTGGAAGCCCCTTTATTTTCTTATCAACTCGGCAGTACTTGGTGCTGGTTTTTGCACAAAGGCCCCTGTCAGATACAATGGCCTGGGCACAATTCATAACGCTCAGTGTGGAAACTCTCCTCCAGATTAGAAATCGCAACCCCCCACCCCTTCCCGAGCTAAACTCTATGGCTCGGGCCGCTATCGACCCTGCTGTATGCAAGAAACTAATCAACCATATTCCACTCCCTGTCATCGATCTGTTCGATCAGGAATCGACTTGGCAATCGCTGCACGACACCCTTCTTGGGCTAGCAGACCTTTGTTCTCTGGAAAGTACCGAAGATCTGAGGGCCTGGAAGGTCTGTATTTTCATGATGGAAGCATCTATATGATTCCCTGAGATATCCTCCTGTGGTAGACTGCTCTCAGCCTGGTATCTAGTCATCCCCCTTCATTTCAACGAAGCGCATATGTGCGCTCTAGGACCACGGTATGCATTCCCCTCTAACCTGATCAGATAACGTCAATTGAAAGTGCGAACCTGCCCAGTCCACTTTCACCAGCGGGAATGTCATCGTATTCAATAAGCATCAAGGGAACTGGCTTCTCTCTGAGTGCCTCTCCCAGATTGCTGGAATCCCCCCTTCTGTCATTGAGAATTTGCAGGTACAAAGCGATCATCTGACAATGAGAGCCTGGCGTCTGACGCTGAGAGTCTGGCACGAGGTCGAAACAAAGGCTGTAGAGGTGAGAACGCGGGATATATGCAGTGCACGTTAGTCTTACGGATATAGCGCAATCTTCCCAGTTAATTCACCTATACTTCAAGAATCTTTCAAATAATCGTCCTAGACAGCGGCGGCAATTTTCGAAGAACCTACGGAAATGGAGTGAACTCCACGATAGTACTCTTGCTCTATCGAGCTCTCTTGAGCAGTTCCCTGTACGCATGTGATTAATAGCATCTTACCGGTGCTGACTTGCAATCCTCTAGGATCACAAGGCCAGCTTGGAAAGGATCTCGCTGGTCTTCTTGCATTTGAAGCTTGTGCAAATTTCGGAGGTTCTTCTGTCAGGGTTTGAGATTGACCTGTACCGTCCGGATGAGGCCCCATTCCTCTATTGGTATCTTGCCGATCTCCTCTCACGGCAGAAAGATGTATTATCGATTCTTTTCAAAGTGATAGAGGGACGGACCGAATCAGGTGAGGGCATTGGGTGCTCTGCCTTTTCTGGGTTCTTTCTGAGAGGGAGACAAAGGCGAAGATAATACTGCATCAGATTACCTTCAATCGCAGGTCCTTTATTATGACGTGCTTCAGAACATGTGCCACGCAGCATATATGGTACGCCTGGTTGCTCCACTCCCATTTTTTGAGGATCTCATAAATCAGTGTGCGAACAGCGGCTCGCTAGAACTGAGAGTATCGGGAGAGGAAAGATCTCTCCTAACCTTCGACAACTCATACGTCGCAGATTGGAATGGGCTTCTCCCTCAGAAGGCCCGAAAAATGTGCATGCCGATTTGGATGTATCCCCACCTAGTTTTGATGCTTTTGAGGCCGAAATAGTGACGATTCAGAAGGAATTGTGGATAAATGCGATATCAGCATCGGAGGAGTTGCAATCATGCGACCCACAAATGACGTTTTCCTACGCGTGTCGTCACGCGTTCCAGGACGTGAGTCTGCTACTGCTTTCTATGCACCATTTCACTTGATACGCACCCACTCCCAGTTTTTGGAATCCCTTACGGAGACCTGCAGGAGCCAGATTTCGGCGCTGGCCGACGATGCATCACATCCTTCAATGCTTCATGTATGGTTCCGTATATAGATTGTGCTTTGTTTGAAGTGCAGTGTTGTGCACCCCAAATATAGAAGTCGACACCCTTTGTTGCCAAGGCCTGAGAGACGATCGGTGATGAAGAGACATATGGCAAAGACACACATTCGCCTTTGTGGAATTAAAGCGAACTTTAGGAGAGTGTGTTGAACCTTTGTGTGAATTAGATTCATTCCTTCCCTTTCGACACCTCGACCGCCTTACATCCACCCCGACACTGCTTCCAGTTATAGTTTGCCCCGGTGCTTAAATATGTCTGCGCGTTGCTGGAAGTCAAAGTCAAACTGCTCCTTTATCTTTCGTTGCATCCATTCGTTGCGATACGCAAATCACGACACATTGCACCACTACATAATCATATAACGAATGGTAACTGTCAACCTTTGGTCCAACACTTTGAACGCGTTGCCATCCCCTCCCTCAAGCGCTTCCGGTAGCTGGGATCGACCGGCTGTCGAGCTTTCTTCCACTGTGTTCGAGGTTATCAAGCCAATACGGTGAGTTTCACATAAATTCTTTTATCCTTGTTGTCATTCAGATCTCAATGATTTTCATTTTTCAAGATATGTCAACGTCGAGGGATCGATAGACATCAACACCCGCTTTTTTATGGGTCCTAATGGGTGGAACCACGTAAGACATGGTCACTAGTTCGACGTTGGTTCATCATACTCACTAGTTGCCTTTCCTAATCAGGACTTCTCCATAACACTCGCCCTTATTGCACCTTCCATCGCTGCCCAGCCAGTTGACTGGCAAACAGAGGGCTCTTCTCCTCGTAACCCTCAATCCTTCATCACTCTGGCCCCTTCAGGTCGCATCACTGTCGACTCCGAACTCACCTGCGTCACGTTTAATATCTCTCTCCCTACAACATCCAAGCTCTTCCCGGGATCAGGAGAGGCGAGGGCATTTGGGGTCAAGGTCAAGGCCTTTTCTGTGGAAGACCCCACACGGATGGTAACTGCTACGAGCGAGGTGCCGTTTGTAGTGGTGAATAGAATGAAGTCTGACATGGAGAGACGCACGAGCCGTCAAATATAGTAGAAGTGCACGACTTTGGCTTACATTGCTATGCGTCATCCTCATTCGAAGTTGGAGTCCTCGTGCATTACGTTTCTTGTTGTTGTTGTCGTTGTAGCATCCCGCGTCACCTACCTTCTCGTTTCCTGTGGTTCGAGGTTGTCGACGAACCCCAATACTGTATCACTACGTACCCTTACTCATAGACAAACTGTAGCCGTATATCACTTACTCAAGGTCCCCTCTACTGCTACGCATACATGTATCTTCATGCTAGTTATTCAGCCACATTGTTAAATTGCTGAACTATCAGAACACAGACAGCAACTTGCGCAAGGTCCTGAAGTCAGATGAACAAACCCAAGTATACCGATATAAAAGCAACTGCGCACAATCCCACAACCATTAAATGCCCGTATCCGACTATACTTTGGTCCTGAATCTTCTTGATCAAACTGACCCTTCCCGGGATCGCATTCGTGTCCTCGAGGACCGAGGACAACGAGCGAGCCATGGTGTCCATGCTGAAGAGCAGGACTGCTCGCGCATGTGCTGCTTCCAGCAGCGATGCACGTGTAAGAGTCGAAGACGAGTCCGAAGGAGATGCGGAGGGAGGGAGGATGAAGAGGAGGTGTCGGAGGGCTTTGGCAAATGCTTCGGGCGTTGAAGGAAGGAGGTAGCCTGTTGGCCGCTCTGTGGCCTCCAAGGGAAAGGCTGTGGGCTCTTTCTTACTCACCGAATCCGAATCGTATTCGGTTTTTCGGAAGCCTACGATGCTCTCCGTTGGCCCGCCACTCTCGCACGCGAGAACGGGAACATGAGTAATCATCGCTTCCACTGGGCCGATGCCAAAATGTTCATTTTCGGGCGTGTAAAGCAACGCTAATGTATTCTTAGAGTGTAGGAGTGCCGAACGTTGGGGTGTCGTAAAATTGGGAAGGAATGTCACGTCGGGAAGGGGAGTAGGGAGTGTTTCGCCATGGTCTAGGACCGAACAGGGGAAGTAGACATGGTGGGTGAGCTTGAGGGAGTTGCATAAATCTTGTAACGCGGTTAAGGTAATCACGTTGTCTCCAAGTCGAGAGTCGAAGCCACCTACATAGTAGCGTTAATTGCGAAAGTATTAACCAACAACAACTAGGACAAACCTCCTAAGACCAATCGTAATTCGCCCCTCAAAGCGGCTTTATCGCTATCAGAGAGTGAAGCCTTGAACGTCGCATACGCTTTGATAGCCAATCCGAGATTCTTCTTCCCCTCGAATCGGTTCAGGGACAAGAGCATCGGCTGGTTCAGGAGTCTATTCTATGACAATAAGCACTCACGACTTCTGTAAAATGACATGTCCTACTCACTCCTTAAAGCCACCAATTTCTGACGCGTCGTAGTTCGCGTCTTCATAGGAGCTAATATTGATCCCAGGATAAACGACCTGTGGTATCGTCGTTATCGACGGGAATGCATTCTTGAATACCCCCACTGTGAAGTTTGAGTTTGCTAGTATCGCGTCAGCCTGCTCTATAGGATATGAATACTGAGTCACAATCAGGGTTGCATCACATCTAACTCACGTGTAGTTTTCTCCTCAAGCCAATCTGCTGGTGCCCGATACAATCTCTTGATAAGCGATGCCCGACGGACACCGTCGCTTGGAGCAACTTTACCCCCTGCAAGTAGTTTATCCGGGAAATGGCAGTAGAATACGACGCGTCGACCCAGACCCCAACGAAGTAGAGGAATACAGGCGGAGAGCTGGTCAACCATATAAACATTGCATACTGGGAATGACTTGTTTCTAGCCCCAAGAAGAATTCTGCTGACTAGGTGAAACTGCGAAAGGATGGCAAATATTATATGGAACCGTCCGAAAAAAGCTCTTGGGAAGGGCGAGGGGATGTGATGTACGGACAGTGACCCTGCCGGCGAGAGGAATTAGCCCTTTGATTAGCCTCCATAAGGAACAAACTCACCATCCCTCGTCTCTTCAAAGCAGTGAGCTGGATCGTGATGCGACGTGTAGATCTCGACATGGTGGCCTAATTTCTGCAGACCAATGGCAGCGTCCACAACCAACCGCTCAGCGCCCCCTAGCTTTACAATCAGCTCTATGCCCGCATACATGTGTATTATACTCGCCTATTCCCAAGTCTGGATGTAAAATTCCCACTGTAAGCGCCGGCATGTAGGAGTGTGGCAGGATTTGCCCGCACAATCACCTTAGCTAAGCAGTTACGCCATAGCGCTGCTCGGGGACGGAGTTGGCCGGTTTGAATATATTAGTGTGATCTTTCCATTTCAGGTCAGATTTTAAGGCCCAACTTTGTGGCCTCCCCTTCAGCCATCCCGAGCTGTAATTTCTGACTGAAGCACACCGGCATCCCTTTCCTCCCCCCTCCCCTAATCTCTTTCTCGATGCACAATGGAAACTCAATCAAACTACTAGCTGGCAAGTCCCCCACAGACTTCCTGTTACGGCTGTTATGTGCTCATGGCGCTTGATACTCAGGCAACAGCCACTTGGAGCTAGCCAACTTGGTGGCGGAGCAGTGAGCATAGTCATTCCCCATAGAATGAAACCGGCTCTTGAGCGTGTTTTCCCGGGACAATGAATCAGCCTGGGTGTCCTCGTATCGCCATGCGAAGTCAAACGGTTCTCCAACGGTGAAATCAACGTTAAAATTGGACAATCCGTCCGGGATGAAGATGTTTTCATTGTCCAGTCAGGTTGCTTTGACGTGAACGAGAACCTTATGGAACTTTTGATCATGATATCGGCTTGCCGTACTGCCTCCGCTCGACGTATCACCGCTGTAGTTCCATGTTACCCATATGCACGTCAGGACAAGAAGGACAAGTCACGAACACCTATTACTGCGAAGCTCGTTGCGAACATGCTTGTCACCTCGGGCTGTGACCACTTGATTACCATGGACTTGCATGCTAGTCAAATCCAGGGTTTCTTCGATATTCCGGTGGATAACTTGTACAGCGAGCCTCTCATGATAAAGTACGTCAAGTGCTCCGTAAAAGGGTGGCAGGATGCTATTATCGTGAGTCCCGATGCGGGCGGTGCTAAACGGTAAGCTCTCTTGAAATATATTCCGCTCCATCCATATTTTCGCTAAGCGTCAACTTTAATACGTAGCGTGACGAATATGGCCGATAGACTAGGGCTCGATTTCGCTCTCATTCATCGGAA
>WNFI01033993.1_pt1 | contig 12482 bp, 13 predicted proteins | sample 5400471 | NCBI WGS metagenome assembly WNFI01 (sample SAMN13153348, study PRJNA577476) | soil metagenome | isolation source: 100 cm saprolite on Douglas fir-dominated hillslope | place: USA:California | collected 2013-09-17 | reverse complement strand
TCGCCGATCCTCGCCAGCATGGAACCCGGCAAGGCGAAGGCGGTGACGCTCGCTCTCGCGGCGCGGCATCCGGCCCCGGAACTGAAACAATAGGGCCGGCGCGCCGGCGCCGCTGCATTTAACCGCGGATTAACCCTAGTGCGCGCAAATTGGGGCGAATGAAACGCAACTTGCCGGCGACCGCCCCCGGCTCCGCCGGCACGCTCGAGAAAGCACAGCATGGTCCGATCTTCGACGTCCCGGCTCGCCTCGGATCCCCGCTTCGAACAGCGTTTGGCTTTCGTCCGGTCGTCCGAGCCGTCGACCGTCGACCCGGCGCTGCTCGAAACCATGGTCAAGAGCGTCGTCAGCAGTCTGTCCGGTGACATCTCGCTCGTCGATCTTCAGCTCTATCGCGAAGTCCAGGCGCTCGCCGACTACATCCAGACGGTGCGGCGGGAGATCGCCGGGCTGCGGCCGAGCGAGATCAGCGTGCAGCATATCCCGATGGCGACCGACGAGCTCGACGCCGTGGTCACCGCGACCGCCGATGCGACCGGCATCATTCTCGGCGCCATGGAGGAGGTCGAGCGGCTCGTCGCCGAACTTCCCGCCGAGACGACGGCGCCGCTCGACGCGATCGTCGTCAAGGTCTATGAGGCCTGCAGCTTCCAGGACATCACCGGCCAGCGCATCACCAAGGTGGTGAAGGCGTTGCGTCATATCGAGAGCAAGATCGACGCCTTGCTCACCGTGTTCGGCGCCGATCATCCGTCCGACACCGCATCGGTGCCGGAAACGGCGGCGGCCGGCGCGCAGGCGAGCCTTCTCAACGGCCCGCAGCTCCCTGAAGCGGCGAACAGCCAGGCCGATATCGACGCGCTGATGGCGAGCTTCGATTGACCATGCGGGGCTGGCGCTTCACGCGCGATCGCCTGTGGCCGCTGCTGGTTGCCACGGCCTTCGTGGTCCTGGCCGGTCCCGTGCTCGGTGCGGAAAAGGTCGGGATCGAGACCGGCCTCGCGCGTCGATGGACGGCGACAGCACCGTCCTCGTCACCCTCAAGCATCCGGTCGGCTTGCACACCCTCGCGCTCGGCAAGCGGGCGTCGATCGATCTCGTCGATCCCGGCGGACCCGCGGCACAAGCACAAGCCAAGCCCGCCCCGGTCAAGGCACCTGCCAAGCCGCACGTCGCCGCGGTGCCCGCGCCAACCGCCGCGGCCAAGCCGGCGGCCGACAAACCGACGCTGCCGCAGCCGCAAGCGGTGGCGGTCAAGCGTATCGACGAGGACGGCGTGCATCGGCTGGTCTTCGAGTGGCCGAAGCCGACCGAGTACAACGCCAAGGTCGTCAAGGGCGAGGCGACCATTCACTTCAAGCAGGCGGGAGCGATCGATGGCGAGCAGCTTGCCGCAGCGGCGCCCGAGCTGAGCCCGCGCATGACGCCAGGAAAAGACGACCTGACCGTTCGCCTGAAATTGCCGACGGGCAGCAAGCTGCACGTTCACCGCAAGGACAACCTGGTCTTTCTCGACCTGACCCCAGGACCCCAAGCCAAGACCGCCGCTGCCACGGCGGCCAAGCCAATTGAACCGCCGCCGGCGCAAGCCGCTGCGGCGGCACAGGTCAAACCTGCCGCGACGTCGCCGCCGACACCTCTCACGCCACCGCAGGTGCCGCCGCAGGCCGCGGCCACGCCACCCGCCCCGAGCGACGAGGCCGAAGCCAAGCCGGTGCAGACCGTCGCGCCCCCCGCTTCCCGCGAACAGGCTGCCCGCGAGCAGGCCGCGCGCGACCAGGCGGCGCGCGAAGCCAAAGCGCGCGACGCAGCCCCGCTGGCGCTGCGCTATGCCAATGGCGATGCCGGCGCGACCATGCGTTTCGAATGGAGCAAGCCGGTCGGTGCCGCGGTGTTCCGGCGCGGCGCCCATCTGTGGATCGTGTTCGGCGCCCCACTCGTCGTCGACCTCGCAGACCTCAAGGCGAAGGGGCAGGTCGCGGTCACCGCCGTCCGCCAAGTGCCGCATCCGGCGGCGACCATTCTCCGCCTCACCACGCTCAAGGGCTTCAATCCGTCGATCCGGCGCGCCGAGACAGCCTGGATCGTCGAGCTGACGCCGCAGCTGCTCCAGCCGGATTCGCCGATCGGCGTCAGCCTGCAGCCCGCCGCGCAGCCGCCGCGCGCCTTCTTCACGGTGCGCGAGCCGAACGAGCCCGTGGTGTTCCGCGATCCGGAAATCGGCGACAACCTCGTCGTCGTGCCGGTCGGACAGGTCGGGCAGGGCGTCGCGCGCGAGGAGAGGCTGGTCGACTTCACCGCGATGCTGACCGCGCAGGGTATCGCCCTGCGCCCGAACGACGACAGCGTCACCGCGCGCATCATCGGCAACGGCGTCGAGGTGAGCGGCCCGGCCGGGCTCACCCTCTCCAGCGAGAAGGATCGCGCGCGGCGCCGCAACGAGGCGCAGCCGCGGCTGTTCGAACTCTCCGACTGGTTTGGCGCCAGGGACGGCGATTTCCTCGCCCGGCGCCGCGCGCTGCAACTCGACATCGTCGCTGCCGCGCCGGTCTCGCGCTCGGGCGCGCGGCTCGATCTCGCGCGCTTCTATTTCGCCCATGGCTACGGACCCGAGGCGCTCGGCGTGATCGAGGCGATCCAGCATGACGATCCCAGCTTCGCCGCCGATCCGCGCGTGCGCCATTGCTGCCGACCTATCCCAAGCTGCTGCGCAATCGCTTCGCGCTCGAGGCGGCGGAAGCCTTGCTGGCGACCGGTCAGCACGACGACGCCGAGCACTATATCGATTTCGTCCTCAAGGATGCGCCGAGCGCCGGCGACCGTGCCGCCGCCCGCCTGCTCACCGGACGCGTGCTCGAGCTCGCCGGCGATGCCGAGCAGGCGCGCGGCGTCTTCGACAAGCTCGCGAGCGGCGAGGATCGGCCGACGCGGGCCCGCGCCACCCTCGCGCGCACCCTCGCCGATCTCGAGAGCGGCGCGCTGCCCCGCGGCGAAGCGATCGAGAAGCTCGACGCGCTGCGCTTCGCCTGGCGGGGCGACGATTTCGAGATGAATCTGCTGCGCCATCTCGGCGAGCTCAAGCTCAAGGACGGCGACTATCGCGGCGGGCTCGAAGCGCTGCACCAGACGATGGCGAACTTTCCCGACCACCCCGACCACCGCGCGATCACCCAGCAGACGACTGACGCCTTCACCGATCTCTTCATCGGCCCGCAGGCCGAGAACGTGCCGCCGCTCAAGGCCCTCTCCCTCTATGAGGAGTATCACGAGCTGACCCCGGCGGGCGCCAAGGGCGACGAGATCATCGAGAAGCTCGTCGACCGGCTGGTCGGCGTCGATCTCCTCGACCGCGCCGCGACGCTCTTGGAGAACCAGGTTCAGTTCCGCCTGAGCGGCAAGGACAAGGCGCGGGTCGCGACGCGGCTGGCGCTGGTCCAGCTCCTCGATCGCAAGCCGAACGCCGCGCTCGCCACGCTCGACGCCGCCGCGGGGCCCAATGCCGGGCGCGACATCCCTGCCGAACTCCTGCGCCAGCGCCAGCAGCTGCGCGCCCGGGCACTGCTGGAGCTTCGCCGTGGCGACGAGGCGCTGGCCATCCTCGGCGACGACCGCAGCGTCGCCGCCGATCAATTGCGCGCCGACATCTATTGGCGCGATAAAAATTGGGCCGAGGTGGCGAAGACCTTCGCCCGGCTCGCCGAGGTGGCGCGCGTGCGCGAGGGTCAGCTCGACGACGAGGCCGCGCGCAACATCCTCAACTGGGGAACCGCGCTCACCCTGGCCGGCGATCAGCCCGGCATCGCCAAGCTGGCAGCGACCTACGGCACGGCAATGGAGGCGAGCCCGTTCCGCGACGCCTTCCGCGTCATCTCCGGTGGCGGCGTGGCGTCGTCGGGCGACATCAGGCAGCTCGCCGGCAAGGTGGCGCAGGTCGCCGACCTGCAGGGCTTCATGGCGAGCTACCGCGAACGCCTCGCCAAACAGAAGCTCAGCGCCATCAACTAGAGGGAAGCGGCCGCCGATTTCGGTCCGCCCGATCCCCGGGAAAACAATCTACCAGAAGGTGTTTTGAAGGGGCGGCAGCGATAGAATTTGTGCCGATGGGTGCCCTTGTTCCGGGGGCGCGTCCCGTTAAATACAGGAAAAGAACAGGAGAGCAAGTGTGTAGACTGGGTTTATTACATGTGACAGGTGCATGCGCGATTCCCGCCGATGACACCAATAACGTGTGCTCTCCTCTAATCCTCACTTTTGAACCCCGACTGCCATCGCAATCCCCTGGTGTTGTCCGAAACGGATAATATAATATCCGATTTAGGATATTCAATACAATTTAGCGCTGCTGAACCGCGGCGCGGCGGACCGCGCACTCGCCCTCATGGATGAAGCGCTCGAGTTCATCGAAACGAGCGGAGCGCGGATCTACGAATCGGAAGGACATCGGCTAAAGGCGACGTGCATCGCGGCGCTCGGTGCCGCCGCCGCGGCGAACGACGCCGAACGATGGTTCGCGAGCGCCCTCGCCATCGCCGACCGCCAAGGTGCCCTCTCGCTCGCCCTCCGCGCCGCGACCGGGTTCGCGGAATATTGCCATCGCCGCGGCCGGCGAAAGAATGGACTTCGTTCATCCCCGCGGCCTCGGATATCTGGAGTTTATTTTTGCCTCGTCCGAACCATCTTCGATCGTCCCAGCCCAGATGTGCGCTGACAGCAGCAGGCGAGGGCGGCAGACGTGGATCTTGCGGATAGGGTTCTGACGCCGGCGCGCTAGCCGCCGTTGAAGCTCTGCACGAGGCTGAGGGCAGCATCATCATGCCCATCGACATCAGGATCGAGGCGACCACCAGATCGATGATGAGGAAGGGCAGGAAGAGGAGAAAGCCGATCTCAAAGGCGCGCCGCAGCTCGCTGATCATGAAGGCGGGAACCAGGATGCGCAGCGGCACGTCCTTGGGCTCGGCGACGACGTCGGTCTTGGCGATGTCGGCGAAGAGCTTGAGGTCCTGGCCGCGCACGTTGCCGATCATGAAGGCGTGGAGGGGCACCAGCGTGCGCGTCATCGCGTCGCTCTCGCTGATCGTGCCCTCGACGAGCGGGCCGATGCCGTCGCGATAGGCGGCCTCGAAGGCCGGCGCCATCACGAAGCCGGTGAGAAAGAGGGCGAGGCTGACCAGCACGGTATTGGGCGGCGTCTGCTGGATGCCGAGCGCGTTGCGCAGGAACGACAGCACGATGATGATGCGGGTGAACGAGGTCACGGTGATGAGGATCGCCGGGGCCAGGCTGAGCACCGTCACCAGCACCATGAGCTGGACGATCCGTCCCGTCGACGAGCCGCCCTCGCCGAGATCGAAGGTCATGCTCTGCGCCAGCGCCGGCTGCGCCGCCACGAGAAGGAGCGTGCCGAGCGCGATGAGCCGAAGCGCGAGCCGGAGCCTCACGACGGCGCACCGTCGACGAGCGTTGCGAAGGCGGGCTGCTCGAGCGGGCCGGCGATGCCGCTTTCGACGATGCGTCGCTCGATGAGGAGCGCGCTGTCGGGCCCGAGCAGCACAAGGTGCTCGGTGCGATCGCGGCGCAAGAGGACGAGCCGGCGCTTGCCGTCGATTGGCGCGATCTCGACGATGGCGAGACGCCGCTTGCCGCCGCGGGCCGGCCGTCCGGCGAGGCCGAAGCGGCGGCCGAGCCAGGCGAAGAGCCCGAGCAGCACCAATATGGCGGCGAGCGCCAGGACGAAGCGGGTGTCGCCGGCCAGGCTCGCGAGCTCGGCGAGCAGCGCCGTCAGCTCGACCGCTACGGTCGGGCTGGCGGCGGCGGGATCGCGTGCGATCGAAGCGCAGAGCTCGGCGACCTCACCCTCGAAGCCGGCAAGATCGATGAGATTGCCTGCCGCCAAGGCGCGACGGGTGGCGTCGATGGTCTCGCGGAGCGCGCCGCAGGCTGCCGTGTCGTTCATGGCGATGGGACCTCTGGAGATGGCGACGCGGCAGGGCCGCAAGGCGCCTGGCTGACGCGATAGATGTAGGAGAGGATCTCGGCGACGGCGGAGAAGGCGGCGAACGGGAGCGCCTGGCCGATGCCGACTGCCATCAGCATCTCCGCGAGATCGGCATCCTCGCGCACCTTGACGCCGTTGGCGAAGGCGAGCTGGAGGATGGCCTCGGCGGCGAAGCCGCGGCCGCTGGCGACGACGCGCGGCGCGTCCGGTGCGCTCGGCCGATGGCGAAGCGCGACGGCGAGCGCTTTCGGATGCGGCGCGGCGCCTCGCGGTTTGCGGTCGGCAGGGCTCACGGGAAGGGGCGCTCCGGGCGAGGAATCACGCGCCGGACACTAGGCGGTTAGGCTTAATTTTCTCTTTAGATCGCCGCGCCGTCATTCGCGGTCCGGGCTTCACGTCTTTTTAATTAAATCGGCGGCACTGTGCCGGCCAAACCTCGCAGCCTCGGAGTTTGTGACCCGCCGATGGATCTCAAGACCATCCCCATTTTCAAGGCGATGATGAGCCGCATGGCGTGGCTCACCGAGCGCCAGCAAGTGCTGGCGCAGAACGTCGCCAATGCCGACACGCCGAACTACAAGCCGCGCGACCTCAAGGCGGTGAATTTCCATGACCTCGTCGCGGGCGCGTCGTCCGGCAAGCTGCAAGTGGCGGCGACCCAGCCCAATCACCTGGTTCCCGCCGGCGCCTCCGCCGCCTTCCGCGCCGACGTTCAGCGCGACGTCGAGCTGTCGCCGTCGGGCAACGGCGTCAACATCGAGGATCAGATGCTGAAGGTCTCGAGCACCGCCAACGAGTATCAGATGACGGCGAACCTCTATCGCCGCCAGATCTCGATGCTGAAGACCGTGCTCGGCCGCAGCGCGTAGGAAAGGGCAGGCGGTCATGGATCTCGACAAGGTCATCAAGGTCGCGGCCTCCGGCCTGTCGGCGCAAAGCTCGCGGCTGCAGGTCATCTCGGAAAACCTCGCCAATGCGGAGTCGACCGGGACGACGCCGGGCGCCGAGCCCTATCGCCGCAAGATCGTCACTTTCCGCAGCGTCCTCGACAAGGCCGCCGGGGTGCACACGGTGCAGACCGGCCCGACGGCGACTGCCGGCGGCGATTTCGAGCGCCATTACGATCCCGCGCATCCGGCCGCCGACAAGGACGGCTATGTGCTGGTGCCGAACGTCAACCCGCTCGTCGAGCTGATGGACATGCGCGAGGCGCAACAGAGCTATCAGGCCAATCTCAGCGTCATCGACGCCGCGAAGAGCATGATCTCGCACACGCTCGACCTGCTGCACGGCTAAGCCAAGGACATTCCCCCATGAGCATCCCGATCGCCCACGCCGCCGCCACCGCCTATGCCAACGCCGCCAAGGCCGCCGGACCCGGCATCGCCGCGCGCGACGAGGGCGGCAGCGGCTTCGCCGAATTGCTCAAGCAGGCGGCGGACGGCGCCATCGGCTCGCTGCAGCAAGGCGAGGCCGCAAGCCTGAAGGCGGTGACCGGCAAGGCCGACATCGCCGAGGTCGTCACCGCGGTGACCAATGCCGAGGTCTCGCTGCAGACGGTGACCGCGGTGCGCGACCGCGTCATCCAGGCCTACCAGGACATCCTGCGCATGCCGATCTGAGCCCACCGGTTCCGCCGCTGCCTTCCGCCTTGCCATGACTCCGAACGACGCCATCGATATCGGGCGCGACGCCATCGTGGTGTCGCTCAAGCTCGGCGGGCCGATCATGCTGCTCGCCCTCGTCGTCGGCGTCGTCATCTCGCTCTTCCAGGCGCTGACGCAGATCCAGGAAAGCACGCTCACCTTCGTTCCCAAGATCGTCGCCATCCTTCTCGCCATGCTGCTCCTGATGCCGTTCATGCTGACGACGCTGACGACCTTCACGGAAAGGCTGTTCGACCGCGTCGTCTCGGGATGACCGGCTCGCTGGCGCAATTCCTGCCGGCCAATCTCTTCGCCGTGATGCTGGTGTTCTGCCGGATCGGTTCCGCCCTCATGGTGCTGCCCGGCTTCGGCGACCTCTATGTGCCGGCGCGTTATCGGCTGCTGCTCGGCATCTTCCTCGCCACCATCATCGCGACCGCCCTGGCGCCGCTGCTGCCCGTTCAGCCGGGCAGCCCGCTGCGCCTTCTCATGCTGCTCGGCGGCGAGATCGTCATCGGCGTCTTTCTCGGCACCGTCGCGCGCATGATGCTGTCGGCGCTCGAGACCGCGGGCGCCATCATCTCGCTCCAGCTCGGCCTGTCGACCGCCCAGGTCTTCAACCCGCTATTGGCGCAGCAGAGCGCCATCACCGGCGCCTTCATGACGGTGTTCGGCGTGCTGCTGATCTTTCTTACCGACACGCATCACCTGATGCTGCGCGGCCTCGTCGCCAGCTATGGGCTGTTCCCGGCCGGCGGCTTTCCCGGCTTCGGCGATCTGTCCGACACGGTGGCGCATCTCGTCTCGGCATCGTTCCGCCTCGCCGTCGAGCTCGCGGCGCCGTTCATCGTGCTCGGCACGATCTTCTTCGTGGCGCTCGGCTTCCTGTCGCGGCTGATGCCGCAGATGCAGATCTTCTTCATCATCCTGCCGATTCAGGTCGCCGGCGGGATCGTCGTCTTCGCCGCCACGCTTTACGCGGTGATGCAGTGGTTTCTCGACGACTTTACCCAGACCGTGGGTAATGTCGTGCCGCTCTAGACGCGGCCGTGCAAGATGTCGGACGACAACGACGATAGCCAGAAGACCGAAGAGCCGTCGTGGCGCAAGCTCGACGAGGCGCGCAGTAAGGGACAGGTCCCGCAGTCGCGCGAAGTCACCAATTGGTTCGTCGTCCTCGGCGCCACCGGCGGCATGATGCTGTTCGCGCCGCGGATCGCGACGGCGATGCAGAACGCGATGTTCCGCTTCATCGAGCAATCGGCCGAGCTGCGGCTCGAGGGCGCGTTTCGCGAGGCCATTCTCGGCACCATGTCCGAGGTGGCGCTGGCGACGCTTCCGGCGTTTCTCGTCCTGATGGCGGCCGGGCTGGCCGGCCCGGTGCTGCAGACCGGGATGATCTTCGCGCCGGACAAGCTGGTGCCGAAATTCAGCCACCTGTCGCCCGGGCAGGGCGTCAAGCGCCTGTTCTCGGTGCGCGCCTTCATGGAGTTCCTCAAGGGCCTGCTCAAGATGGCGGTGGTCGCCGGCGTCGCCGTCTCGCTGCTGCGGCCCGAGCTCGCTCGGCTGCCCCTGCTGCCGAGCCTCGGAACCACGGCGATCGGGCATGAAATCATGACGCTGTCCTGGCGCCTGGCGATCGGCGTCATCGCCGTGCTGACGGTCATCGCCATCGCCGACTTCGCCTATCAGAAGCTCAGCTTCATGAAATCGATGCGGATGTCGAAGCAGGAGGTTCGCGAGGAGTACAAGCAGGTCGAGGGCAATCCGGTCTTCAAGAGCAAATTGCGACAGATCCGCACCGAACGGGCGCGGCGCCGCATGATGGCGGCGGTGCCGGGCGCCTCGGTCGTCGTCACCAACCCGACGCATTTTGCCGTCGCGCTGCAATACGAGATGAACAGCGCGGGGGCGCCGCGCGTCGTCGCCAAGGGAGCCGACCTGATCGCCGCGCGCATCCGCGAGATCGCTCGCGAGCACAAGGTGCCGATCGTCGAGAACCCGGCGGTGGCGCGCGCGCTCTATGCGACGGTCGAGCTCGACGAAGAAGTCCCCGCCGAGCATTACAAGGCGGTCGCCGAGATCATCTCTTACGTCCTGCGGTTGAAAGGCATGCTCAAGCCCCGTTAGAGGTCGGAATGTGCTAGGAATGAGGTCAGTCGAAACCTGCGGGATTGAGGAATGACCGCTGCTGCTGTTGAATCCCCGGGCCGGGTCCCGTCCGGCGCCGCGGCGCGTGCCGGCGGACATATCTTGGTGCGTCGCCTCGGCTGGATCGCCGCGTCCTGCGCCCTCGCGGCGGTGTCGCTCGGGCTGCTCGGCTTCGCCGACATCGTCGATGGGCTGACGGCGTGGCCGGTCTCGCTGCTGTTCATCGTTCTCGCCTCGCTCGGCGGCGGCGGCGCGCTTGCCGCGCACCGTGCCCAGTCGGCGCTGCTCGGCCGCCTCGACCTCTTCGGCCAGGCCCTCGAGGCGTCGCCCGACGCGCAGCTCGTCCTCGCGCCGGATCAGACGATCGCTTACGCAAATGCCGCGTTCCACAGCCTCTTTCCGATCTCCGGCTCGGCGCCGCTCCAGGCGATCGGCGCGCGGCTCGAGAACGGCGGCCGGTCGCAGGAGGAGTTCCAGCGCCTGCTCTCCCATGTCGCGGCCGGCCGTCACGCCGTCGCCGCCTTGTCGATCCGCGAGCCGGGCGAGGTCAGCGGCTGGTTCAACGTCTCTGTGCATCCGCTCGCCGGCCGGCCGGGCTACAGCTTCTGGCGCCTGCAGGACATCACCGCCCGCCACGAGATGGAAGAGGTCATCCGCGACGAGCAGAACAAGCTCGTCGACTTCCTCGACAACGCGCCGATCGGCTTCTATTCGGTCGACGGCAGCGGCCGGTTTCTCTTCATCAACGAGACCCTCGCCCAATGGTTGGGCGGCGCGCCCGACGAGATCGTCCATAGCGGCGCGCGGCTGCAGGACTTCCTCGATGACGGGCCGGCCGACACGCCGGCGCATGCCCCGTTCGATCCTACCGTCGGCGGAGCGCAAGGCGGCGAGCTCGTGCTCAAGGGTCGCCAGGGCCGCATCATCTATGCCTCGATCAGCCAGACGGTGGTGCAGGTCGGCGACGACCTGCGCACCCGCTCGGTGGTGCGCGACCTCACGCCGGAGCGCGAGTGGGAGGAGGCGCTGCGGCTGTCGCGCCAGCGCTTCCAGCGCTTCTTCGCCAATGCCCCGGTGGGCATCGCGCTGATCGATAGCGAGGGCCGCCTCGACGAGGCCAATCGCGCGCTCGGCGAGCTGTTCGACAGCTCGCCGCAGGAGCTGATCGGCGAGAAGCTGATGGAGTTCATCCACGAGGACGATCGCGGCGCCATCGTCGCCAAGCTTGCCGAGGCGGCCGAAGGCAAGACGCTGCTCGCCTCCGTCGAGGTGCGGCTGAAGCGCGCGCGCGAGCGCACCGCGGCGCTCTTCGTCAGCCGGCTCGACGCCGGCGATGGCGGCGACGGCGGCCTCATCCTTCACTTCATCGACACCACCGAGCAGAAGAACCTCGAGATCCAGTTCGCGCAGTCGCAGAAGATGCAGGCGATCGGCCAGCTTGCCGGCGGCGTCGCGCATGATTTCAACAATCTGCTGACCGCGATGATCGGCTTCTGCGACCTCCTGCTGCTGCGCTTCCGGCCCGGCGATCCGTCCTTCGCCGACATCATGCAGATCAAGCAGAACGCCAACCGCGCCGCCAATCTGGTGCGCCAGCTGCTCGCCTTCTCGCGCCAGCAGACGCTGCAGCCGCGCATCCTCAACATCACCGACGTGCTCGCCGAGCTGTCGCATCTCCTGCGCCGGCTGATCGGCGAGAATATCGAGCTGAAGATGGTGCATGGCCGCGATCTCGGCCTGGTCAAGGTCGATCAGGGCCAGCTCGAGCAGGTCATCATCAACCTGGTCGTCAATGCGCGCGACGCGATGCGCGGCGGCGGCACGCTCACCATCCGGACGAGCAACGTCACGCATGCCGGGCCTACCCGGCGCGGTCACGAGATCGTGCCGCCCGGCGAGTATGTGCTGATCGACGTCACCGACACCGGCGAAGGCATCCCAAGGGAAAATCTCGTCCGCATCTTCGAGCCCTTCTTCTCGACCAAGGAGGTCGGCTCGGGAACCGGTCTCGGCCTCTCGACCGTCTACGGCATCGTCAAGCAGACCGGCGGCTTCGTCTTCGTCGACAGCGCGCCGGGGCAGGGCGCCGTCTTCTCGATCTACCTGGTGCGCCATCAGCATGGCGAGGCGACGGCGGCGCGCGGCGAGCCCGGCGAAGGGGCGGCGACGACGCACGACCTGACGGGGGTGGGGACCGTGCTCCTCGTCGAGGACGAGGACCCGGTCCGCCTGTTCAGCGCCCGCGCCTTGCGCAACAAGGGCTACAAGGTGATCGAGGCGAAGAGCGGCGAGGCGGCGCTGGAGGTCATCCACCGCGCCACCGAGACGATCGACTTGCTGATCACCGATGTCGTCATGCCGCGCATGGATGGACCCGGCCTGATCCGCGAGGTGCGCGAGACGCATCCCGACATGAAGGTGATCTTCATCTCGGGCTATACCGAGGATTCCTTCCGCAAGCGGCTCGATACCGACGCCGAGATCCACTTCCTGCCCAAGCCCTTCAGTCTGAAGCAACTCGCCAGCAAGGTGAAGGAAGTGATGAGCGAGGCCGCGAGTTAGCTGTTGGCTGTTAGCTTTTAGCTGTTGGCTTCTCGCCGCGCTGCCATTCTGAGCTAATAGCCAACAGCTAATAGCTCACAGCTCCTCTTCCCCCTTGCCAACGAGAACAAAACGTGTACGATGGC
>WNFI01214609.1_pt1 | contig 12483 bp, 9 predicted proteins | sample 5400471 | NCBI WGS metagenome assembly WNFI01 (sample SAMN13153348, study PRJNA577476) | soil metagenome | isolation source: 100 cm saprolite on Douglas fir-dominated hillslope | place: USA:California | collected 2013-09-17 | reverse complement strand
AGCCGGATTTTAGAGACGATATCGTGCCACAGCGAGGTAAATAGCGATGAATCGCGTAGATGACCTAAAGCCGCACATCACATCGTTTTGTCGTCACTGTGTCCAATAACATTCGCGAGCATTAGGATCATCGTAAGTCCGAAAAGGAATGACGCGACTACGCCCATTCCGAGTGTCCATACGCCGCAAGCGTACAATGCGGTTGCGAGTAGGGCTAAAAATAAAACTGCCGTAATATAACAAGGCATACGTGTAAGATTTACGCAGGGTTGAAAAAGGCGTCATCCTGTTTCGGCATTATCGCTTGGCGACGCGACCTCCATTTGGTTCACTTGGTCCGTCTGCATTTTCCCAAATGCCTTTGGCCTCTCTGTTCTGACCCGTGAGGCCGGGGTTTTGCAGGGCATCCTCATTCACCAAAGCGGTCAGCACCCATTCCATTTCCGCATGTCTCTGCGATGCCTCCCGAAGACCGGTTTCATTCCCATCTAAGTGACCGGATTGTTCTATGAGGACGTCAATGCTGCGTCGGAGATTCAGATTTCTCTTCACTAAATTAGCGATTGAGTGTTCCGAGTGCGGTGGAACGCCGTGCACCGGATGCATGAGAAGAGGGATGCATTGATCCAAAGCGCCAAAGCGATCGGGAAATGGAAGCAGCTTATCACGTTGTTCTAACAGAGCGATGATCGCCCCGAGTTGTTTCACATGCTGCTCGAGGATCCGAGTGAGGTCATGGTTCTTATTGCTATTTTCCGCATCAAGCAGCCGACGGATGACATCGAGCAAATCGTGCTCCGACGCTAGGACAGTTCCGAAGCCATTCGTGATGTGTTCCTCGATGGTGGTCATGTTAGAAATCGAATCGCAAGCCATGCATCAGCGTCGCGATCTGTAGTTTTGGTTTTGATACATCTTTCTGACGGATCGGCATCGAGGTATGCGAACGCTTCGCCGTTTCCCTGCAATGTCTCGGCTTGAGCAGACATTATAGAACTAAGCGCCACGGCGTGCGACATATATCGTGGCCCTGCTTCCGTACTCTGGCTGTTTCGTTCGCCGAACAATGGGTTATGGTAAAATTATTCTGTCAAACCGGCGTTGCCGGCGGGCTGAAGGATTCAGGAGGACGGTTTAAGAGGGCTTTCGCCTCTAAGAGCGCAGGCCGCTGGCCTGCTTGGTTCGAAAAGATGCAGGCCAACGGCCTGCGCTCCCAAGAAATTCGCCTTATCCCGTTGGCAATGGTCGCGACCGCTGCGTGAAACAGATTTGTGTTCCGACGCGTCTTACAGCTTTTCGCCTAGTTTTAGGATCGGGTAGAAGACGCCGTTCTCGCGCAGGTCCTGGAAATCCCGGAAATGGTAGACGTAGGCGATGCCTTTCGTGCCGGACAGGTACGGAAGAATAAGTGTCCGGTGGGCGCCAGCGTTCCAGGATAGGCCGGAGCGGACGTAGAAGGTCGTCGTGACATTGTTGAATAGCTGCACGTTTATCCCACCCTGTTTGTACTTGAGAACGGCGCTTTCGATTTCGGGCAGGCGGTCTTGGATGAAACTTAGAAACTCGGAATCGTCGTCACCGATCAGCGATAATTTTTTCCGCTTCGCTCCGTCTCGAATTTCAAAGCTTCGACGGGCTGGACGGTAGAGCGCATCGAGTTCTCGCGTCTGAAGCATGGTTAACGCGAATGCGGGTTCTCGGGCATCGAGCGGATTCATGGCGAGCGCGTCGCTTGAAACGGCACTGCGATGTGGATCGTATTTGAAGAAAGACGAGACGTGGCTCGATTGAGCCTCCAGTACGGTGGAAAACGCAACTAGTGCGGAGCAAATGGCCAATAGTTTCACGCGACGTTCCTTTCCAAAGTAAGGGGAGGTACTTTCTCGAATCGGACACTATTTGGACACCTTAAGTGTAATCCGGTTGCGGCAAATAGCAATGAGGTCCGGGCTTAGATGGGCGTCGTCCGCAGCGTGGGGCCATCGGCCCACCTGGCGATAATCGTGGTGGTCGAAGCCGTTTCCGGCACCCCTCGCTCGTTGCGATAGAGCTGATCAGCCAGCATCTCGGCGGCCCGGGCGCCGATGAGTCGCGGCTGGAGATCTAACCCGGCCGCGGGTACCGTATTCATAAGAACGTTGAGGCAAACGAACCCGTTAGTATCAGGCACGGATGCGCCAAGCGCGTGCAGCCAGCCAATCACGTGAGTCTGGTGTCCGATTACGACATCGGGATTATGTGTATTGAACCAGATGCCGAACTCTTCCTGTGTCAGTTGGGTGCTATTGAGCGTTGGAATTTCGGCGATGCCGCTGAAGCGGGATTGAAAGGCAACCAGGGCAGCTTCCCAGAGATTCTTGATCCGCTCATTCATGTGCTTGTTCACGAATAGGCCAGGGCTTCGATAGCCCTGCATCCGAAGTCGCTCTAGAACCATCATCATCGATCGGTAGTGATCTGGACAGACGGAATGCAGGGCAGGGTGTTCGATCGAATAGTCAGTGTAGATCGCAGCGTACTGCGAGAAATCGAGTGCGGACACATTTGGCTCGTTCCACGCCGGTAACACCAGGAGTCCGTGAATGTGCCGTGCACGTAACATGTCATCGAGCTTCTCGAGAGGAACTTTTCCTTTACCGATGACGAACGTTTCCATTTTGAAGCCCAGTTCGGCGGCTCGTTTCCGCGCGCCTTCGACGAGAGCCGCGTGATACATGACGGCGTAGGCGGGACGGTCGGGTTCGAAAATATCAACAGCCGCGAACGTTCCGTGAAAGCCGGTGTTTTGCGAGCGGCGCAATTCGCCCATCATTTCGCTGGCTAAAGGATTCGTCCGGTAACCCATTTTTTTAGCAGTTTGCAGCACCCGCTGCGCGGTCTTTTGATTTACGAGCGGAGAACCTCTCAGTGCGCACGAGACTGTGGCGTGCGAAATACCTAGAACATGAGCGATCGATCTCAGGGTGGGGCGCTGCATAGCATGACCAGCGAACGGGATATGAGCGAGGGCTGGTGTCCGTTCTATAGTCCTCCTCTTGCTTCCGATCATAATATTTCTAAATCAGACAGTTCGCATCTACGCCTCCAGGAGCTGAAATCGTATCTGGTAAATAGATACAGCCACGGAGATTACCGTTTAATTTAACTGTACGAATTTGGCGGCGTCGCGCGCGGGAAGAAAAGATTTAGGAAACATTACGCTGATCGGTATTACCCTCTACGTACCGCAGCCGAATCTGCCCGACCCTGGCAGTCTCCCAAAAAGGAATTCCAATGCGTCCTAACGCTTCTGCATTGTCAGTTTACCGTAGTCTGTTCGGAACGATGTTCCGGTATTTATCGCCGTCGCGCGGGAGCGTGTACCTGCTCGCATCCACTGCGTCTGTGGGACTAAATCTTTCCTCGATCCAGGCTCAAACCACATCCAGCCCGGCTACGACGACGATGTCGGCCACGGATGCGAAAACCATACCAGTTGAACCGGCCGAACGTGAGAAACCCATCGAGCTTTCGCCGTTCAATGTGCAGGCCGATGATAAGGGATACTACGCCTCGAATGCTTTATCCGGTACCCGGTTTAATACCAAATTGGAGAATCTAGCAGCGCCCATCACGGTTGTCACCCGTCAGCAGCTGGATGATACTGCCGCGGTCGACATCAACGACATTTTCCGCTTCGAGTCGAATACCGAGGGAACAGCTCAGTTCACGCAGTTCAGTATCGATCGTGGCAATATTGTTGATACCGCTTCAAACACGCCCCAGCAGGCGAACCGAATTCGTGGTTTGGGTGCGGCGAACGTCACCCAGAACGGCTTCACGATGAACAGTCTAATTCCGATCGACTCGTATAATTTGGACTCGGTCGAAATCAGCCGCGGTCCGAATTCCACGATTGCCGGTCTCGGCGGTTCGTCCGGTACGATCAATTTGAACACAGCCTCGGCGCTGTTGACCCGTGATTTCACGCGAGTCCAGGGACGCGTAGACAGTTACGGCGGCTGGCGCGATACCTGGGATGTAAACCGGCGCATTCTTGCTGGACGCCTAGCGCTACGCGTGGTCGGGATGAATCAGGACGTGGGGTACGAGCGTAAACCTTCTTACGACCGTACCAATCGCATTACGGCTGCAATCACCGCACGGCCATTCGAAAAGACGACGATTAAATTTTCCTTTGAAGATTATAATAATAATAACAAGCGGCCGAACCTAACTCCTCCGCGCGACGCAGTGAGTTACTGGAAATCCATGGGAAGTCCCACGTGGGATCCCATCACCCAGACGGTTACGATCAACGGTGTGGCCGGCTCGACCAGATACCCGGTAGGCACCGGAAGCACGGCGGAAATCATAACACTTCCGTTAGGGTTAACTTCCCTCGTGGCGGGCGGGTTGGGTACGCGCATCAATGAGTTCATCGACAACGGGCGAATTGCTCTGCTGTCCCAAGGTCGGCTTTCGACCAACAACAACCCTGGTGGCAACAACAGCGATGTGCGCTATCTCGTGAGCGGCACTAATATCCAGCGTGCAGGCTCATACCCCGGTCTCGTTGCCACGCCGCTCTACAATATGCCGGTCATCACGGACAAATCCTTGTACGATTGGACGAGCATCAACTTCCAGTCTCCTAACGTCGGCAAAGACTACGCCCGCATTTACAATGGAGAGTTGGATCAAAATTTCTTCGATACCGGTCAACACAGGTTGGACGGCCAATTTGCATGGCGTCGAGAAAACTTCAAAAGCACGAGCCGAAACTTCATCGGCAATGGCACCGACGGCATACCGGGCATCCTTTACGTTGACGTCAACCAACGGCTCCTCGATGGAACGCCGAATCCGTATTTCCTGCGTCCCTTTGTCGCGGGCAATGAACCGCAGGTTTATGTCAGGCCGATTTTCCAAGATTCCTATCGAGGCCAGCTTGGCTTCCAGGAAGATTTTACGCACAAGACAGGTTGGTCGAAGTGGTTGGGCCATCACGTGCTCACGGGTTTTGGCGAGTACGATTTGAAGAAAGCTCCGAATAATGTGGCGCTTCGGTATCGAGACCAGGTGGTGGATCCTCACGGCTGGGCAAACTTGGCCAATATTCCGGGAAATACCAACGAGCATCTATTCCCTCGCTATTACGTTGGCGACGCCAACGGCCAAAATGTCGACTACGGAGCCAAGGAACTTGGCAACGGACTGGGAACCTCTCCGTATTACTGGTACGACGGCACTCCTGGTATTCAACGATGGAATACGGAGAACGTAAATATCCAAAATATCTATTTTGCGTTGGGTATGAGCAAAACCAAGATCCGCACCGACGGTTTCGTCCTCCAGGATCTGTTCCTGGACGATCGGCTTGTGACGACCTTCGGTTTCCGCCGCGACCGTCAACTGACCGAGGATAATCTCGCCACACCGCTCATTAGCGACCCGGCGAATCCTAACTACGGGTTGATCGATTCGACTAATCTGAAAAATTTTGGGACAAATAAGCGATGGACTGCCGGCAATACCAACACGAAGGGAGTCGTGCTGAAGGTTATGCCCTGGTTGCATCTCTCCTATAATCAGTCGGACAGCTTTGTCCCTTCTGACACTCAGTACAATTTGTTTGGCGAAGCGCTTCCCAATCCTACCGGCAAAAGCAAAGACTATGGACTGACGCTAATTTTGTTTGAGGGAAAGCTGATTGCCAAAGTGAACAAATACAAAACGTTCGACCAGAATGCCCGCGGTTCGCTGGGTGTGGTCGCGACTCGAGCCATACGGCTGGATTTTATAAACAGTACATCGGTGACGCCAGATGCCTTTTCGCTGACTAATCTGATCACGACGAGTTGGGTGCCAAATTTCGCCAGCCTGACAGCTACTCAGCAGGCTGCCGCTATACAAAAATATACCGGACTGACTACGGACTTCATCTCCAACGTACAAAATAAAGCGATCAACGACGTGAACGATGCGACGTCGAAGGGCTATGAGTTCGAGCTCAATTATAATCCGAACGACTATCTGACGATGAAGTTGACCGCTGCTGAGCAACAGGCAATTGACTCGAATCTTTCGCCCGCGATTCAAAAGTACATCGATTTGCGCACTCCTTTTTGGACTACGATTGTCGACCCTACTACAGGCACGCCTTGGTGGACTACGAGCTACAACGGAACGCGTCCGGTCGATTTCTACACAGGTAATGTCAGCGCCCCGTACAAGCTAGGTGTCGCCTCGGCCGGAAAAGCGAAACCGCAGACCCGCGAATGGAGCTTCAACTATCTTGCGAGCTATCGCCTTGCCGGAATGTTCGACAATCCCGTACTCAAACGGTTCACTTTGGGCGGTGCTTACCATTGGGCGAGTCGTGGAGCGATCGGTTACATGGGTAAAGCGCCGGAATCCGATGGAGTGATTCGTGATCTGGACGCCAACCGTCCGGTTTATGATAAAGCCCGCGGAGCAATGGATCTTTTCGCCAAGTACGACTTCAAGTTCTATTCCGACAAGATCAAGGCGAGCATTCAACTTAACGTGAACAACGTGCTCGAGAGCGGCAGACTCCAACCGATCGCTGTTAATCCAGACGGAACCCCGTGGAATTATCGGATCATCGATCCACGTCAGTTTATCGTCAGCATGACTTTGGCGATGTAGACTGCGCGGCGGGTTTATAGAGCAGCAATAAACACTCCCCGCCGCAAGCAGCGGGGTATCCCGGAGAGGGGCTTCGCCCAAGAATAGTTGGCGACAGTCATCCCGCGCCGCGAGCGGCGGGGAATTTGGGTAAAACTAGAGCCATGAGCTGTTGGCTAGATCCGTTGTCGCGAATTATTTAGTACAAAACTGGAGAGATTCCGGGAAACGCGTTGTTTAGTTATGGTCGCATGTTTGACGGAGCGTATCGCGTGCATAGTCTATGCGCAGCCTTATGAGATCGGCGGTCTCCATGAACTTCCACACTCGTGTCACGTTGCGGACCGTGAAAGACGCAGATAGCGATTTTTGTTTCCTCGTGAAAAAAGCTGCGCTCTCACAATACGTGGCGGGAATCTGGGGCTGGGACGAAGAGTTTCAGTTGCACTTTCATCAAACGGAATGGGGAATGAAAAGGGGGCGTCGTCCGCAGGTCGTTTGTCTCGACGCTCGTGATGTCGGGATCATTGAGATCGCCACCGAAGCTGACCACTACCACCTCCGGGATTTTTATTTGCTTCCGGAATTCCAACGACAAGGCATCGGCAGTCATCTCCTGCAAAAGCTGATCGCGGACAGCAAACGGACCGGTCGGTTCATCCTGCTAGAAGTACTAAAGAATAACCCGGCTAAGCAGCTCTACCTTCGCAACGGCTTTGCCCAGACCGGCGAAACAAATAGCCATTTTGTCATGGAGAGAGAGCCGATGTAAAATGGTGGGGGGGCGTTCTCGCAATAATTTTGAAACCACAGAAGCGCGGAGACATAGAGGTATATGCAGGATGGGCTTCTCACGCCTTAAATCCGAACTGTGTTTTTCTACGGAATTTACTTCTAGCTCAGTCCCTCCGTGACTCCGTGGTAAAAAATTCGATGAACGAAATGAAAAAGCGGAGATCCAGAGATTTCCGCTTTGGAAGTAGGTTGATCGCCGATCAGGTGTAACTGAGATCGGTCTTCGACATTGGGAACTCGCGAATCCGTTTGCCCGTAGCGGCGAAGATAGCGTTGCAGACAGCCGGTGCGAGTGGAGGAATACACGGTTCGCCGAGTCCTGTCGTCGGGTAGTCCGTCTTCAGGAAGTGGGTCTCGATTTGAGTTGGGGCATCCGCCATCCGGATCATTGGATAGTCGTTCAAGTTACTTTGGACGATCTGGCCTTTTTGGATATCGATTTCCTGGAAAAGCGCGGTTCCAAGACCGTCCACGACCGAGCCTTGAACTTGATTCTCGGCGCCGCTGAGATTCACTATTTGTGCACCGACGTCGGCGACCACCACGACCTTGTCGACTTTAAGATCGCCCGTGGGGGACACCGTGACTTCAGCAACTTCGGCAATGTAGCCGCGGTGGCTGAAGTGAAACGCGATACCTTGACCACGGCCCTTGGGAAGCTTTTTACCCCAGCCCGCCTTTTCAGCGACGGCTTTGACCACACCGCGCATGCGAGCGGCGTTGTAGGGCGTGCCTTTTTCTCCGGTACCCGGTACCATGTCGCGATCACCCAAGAGTTCGAGGCGCACCTGAAGTGGATCGCGCCCGGCGGCGTGAGCGAGTTCGTCGATAAAACTGTGGAAAACCCAAGCGAAGACACAACTGCCGGGAGCGCGCCATGGGCCCATCGGAATGTTGCACTCGATCGTGGTTTGCTCCGCCATGTAGTTTGGGAGGAAACGGCTTGGGAACTCATCGCCGCCTAGTGAACCGCCACTTCCTTGTTTTTCGGGGGTGTTGCCAAATGTGACGAAGTGATTTTTCCATGCAGTTACCTTGCCGTTCGCATCGACTGCTCCTTTAAGAAAATGCAGACCGCCGGGGCGGAAATGATCATGTTGGAGATCGTCCTCGCGCGTCCAAGTGAGCTTTACGGGCACGCCGGCTTTTTGCGAAATCGCAGCCGCTTCGACCATGTAGTCATTGCTCAAACGGCGCCCGAAACCGCCGCCACTCCGGGTGATGTGGACAAGCACTTTTTCCTTGGGCAGATTGAGCGTCTCGCAAACGAGATTTTGACCGCTGCCAGGATTCTGCGAGGGAGCCCAAATTTCCACCGCGCCGTCTTTGTAATGAGCTGTGCAGTTTTGTGGTTCGAGATTGAAGTGCGAAATGAACGGATAGCTGTAGACTGCTTCGACGACCTTCGCCGCGCTGCCGAACGCCGCATCGACGTCACCGTCTTTGCGCAGCATCACCATACCGGGCTTTTTAGAAAGATCCTGAGCCTGCTTTACGTAGCCTTCCCAGTTGTCGTTGGCGAATTTGCTCTCTTCCCAGGTGACTTTGAGCTGCTTGCGCGCGCTGATCCCGGCCCACGTTGAGTCGGCGAGGATCGCGACACCCGGCATGAGGCCGTTCAGGTTCTTGGTGCCTTCGATTACGAATGCGTCCTTTACCCCGGGGAGCTTCTTCACTTCATCGAGATTGGCGTTGACGACTTTGCAGCCGAACACCGGAGACTTCTGATAAACGGCGTAGACCATGCCGGGTACTTTGACGTCGATGCCGAAGAGCGGCTGGCCTGTGACAACCTTGGCGTTGTCGTAACCGGTCACGCGCGTGCCGAGAAGTTTGTAATCCTTTGGATCCTTCGGCTGAACGGTCTTGGTATCCGGCACCGGTAGGGTGGAGGCTTTGCTAACCAGCGCACCGTAACCTAGTTTCTTGCCGGACGATTTGTGAACGACTGAACCCGCTTCTGCATGGCATTCGGCGGCGGGCACGCCCCAAGTCTGCGCGGCCGCTTCGATCAACATCACACGCGCGGTTGCGCCGAGGCGATGGAAATTGTCGTAGTTGGTCGGAGTCGATGTACTGCCGCCTGCACCTTGGCTTCCGTAAATCGGATTGAGATCGCCTTGTTCTACGATGACGTCCTTCCAATTCACTTCCAGTTCCTCGGCGATAATCATCGGCAGGGAGGTCTTGATACCCTGTCCAATTTCGGGCTGCTTCGAGATCAGAGTCACAACGCCAGTCGGAGAAATACGGATGAAAGCGTTGGGCGTGAATTCACTGGTTGCTCCCATCGATTCCGCGGCCAGAGCACCTACGGTAGATTTGAAATAGAAGCCCAGCATGAGGCCTCCAGTGGTGAGTCCAGCGAGGCGGATAAATCCGCGGCGACTGAGCTCGGGAACGGCGGGTAAAGTGTCTGTGCTCATTTGATTGCCTCCTGAGCTGAAGTTACAGGGACGCCGGTTTTGGAATCCTCGGGCGCGGTGGCTACCTTAGCAAACGCCGCTTGGTGGATACCTTGGCGGATGCGGAGATAGGTGCCACATCGACACAGATTGCCGGCCATTGCTTGATCGATGTCGGCGTCGGTGGGATTGGGCTTCTTTTTGAGCAAAGCCGCGGCGGTCATGATTTGGCCGGCCTGGCAGTAACCACATTGGGCGACGTCGAGATCGCACCAGGTTTTTTGAAGAGGATGGCTGCCGTCGGCCGAAAGTCCTTCGATCGTAACGACGGACTGGCTGCCGATATTTGAAACGGGAGTTTGGCAAGAGCGAACCGCTTGGCCATTGAGATGGACGGTGCACGCACCGCATTGACCGATGCCGCAACCGAATTTGGTGCCACGCATTTCAAGGACGTCGCGCAAGACCCAAAGAAGAGGCATGTCCGCTGGTACGTCGACCGAGTGCGGCACCCCATTAACCGTCAAGCTGTAGGAACTCATAAGGCAAAAAGCTTTTGGCTGCTAAATTTAGAGATCTGAAAACGAGCAGAGAATGCGTATGCCATTTTCAGCAGCGGGTCAACGGTTAGGAGCAAAAATAAGATGTAATCTAACGATAATCTTTGAGCCAAAATCAGCTGCAGGAAATGTTGAAAATGAATGTCCCGGGAAATCTCGATTTCGGATACCATGCGAACGCAATATTCCATAGTCGCGAGGTGAGACCGTCGTCTGTCAAATCAGTCTCCCTCGCGCTTCAGAATTTCAACTGATAACTATTTCCCGGCTTTACCGCGAGCCACGACCCAATCGATGATGGCGGCATCGTTTTTCTCGTGCCTCCAGACAAGACTAAGGAACTCGGCAGGGTGAATGTCGTGTGCCTTAAAAAACTTACGATCTCCCCCGCAACCGTACATCAGCGAAGTGGGAAGTTCGCCGCGCAGTTTGGCTTTGGTCTTCGGGATAATGCGCGGGAGCCATTCGATTCCCTGTATTAATTCCGATTTTGCAGGCATCTTGGATTCATCCAATACAACGGTGGAGGGCCGGCCATTCTGAACGTTGAGAAAATAGTCGCGGCGTATCGTCTGGACAGCTAGCGCCGTGTCGTAGTCAGGTTCACCGTAGTTGTTCAGATCTTCCGCGTAATCGTAGATGTCTTGCGCGCGCGATCCTATGATCGCGAGAAAACCCAGCTCTCCCGGCGTAAAATAAGTCGTTACGTCGCGGTGGCCGCTCACATAGAGTTTGGCTGCCTTGTCGTAGATGGAATGAAACGTTTTATGGAAATCGTAGTGCTTCATACATGACCAGGGTTAATGCAAATGTGCGCAGACGCAAAAAATCCAGGGTGAAAACTTTGACAATTTTCAACCGCCACCGGCCGAAGCGCGGCTGTCGCGTCATGCCAGACGAAAATCGATCTGGCGTTTCAAGCGATCCACCTTGTGCACGACGACTTCGATCTTTTGACCGAGGGTGAATTTCTTCTTCGTGCGGCGGCCCGTGAGAGCCGTGCCCGCATTGTTCAAATTGTAGAGATCATCCGTCATCGTAGAGAGATGAATGAGACCGAAGGCCATGACATCAGGCAATTCTACGAACATGCCGTGATTGCGGAGATCGGTGATGACAGCAGCGAAACGCGTAGGCTTCTTTTTCACGGCCTCACGCTCGAAGAATTCCAGCAATTTAACCTTAACCGATTCCCGCTCCGCTTCAGTGCTGTTCTGCTCAGTGATGCTCAAATGCTCGGCCAGGCTATCCATGCGCGCAGCGTTGTAGCCGTAGGTCCACCCGGCGGGAGCGGTGCGTCCGAGAATTTTGAACAAGTAATAGTCAAAAACGCGATGGACCACGAGGTCGGAGTACCGGCGGATAGGCGATGTGAAATGGGTATAGTCCTTTTTCGACAGGCCGTAGTGGCCATCGGAGGATGCGCGGTAGCATGCGCGTTTGAGGCTGCGAAGAAGTTGGGAGCGCAGGGTGTAGCCCTGAGGATGCGTCTTAAGTTTTTCGAGGAGGCGCACGAGCTCCATTCGGTCCGTTAGATCGCCGACTTCGACATCGAATGTCGCTAAAAATTGTCGATACTCTTCCAGTTTTTCTTCATCGGGTTCGTCGTGAACGCGATAGAGCGAGGGTAAGTTGTGCTGCTTGGTGACGCGTGCGACCGCTTCGTTTGCCGCGAGCATGAACTCTTCAATCAACTGATGACTCTCGTCATGCTCGATGCGTTCCAGTCGGTCGGCATAACCGTTTTCGTCGACGAAGATCTTTGTCTCCGGCATGTCTAAATCCAAACTGCCTTTGGTCATGCGATCCTTGCGAAGCTTGCTCGCAATATCCCAGAGTTTTCTAATCCACAACTTGAGGTCCACCAGCTCAGCGTCGCTCAGTCCGCGCAGCGCCCGACCGGTCGAACCGGTTTGATGCTTGGGCGGAAGGGGTAGGTTACGGATCGCTTCGAGGTCGTTCTCGAACAGCAACGCATACGCTTGTTTGTACGTGAGGCGCTTTCGGCTACGGATCACCGTATTGAAATACTCCGTCTGTTTGAGCTGTCCTTTGCGGCCGAAGGTCAAAAAGACCGCTTTCGTAAGCCGGTC
>WNFI01660878.1_pt1 | contig 12484 bp, 9 predicted proteins | sample 5400471 | NCBI WGS metagenome assembly WNFI01 (sample SAMN13153348, study PRJNA577476) | soil metagenome | isolation source: 100 cm saprolite on Douglas fir-dominated hillslope | place: USA:California | collected 2013-09-17 | reverse complement strand
GTGCTTCGTCTATTACGGCCAGATCGAATGGCGGCGCGGCGCCAAGAGGGATCGCGCCCCGCTCACTGCCGGCGAATTCTCGACCGACCAGATACACGCTTGGCGCGAAGAAGCTGGCCTCGCTTTCGCGCGCCTGGATGCCGAACAGGTTTAAAAGCTCGCCCTGCCACTGGCCGATTAGCGACTTGGGCACGATCAGCAGGATGCGCTGCGCGCCCTCCGCCCGCCTCTGGGCAATAACCAGGCCGGCTTCAATCGTCTTTCCTAACCCAACCTCATCTGCGAGAATGCAACCGCCTTCGCGCAGGCGTCGAAGGGCAAAGATTACCGCGTCAATCTGATGGGGATTAGGGTCAATCCGCGCTTGGCGTTGCGCAGCAGCATAGCGCTCCCGTTCGTCGGGACGGCGAACCCGAACGAGATCCTCAGCGAGAATTCGCTGGTTAAACGGATGCATATCGATAGTCGTTCGTCGTGACTGACCGCGGCCGGCGCGAACATGCAGCAACTCAGAGCCGTCTCAATCTTTCGCTTGTTTAAGCTTCTTTATCCGCCGTTTCGCCTGTCAATGAAAGGTTAGTGAACAGCCATGAGAATGCCAAGAACGAAGGATCAGCAGGGGCAGTAAGTTAAAACTAGGTGGCTGTAAGCCACCGCTTGACGACCGTTTCGTATTTTTCGACGTACGCGGTTCTTCCTGAAATGCTGGGATTTTTGAGTAGCTCAAAAGCGAAATTCACAGCGGAACGCAGTTCGTCAGCTGAGAGCTCCATGGCCATGAAATCGCAGAAATCTTGAATGTCGATGACGGCAAGGTCTCGGCCGATAGGTTCGAGAAATTTCAGCATGCGCGCCGGTTCTCGCAGGTCTGCGTCTTCATCCACGCTAGCCGCCACTATCGCATACTTCCGTAGCTTGAACTTGTCCATTTTGGAGCGGAAGTTATCCAGACGGTTTTTCCAGTCGGGTCGCATTGTTACTTCGTAAGCCCGTACCAGCAGGTCCCCGTGCCATTCTTCGATGTCTCCGGCCGCTTGATCGTACGTGTCGGCAGCATGGGTTTGGTGGGTCCTTATCTCGATCTGGTACCGGCTCCGATGAACCTTGAGCAAGGCAGCCACCAAGAGCTGTTGGATGTGGCCGGCCGACTCCTGGGCAAGAAGAGATTCAAAAAGGATCCGAGCACGCGCAAAGGAAAGCACGGCAGCATCAATCGGTGGGAGGGGTGACCTAATGTATTTAGACTCCGCAATGCGAGAGGCCAAAAGATCCGCCGCCATCTGTCTCTCTTCAGCAGACAGCGCTTGGAATTTGTCGGAGAAACCACCAAATCTGGTGTCTCGTCGTATCCTGGCGGCCTTTACGTTTCCCTTCCAACCGAGGTTCTCCCCGAAAGCGGTAATCCCGTCATGAAATTTTATGTCGCGACGCTTTAGCTCCTCCGCCAGCTTCTTATCTCCATGAGTTCCACGAATTCCTATCGGAATCGTGTCAACGTCCCAATTTCGATCTTCAAGCCAGTAGAAGACAAAAAAGGCCTCGGCAAGCCGCACCGAAGCTCGGGCAGAGGCGCAGATGCTCTCAACGAGCTCGGCAACGGCTGGAGAGAACTTCTGCACTCTTCTCTCGCCTTTTGCGAAAGCATCGACAGCAGACAGCAGTCTATCAACCGCCGCTTCTACATAAGTATTGCGGGGCATTGGTCACAGCAGCGTGGCTTGCACCGCACTTGCCGGTCCGCAGTGAGGCGGGCCTTCTGCTTGTTTTGACACACTTTCAGCTATTATCTCCGCAAGTAATGGCGGAACCGCATCTCCGACTTGGGTGTATCGGGAACTTCTGGAACCAATAAATTTCATCTTTTCTGGGAAACTTTGAAGGAGCGCACATTCTTCGACGGATAAACGACGTGCGCCGGGAACAACCCCCTCCCTCGGCTCGCCTCCACCCATGAGGTGTTTATGGTATTGCGGTGCTACACCTAGGGTGTCGACCCAGTGGGTCTTATAGCCTCCGGATGAGGCAAGGATAGTGTGCGCCGGCTCCGCAAGATTTAGTGGCCTACCTCCGCCGTTGTAGATGTGTCCGGCATAGGGGCTAGGTCGAAGGTCTGGAAATCGCGCGTACTTTACAGGGCAATCAGGTGGTTCACCTATTGGAGTCTTTCCCACGAATGATCCCGAGGCAACATGTGGATTTTTTCTGCCCCGCCCGTGGGTTGGCAACGGAAACTGAAAAATCCGGTCTCTAAACCCTACCAAAAAGAGCCTTTTTCGCTTCTGAGGAATTCCAAAATCTGCTGCGTTAACGACCGACCAGTTAAGCCTATATCCTGCGTCGAGCATCAAATTCAAAACCGATTCGAAGTACGCCTTGTGAGCACGGAGAGTTAATCCTGGGACGTTTTCCATGACGAAACAGAATGGCTTGACTTCCTGAAGGACTCTGACGAACTCGGGAATCATATCGCGACGATCTCTTCGCCCACGGTTTAGCCCACCAAGCGAGAAAGGCTGACATGGAGGACCCCCAAAGACGATGTCACACTTCCCATTGAACTTACGAAAATCTATCCGGGCGATGTCTCCAATGATATGAGAAGGGGGGCTCGTATGAGCGGTGTAAGTCGCAACTGCGTCAGGGTTGATTTCAACAGCGCATTCTATTCGAAAACCAGCTGCCTTAAAGCCGAGCGTCATTCCGCCGGGGCCAGAGAATACATCTACTGCGGTCATCATCCGTAATCGGTATTAGAATCCGTCAAACTTTCTCAAGTTGCGCCGTTTATGATGACCAAAAACATCTCTAAAGTCCACGACATCAATCAGCCCGAACCCGAGATTATGTAAGGTCCGCTTTCAGATGTATTCCAATTCAACATCTTAAGACCGCCATCTAAATGGTCGATTGGATGACAAAGGATCAGCGAAGCCGGACAATGGCGGCAATTCGCTCTCGGGATACAAGGCCGGAAATTAAAGTCCGCAAGCTGGTTTTTTCGCTCGGGTACCGCTACCGCCTTCACGTAAGCTCCCTGCCCGGAAAGCCTGATCTAGTTTTTCCAAAATTGCACAAAATAATAGAAGTAAGGGGCTGCTTCTGGCACCGGCATTCGTGCAGAGATGGTAAAATCCCAAAAGCAAATCGAGAATACTGGTCGGCTAAGATCGACCGTAACATCCGCAGAGACCTCGTTAACGAGCAGAGACTAATACAACTCGGATGGAAAGCGCTTATCGTTTGGGAATGCCAGACGCGCGATGCCGAAGCCTTGAAAAATACTCTGATCCGTTTCCTAACGGGAGTCAGCGATTAGCTAGCTCGACGCTTCTGGCCGGGAAGTAAACTTTCCTCTCAACTATACTCGGCTCTGGCTGTCACAGGAGTTCAATAAAATAGAAGATGGCGGAGCGACTCCGGGGATATACGCTGTTCTTTGAGCAAACATTCAGTGGGCACCTTGTCCGGCCTGGCTCGAATAAACGTGCAGAGGTGGCGGAATCGACCGTCGCTGAAGTGATCATACCGGACTTCGACTACCTGTTGCGGCGAGACAGTTGCCAGGGTCCCGGATGGTTCAGTGTTCCAATGAGAATGGTCGCCGGACTGCCGCCCGGAGAAGAAAGATCGTGGTACGCAAGAAAACGAGGTTCCCGTTGTATCTTTGCCGTCAATGAGCCATAAGATCCGTGGGTCACGAGGTTTTGCTATTTCGACGGAAATTATTACTATCTAACGACAAATTTAGTTTCCCCTGAAGATTTGTTGAAGGGATACCATGCAGATTGCAGATCTGCGCATCGAGAATTTTCGCGGAATCAAGACCGGCCATGTCCGGTTTGGGAAACATAACGTTCTGATCGGCCCGAACAACTGTGGCAAAACGACAGTTATCGAAGCCTTGGCATTACTCTTCGGTCGCGATCGTATGGTTCGCAGCCTGACCGAGCACGATTTCTATGGTGGCGATCCTCAACCTGCGGACAGTATTCGTTTTGTCGCGACGATCATTGATTTCGACGGCGATGAACCAGCCGACCACACCGATTGGTTCCGAGAAGGCCGGGCTGTCATTAAGTGGTGGAACTCGACGGCCAATGTGGTTTCGGCAACCCGGGATGATCCGAGCTGGCGGCTTGCGTGCCAAATAGGATTCTGTGCGCGATTTGACCGCCCTTCGTTAGAAGTTGAAACGGCTCGTTACTTCCACGACGACGACTCAGCAACAGATGTATTCGTTGAAGAGGCATGGACTTCGGTGCCACCGGGGTTAATCCGCGACGTAGGATTCTTTCTTGTTCCTGCTGCCCGAACTTGGGACCGAGTCGTTTCTTTTGGGTCCGAGCTTTTCCGTCGGGTAATCGCCTCTAGCAATGGTCAGCCTGCCGAGTCTGTTCTGCGTGAGCGCGACCGTCTGCGCACGCCCGATCAGCCTTTAGAGGCTGATCCACGCCTAGAACCTATTGTCGCTCCCCTAAATGAGGAGCTGGCCGGTTTCAATCCAGAGTATATGTCTCGGCTAAGGCTTTTCGTTTCTCATCCAGACAGTGTGCAGTCGAAGAGCACAGCGATGTTGCTTTGCTTGATTCATAAATAGATCACCTTCTCTAACGCCATGAGCATTGAGGAAATGACAGATTTTCCTGCGCTTCAGCAACTAGCCCGATCCCTTTGGGGAGAAGGAGCCTCTAGGGGCGCCGCGGTTTTGGTAGGTGCTGGCTTCAGTCTGAATACAACGCGATCAGGTGCAGACACACCCAAGCCGCCTTTATGGAAGGACCTGGCACAGGAGCTGTCTGCCCGGCTCTATCCCCATCACGAAAAGGCTCCAACTACGGATCAATTGAAAATTGCAGAAGAGTTTCGGGGGTATTTTGGACAAGCTGCCCTTGACGATTTTATCCGCTCTCGGATCTGCGATGCCGCTTGGGAACCAGGCCCCCTGCATAAGGCACTTCTAGAGTTACCCTGGGCAGATGTGCTGACTACGAATTGGGATACTTTGCTCGAGCGAGCTGCTCGGCTTGTAGACCGTTTTTACTACGAGCCAGTAGTTTCTCCCAGCGATTTGGCTCACGCCAGAGCGCCCCGGATTATCAAGCTTCATGGCTCTATTGGTACAGCCAACCCATTTATCATCGCGGAAGAGGATTACCGAAGTTACCCAAGGAAATTCGCGGCATTTGTGAATGCGGCGCGCCAGGTATTCATCGAGAATGAACTTTGTTTGATTGGTTTCTCGGGAGACGATCCAAATTTTCTTCAGTGGTCGGGCTGGGTTCGTGATAACCTAGGAAGCAGTTCTCGCCGGATCTACTTGGTTGGCTGTTTGGATCTGACCCCGTCTCAGCGGAAGTATTTAGAGGGGAGAAACATCGCACCAGTCGAACTCTCAGGACTGGTAACTGATCGAGATCGCGACGATGCGCACTCAGAGGCTTTAAAGACTTTCTTCAACTTTCTCTCTCAGTCGAGCCCTATCCCGAGACATAACTGGCGGCCAGTCGAGTTGAGTCAACATCCATTTGCTAAGCAGACTTCAGAGGAATATCAGCGCCAAATTAACGATGCCGATTACGGAGCGTCGGTCCTCGATCGAACTGCCGTAATTTGGAAGCAGGATCGAGATAGCTATCCAGGTTGGCTATTGTGCCCGCACAACCGGCGTAAGACACTTTCATTATCAATACCACATGTTCCAGTCGCGAAAGCCTATCTCGAAAAACTTCCGCCGGGTCGTTCAGCAGAGGTACTTTATGAGCTTGTCTGGCGAAGTACGACAGCTGGCCTGCGGGTCGACAGGAGCGTAGTTCCGCTGCTTGCAGAAATTGCCGATCCGGCCTCTCCTCAAAGCATAACGAAGTCTCAACAGCTTGAAGTTGCCGTGGCGCTGTTGCGAGCCGCTCGACAAGATAATAATGATGACGAATTTAGTCGCTGGGAGAACGTCGTCACAAAATATTGCGACCCGGAAACGGACATCTATGCTGAACTTCTGTATCAAAATGCGCTTCGCGCCCGTGACCGTCTAGACTATACCGCGCTTGAAGCGTTACAGGATAATTTGCAAGGGCCCGATCCAATGTGGAGGGTAAGACGGGCCGCTATTCTGATTGAGCTCGGTAGATTTAGCGACGCCGAGCGGCTGATTAACGAAGCACTCAATGACCTAAAAAAGCGGCAACGAACCGACCGAAAGTCCCTGTGGATCTTATCCCGTCGAGCTTGGGTGGAGTGGTTGGCTCGCGCCCTACTTCAGGACAATCTAACCAAGCAGTTCGACTCCCGCTGGCCACTTGAGTTCAAGGAAGCTCGATGTGATCCAAGCGATGACATTGACCGAATATCTAGGCTGACCGAACGGCACGTGCGCGAGCGATATGAGCAGGACACCGAGGTGGTTCCGATGTTCCAGGCTGGCTATTACAAGGCTTCTCCGGTCAGGCAGCAACTGGCGGAGCCTGAAGCATTAAACGACCTGCAGATGCTGACGGAATTAGTCGGTCTGCCGAGACGGTTAAAGCATTTCGATATCGTTAGCAAAACCGGCAGAGACGCGATCGATTTAGCGTTTAGCCCCAACACTCAATTCTTTCTTTGGATCTTGCGAGCCAGTGACCGCGCCTCTGACGCAACCTTCGAGCGATACTTCAGCCGGGTCGCCATCGCGGTGATGTCAGCCGACGTCGCCACTGCAGTGCGTGCGCGAATACTTGCGAGCATCCATTATTGGAAAATTACCCTCTCGAAACTTCCAGGCGGGCCTGAACGCGTCTTTGCAGTCGACCGTCTGAGCACGTTCATCGAAGCGCTCTCTCGTTTAACAGTGCGACAAGAACCGACCGCTGCTTTGGAGAGTTTTGCGTTAGCCATGGAGCTTGGCCGTGATCCGTTGCTCCGCTACGAACAGTTATTCAATCCGATCGGTAATCTGGCAAGATTCAGTGCGGAATCAGTGCCTCCAAAGGAACGCTCGCAATTGGTGTTGCAGGCATTAGAATTTCCTCTGTCTAGCGAAGCCGAGATTAGTCCCTCTAGTTCTGAAAGTTGGCCAAATCCAATACTCACGTTGTATGGCACCAGGCCCGAGAGGCCGGACAACGATTTCGCCTGGGCAAAGAGAATCCGCGCACTCATTGAAGCCTCGTCAGGTGAGGGATCTGGACGCCACGAGGCGATATTGCGGCTTTCATATCTGGCGGAACATGCTGCACTCACTGCGCCTGAACAAGTGGAGCTTGGGTCGGCATTGTGGTCGAAAAAAGACTCTGGAAACCCACCACTGCCGGCGGATACCGGGCTTCTATCATTTCTGTTTGCCAAATTGCCTTCGCCCGATGGTGTAGATGCTAACAAGGATGTTCTTACTCGCCTATTCGAGGTTGAAATGCCCCACATGCAGACACCAACTCTGCAGGATGGGAGGCTTACATTCAGGGACGCAGCGTCGATCTTGAAATCGGTCGCCTTTGCCGTTCCCGAATCAGTGACACCAACCCACGAACAGGCAGCGAAAGCTTTTGATCAATTGGTTTTGTGGCGTCCCGCCAATCTCGGAGTTCCACTATCAAAAATACCGTTTATATCGGGTTATCTTGACCAACAGAGAAACAGCACAGCAAAATTGTTAGGGGAAGCGCTGGCTCAAACGATAGTTCCTTCGCTCGCAACCGCAGACCGAACTGAAAAGAGAGCTCAAGCGCTGATTGAGCTGGTCGAAGAAGCTAAGGTCTATGCGGCGATTGCGGCTTTACCCTATTTTGCGGTTTCAACAAATGCTGTCTTAGACCAGATCGTCGAGATAATTAGACACTCTGTCGCGAGTTCCCAATTTGAGGAAGTCGCTTCCGGTGCCATAGCAGTCTCAACTTGGCAGAGTGGGACGAGACCCTAGAACAACAACCACTACCAGATCAGCTCGTCGGGCAAATCATGTCAGCAATCGCCTTCAGACAGCAAATCGGTTTGCCCGCTTTACTAAACACTAGTCTTCAACTGCTCAAACGGAATAGGCTAGCCGAGCCGGATAAAGTGCTTTTGTGCCGACGCCTCGACGAGTTACTCGTTGAGACGGACTACAAGAACGTGCGGCCGGCCAGTCGAGAAGCTGTTTCAGTCTCACTGGTTCGTGCCAATTGCGCGCGCCTGGCGTGCCTTCTGCAAAAAGGGGGATGGAACGAGACGATCGTTTCCAAATGGGTAGACGCCGCGACAACCGATCCCCTGCCAGAGGTTCGATTTTGTACGATCACATCGCAGTGACGCTTTTTCGGAAACCGAGCCTGCGATTGGAAAACGATCTTTCTGATATCCGCCTGGCGTCGACTGAGACCCCGCCTATACTACAATTTCAGCTCCTCGGCTCCGCTGATGCGTATACGCCCGAGAGTTCTCATGCCGTTTCCTAAGATATAGCTCACGAACACGTTCGTGCTCCAATTTGACAGCCTTGGTCATTGTCTTTGCAAAGCGGATAGCCTGGGCCAATACTTGCTCGATCCGCTCTACAACCGTCGCTATCTTTCGCATTTCGAGATCGCGCGCCGTGACGTCCTTGATAAGCGACCGGTTAGCCACTCGCCGCAACACATTGATATCTTGCACAAACATTCGAGCACTCGCACGGTGCCGGGTAAATGCGACGTGCAAATCTTCGCGATTGGCCATCGCTAGCAACGAGCGGTTGTCTTCCACACGGATCATTTCCGTTTTGCTTGCGCCTTGGGCTTTGTAAGTCGTTAGTGCATCACCTTGGCGGACCCGGCCGTCGTCGAGTTTCAATTCCAGCCCCGACTCGAAATGCATCTTGTTGCCCTCAATGGCAGCGATCGTTTGCCGAGAGCCGTTCTCGTACACCTTTCCATCAGCCTTGATCTTCTGAGTCAACAACAACACCTCGCCGGGCCCGCGTTCGAGAAACGTTTTCCCGTAAATCGCAGTTACTTTGTCGAAGCAGACAAGCTCTCGCGCGCCCTTAAGCTGCCCTTTGATTTTCACTCCTTCGACGATTACGTCTTGCACCTCAGCCAGTCGAGCCGGCTTTTGGTCATCCGGCCGGTACTCGATCATCTCACCTGGCCGGTAGTTAGCGGTGGAAAGCAGTTCCGCGGGTTTTAACGCCTTCACCTTAAATGCTGAGATTTGCGCCATTTTCAGCTCGGGTTTTGCTGCTTTATAAGCCTCATGGAGTTTCTCGGAAACTTTCTCGGCAACACGGTGAGTAGACGATAACACGATCGTTTCCGCAGGCCTTTTCGTGTTTCTGTTAGCCAGAATGGCTTCTACGGACTCAGTGATTCCGCCACGGCGGATCGCTCCGCGCTCGATCAGAGTTTCAATCGCAGCGCTGAACCGAGCAGCATCTCCACTCGATAGCTCTTGCGCTACCCGCTTATCTTCGAGCCTTAGTTGGCGCCGGGTAACGTTGATCCGTCCCACCTGCATCCCAAACCGGAGTTCTCTTTCCAACATCGCTAAAGGTTGACCGCGGCCTACAGCCGGAAGCTGTTGCGTATCGCCCTGGAAGATAACTCGCGCATCGACGTCGTTCGCCAGCCTCACCAGCTCGAGCATCGTCTGGTTGTCGAGAAGTGATGCTTCATCAACGTAGATATCGGCTCCCCGCAGCGATTCGCGGAACCCAGTGCTAAAACGCGTTTTGTTCAAGAGCCAAGCAACCGTATTGGCATCGCGAAACGCCTCCGCCACATCCGGTCTGCTTACCCTTTCGGCTTCTGACCGCAGCGTCACCCGGCTCTGTTCACCATATGGGGCGATCAAAGCCACGGGGCGGCCTGCATCAAGCGATGCCCGGACCAATCTTTCCATAAAATAGGTCTTCCCGACGCCTGCACCGCCGCGAATGTTCAGGAATTGGTCTGTTGACGTCATTACGTATTTGTTGACCGCTTCATGCTGTTGCAGCCATAGCGCGGCAAGCTCGTTCGTCATCTCCTCGCCTCTCGCGCGAGCGTCTGCCAAGATGCGAGCTAGTCCGTCGTATGTGACCCGGAGCTCATCCGGCGTCCGGTACTCGGCGTCTACAATCAAGGCGGTCTTCTTTCCCATGCCGGCCTTCACTCCGTTAATGATCGCCTCCTCCTCAGCGATGATTGCGCGGGTCGTGATCCTCTCATGGTCACCAATCTTCTTTCGCACAAATTCGGTATTGTCTTTAAGCGCAGCCTCAATTTGCGAATTGGCCGCCTGGCCAGGCGCCAAGCGGACGATCTCACCCACCAAATGATCTACACGTACAATCGATTCCCGCTCGAACGCCGCTTCAACGCCTTGGTTGATCACTTTTTCCAAATCCATGCTTACCACCTGCTCACTGCGAGCTCCGGGCGCGACAAACATCTCAAATCCGTTTTCCCGGAATGTTGTTCCGACGTTTGCCTTCAGCTCGGCCGTCGTGGCTATCTCTTTCGGCCGGCGCGTTACCAGCCAGGCCTGTTCATTCAGATCATGTTCATCAATGCTTCGATCCGAAGGAAGCTTAGGGGCACCCAAATGCGCGCGAATCCTTCCAGAAACCCACAGCTCACTCTTTTCCTTCACCGACCGATCGCGAAGAGCATCCCCCAGCTGCTGGACCGTATAGCCCTCCCTGAGCAACTCTTTGGCCGTAACGATTTCTTTGTTGCGAACCGAGTAGATCTCCTCAATCGGCGCTGGAATTTCTCGTAGCCGAAAACCGTGCTCCGCTACTTCCACCGTGTATCCCAAGGCGCTCAGCCTCCGAGCCAAATTGTTATTGATGCGTGCGTCCAGGGTCCTGCGCATCTCAAACATTTCTCCATAGCTCATTGCCAGCGCTTCGTCTCGCTCCGGGTCGATGGTGACGTTCGCGATCAGCACATGCATATGCAACGAGGGATCTTTCGCACGGGACGTCTTATGTACGAATGCCGCAGCCAGCATCCTGCCGCTTCTTCGCGCCGCCTCTGAATTGTACAATTCTCCGCGTCGATCCCGGCAACAGGCAAAGCGCTCGAACCACTTCAGTTCCTCTTTAATCGATGCCGAAATCTCTACTGCGATTCGTGGATCATTAACCGCCGCGATACTCACGGATTTCGGAGCCGAGTATGCACGTCTGCCAGAGCTCCAATGAACTCACCGCGGACCTTCCCCTCCTCCAAATGATAGTCCCCGTTTGACAGATGTTGCTCGTGATAACGCACCAACTCCGCCGCTGACGTGTGCACTACCTTGCCAACCATCAATTAGTGTCTCTATCTTACGCGCTACTGTCTACTCCGAGTTAGTCACTTTCGGATAATTTTCGCCGTTAACTATCTACGATTCTCCGCCCCGAAAAGGTGCACCGCTTCGCGGTCATTAGTCCCCTTCAGGAGTCAAAATGAAGACTCGCTTCGCTCGATTTTAGATGTCGCACATGCCGCGCACATTATTGATATTATCGGATCGGCATACCGGGCAAGTGCGACCGGGCACACGCAATCGCTAAGTACTACCCTCTAACATTGGAAGATTGGAAGTCGCGGCAGACGGATTGGCGATTCGCTTAAGTGTTACCCGTGTTTCCGACTGTGAGCTGAAAGATATCAAATAGTACCTCGGTGAGAGGGAGCATTATGCGGCGAAGGAATTTGCTACAGCAGTCGGACGCTTCCCAGACGGGTCAGTTTCCATACGCTAACTAAACGTGCTGTATTTTCCGTTTCGTGCGCTGACCCTATATTACCCTAATCCCACGAAATAGTCGCTTTTCTACTGACATGACTATACGACACACAACGACATGACTAGAATTTCAGCTCGTCCTGGTCCATGTAATGGAAATTGTCATCGACAAGAACCTGGTAGCTCATCATAGCAGTTTATCATCGCCCCGTAAGCGAGGCAGCCTGAAAATGTCTCCGCTGGAAATCCGATAGTGTCCTTGAAGCGCGGGAATTGACCAACAGCAGGCGATCCGGTCGAGACTCGATTGTGCGCCGGTTGAGGCGGTGAGTGAATTGAAAGCTGGCGTTCTTCGGCCGCCGCGATGACGCGCTCAAGAAAGCGAGTCTTCGCTCAAAAGCGATTTCCTATCAGTTAAAACGGGGATCGCGTCACTCACGGCGTTGATGTTCTACGGTTGATGTTCTACATGGATCCGGTGACGCTTAAAAGAAAGCCGTGCTAGACTGCGGAGCAAACGGTTACGCATGAAGACCTCTCATCTTCCTCGTTCAAAGAACATTCCCTCGGTCGTGCTAATCAAGCAGCATTTTTCGGTTCCCAAGGAAGTTGATGTTCGCGAAGCGACGGTGCGTGAACTCAAAAAGCTATTTCCGGATACGACCGCGATCAAAGGAAAGATCGCCGGTTTGACCTGTCCGAGCCGCGGCATTCGTGACATTGCACAGGTCCTCAGCACTGCGGTTTCCTTTTTAAAGCCGCATTGCAAGGAGGTTCGAATCCTTACGGCGATGGGTACGCACGGGGGCGGCACCTCGGAGGGAGAGCGGGCGAT
>WNFI01187870.1_pt1 | contig 12485 bp, 15 predicted proteins | sample 5400471 | NCBI WGS metagenome assembly WNFI01 (sample SAMN13153348, study PRJNA577476) | soil metagenome | isolation source: 100 cm saprolite on Douglas fir-dominated hillslope | place: USA:California | collected 2013-09-17 | reverse complement strand
AACTGGTCCGGAGCCGGTCGGGCGCGGCGAGGCCAATGGTTTAGGTCTCTTCAATATGTGCGACAACGTCCACGAATGGTGCCGCGACTGGTTCGATCCTGGATATTACGCCGTCTCGCCCGAACGGAATCCTCGCGGCCCGGAAACCGGCGGAAGGCGCGCGTCGCGGGGTGGTTCGTGGCGGCATCACATCAAGATTTCGCGCTGTGCGACACGCTCTAGTATTCCACCAGAATTTCGGTATGCGGATTATGGATTCCGGGTCGCCTGCGATGCTTCACTGCCGAAGGCAGAAAGGCAGAATTCAGATTGCAGAAGTAAAATCAGCACGTGCGGTCCCAACTCCCGCGACCTGAAGTGAGCGATGGTTTTTATGCCTGACCTTAACTCGCATTACCTCGACGAAATCCGTCGCCAACTGCGCGGCCAGAAGCGGATGGCCGAGGCCTCGATGATACAACTCGAGGACAAAGACTTCTTCGCAACGATTGATCCAGAATCAAACTCCGTCGCGATTCTGGTCAAGCACATCGCCGGGAATGCACGTTCTCGCTTTACGGATTTCCTCACCTCCGACGGGGAGAAGCCGGATCGTTTCCGCGACCGCGAATTCGAAGTCTCGGCAAACGCCAGCCGCGAAGAAGTCATGCGCTGGTGGGAGGAAGGCTGGCTGATCGTTTTCTCAACCATTGATTCGCTCACGCCCGAAGACGTATTGCGCACCATTACAATCCGCCAGGAACCACACACGGTAGTGCAGGCACTCAACCGCGTACTCGCTCACTATGCACAGCACATCGGACAGATCGTTTTCCTGGCGAAGCATCTGCGCTCTTCGCAATGGCAGACTTTGAGTATTCCGCGCGGCCAACCCGAAAACCTCAAGGCAGGAAATCCGAAGGGCTTCAGTAAAGGAACGTACAAGACATAGAGCCGGAACGAGTCGAAACAAGTCGCTTTAGAGCGGCGCAGCGGATTGCGTTTGCGAGGCTCGCTTTTCTTAGGGTCCGTAGTAGCGATAGTGCCCCGTGATTTTCCAATTAAATAGCACGTCTTCCATTTTTGGCCCTTGTCCAATGTTGTGCACGATCATGTAGCGGCCGCTACTTCCCTTGCGATCCACGACGATGCCGATGTGTGGCACGTTGCCGCCGAGATCGTAAGTCACCAGATCGCCCGGGTTGTAGTCTTGCGGAACCGTGGTAATCGGTAAAGTCTCTCCCATGCGCTGGAAAAAAACCATCAGATTCGGCACCCGCCGGTGATCGATGTTGCTGTCGGGCTTTCCCGAGAACCACCTCCACTTTCGCGGATAGGCCGAGAAATTCTGTGTCATGTCCTCGTGCACTTCCTTCTGGAGGTCCACGCCCACGGCGCGGTAGGAACGGATGATTTCGTCGGTACAAACGCCCGTGTCCGCGGGAACATCGCCGCCCGGATAAGGAATTCGCAGATACGCGGGTTCATAGCGAACGGTGTGGGTGGTTCGTTCGACCGCAGCACTTACTAGACGACGCAAGAAATCCTGCCGGTCAACGCGGCTTGCCGGAGCACTCTGCGCCAACGTGCACGCACAGGTCAGCGTAAGGAATATTGGCAGGAGTCGCTTCACCATTCAGACAATCCGCGATACTAACTTTCATTCTACGCGGTGCTAAAATAAGCAGTTTGCTCTTCGAATTCTGTTCTTATGAGGGGACCTTCCATGCCCGATACCATGCTGGCGGTGGTGAAGCCGGAAGCCGCGCCGGGCGCGGAGATCCGCGAGGTCAAGGTTCCTTCTTACGGACGCACCGACGTTCTGGTCAAGGTGAAAGTCGCCTCCATCTGTGGCACCGACCTGCATATCTATGAGTGGGACCGGTGGGCGCAGGGGCGCATTCATCCTCCGCTTATCCCCGGACATGAATTTTGTGGTGAAGTTGTCGCCTTCGGCGATGAAGTTACCAGCGTGAAGGAAGGCGATTTCGTTTCCGCCGAGATGCATGTGGCCTGCGGAAAGTGTCTGCAATGCCGCACCGGCGAGGCGCACATTTGCCAGAACGTGAAAATCATCGGCGTCGATGCCGACGGCGCTTTTGCCGAATACGTGGTGATTCCGGAGTCGAATATCTGGAAGCTCGATCCTGCGATTCCGCAGGAGTACGCGTCGATTCTCGATCCGCTGGGCAATGCCGTGCACAGTGTCCTGGCGGGCGAAATTGCCGCTAAAACGGTTGCCATTACCGGATGCGGCCCGATCGGTTTGTTCTCAATTGCAGTTGCGCGAGCCGTGGGCGCGACGACCGTCTTTGCGATCGAAGTGAATGAACATCGCCGCAAGCTCGCTATCCAGATGCACGCCGACTACGCACTTGATCCCTCGAAAGAAGACGTGCGCAAGATCGTCGCGGAAAAAACCGGCGGGCTCGGCGTGGATGTCGTGCTCGAAATGGCGGGCCATCCCGACGCGATTCGGACGGCGTTTGATATCGTCAGGCGCGGCGGAAGAATTTCGCTGCTCGGACTCACCAGCAAACCGATCCCGCTCAATTTCTCGGAAGATATTATTTTCAAGGGCGTCACCATTCAAGGCATCAACGGACGCCGCATGTACCAGACGTGGTATCAGATGACCGCGCTGCTCAAGAGTGGCAAGCTCGACTTGCACCCCGTGATCACCGACCGCATCCCCATGAAAGATTTCTCCAAAGCGATGGTACGGCTGAAAACCGGCGAGGCCAGCAAGATTCTCGTCTACCCCAACGGCAGTTCTCAGTTCCCAGTTCCCGGTTCTCAGTAAGAGCAATACCAAGACCGTCCGGAGAATTGAGAACCGGGTTTTACTGAGAACCGAGAACTGGGAACTATCTCATCCCGATTCTGCCTGCATGGCGATCGATAGCGGAGAGAATCGCGAGCGCCAATTCCAGGGCGTGGGCTCCATCTTCCAGGGAGACCAGCGGACGGCTGCGGTCGCGGACGCATTGCAGGAATGACTTGATCTCTGCCAGCAGCGGTTCTTCGGCAGTGATAGCCGGTTTCCCCACTTGAATCTGCGGATTCACGCTTGGCTGGGTCGGAACGCCTCCGGCATCGCCCACAGAAAAAATCAAAACATCCTGGCGGCCGTAGTCGATGGAGATGTATTGTCCCGGCTGGAACAGGCGCAGTTTGCGGACGCGCTCAGTCGAAACGCGGCTGGCCGTAAAGTTGGCCACACATCCGGACTCGAATTCGATACGCACGTTGGCGATATCCACTTTGCCGGACAGAATGGGCAGGCCGACGGCACGGATTTCCTTCACCGGAGAATGTACAAACGCGAGCACGATGTCGAGATCGTGGATCATCAGGTCGAGCACGACGTCCACGTCGAGCGAGCGCGGCGTGAACACGCTGAGGCGATGGATTTCAAAAAACATCGGCTGCGTGATTAGCGGCAAAGTGGCTCGCACGGCGGGATTGAAGCGCTCCAGGTGTCCGACCTGCGCCACTCGCTTGTGCTTTTTGGCGAGGAGCAGCATCTCGTTGGCTTCGACCTGGGAGGGAGCCAGCGGCTTTTCGATGAGCACATCGACGCCCGATTCCATCAGTATGCGCGCCACATCCAGGTGAAGCACGGTCGGCACCGCCACCGATACGGCCTGCACTTCGCTGTGGGTGGTGAGTATCTGCTCGATCGAGCCGAAGGCTTTGCAGTCAAATTCACGCGCGACGGCGTCGGCCTGTACCGTGTTGGGATCGACCACCCCCACCAAGCGGACCGCACCCTCTTTTTGAAGTTGATGATAGACGCGGGCATGGTTGCGTCCGAAGGCGCCGACGCCGACCACCGCGACATTGATAGGAGTTTCGCCGCCCAGAAGCGCGCTCCAAAGTTGCAGAGGGAATGTCGTATTGTCGCAGTTTCACGGACGGATGGGAAAGCCAAAAGTCTTGCCCTGCGGCCGTTGGGGATCAGACCGACTTTTTCAGCAGCGCAATCTGTCCCGCGTGATAGAGCTCATGCTGCACGACGCCGTGCAACATGTAGTAGAAGTCGTTCCAGTCCGGCGAGTTCTTCTTGCCTGGCACTTTCTCGGTGAGGCGCGCGTCGGGCAATGTGGTGACCGCTTCCATCAACTCGTTATGAACTCGCTTGGCCTGTTCAACCGCGCGCCGCCAGGCTCCCTCGCTGGCGTCCATGACGGAAGGAAAGTTCTGTTCGTCGGATAGTTCCACTGCTTCTCCCCCAAGACGGCGGCGGACTGTGCTGTCCCAGGCGGCAATGTGCAACACGAGTTCCCAAATGGAGTGAGCATGCTTGATGGGACGCGCGGCAGCCTGCGCTGCAGCAACGCCGTCGAGGATTTCAAGGAGCGAGTCACCGTGCCAGGCTTCTCCGGAAAAGGCTCGACGGAGTTGGTCGGCGATGCGTTCGGTTTCGGACATGGATGCTCCTCAAAGGAGAGTGGCATCGCCGTCGATCAGCAGACATCGCCCCGCATCCACCGCTAGACAACTCGCTCCCGCCGCGCGCATGACTTCGATGGTCTTCACGCCGACGACGGGTACGTCGAAGCGCATATCTTGATTCGGTTTCGCTATCTTCACGACGGTCAGGGCGCGGCTGAGGGTTGAGTCGCCTTCCAGCGAGCGCATGATGTCGCCGGCGCGCGCGATGGTGGCGTCGGTGCCTTCCATGGCCTCGACGGCTACACACGCATTTTCGGCGATCACGACGGTCTGTCCGATATCGTAATGCGCCAGTTGGCGGGCGACGGCGCGTCCGTATTCGATGTTCTTAAGCTCCTGCTCGGTGGGTGCCCGTTTGGTTAAGACGCCGGACTTCGCCAGCAGCGGTTCGAGCAATGCAGTCGAGTTCTCCAGCACGATCCCTTCGTCGGCGAGCACTTTCGCTACCGCGCCGAGCAACGAGTCAGTGTTCCGCGTGCCGAGCGAGAAAAGCAACTTGGCCAGTCTCCAGTCGGGTTTGATGCTGGAGAAAATCTGTTTGTGTTTGACTTGTCCGGCCATGACGGCGCGGGTTACGCCTTCGGACTTGAAAGTGTTGATGAGTTTCGAGAGTTCGCCGAGGGACAGCCAGTGGACGGAGGCGGCGCCTTTGGTTTCGATCTCGGGGAAGGTCTCTTCTTTGATTGCAGCGACCACGACGTCATATCCCTGTGCCTGCGCCGCCTCAAGCACGAGGAATGGAAATGTACCGTTACCTGCGATGAGTCCAAGACGTGTCATTGGCAATGTCTACGTAGGGACAGCCGCCCTCGGCTGTCCAGCGGCGCGAAGCTCCGCACTTTGTCTACCCGAAAACGTTGCCGCGCCTCGCGCGGCAGGACAGCCGAGGGCGGCTGTCCCTACGTAATCACACCGCGCTCTGACGCCTCAATGAACTTGATCAGCAAGTCCACGTCTTCGCCGCGATCCGCTTCCACCTTCATTTTCTCGACGGCCTGCGACGTGTTCAGCTTCGAGGCCAGCAATAATTTATATGCGTGATGCAGCTTCTTGATTCGTTCCTTGGTGAATCCGCGCCGTTCCAGGCCTACAGCGTTTAATCCGTAGGCGTGGGTTCCGCGCTCAGCCGATGTTTTCGAGAAAGGCAGTACGTCGCGCGTAATGGTCGAACCTCCACCGATGATGGAATGTGTTCCAATGCGCACGAAATGATGCACCGGACACAGCGCGCCGACACTGGCCCAGTCTTCGACGGTGACGTGTCCACCGAGAGTTGCGGCGTTGGCCATGATGATGTGGCTGCCGATCTGGCAATCGTGTGCGACGTGAGTGTAGGCCATGATCAGGTTGTAATCGCCGATCTTGGTGAGGCCCCCGCCCTTTACGGTGCCGCGATTGATGGTGACGAACTCACGAATCTCGTTGTGGTCGCCGATTTCCAGGCAGGTCGGCTCGCCGGCGTAGGTCAGATCCTGTGGAGCCAGACCGATCGAGGAGAAGGGGAAGAAGCCGTTATCGGCGCCGATCTTGGTCGGGCCTTCCATCGCCACGTGCGACACCAGGTGACAACCCTTGCCCAGTTCCACGCCCCCGCCAATGACACAGTACGGCCCGATCTTGCAGGACGGGTGAATCTTGGCCTTGGGATCAATGATCGCCGTGGAATGAATAGACATGCGGCCAATCTAGGATTCGGTTTCTTCGCGTGATTCGGGCGCAGCAGCCTGCGTCGCGCGCGGCACCAGCCGGCAAGTGACAACCGCTTCGGCGGCGAGTTTGTCGGCCACGTACGCCTTTCCCTGCAGCCGGGCGGCGGTCAGCCGCCACGCCAGAACCTCGACTTCAATGCGCAATTGGTCTCCCGGGACCACGGGGCGGCGAAAACGCGCCCTTTCGATGCCCGTGAAAACCATGAGAAGTTCGTCGCGGTTGGGGACTTCCGTCATCAGCAGCGCGCCGCCGGCCTGCGCAATGGCTTCCACGATCAGCACTCCGGGCATGATGGGCCGGTCCGGGAAATGTCCCTGAAAGTAAGGTTCGTTGAACGTCACATTCTTGAGCGCCACGATGCGCTTTTTGCGCTGCAGCTCGATCACGCGATCGATCAGGAGAAACGGATACCGGTGCGGCAGGATCTTGAAGAGATCGCCGATTTCCATGACCGGCTTGGCGGGTGTTGCCACCTCGGGCGTCTGGGTAGTATTCATCATTCATTAACTGCTGAGGCGAAGATTATACTTTAGCGCACGCCAGGGGCGAAGACGGGAAGGGCCAGACTTCAGTCGGGCCGTCAAGTTTTTAAGGATTGAATCGCGCTTCAGCGCCTGAGGAGAGCTTTGGCTTTGTCGACTCGTTCTCGCGCCGCCGCTGAAAACGTGCCCTCTCGAAACCGGGCCGAGTCACAGCGCCGTCTCGCCTATTTCATGGAGCGGCTCGACGCCATGGTCGCTGACATCCGCGAACTGGTGGAGATTGAGTCGCCCAGCGACAACAAAGCGGCGGTGGATCGGGTGGGCCAGGCGGTCGCGGCCAAATTCGCGGGTCTCGGCGGCGCGGTGCGGTTCCATCCGGCGAGCGATTTCGGAAATCATCTGCGGGTCGACTTTCTTGGCACGGCGGGGAAGCCGGTCCTGCTGCTCGGGCACTACGACACGGTGTATCCGTTGGGCACACTGGCTTCGATGCCCTGCCGGGCGGTGGACGGCAAACTCACGGGCCCGGGCGTGCTCGACATGAAATCCGGCATCGGGCTGATGCTGCATGCCATTGCTGCCCTCAAGGATTGGCACGGGAAACTGCCGCGTCCGGTGACGGTCCTGCTGGTTTCGGACGAAGAAGTAGGAAGCGACTCTTCGCGGGCCATCACTGAGTCGCTGGCCAAAAAAGCGGCCGCGGTGCTGGTGCTGGAGCCGTCGTATGGACTCAAAGGCGCGGTCAAGACCGCGCGCAAGGGAGTTGGGGAATATCAGGTTCGGGTAACCGGCCAGGCATCGCATGCCGGACTGGATTTCGATAAGGGCGCGAACGCGATTGTTGAACTGGCGCGGCAGATCGACAGAATTGCCGGCTTCACCGACCTGAAAAGAGGCGTGACCGTAAATGTCGGTATCGTGGGCGGGGGAACTCGCACCAATGTCGTGCCTGCCGAGGCGCTCGCGCAGGTGGATGTCCGGATTGTCCGCCTGAAAGATGCGACCGGAATCGACAAAAAGATGCGTGGGCTACGACCGTTCAACAGCAAATGCAAGGTCGAGGTCAGCGGCGGAGTGAACCGTCCACCGATGGAGCGGACGGTGGGGATTGCCGCTTTATACGAACTCGCGACCGGGATAGCACAGGATCTGGGCTGGAAACTCGCCGAGGCCGCGGTCGGTGGCGGCTCGGATGGCAACTTCACCGCAGGACTAGGCATTCCGACCCTGGATGGGCTCGGCGGAGTCGGGGATGGCGCGCATGCCGTCCATGAGCACATCGTGATCTCAGAGTTGCCGCGGCGGGCGGCGCTTTTGGCGGGACTGATCGAGCGGGTGTGACTGGCGAGAGTCCGACCGCGCCCTACAGCACGGTTTTCATAATTGCGGGTTTCAACTATGCGAAAGATAGTGCATGTCCGTTTGCTGGATGAAGGGACAGAAGTTTCCCGCCCAACTGAGGCGAACGATTTGGGAAATGGTTTGCTAGAGCTACTGCCGACACCGGATTACAACCCAGAGGAAGAGACTTGGGAATTCCTCCCGAATTCTATTGTTCGTGCTGAAAAGCGTTCGCACCCAACGGGTGAGTATTTCCTCGCGGTGAAGTCCTAACGGCTAACCAATCCTAGGTTCTTTGACTCGCGGTCCGCACTCCCCTAGAATCAAGTTTGGGGTCGTTGAAGGAAGGCGCAGCTCGGGCGCCGGGCAACCCCGCGGAGGTAGTTTATGTTGGGTGGAAAAATTGGGTTGCCGGAATTACTGTTGATCTTGGCCGTCGCGCTTCTGATCTTCGGACCCAGCAAGCTGGCCGATCTGGGCAAGGGTCTGGGCGAGGGCATCAAGAATTTCAAGTCCTCGATCAAAGACGGCGAAGATAGCACCACCGAGAAGAAATCCTAGTTGTGCCCGTGTGGGGCGGACACTCCTGTCCGCCGCTCTTAACTCTACTTCGCCCGAACCTCGCATAGCATGCGCCACACCAGCGCCACGGGCAGTCCGACCACATTGCTGTAGTCTCCTTCGATACGAGGAATCCAGCGCGAGGCGATGCCTTGAATCGCGTACGCTCCGGCCTTGTCCATGGGTTCGCCGGTGGCGGCGTATTCGGCAATTTGTTGCTCTGAAATCTCCGACATTGTGACTTGCGTGGTTTCGTTCGCCATGAGCGGCTCTCCGCCCTGCACCAGGCAAACGGCCGTAATGACTTGGTGGTCGCGTCCCGACAACATTCGCAACATGCGGACGGCGTCGACGCCGTCCCTCGGCTTGCCAAGAATCTGATTGTCGACAACGACAACTGTGTCAGCACCAAGCACAATGTCTTGTGGACGCTGCTTCGCTATCGCCCGCGCCTTCTCTAGCGCCAGGCGCTCAGCGCAGGCTTTGGCCTGCTCACCCGGATGCGGGTCTTCCGGGATATGAGCGGGCTGTACTTCGAAGCGGATGCCGGCGTTGCGGAGTAATTCCTGGCGTCGGGGCGAAGCGGAGGCTAGCACGAGCATGCAATATCGATTCTAGAACACGCGTTGTGGGTATTGTTTTGGATCGCAGTAGGCCGAAGATTTGTCCTTCGGCAAATACGAATGTCTCGGAGGGACAACTGAAAATAGCCCGGCGCTTCAGCGCCGGGAATGCTGCGTCTCGATGATCGAGTCCCGGAGGGACGGCCGATGCCAGTGAACTGGTGGGCTATTTTCGGCGGTCCCTCCGGGACCGTTTCGTTTGACATAGTCTGAGCAAAGGGGACGAGCGAGTCTGTCACCGGATCGCTTTGCAGCCCACACAACTACTCCAGCGCTTCCGGCTCAATCGAAATATTCTTTTCCCCCTGACCACGCTTTTCCCAATACTTCTTAACCCACGCTTCGTAGCTCTTCCCGGCGGCGGTGTCGCGTCCGGTGAATGCGAGGGCCGCAATTTCAGAGTAGGGGATAGCCGGGCGCTGGTTGGAATCGGGGAGCATCAGGCGAATGACGGACTCGGCCAACGTTTTGCCAACTCGGCGGTCGAACAGATAGCCGGTGATCTGCATTCCGTCCTTGCGGGAAACGGTGACATCGCCGCGGTAGTCGAATGCTTTTTCGATGACGGCGCGGATGTCGGCTTGGCTCGCGAGTTCAGGAATCCAGCCTTGCAGGTTCTCACGTTCAAAGCCGGGAACAACTTCTAATTTGTCGGTGGTGCTGGTCTGCGGAATGGGAGCCGAAACGTGATGGGGCAGCGCGGGATCATGCCCATGTTCGCGTCCGCTCATGCCCGGCTTTCCTCGGCGACTTCCGTGGTTGGAGCCTGAATCTGCACCAGTGGATTGTACGAATACACGGGGCGCACTTCGCGTTCGAGATCGGCGAGGGCAGCCTTGTCGGGATAGAGCGAGAACGTAGCTTTCACGGTATCGACAAATCCCCGCAGCGACCCAAACGTATCGTCTACGGAGCTGGGCTCGTAGCCGCAGTGCACCATGCAGTTTGCGCATTGTGGATTGCCGGATTGGGTGCCATAGCCATCCCACTCGGTGGTTTCCATCAGTTCTTTGTAGGACTCGGCGTAGCCGTCCTGGAGCAGGTAACAGGGCTTCTGCCATCCGAATAAATTGTAGGTCGGCATGCCCCACGGAGTGCAGTTGTAGGTGCGCTTTCCCATCAGGTATTCGAGGAAGAGCGGCGACTGGTTGAAACGCCAGGTCTTCTTGCGATTCGACATCATGGCGCGGAACAGGCGGCGGGTGCGGGCGCGTCCCATGAAGTGTTTCTGGTCGGGAGCCTTGTCGTAGGAATATGCGGGCGAGACCATCATGCTCTCGACGCCGACTTCCATCATCTCGTCGAAAAACTTGCGCACGCTGTTTGGATCGGCGCCGTCGAATAGAGTCGTGTTCGTAGTCACGCGAAAGCCGGCCTTAATAGCCTCGCGGATGCCCTCGAGTGCGATATCGAATCCGCCTTCGCGGCAAACCGAAAAATCGTGGTGTTCTTTCTGGCCGTCCATGTGGACGGAAAAGCTCAGATATTTGCTGGGCTTGAACAGGTGCAGCTTTTCTTTGAGCAGGAGCGCATTAGTGCAGAGGTAAATATATTTCTTGCGCGCGACCAGGCCTTCGACAATCTTGTCGATCTGCGGATGCATCAGCGGTTCGCCGCCGGGGATCGAAACCATCGGGGCGCCGCACTCATCGACGGCCTTGAAACATTCTTCCGGAGTGAGGTCGCGTTTCAGGATGTGGGCCGGATACTGAATCTTGCCGCATCCCGCGCACGCCAGATTGCAGCGAAACAGCGGTTCGAGCATCAGGACGAGCGGGTAGCGCTTGCGTCGGGCGATTTTCTGCCGCAGAACGTAAGTCGCCACGGTCCACATCTGTGATACGGGAACTGCCATCACCCCTCCGGAAAGTGATTCTATGATACCGGATTCGGCCGGGAAACGGGCCTGTAAATGCGTATCGAACGAATGACTATGGAACGCGGCAATGACCCACGGTTCGTTACAATCGGAGGCAACAAGGAGCACGCATGATTGGACGCAGGGAATTTCTTCGCGCAGGCGGTCTGGGAGCAGGTGGGCTGTTGCTTTTCAAGTATTCCTCCGTTGGCGCATCCGGGCCAGCCGCAGGCGATTCCCGCATTGAAGTACTGCTAGACGAACCCCTGGGAACGATCTCGCCTAATATCTATGGCCACTTCACCGAGAATCTGAGCGCCGTGATTTATGACGGTGTTTGGGTGGGCGCGAACTCCAGCATTCCGAACGTCGATGGCATTCGCAAGGAACTCATCGACAATCTGCGCAAGATCAAAGCGCCGGTGATTCGCTATCCCGGCGGTTGTTTCGCCGACAGCTACGACTGGCACGATGGAATTGGGCCCTCCGACCGGCGGCCAAAACGCACGAATTTCTGGGGCGGCAGCGATCCCAATCAGTTCGGCACCAATGAGTTTGTTCATTTCTGCAAGCTGGTCGGTGCGGAGCCGTACCTGGCGGCGAATGTTCGCAGTTTGCCGGCCAAGGATTTCTATCAGTGGGTGGAATACTGCAATTCTCCCGCGGGCTCAACGACCCTCGCGGAGACGCGGGCAGCGGCGGGGTACAAAGATCCTTTTCAGGTGCGCTACTGGGGCGTTGGAAATGAATCGTGGGGCTGCGGCGGTAACTTTACACCGCAGGAGTATGCAGTCGAGTTTCGCCGCTTTGCGACCTGGGTTCCCACTTATGGACGGGACTTATCGTTCGTCGCTTCGGGCCCCAGCGACGATGGCTGGGACTGGACCCGACAGTTTCTGGAAGAGATCGTCCGCAAAGGGCCGGGACAGTTGCGCTCAATTTATGGGCTGGCGCTCCACTACTACACGTGGAACCTGAGCCGCGGTCGCACTAATGATTGGGACAAGGGCAAAGGCGATGCGGTGAAGTTCGACGTCGTCGATTGGTACGAACTATTGCGGCAAGGCAATGTCATGGACTCCCTGATCGACGGGCACTGGAAGGTCATGGGCGAATTCGACCGGCAACACGAGATCAAGCTGGTGATCGATGAGTGAGGTCCGTGGTACCGGCCGGGTAGCGAGGCGGTGCCCGGACATCTTCTTGAACAGACGCCCACCCTGCGCGACGCCGTCTTTAGCGCCATGACTCTGGACACCTTCCATCGGCACCCGTCCAAGATTGCAATGGCGAATTGTGCTCAGCTGATCAATTGTCTGAACAGCCTCTATCTGGCACATGAAGACAAATTCTGCGTGACGCCGGTGGGCCATGTATTCGACCTCTACACCGCGCATCAGGGCGGACAATCGTTGCGCACCGAGTTCTCCGGGCCTGACGTCCACTATGATCGGGACGGGCAACCCGCCACCT
>WNFI01001072.1_pt1 | contig 12485 bp, 19 predicted proteins | sample 5400471 | NCBI WGS metagenome assembly WNFI01 (sample SAMN13153348, study PRJNA577476) | soil metagenome | isolation source: 100 cm saprolite on Douglas fir-dominated hillslope | place: USA:California | collected 2013-09-17 | reverse complement strand
CAATGACTGGTTTGGGCATGCTCTCGCACACCGAGATCGGCCCGTCGATGAATCGCGCCTCGGGCCACTCGCGGCCGGTCGCGCGCACCGACTCCGCGAAGCGGATGAGTTCCGGTATCGAATAGTGCCGAATAAATGAACCGGGCGCTGCGCCGGTCACGATGACGACCCGAATGTCGCCGTCGCCAGCGTATTTGTTCAGCACCTCACACAGCGCGTCGCTCGTCTCCTGGTCGATATAGATCCGTCTTGCGCTGCCCAGGGTAACGACGGCGATTCCATCGACTACTCGTGTTGTGAGCGCGTCTGCATCCATCGGGCACCTCAACTCGAAAGCCTCAGCCTACGAGTAAGAGCCACACTCGCTCTTGAAGAATCGCCTCACATTTGGCATTTGTTCTTCCTACTACCGGCGCCGGGTCGAGTTCATTCGATGCGGATGCCGAGCTCCTGAACGTCCGACATCGGAAGCAGTCGACTAGATGATCGTAGACCAACCCGACTGCCTGCATGTGGCCATAGATCACGGTGGATCCGACGAAGCTGAGTCCTCGCCGCTTCAGATCGTGGCTGAACGCGTCGGACTCGCGGGTCGTGGCGGGAATCTGCCGCATGGTACTTCCATCGATTCTGTCGCGGGCGGCCGTCGACGAATCGCGAGCAATATGCGTCGAAGTCGCCGTGTTCTTCCCGCACCGGCAGAAACGCTCGCGCGTTATTCACCGCAGCGGCGCTTTTCGAGCGGTTCCGGATGGTCCCAGGATCGGCGGTTCGCGTGTCGATCCGAGCCTCGGAGTATCGCGAGACCTCTCTGCATTGAAGTCGCTGAACGCGCGTCGATGGCCGTTGCGCTCGTTGAGCACGATCGACCAGCTGAGTCCCGCCTGCGCGCCTTCGAGAATCAGGAACTCGAAATGCGTGCGGTCGTCGTGCACCGGCACAACCCACTAGCGCTCGGGATACTCGCGGATCATCGGCTGATCGACGTTGACCCAGGAACACCGCTTCGGCTGCGCACTCGGCATGTGTGTCGTCTCCACGAGGCTGCCAAGCCCGTACACAGAGTCTGGCGGGGCGCAGCTGGCAAGACCACATTGCGAAGCCAGAACGACAAAAACAAGCGAATCGCTCTAGAGGGGTTCGAGACACCTGAGATGAAATCGCCACAGGAGGGCCAATGCGAACACTCTTGGCGATGACAGCGGTCATGTACGCAGCCGGGTCGTACTCATTCGGAGGTGCGGCGATGGCGCAAAGCGGTGGGGCGGGAGCGGCGAAGAATGTGGTGCTCGTACACGGCGCGTTTGCGGACGACTCGAGCTGGTCGAAGGTCGTTCCGTTGCTGAAGGCCAAAGGGTTTCGCGTGACGACTGCGGGCAATCCTCTCACGTCGTTCGCTGACGATGTTGCCGCGACCAAGCGGGCGATCGCGGCGCAAGACGGGCCAACGGTGCTGGTCGGTCATTCGTACGGCGGCGTCGTGATCACCGAGGCTGGGAATGATCCCAAGGTCGTGAGTCTGGTGTACGTTGCTGCCTTTGCGCCGGACGCTGGCCAGTCGATCGGCGAAATCAGCCAGGCTTTTGCGAAGCCTGCCGGAGCCGCTCAAGTGCAGCCGCAACCCAACGGGTTCTTGCTCCTCTCACAGAAAGGCATTGAGGACGACTTCGCCCAGGATTTGACGGCGGCTGAGAAAGCCCAGCTGGTCGCGGCGCAACCGAAGACCTCCGGAGCGATTTTCGAAGCCAAGCCGACGGCGGCAGCCTGGCGTGCAAAGGCGACTTGGTACGTCGTGTCCAGCAACGATCGCATGATCGACCCCGAGCAGGAAAAGAGCATGGCAAAACAGATCAAGGCCAAGGCCACGGTACTGCCGTCGAGCCATGTCGCGATGCTGTCGCATCCCGCCGACGTAGCGAGAGTCATCGAAGAAGCGGCTGCCAACGGACATCGTCGATGACAGTGGAAGACGTCATCCGGGCCCATACAGAAGGATTCAACCGCGCGCTGACGACGCGCGACCTCGACACGTTGTCGGCGATCTATGCGGACGACTACATGCTCGTGCGTCCGGATGGCTCCGTGTTAGGCAAGGAGGACGTCTTGCGGGATCTCGGGGCCGGCGGTCTGCGGTTCACGTCGATCGAGCACGCCAACGTCGGCGTTCGGATTTACGACCAGACGGCGCTCTTGACAGGTGATAGTCGGCCGGTCAGCTCGAGGAATAGCGCTGAGGTGAGCGCGCGCGTCCGATTGCTCGCGGTCTACGTTCACGATCGCAGCAGACTCCGACTGGCGCACTTCCAAAGTGCATCGCTCCCGGCGTGACGAACGCAGAAGGTCATGGAATGCGAAACGATCGGCAGGACACCTCGTGCCTTTACATGCAGGAAATGACGATTTATCAGGCGGATCGTCGTGAGGTCGAATTCGACGTCACTCACGCTGCGTTCTCGGCTGCGTTCGAGAAACTGCTGGGCCGCACCGACGTCCGTGCGTTCGCCGATGTCGCGCCACTTCCGGCCGAAGGCGCGCGCGAGCGGCTGGCTTCCTTCGTGGGTCCTCTCGATTTCTCATTGTTTCAAAAGATTGATCACGGCGGCTTGTTGAGCGCGATAGCCGGCAAGCCAACCTTGGCGACCACGTATGTCTTTGGAAACGCCCTGGTTGCCGTTCAGATGACAACGTATGACGCCCGCGCCGGTCTTTACGTCCCGTTGCGTCTGTTCGTGCAGGAGATCGCGAAGAACCGCGTCGTGGTCACCCACGATCTGCCGTCCGCGACCATGATGCAGTTTGGCGTGCCCGCGATCGACGACGTCGCACGTTCGCTGGACGACAAAATCCAGCGATTGCTAGCCGAGACGGTCGCCCGGGCCTCCTTCTCCTTCGAGAATAGCTGTGGCCATGATCGATATCTACGCGCCGAACGATCTCCTCCCCTGCTGGACCTGAACCCCCCTAAGGAGGAGTACTGAGATATGAGTACCAGTCCGCTTTCGATTGACGTCTACGTCGCCCCGATGCGGCCGTACACCAGTCCCGATCAGCTCGGGGAAGGTGAAGTCGCAACCTGGGCGCCGGTCAGCAGCACGCTGATCTCCGGGCCGACCGAAGGGATCCTCATCGACGCCCTACTGACCTTCGAGAACGCGGACCGGATCGCCGCCTGGGCGAACAGCTTCGGCAAAACGATCGCGGGTGTCTACATTACCCATGGCCACTCGGACCATTGGCTCGGCCTCGCGCGCCTTCTCCAACACTTCCCCGAGGTTCGCGGGTACGCAGCTCCGGAGGTTGTAAGGCGCGCCGCTTGGGAGGCGGAGTTCAACAAAACGAGCAAGTATCGGACGTCGCGCGTCCCGGGCGAACTCCCCGAGACGCCCGTGGTGCCCGAGGTGCTGAACCTTGACGAACTTCCGGTGGACCGTCAGGTTGTCAAGCTGATCCATGTTTGCCAGGGCGACATTGACGGCTCGACGATCTTCCACGTGCCATCTGCCGACGCAGTGGTCTGCGGCGACGTGGTCTACAACAACATCCACATGATGATGTACGAGGCCAATGAGGCGAAACGGGAGGCCTGGATCGCCAGCATCGACGCGGTCGCCGCCTTGAACGCGAAGATCGTCGTTGCCGGACACAAGAGCGTGCGGGCTGCGGACCGGCCAGAGAACCTCACGGCCAGCCAGGGGTACCTGCGTGACTTCACGACCCTCGCGAAGAAAGGGCGGCACGGTGGAGGACTTGCTCCACGGCATGCTCGAATTGCATGGCGAGCGCGACCAGCCACACACTCTATGGATCTCCGCCCGAGCCGAAGTCGGTTGACGAGCATGAACCGCAACGAACCGTGGACGGACAATCACACGAACTTGTATGCGGCCGATCTCGCCGCCTTCGTCGCGGACATTGATCTGTGCGACGCCCTTCACGTCGGGCACTCGACCGGCGGTGGCGGGGTGGCGCGCCGCGTCGGCTGTCATGCCACGCGGTACGCGGAGCTACTGGCGTTTATCAAAGCGGCGTGAGGAGTGTCGCACGTGGACCAGACTCATATCACCGCTCCGACTCGCTTCGTCGAAAGCAACGGAATCCGGTTCGCCTACCGTCACTTTGGGCGGGAATCGGGAATCCCCCTTCTCTTCCTTCAGCACTTTCGCGGTGGGATGGACCATTGGGATCCGGCCGTCACGAATGGATTCGCTCAAGACCGACCGGTGGTGCTCTTTGACAACGCTGGCGTGGCCGGATCAAGTGGAGACACCCCGAACTCGATCGAAGCAATGGCCGACCACGCCGCCGCGTTCGTGCATGCGCTGGGACTCTCGCAGGTTGATGTCCTCGGATTCTCGATTGGCGGCTACGTATCGCAAACCCTTGCGCTGCGTCACCGTACGCTTGTGCGTCGCATGATTCTCACGGCGACAGCTCCGCGCGGCGGCGACCCATCTCAGGATCCGCAAGCTGCGGACTACGCCGCATCGACAGACCCGATCACCGGGGAGAGCACCCTCGAAGCCTTTCTCTATCTGTTCTTTCGGCCCACGGCGACGAGCCAAGCTGCCGGCAGAGCGTTCTGGGAGCGTCGGCACGAACGGAAGAGGGATGTTGACCCTCCGAGTACGCCGCAGACGATGGCAGCTCAACGAGCAGCGGCTGCCGAATGGCGCCAGATACCGGGAGAACGCTTTTCAGAACTCAAGGAGATTTCGCAACCGACGCTGGTCGTGAATGGACACCACGACGTGATGATCCCGACGATCAATTCCTTCACTCTCTCGCAGGGCATCCCGCGCGCGCAATTGATCATCTACCCGGATTCCGGCCACGGAGTCCTCTTTCAATTTCCAGAGCTATTCGTGGCACATGGCCGCATGTTTCTCGAGAGTTCCTGAAAGGACAAGGGCCGCTTATGCCTATGATCGACGTTTATGCGTCAAACGACCTTCTTCCATCTGGATCCGATCGGCGGATCGGCGAGGCCTTGACGCTGGCGGCCCTTCGCGCCGAAGGTGTGGCGGCTCCGAGCCAGTACTACCTGGAGAACACCGGCGTATTCATTCACAGGATGGATCCGGCGACTGTCCAGACGGCGGCGGAGCCCCTGGCGAAGACGGTCCGCATGGAAGGCGGCTGGGGCATTGGCGGTACGGCATTCGGGCGTGAGGAATTCACGGCGCTTGCCGCAGCGCTAGAAACTGAGGTCCGCGATGCCCCAGCCGACACTCGATGCTGACACGATTCTGAAGCGCGCCACGCCAGTCACCGGGCAAGACGCGCACGAAATCCAGCCATTCGGCCGCCTCGTCCGAATGCCGATTGCATTGTCGGGACACACGTGCAAGAGAGCGTCGACAATCTCAATTCAGCTGCTGGCCGACACGATGACGCTTCGCGACTTGCACAAGAAACATCAATGCGCCGATCCTTGAGGAACGTTGAGGAGCCATGGAGAGCAGCCGCGAGCTCTTCGTACTCTCGGTACGCTTCGAGAATGCGGTCGCGCGCGGCGTTCTGCGCCGTCGTCCACGACTGGCCGCAGGAGCGCGACCGTCCGGCGTTCGCCGTTCAGCGCGTACGACCGTGTCGGACACGTGACGTTCCGGCGGTTGCCGTCGCGACACTCGCGCCCTCCGTTCTCATAGTAGTTCGGACCGTTGCTCATGTTGACCTTGAGTCCAGCGTAGCGACAACGAAGGCCCGTCAAACGACCAAGAGGATGCGCGATGAATGCCTTGGAAGCAGCACCGACAACGTCGCAAGCTCAGCTGTTTGGTCGCCTTCTGCTTGGACTGATGCTCTTCACGTCTGGTGTGTCGCACCTCACCTATTTCCGACAGCCGTTTCGTGCGCAAGTACCGCCGTGGGTTCCGCTCAACCCGGACCTTGTCGTAGTGGTCTCAGGCTGTGTGGAGATCATGCTTGGACTTTCCCTCGTGGCTTTACATCGACGTAAGGCGTACGTGGGCATTTTTGCCGCTCTGTTCTTTGTAGCGGTCTTCCCTGGGAACATCGCTCAATACACAGAACACCGCGCGGCATTTGGGTTGGAGACGGACACGGCTAGACTCGTCCGACTTTTCTTTCAACCTGTTCTGATCGCTTGGGCGCTTTGGAGTACCGGCGCGTGGACTGCCCTTCGACGGTCCTGGGGCGGATTCGATTAATTCCGGTCCGCAGCGGTTCCCCATCGCTGGGCCTGATTTGCTAAGTCTACGAAGGTGTGGGTTGTTAGTCGATCCTACGAGCCACACCAGAGATGGCGACAAATGAGAGAAGAACTCATGGGAAAGAAGGGATTGCGAGAGCAGCTGATTGGCGCATGGAGACTCGTCTCCTATATCGAGTCGCCCGTCGATGGTTCGCCGAAACGATTTCCAATGGGAGAGAAAGCCCAAGGCATCATCATGTACACCCCGGACGGATACATGTCAGCCCAATTGATGACGCCAGGAAGAAGGAACTTTGCGTCAGGTGACTGGTTCAAAGGCACGCCCGAAGAAACAGCGGAAGCGGCAAGTGGATACATTGCCTACTCCGGTCCCTTCTACGTCGATGAAGACCGCCAATCCCTCACGCACTCGATGAACGTTTCTCTGTTCCCGGGTTGGATCGGGCAGACGCAGCCTCGCGTCGTGAAGATCGACGGGAACCTGTTGCACTTGAGCACCGCTTCTCCAATCCGATCGGGGGGAACAGATGTGATGGCGGACCTGATTTGGGAACGTGCAGAAGCAAACACTAGGACCACCACAGAGAGGACCGAGGTAAAGGGATGGAAGTCAAAAGCGTCGGTATCGTAGGAACCGGAGTCATTGGAGCAAGCTGGGCTGCATTTTACCTTTCACGCGGGTTTGATGTACGGGCGACCGACCCTGCGGACGGAGCGGAGGGAGACCTGCGTGATGTCGTTGCCAGTTACTGGCCGACACTTGAGCAACTCGGCCTCACCAGGGGAGCCTCGCAAGACCGTCTGACATTTGGCACGGACATCTCTAAGATCCTTTCGGGCGTCGATTTTGTCCAAGAGAATGGCCCAGAGCGTTTGGACATTAAACGCGACCTCATCGCTCACATAGACGCTGCCATACCGGACCATGCGATTATTGCGACGAGTTCGTCCGGAATTCTGATCAGCTCGGTTCAGGATGCAGCGAAGCACCCGGAACGGGTTGTGCTCGGTCATCCCTTCAGTCCGCCACACCTTATTCCTCTCGTTGAGGTTGTAGGTGGCAAACTCACCTCTAACGACGCCGTCGAAAGGACGCTCGCCTTCTATGCGAGCATCGGCAAGAAACCGATCCGCATTCGCCGGGAGATCAAAGGGCATGTCACAAACCGACTGCAGGCCGCTATATGGCAGGAGGCTTTTTGGCTAGTTGACCAGGGCATCGCGACCGTCGCCGATATCGACACGGCAATCTCTCATGGCCCCGGCCTTCGGTGGGCACTCCTCGGAGCCTTTCTCAATCTGGAGATTGCAGGTGGTTCCGGCGGTCTGGCTCATCTCCTTGAGCACCTCGGGCCTCCGATGGAGAGCTGGTGGACAGATCTTAAGACGGTTCACCTCTCGAGCAAACTAAATCAAAAGGCCGTTGACGAGACGAAGGAGTACCTCAAGCCATACGACTTCACGGAAACCGTCAAACAGAGAGACGACATCCTGGTGAAGCTGCTCGGCATGAAAGCGGCTGCCGATCAGCTTCCATAAGTAAGGGGAGGATCGCGACTAACTGCGGCGAATGAGGACTTGAGCGATGAAAAGCAGTCACGTTACAAATGCGGTTGCGAACAAGATCCGGCGGTCGCTAGCCTCTCCGATTACCAGCGACGACGTTCTGGATCCTCACAAGGAGCTCTTCGATGTACTCGCTTCGGTAGGACTCGATCCTTCGGACTGTGGGGGGAGCGTCACGTTTCTCGGGAAAGACCCCATCCTCAAGAGTCCGTGGCCCCTTGCCACGATGGCGGGTGTCGCCCTGATGGCGAAGGCGGTCGCGGTCGCCGATCTCTGGCGATATCGGACCGGAAAGGGTCAGGACCTGACCATCGACCTCCGCCAAGCGCCCCATCGGCTGTGCCCTTTCTATGACCTGAAGTGGGAGTTGCTGAATGGCTATCCTCCGGCCGCTCCGAATAATCCAACAAATCCTTTCATGCCGTCCTACATGTATCCCACCCGAGACGGTCGCTGGATACAGCTACTGAACATCTATCCGAAAGCCAACACTAGGGCTCTGGCATTTCTCGGGTGTCCTGATAATCCTCGGGCGGTCAGCGAGGTTACGCGGAAGTGGAACTCTTTCGAACTGGAGGAGGATGCCAACCGCGCAGGTCTGCAGGCGACTGTGATTCGCACGGCAGAGGAGTTTCTCGAAATCGAGCAGTTCCAATATCTTGCCGATCTTCCACTGGTTACGATCGAGAAGATCGCCGACTCCGATCCCGAGCCCCTTACCAAGAATCCAGACGATCCTCTCGACGGAGTTCGGGCACTCGGGATCGGACACGTCATCGCCGGAGCCGGCCTGGGCCGCGCGTTGGCCTACCATGGTGCGGATGTTCTCAATCTGTGGCGCCCTCTCGACTTTGAAATCGAATCGGTCTACTTCAGTTCGAGCGTCGGCATCAGATCCTCGACGATCGATTTCGGGCAGGCTGACGGAATGTCGAGACTCCAGGAACTGCTTAAAGGAGCGGACGTATTTTTCTCCAATCGCCGCCCTGGCTATCTGAACCACTTTCGTCTGACGGCGGAAGACCTTGCTTCGGTGCGCCCAGGCCTTATTCACGTCGATATGTCTTTGTATGGCCCAAAGGGTCCATGGAGCGGAAGAACAGGATTCGATCAGAATGCGGGTGGGGTTAGCGGTGTATTAACCCGTGAGGGAACGATCGAAAACCCATCGTTGACTGAGATCTTTGTCGTCAACGACTACGCCATGGCATGGCTCTCCGCGATGGCTGTGACCGCAACACTCAAACGTAGGGCGCTGGAGGGAGGCAGTTATCGAATCCATATCTCTCTCGCCCGGCTCTCCATATGGCTACTTGAAATGGGACTCTTCGACAAGACCTACGCTCGTAAAGTCGGGAATAGCCAGGGAGACCACGCCTACCTGTCTCCTGAGACCTTCGAAGCGGATACACCATGCGGACACTACTTCGGTGTAACGGACCAAGTAAAGATGTCGGAAACGCCAGGCTTCTACAAGGTATCGGTGGTGCCACGGGGATCGAGCCGACCAGAATGGCTGCCTCGGAATGGCGAAGGTAGCTGAAGCGCGATCGCGTCAGACCATACCAGACGGTGCGTTGAAGGTCGTCCGCAGAGGGCCGCGGCGCGCGCAATCGTCCCGCCCAGCTCGCATCATTCTTCGAACTTCTTCACGCAGCCGTTCTTTCTGCGGGGTTCGACAATCCGATCGGAGGGCGTCACGTAGATGGTTGCCTGGGACAGCCAATCCGGCGCATCGGCGGCGACACCCGTCGCGTATGGAGCTGTCCCCACGATTCTCCCTGAGACGCGCCAGGACGGCGTGTTCAGAGCCAGCCAACCTTGCTCGATCGGGGAAATGGAAAATAGTGAAGGATTTACGAGGAGAATCGAGGTTGAATGAGAGGCGGGCTTCCGTTTAGTAACAAGGGCGCATCTCGGAGCAGGCAATATCCGTGAGCGCGCAGAGACGCCGCTAAGTTATGGTCACCCGATTGTGCGAGGAGAATCCTATTGCCCGACCGGCTTGAGCGCGATCGTGTCAACCCGGTGGAGTGGCCGGTTGTCGTACATTCCGCGCGGACGGCTGTGGCGGCCGTCGCGTCGGTGCTGGTCGCGCGGTTGTTCCGACTGCCGGAGGCCTACTGGGCGCTGATCACCACCCTTGTGGTCACCCAGTCCTCGCTAGGTCCGGCGCTCATCGTGTCCTGGCAGTTTCTCGTCGGCACGGCACTCGGAGCCGTCATTGCGGCTATGGTCGCCAGCCTTCTTGGCCCAAGCCTATTCGTCTTCGGAGCGAGCATATTCATTCTGGGGCCGGCGTGCGCGATCGCGCGGTCGGATCGGAGCGCGTATAGGTTCGCCGGCGTGACCCTGGCGGTTGTGCTGTTAATCCCGCGGGCGAATCCCGTGTGGCAGATCGCCGTTCATCGGTTCGCCGAAGTCTGCATCGGAATTGCCGTGGCACTGATCTTGGCGGTGGTATGGCCGGAGCGTGAATCGACACCTCTGGGAACCATCTAGTTTCAAACGGCTCTGCGAGGACGCCTCAAAGCACCCAAATCGCCAATTCTATTTGGTTAGATGAGATCAACCGCGGTGATGTCCCCCGCATCTTTTGGGGAGTTGTGACGGTCATTGAAACAGGACAAAAGAGACATGCGTATCGTCCTGCCCATGAGCGCTTCGGCCTTTGTAGTGCCACGAAACGTCTTCTTGGTCGGTACGATGAATACGGCTGACCGCTCGATCTCCCTCCTCGATGCCGCCCTTCGGCGACGCTTTGGGTTTGTCGAGTTGATGCCTGACAGTTCACAGCTCGCGGGTCGAAAGGCCGGCGGCCTGCCCTTAGGGGCCTGGCTGGACGCGCTAAACGCAAGGCTGCGCAAGCAGCTGGGAATCTCATCTTCTGTCATTCGCAGGGAGCCTGGCTCCTCGTCGAGATCGCCTAGGCGGCGTTTGGGTCTTTCCTCTTTGCTTCGCTCGAAGAGGTTTTCCTTCCCGGTCTAGGTGCGCGGCTCCTGAGGGTCAGGGCGCATCGGAAGAGGCATCCTGCGTGATAGCCCCAGGGAAGGTACATGGGCTATCTGCGTGGCCTCACGCGGAGGCAGAAGGCGCGGGTGAAGGCCCTGCGGGCGGCGAAAGGGATCAGGCCAGCTATCGCGTTCGCGAGGAGGCTGGGGACCCGGTAGCGACACTTGAACTCGCGGGCGACCAAGGGTGGCGTCGGCCCGCGCCCGATCGCGCCTGCGTCTGGGGCGGGCGAGTGCCCTTCCCAGGTCCTCCAGAGCTGTATCCTTCGCTAGTACGCGCCCATGAAGGCTCTCCTCCACTCCTCTTCTGCGGAACTTCGGGTTGACGCGGCGCTCCGCTCGCTGCGTGAACGCAGCGGCGCGGCTCCGGGTGTGGTGCTGGGGGCCACACAGGAAGCCGGATCCGAGCTGGTGGACCGTGGTCGCGGGGGGCGCGGCGGCGTTCGGATGGTCCCCCTCGACCGTCGGGCGGCTTGCGGGAGTGCTGGCCGCTGGGCGGCTGGCGACTGCCCAGCGCGCGCCGGTCGGAGTCCTGTCGCTCGAGGCGATCTGTGCTCGTGTGATTCCCAAGGAGGGCGCGGAGGGCAGGCTGGCGCGGTACCAGGGCCAGCGGTGGGTGCCTAGGTTAAAATAAGCTGTGGAAAACCCCAGAAAGCGGCTCCCGCCCGGCCCAGGTCCCGGTCACCCCAAGGGCATCCGAACCGGGCAAGCGATCCGGCGAAGCGAAGCTTACTTGGCCGAAGCGGAAAGACTCAGTCACACGGGCAGCTTCGGGTGGAAGGCTTCCAGCGGGGAGATCTTCTGGTCCGACGAGACGTTCCGAATCTTTGAGTGTGATTTAAAGACGAAACCGACTCTGGAATTTGTCCTCTCGCGAATTCATCCCGATGATCGGGAGCTGGTGCAGCAGCAAATCGACCGAGCGACCCGTGACGGCGAAGGTTTTGGTCTTGAGCATCGCCTGCAACTGCCCACGGGTTCTATCAAGCATGTCCGTGTGACCGCCCGCCCTTTGCGGGATAGAGCAGGCAACCTCGAGTTCCTGGGGGCGGTGACTGACGTCACTGACCAGAGAAGGGCGGAAGAATCGGTGCGCGAGAGCGAGGCCTATCTAGCTGAGGCACAGAAACTCAGCCACACAGGTAGCTGGGCATGGAGCCCAGAGCAGGATATCAGGTACTGGTCGGAGGAATGCTATCGTGTTCTGGGTTTCGATCCACAGAATGGCTTGCCACGAAAGGAAGACTATTATCAGCGGATTCATCCCGGCGACCAACCTGGCTTCATGGAACTGATCGGGGCGGCTATCCGCGATAAGACCGATTGGGAAGCGGACTACCGCATTGTCCATCCGGATGGTCCCGTCAGAGACATTCACGTTGTAGGTCATCCTGTTCTGAGCACGTCCGGCCGTCTTGTTGAATTTGTGGGCACCGTGATCGACGTCACTGAGCGTAAACGAGCAGAGGAGGAACTGCGCAGAAGTGAAATGGAGCTTCGGCAGATGTTGGACTTCGCGCCTCAACTGATTGCAGTTTATGGACCCAACCGCGAACGGCTTTATGTCAACCGTGTTGGACTTGAGTACGCCGGCGTTACTCTCGAACAGTGGCGGCAGACACAGGCTCAGTGTGCGTTCGTTCATCCAGACGACCGGCAGCGGGAACTCAATTATTTTGCTAGTGCTCAGACTAACGGTGCTGTTGGCCAGCTGGAATTGCGATTACGCAAAG
>WNFI01214498.1_pt1 | contig 12487 bp, 13 predicted proteins | sample 5400471 | NCBI WGS metagenome assembly WNFI01 (sample SAMN13153348, study PRJNA577476) | soil metagenome | isolation source: 100 cm saprolite on Douglas fir-dominated hillslope | place: USA:California | collected 2013-09-17 | reverse complement strand
TCGCCGGGACGCACCACGGCCTGGCGAATTCCTTGATGCTGCCGACGGTGGTGGCCTTCAACCGCATGGCCGCCGAGGCACGGCTGGCCGACGCGGCGGTGGCGATGGGGGCAGATGCAAGGATGAGCACGGCCGAGCGGGCGCACCTCTGCGCGGAGCTGGTCGACGACCTGCGTGTCGCCTGCGGGCTGCCGCGCAAGCTGTCGCAGGCGGGCGTGAAGCGGGAGATGATCCCGCAGCTGATCGAGAAGGCGCTGGCGGACGCCTGCCACCAGTCGAACCCGCGGCCGGTGACGGAAGTGGATTTCGAACGGTTGATCAAGGAAGCCTTCTAAGTTCGGTGATACTGTCCCTCCCGTGGACGGAGCGGAGACATCCCGGAGGCTGCTGCAGCGATTCGTCGCGCAGGAGCCGGTCGATCTGGCGCGGGCCTCGCTGGCGGTGGCGCGCGAGGAGTATCCGGAGCTCGACGAAGGCCATTACCTGCGCGCGCTGGACGTGCTGGCGTCCGGCGTTCACGCCGGCTTGCCGTCGGGCGCGAGCCCCGAGCGCAAGGTGGGGCGGCTCAACAGCTACCTGTTCCACGAGCTCGGGTACTCCGGCAATCGCAGCGATTACTACGACCCGCGCAACAGCTTCCTCAACGAAGTGCTCGACCGGCGCACCGGCATTCCGCTCACTCTCTGCATCGTCTACATGGAGGTCGGGCGGCGCTGCGGGCTGCGCGTCGACGGCGTCGGCTTTCCAGGGCACTTCCTCTGCAAGGTGCAGCTGGACGGCGGGGAGCTGGTGGTCGATCCGTTCCACCGCGGCCAGCTGCTCGGGATCGACGAGATCAAGCGCCGGCTGCAGGCGGCGGTGGGCGATCAGGTGAAGTTCGACGCGCGGGTGCTGCGGGCGGCGAAGCCGCGCGAGATCCTGGTGCGCATGCTGCAGAACCTTCGCTCGGTGTACGCGGAGCGCAACGACATGCCGCGCGCCTTGAGCGCGGTGGACCGGCTGCTCTTGCTCTCGCCGGAGAACATCCGCGGCCTGCGCGAGCGGGCGCAGCTCTGCGAGCAGCTGGGGGGTCCCTTGGCGGCGGCGCGGGATCTCGAAAAAGTGCTGGAGCTGGAACCGAACGCCTCCGATGCGCGGGCCCTGCGGGTGCGCGTCCGCAGACTCCGCGGCGCTTCGCAATTCTTGAACTGACCCCACTCGACTCCGCGGCCGCGCTTCGAAGCCTCAGCCTTTCTTGAAGAGCTGGAGGCGGGTGACGGGATTGCCGCCGATGAGGTGCTGCTCGACGATCTCCTCGATGTCGGCCTCGGTCACGCGCCCGTACCAGACGCCCTCCGGATAGACGACGACCGAGCAGCCGTTCTCGCAGTTGTCGAGGCAGCCGGCCTTGTTGGCGCGGATCTCACCGTCGAGCCCGCGCGCCCGCAGCGCTTCCTTCAATTTCTTCAGCAGCTCCGGCGAGCCCTTGCGGGTGCAGTCGCCGCGCGGGGAGTCCGGCGGGCGCTCGTTGAGGCAGACGAAGACGTGCTTCTTGAAGGGGGGCGGCATCAGGAATCCTTTTCCAGGGCTGCACGGAAAGCCGCGGCAGGATCGGCCGCGGCGCCCAGCTCTTCGTCGAGGACGGCGTCGGCGCGCCCGAAGAGAGCGGCGCCGCCCGAGAGCGCGAGGACGAGCGAGCGCGGTGGCACTTCAAGATGCAAGAGCCGCGGCGGCAGCGCGATCACCGCCGGGTGCAGCGGCGCGGCGAGCGCCAGCTCCTGCTCCGACGCGCAGGCGATGCACGCCGCCATGTGCGTGCTCTTCGCCGCCTGCGCCATCCGCGCCAGCAGCTCGGGCGGGAGCAAGCCGGCGTGCAGCAGCACCGCATCTGCGCCCGCGACGCGCGATTGGTAGATCTGGAATTCCTCGACTATCAGATCCACCCGCAGCACCGGCACCGCCACCGCGCGCGCCGCCTCCTGCAGCCGCACCAGCTCCGCCTGCGGCTCCTCGAGCGAGACGGCGATGGCCGCGACCTCCGCCTCCTCGAGCGCGCGGAAGGTGTCCACCAGATCGGGCCGTGATCCCGCCAGCACCGGAATGCGCTCCAGCCCCTGCCGCTGCCGATCGATCGCCAGCGCGAAGCTGCGGATCGAGGGCGCCACCCCGCGCGCATCCTGCCGCGGGGCGCTCAGGTTCTGCTTGCGCCGCTTCTCGAGGTCGAGCACACGGGGAAGATAACGTAGGATCTGTCGCCTCCGCCCTCTTCCCTGAGACCGTGTGTCGCGAGCTGACAAGCGCCCTCGCTGATCGCCCGGGCAAAGCGGCCTGCCTAGCCGTCAGCGTCCTGAGACGGGATTACTCGGGCGGCGAGCGGAAGGTGGCAAAGACCACCCCTCCCTGTGCCAACTGCGGCAGCGCCACCGTGCTCGCCATCTCTTGCAAGCGCTCGGCAATGCAGCGGCCGGCCGGGGTCGCGCCCAAGGTTCCACCGAATCGGTAGCTGAAGCGCCCGGCTTCTTCCACGTCGATCCGCGCCTCGAGAGTTCCGGAGATCCGGAATCCATTCGTGCATGCTCGAACCGCATCTGATGAGCGAAATCGCTCGACCAACTGCCGGCCGATGTCCAGGCCCGACCGCGTGTCCTCTTGCTCAGGCCCCAAGCTCACATAGGCCTCTTCCTCAAAGAGGGCCTCTCCGGTGAGTGGATCGTTGGTCGGAGCGCCGGCATGGAATGACATACCTTTGCGCATCCGTCGGATCGAGTCATCTGCTTGTAGCTTTGCGGACCAATCGCGCTCGGCGCCCGCCGCGGAGATGAGGTGAAGCTTGCAGACCTGGCTCCTGCACTCGACAGTCCAATGAAGCGTTCCACCATCGGTTTCGAAAATGCGTTGAAGCTGCGGGCGCAAGCGATCCGCCGCTCTTGGGTCTGGGCGTCCGGTATCGAACCTCACATGGGGAGGAACATACAAGTCGATTTGCCTTTGCGCCTTGTCGAGCTCGGCGCGCACATCGCTCAAGCGGGCATCGCAGCTCTGTGCGCTGGCGGAATCCCGCGACGTCGAGCTGGGCACGGCAGCCGCTGAGGAGACCTGTTTTGGTGCAATCACCTTCTCCGGGACGATGGACTGGTTGGGTGGCTCCGTTTGCTGTTGTCCAAGGCGAATCGATTCCGGGTCGGGACCTCGCGCCAATAGATAGGCATTGAGGGTAGCGCTGGCGAGCAGCAGGACGAACAAACCGATCATGAACGGGCGCGGCTTCATTTCTCCCTCCCGGTTCAGTCCACCGAGCCGCTCGAACGGTAGCTCAAACATCGGCCGTACCCAACCCTGACGGGCGCGGCTTCATTCTCCCTCCCGGTTCAGTCCACCGAGCCGGGCCAAAGGACGGATAAGCGCGGTTCCGTCTTCAGGCCCGAGGTACCAGGCCTCTCGCGGTCGCGAAGCGCCTCCAAGACATCCACGTGCACGAGCACATTCACGTCCACGTGCACGCTATCGTGGCACGTGCACGTGTCACGTGACACGTGCCACGGAGGGTACGAGCCGTGCACGTGTCCGTGGCGGTGTACGTGCCCGTGCCCGAGGACGCAGCCGGTTCTAAAAAAACTTGATCAGCCGCTCGCGCAGCGCTTCGCGCGTCTGTACGTCGGGCGCCGCGTGCAGCGCGCGCTCCAGCGACTCGGCCGCCTTCCGCCGGAAGCCCTTCTGCTCGTAGAGCGTCGCCACCGCGCGGAGCGCCTGGAAGAGGTTGGGCCGCAGCTCGATGGCGCGCTCGTACGCGGTGATGGCGTGGAAGATGTCGCTTTGCTCGTGCATCGCCCGCGCCAGCGCGAACTGCGCCCGCGCCGAGAAGGGATCTTCCTTCACCGCCTTCTCCAGCACGGTGCGCGCCTCGGCAGGCTTCCTGGCGTCGAGCAGCCCCATGCCCTCGTGATACAGCTTCTCCGCCTTGTCGCTGGCGGGCGGCGGCTGCGAGTTTCCCGAGAGCCGCGTGCTCACTCGCCGCAAGAGCTCGGGCAGGTGGAAAGGCTTCTCGATGTAGTCGTCGGCGCCGAAGCTCTCGCGCGCGTCGTGCGCGTAGCGCCAGCCGCGGTACACCGCGGAGAGCAGGATCACCGGCAGCCGCCGCGTCCGCGCGCTGGCCTTGAGCCGCGCGCAGATCTCGAAGCCGTGCACGAAAGGCAGCATGGCGTCGAGCAGCACCAGATCGTAGCGGGTCGTCTTCAGCTTGGTCTCCGCCTCGCGCCCGTCGCGCGCCAGCTCGACCTCGTGGCCTGCCGCGCGCAGCGTCTTGTCGAGCAGACGCAGGATGTCGTTGTCGTCGTCGACGACGAGGATGTGCGCGGGTCCGACGCGGACCTCGATAGAGCTGAGCACCTCGACGTCGTCCTCGTCGTCGCCGACCTCGAGGGAGACGTCATCGCCGCGCATCTCTTCCAATTCGCGCGTGTCGTCGTAGATCTCTTCGGTGCGCGGCCGCGTCAACACGCCCGGGCGGTTGCCCGGCAGGATGACGGCGACGGTCGCTTCGGCATCGGGCAGCAAGCCGGGACCGCGCCAGAACCGCTCGCCGCGGTCCTTGGCATCGTAGGCCGCGGCGATGGCCTGCTCCAGGACGCCCGGCAGCGCCGCGTATGGCGAGACTTCCAGCCCGGTGATGAAATGCAGCTCCTCGATCACCTCGTGGTCCTCGGCGCCTGCGCTCACTGCGACGTGCAGCCGGCCGCCCTCGGTAGAGAGCGGCAGCACCAGGTCCGACTCGGCGACGATGCGCGGGATGGTGTCGATCACGTCGAGGTCGACGAGGGTGCGCGAGAGATCGACGCCGGGGATGCCCAACTGCTCGGCGACGATGGCGACGAGGTCCGGCTCGGGCACTCCCAGCGCGAGCACGCGGCCGAGGAACCCCGCGCGCGTCTTGGCCTCGTTCTGGGCTCGCCGGAGCAGGGGTTCCGGCAGCGCACGATGCTGGGCGAGAAGGCTGGCGATGGGTTCCAGGGACTTCACGTCGGCGGCTCTCCCCCGCTACAGAATAACCCCCACTACAAAATAACATGCGGCCGGCGTCGAGTCGTGACCCAGGTCACGTCAGGCGGCGAGGAGGAAGTGCGTGCCCTCGAGGTAGCCGCGCTGCTCGAGGACGCCCCGGATCTCCTCGCGCGCGCCCGCCGCGCCGACCGCACAGAGCATCAGGGCGGAGCCTTTTGGCGGCAGATCTTCTTCGCGCAGGACGGGACGGCCGCGGGCGACGCGCTTCGTCCTGTCGACGTCGTAGAAGGCGCGCGGAGCGAGGCCGTGCGCTTCCAGCTCGCGGGCGAGCCGCTTGCCGGTGGGGCCGGCGCCCCAGACGTCGAAGTCGCGATTCCGCAGCGGGCCGCGCGCGAGGTAGTGGGCGCGCAGGCGGAACATCTGCTCCTCGCGATACTGGACGCCGGTGCGGGTGAGGCGCTCTTCGGAGTCGCGCCACCAGAGGAGATCCTGCGGGACCTTGGCCAGCTCCCAACCCTGCTCGACCAGACGCAGCAGCAGGTCCCAGTCTTCGGCCCAGCCGTGGTCTTCCCAGCCGCGGCCCAGCGCCTCGCGCCGGAAGGTGGTGCTCGGGTGCACCAGCGGCGCTTCGATGAACCGGGCGTTCTTGCACTGTTCCGTCGTGATGGTGGCGTTGAGCCAGGCTTCGAGGCGCGCGAGCCCTTTGCCGCCGCAAGTCACCAGGCTGCCGACGGCGCCGAGCGAACGATCGCTGGAAAGCAGCTCGGCCTGCAGGCGCAGCCGGTCGGGATGGACGAGGTCGTCGGCTCCATGCGGGCGATGAGATCGCCCTTGCAGCGCGAAAGGCCGAGGTTGAGGGCACGCACCAGGCCGGCTCCTTCGCCGCGCACGACCTTCACGCGCGGGTCGCGGCGCGCGGCTTCGGCGAGGAGCGATCCGGTCGCGTCCGTCGAGGCATCGTCGAGGCAGACCACTTCGAAGGGCGGTGCGCCGCGCTGGGCGAGCACGCCCCCGAGCGCCTCTTGCAACGTTGCGGACGCATTGCGCGCCGGGAGGAGGACGCTGATCAGCACCGCACGGCTTATAGTGCGCCCCCCGTGGCGAAAGCGACGCCCATCCGCGGACTGTCGGCGCGGGCTCTGCTCAACGAGGCCGGGCCGCGCATCCTCGCGGCGCGACTGCGCGACGTGCAGCAGTTCGAGGCGCGGCTCCCGGAAGAGGAAGCGGTGCACGGCATGCGCGTCGCCGCGCGGCGGCTGCGGGCGGCGCTGCGGCTGCTGCGGCTGCGCGAGCTGGATGCGAAGGTCAAGGAGCTGCAGGACGCGCTCGGGGCGGTGCGCGATCTTCAGCTTCAGATCGCCTGGCTGCAGGGCCGCGACGATGCGCTGGCGGCGCGGCGGAAGACCCCCTTGAAGAAGGCGGAGCGCGTTCTCGCGCGGGTGCTCCTGGACTGGGACTCCCGGACGCTGCCGCTGCTCCTCGAGGCGGCCGAGTCGAAGTTCAAGGGCAAGCTCTCGGGCGACCACGTGCGCAAGGTGCTGCGCAAGCGGCTCGCGCGCTTCGAGGAGCGGCTGGAGGCGGCGCTCGACAAGCCGGCGCCGACGGCGATTCACGCCGTCCGCCGCTCGGTGAAGCAGCTCCGCTACCTGTTCGAGCTGGCGCAGCCGGCTTTTCCCGCAGCAGCGAAATCGCTGCTCGTGGAAGTGACGCCGCTGCAGGAATCGCTGGGCGAGCTGCACGACGTCGACGTCCGCCTCCACCGCCTGCGCAAGAAGGACCTGCTGCGCGTGCAAAAGGAAGACCGCACACGGCTCGCCGCCATGGTCACCGCCGAACTATCGCGCTGGAAGAAGCAGAAGCTCGCCTTCCGCGCGCGGCGGTCGCTCGACCACCGCTGAGAAATGCAAGGCATCAGGCCTCAGGCATCAGGCCTCAGGCATCAGGCATCAGGCAAAGATCTCGGGCGACGCCCGAGCAAGTTGCCTTGCCCGAGGCCTGAGGCCCGAGGCCAGCGCAAGCGTAGCGCGCGCTACCGCCCGTGTTCGCCGAAGACTTCGCGCATGGAGTTGGCGATTTCCCCGAGCGTGCAGCGGGCCTTCACCGCGGTGACGATGCGGGGGAGGAGATTTTCGCTGCCCTGCGCGGCGCGCTTGAGATCGGAAAGGGCGCGTGAAGAAGCGGCGCTGTCGCGGCCGGCGCGGAAGGCGCGCAGGCGCGCGACTTGCTGCCCCTCGAGCGCGGGATCGACGCGCAGGGTGTCGAACGCCGGCTCGGGCGAGGCGAATTCGTTGACGCCGACGACGATCTGTTTCTTCTCCTCGATCTCCTTCTGCGCGGTGTAGGCGGCGTCCTCGATCTCCCGCTGCGGATATCCCCGCTGGATCGCTTCCACCATTCCACCCATCTCGTCGATCTTCTTCAGATACGTCTCCGCGCGCGCCTCCAGCTCGTCGGTCAGCGCTTCCAGCGCCCAGGCGCCGCCCAGCGGATCGATGAAATCGCAGACGCCGCTCTCGTGCGCGATGATCTGCTGCGTGCGCAGGGCGATGCGCGCGCTCGCCTCCGTCGGCAAGGAGAGCGCCTCGTCGCGACCGTTGGTGTGGAGCGACTGGCAACCGCCCAAAACCGCCGCGAGCGCCTGCAGCGAGACCCGCACCACGTTGTTGTCGGGCTGCTGTGCCGTCAGCGTCGAGCCCGCCGTCTGCGCGTGGAAGCGCAGCGTCCAGCTCTTCGGATCGCGCGCCTTGAAGCGCTCCCTCATCGTGCGCGCCCACAGCCGGCGCGCGGCGCGGAACTTCGCCACCTCCTCGATGAAGTTGTTGTGCACGTTGAAGAAGAAGCTCAGGCGTCCGCCGAAGGAATCGACGTCGAGACCGCGCTTCACCGCGGCGTCGACGTATGCGATCCCGTCGCCAAGGGTAAAGGCGATCTCCTGCGCCGCGGTGCTTCCCGCCTCGCGGATATGGTAGCCGCTGATGCTGATCGGATTCCATTTCGGAATCGCCTTCGAGCAATATTCGAAGGTATCGGTGATCAGCCGCATCGAAGGCACGGGCGGATAGATGTACGTCCCGCGCGCCATGTATTCCTTGAGGACGTCGTTCTGGATCGTTCCCGACAATTCGCCCGCCGCCGTCCCGTGCGCTTCGCCGACCGCTTGATAGAGCGCGAGCAGCGTCGCGCCCGTGGCGTTGATGGTCATCGACGTCGAGACCTTGCCCAGGTCGATATCCTTGAACAGCCGCTCCATGTCCTCGATGGAATCGATGGCGACCCCGACCCTCCCCACTTCGCCCCGCGCGCGCGGGCTGTCGGAGTCGTGGCCCATCTGGGTGGGCAGATCGAAGGCGGTCGACAATCCGGTCTGCCCCGACTTGAGCAGATAGTGGAAGCGCTCGTTGGTCTGCTCCGCGGTGCCGAATCCAGCGTATTGCCGCATGGTCCAGAAGCGGCCGCGATACATGGTCGGCTGCACGCCGCGCGTATATGGATGAAGCCCGGGGAATCCGATCCGCGCATCCGGTTCCGGCGGCGAATAGAGCGGCCGCACTTCGATTCCGCTGGACGTCTGGAAGAGCGCCTTGCGCAGCGCGCCCGGCTTGGCGGCGTTCTTTGCGTAGATTTCTTGCGCCCATTTCTCCAGCGCGGTCATGGCCGCACTCCTTCCGCCCAGAAGATTCCGTACCAGAACGCCGCGTCGGGCCGCGCCGCCCACGCGCCCAGCGCCTCGAGCCCGCCGTCGAACTCCGCCGCGCCGAGCAGCCCACCTTCCACGATGGGCCCCCGTGCGCCCGCCAGCAACCCCGACATGTTCTCGATCAGGCCGGGGAAGTTCGCCTCACCGGCGCAGCCGCCGAAGAAGATCCAGGTGCAGCGCCGCGGCAGGGTGCCCGCGTCGTGCAGCAGCGACGCGAGGCGCCGCCCGACGTACGGATCGCACCCGAGCCGGTCGTAGGTCCGCTGGTACGCGCGCCAGAGCGGGGAGAATCCGGGGGGCTCCGGCCAGCAGCGCAGGACGTCGTGGTCGTCGTCCTGCAGCACCACGCGCCCGCCGGGCCGCACCGCGCGCACCATCTGCCGCACCACCGCGAGCGGATCCTGCACGTGCTCCAGCACGAAGCGCGCATGGGCGACGTCGAAGGTGCCCCACTCGTCGGCGCGCAAGGGCGGTGCGAGAACGTCGCCCTGGCGCAGCTCGAGCAAGTGGTCCTCGCCCGCCGCCGCCGCTTGCCGCGCGGCCTCGGCGAGTTGCTCCGCGCTGCGCTCGATGCCGAGCAGGCGCTTGCCCGCCGCCTTTGCCATCCCGCGCGAGAGCTGTGCCAGGCCGCACCCGAAGTCGACCAGACGCTCTCCACCGCGCAATGCGAGCTCGCGCAGCGCGGCGTCGTTCATGAGCCGGTTGAGGAGCGAGAGGCGCTCCTGCTCGGTGGGCGAGGTGCCGTGCAGGTATGGGGCGCCCTTTTCCATGTCAGGCGATGGAGCGGACGACTCCACCGTCGACGCGCAGCGCGGCGCCGTTGATGCCCGACGAGAGTGGGCTCGCCACGAAGGCGACGAACGCGGCGATCTCGGCAGGGTCCTCGAACCGCTGCAGTAGCGACGTCGGCCGCGCGTGCTGGAAGAAGTCGCGCTCCACCTCCTCGGCGCTCTTGTTCTGCTGCGCGGCGAGCCCGCTCACGAAATCGACCACGCCTTCGCTCCTGGTCGGGCCGGGCAGGATGGCGTTGACGGTCACGCGGGTGCCTCGCGTCGCCTCGGCGAGCCCGCGGGCGAGCGCGAGCTGCGCGGTCTTGGTGACGCCGTAGTGGACCATCTCGACGGGAATCTGCAGGCCGCTCTCGCTGGAGATGAAGAGGATGCGCCCGAAGTTGCGTCGCAGCATGCGGGGCAGGTGGTGCCGCGAGAGCCGCACGCCCGAGAGCACGTTGACCTCGAAGATGCGCTGCCACTGCTGGTCGTCGATCTGCTCGAACGGCACCGCCGCGAAGATGCCGACGTTGTTGACGAGGATGTCGAGATCCGGCGCCGCCGCGACGATCTTCGCCACGCCCTGGGCAGTCCCCGCATCGGCGGCGACGCCCGTCGAGCCCGGAACCTTTTGCACCGCCTCGTCGACCCGCTCCCTCGTGCGGCCGTTGACCACCACGCTCGCGCCCTCGCGCGCCAGCTCCTGCGCGATGGCGAGCCCGATGCCCGCAGTCGAGCCCGTCACCAGCGCGCGCTTGCCTTTGAGCTGGAGATCCATCAGCTCACCACCACCAGCTTCGCGCCCGATTCCACCGCGGCGCCCTCGACGGCGTGCAGCTCGGTGACCTTCCCTGCCTTGGGGCTCTTCAATTCATTTTCCATCTTCATCGCTTCCACGACGACGAGACCCTGGCCCTCCGCCACCTCGTCGCCCACCTTCACCATAACGCGCACCACCTTGCCGGGCATGGGCGCGTCGACGCGCTGCGGTCCTTCGGCGCTGAACTTTCCGCCGGCGCGCCGCAGACGCAGGCGGCGCTCGTCGAGCAGCTCGAGCGCATGCACCGTCTCGCCGACCCGCAACGCGAGCTGGCCATCCTTGCCCGGCTCGATGTCGCACCGCGCGCTGCGCGTGCCGACCAGCAGGCTGAGCGCGGAGCCCGGCAAGCGGACGGCGTCCACCTCGAGGACGCGCGGCGCCTTCGACTCGCCCGGGCCGTCGTGGATGGCGACGCGATAGCCCCCCGCGCGCGGCGCGATCTCGATCAGCCGCTCCTGCCCGGCTCCGCCTTTCTCCTTCGTCGCGCCGAGGATCGCGTGGTACCTCATCGCGACCTCCGCAGCGCCGAAAGGCGCCCCGCGCGCGCCCACGCCGACTGTTCCTGGACCGGCTGCGGCGCAGCCAGCTTCTGGTCCTGCTCCAGCTGCCAGATGGCCGCCGCCGCCAGGGCGATCTCCTCGTCCGGCGTCAGCGCCGTGCTTTCCCGCGGCTTCGGCAGCAGTCGCTCTGCGCCGCGCGCCAGGAGGCCCGTGTCGTAGTCGCCGGCGCGAAATTCGTCGAGGTCGAGGATGGCTCTCAAGTAAGCGGTGTTGGTGGTGATGCCCTTCACCATCGTCTCGCCGAGCGCCCGCCGGAGCCGCGCGATGGCCTCTTCCCGCGTCTGCGCCCAGCAGGCCAGCTTGCCGATCATCGGATCGTAGTAGCGCGGCACCTCGCTGCCGCTCTCGACGCCGCAGTCGTTGCGCACGCCGGGGCCGTCGGCGAGCCGCAGCTCGCTGATGGTGCCGGGGCTGGGCAAGAAGTTCTTCGCCGGATCCTCCGCGTAGAGCCGCGCCTCGACGGCGTGGCCGCGCAGGTTCTTCAGCACCTCCGCCTGCGTCCAGGGCAGGCGCCCGCCGCGCGCGATCTCGATCTGCCAGCGCACCAGGTCGAGGCCGGTGCACAGCTCGGTCACCGGATGCTCCACCTGCAGCCGGGTGTTCATCTCCAGGAAGTAGAAGGACCGCGTGTTTCCGTCGACGAGGAACTCGCAGGTGCCGGCGCCGACGTAGCGGACCGCCTTGGCCGCCTCGACCGCGACGCGCCCCATCTCCGCGCGCAGCTCCGGAGTGACGATGGCGGAGGGCGTCTCCTCGATCACCTTTTGATGCCGGCGCTGCACGCTGCACTCGCGCTCGCCCAGCCAGATGGCCTCGCCGTGCGTATCGGCGAAGACCTGGATTTCAATGTGGTGCGGCCGCGAGATCGCCTTCTCGATGTAGACGCGGTCGTCGCCGAAGGCGCTCATCGACTCGCGCCGCGCGGTGGCCAGCGCGCTGTCGAAGTCCTTCGGGCTCTCGACGAGGCGCATGCCTTTGCCGCCGCCGCCCGCGGCCGCCTTCAGCATGATCGGATAGCCGATGCCGAGCGCGAACTGCCTGGCCGCCGCCTCGCCGCCCTCGGGGATCGGCTCCTTCAAGCCCGGCACCACCGGAACGCCCGCCTCGGTGGCCTTGCGGCGCGCGCGGGTCTTCTCGCCCATCTCGTCCATCGCCTCCGGCGGCGGGCCGATGAAGGTGATGCCCGCTTTGGCGCAGGCGCGGGCGAACTTCGCGTTCTCGGAGAGGAAGCCGTAGCCGGGATGGATGGCTGCGGCGCCGGTCTTCACGGCCGCGTCGATGACGTTCTCGATCACGAGGTAGCTCTCGCGCGAGGGGGCGGGGCCGACGCGCACGGCTTCGTCGCAAGAGCGGACGTGGAGCGCGGCGCGGTCGGCGTCGCTGAAGATGGCGACGGTGCGGATGCCCATCTCGCGGCAGGTGCGCGCGACGCGCACGGCGATCTCGCCGCGGTTGGCGATGAGGATCTTGTTCACGGCAGCGCACCCTAGCTTAATCCGTTGCGCCGGACGCGATCGTCTTCGGATGCCCCGCGCGATACCGGAGCGGATCGACTGCCTGCCCCGCGAGGTCGAGCTGGTAGTGCAGGTGCGGCCCGGTCGAGCGGCCGGTGTTGCCCGAATGAGAGACGATCTGCCCCTTCTCCACGCGCTGCTCGTCGTGC
>WNFI01146461.1_pt1 | contig 12487 bp, 17 predicted proteins | sample 5400471 | NCBI WGS metagenome assembly WNFI01 (sample SAMN13153348, study PRJNA577476) | soil metagenome | isolation source: 100 cm saprolite on Douglas fir-dominated hillslope | place: USA:California | collected 2013-09-17 | reverse complement strand
TACTGGTCAGTTTTTTGGTGTAAATGATGAGTGGAATAGACCTGGAACAAAAATGACATTCCATACAAGAAAACAAGTTCAAGGATTGATGTCTGATATGGAAATTATTGAACTTATAGAAGAAGATAAAAACTCAACTACTGCAAATGGAACTCCCAAGCATTGGCATGTATTTCATATAATTGCCAGAAAGAAATAAATTTTTATTTTATCCATCAGATGAAACCCAAAGTTAAAAGAATAAAAATATTTTTTGTTGTTTTTCACAATTTCTTTCAAATCTAAAAGTTGGTGTTATAGTCCCTATTCCTGGTATCTCTCTTTTTTCTTCTTCCGTTGGTTGCAACATATTTTGTTGACTAGCTGTGTTATTAAGTTTGGCTAAATTTATACAATAATCTTCAATAGTTATTCCACGAACAATAAGATACATAAATGTAATGAGAAAAACACTTATTACAATTATAAAAATCTTAAAACCTTTTGCTGCGTAAGATTTGCTCGTCATTTATATGTGAATTATACAACTTTACTTAAATTTGTGCGTAATAAGTTCTTACATCATCCACTGGGTGGAGCAAATTTACTTCTTGCAAGAAAGAAAAATAACAGCATATAATCTGATTGTCAGCAAGATCGTAGAGAAGCAAATCCAGTTACAAAGGAAAGTTTCTTAGCTTTTGTCTCCAGTCAACTACAAAGAGATTTTACACCAAAAGAAGTAAAAGGTTTTGATAAACTTCTTTCTCAATATTCACCTGCGGATGCCCAGGGGTATTTTCTTCAAGTTCTAGCTGATGTGCAAGAATCAGAGTCGTCTCTAGGTGGTTTTTTAAAAGAAGAAAAAAGATAACATTAGATAATAGGTTCTTAACAGTGTTCTTTTAAGGCTTTCTATATTTTATCCGCCATATAATTGTTAAAAGCCAAGGTAGAGTATAGGAATAAAATTCGGTGGCCTTTAGATAGAAATCATCATTAATTTCCTCTCCACTATACTCATGTTTCCATGGACCACCTGAGGTCATTCTTTTAGGATATATAAGTTCTATTGTTTTTGGATCTCTTACTGCAACTAGAATATTATTTTCATTAAGCAAAGTTTTAAATTCATCATCTGGATAAGACATAAATGTGGGCTTTAAGATGGTCCCGGGTTTAATATCATTTTTCCATTTTATTCCACTTATTCTTGGAAACATTGAATCTGCTACATTATGTCTTTCTACTGTCATATGGGAATTATATATCTAAAGCTAAATTAATAAAAAGTTCTTACTTCATCCATCAGGTGGACAGAGTAACTTAGAAGAATTGAATTGTATGCAAAACTTCTTTTAGTGATATAACTCACTAAGGAGCGTTTTGCATACAATTATTTGTATCTCTTGGGGAGATGTATTTACTGCTTGAACTGTGATAGATATGAGTTTGCTTGAGTCATACCAACCAGAACATGATTTCCTGTCCACCAATCTGGACTCAAACCTGTTTCTCCTTCTTGTGTGATAGTTTTTGGTGGAAGAGAATTATCGGTTGTGATGATTTCAATTCCGATTTTGGTAACCATTGCAATTTGATTGATCGCGCTTGGGTTGTAAACCAGATCGGATATGATCAAATTAGGATCGCTGGAGACAGCATTGGAATTCCCGGTTCCAAAGTCAAGTAACTGGTCTCCCTTCAGTAGTGCTGAATAAACCAAACCTTTTCCGTCCGGTTTCCATCGAGGGTTATGCCCCGAAATTGGGAGCTTGTATAGGGCAACTCCGGGGTTAGTCGAAGCAATCAGAATTTGATTGTTCGGACCAACACAGGCAATAAGTGTCCCATCAGGACTTGCATCTGGCTCGTGGCATGAAATCCCAAGGTCTTTTAAGAATGGATTTGGATCAAAGAGGTTTATGATGTAAACCTCATCTCCAATAACCAAAACCAGTCCGTTTGACGTCCAAACCGCTTCTCCTCCTTTGTCCGTAATCTTTTGTGGTTCTCCTCCGCAAAGCGGTACAAGGAATGGAACATTGTTATCTCCACTCTGGAGTGTATAAAACACATAATTCCCGTCAGGTGTGATTCTTGGATGAATTGCATTTCCTGCAATTGCCGGAGTCAAATCCTTAAAGGTTCCGCTTACTGTGAAGTAAGCCTTAATATGTGTATTGGCACCAGATGTGGAACTATACACAATAACAGGTCTCGGGCAGTTTGTTGTCGGTGAAGTAGGAGTCCATGTCGCAAACACTATCCTTTTTGTAGGTACTTGCTGAAAAGTTGCAGTTACCACAATCGGCGTTTGTGTTGGACCGGGCAATGTATTCGTCGGCGGCAAATTTGTATTGGTTGGCAAGGGTGTGTTGGTTGCGCCAGGTGGTTGGATTATGAGCGTTACTCTAATGAATGTTCCAATGATTTTTAACCTTGGAGTGGGTGTTGGTGTAGCGAATTTAATGAAAGTGGGATTTATTATGAATGTTGGTGGCAGTGCCCCGCTTGCATTTACGCTCTGTTCTGCTATTCCCAATCCACTTAAACCTATGCACAATATAACAGCAATGCTTACGAGAATTCTGGTTTTCATCATGAACTCCTTAGGATGGTTACTCTTTCGATAGATTGTCTCCCCAAGAGACACACTAAACACTTATGTAAAAGTACTAACACCTATTTTTCGCAAAACGAATGAAGGTGTTCATAGATATAGGATAACTGTTTTTTTTGTAAAAATAAAGAGAACACTTTTTTTTGCAAGCTTTTAAAAGAACAATGATCTTTTGGTCTTTTGAGATGTGGAAAATTATATAGGTCTATATTTATAAAGTTAATTTAGCATAATAAGTTAATGGTTAAAGTTGTTTATAAAATTGTAATTAGAACTGCTACAATTAACTATCTGCCGTGTTCAAGAAGCATTCTATTCAATGTATGATTGGTCTTAATTAAAGATATGGCGATTAATATACCCGATTTAATAGTCAGTATTATTCTTAATGTAGCTATTCCTTATGTTCTTTATTCTCTTTCTAAGAGATACATTTCTCCTTCAGAGGTTACTGCACTTACCATAGCTTTAGCTATTCCCATTCTCGATAGTGTTATTAATTTTATTCGTCATAGAAGTATTGATCTATTTGCATTATTGACTTTTTTGGCAATACTTGCTGGTTTAATAAAAATTTTCATAGGATTTGATATTGGACAACTTTTAAGCCAAGAATTATTTTTGACAGCTACTCTTTCTGCAGTTTGTTTTTTGTCATTTCTTCTGCCACATCCCTTAATGTTTTATATTAGTAGACAAATAATTGCAGGGCGGGATCGTGATAAAATTATTAGTTATAATTATCGCTGGAAGTATCCATATAATCGTCTTGTTAACCGTCTTGTAACAGTAGTTTGGGGTTTTGCCTTTGCAGGAGATTTTATTGTTCATTTCATTATTGTGAATTATTTTGCTGATTCAACTGTCCAGCAGATTTCTCCATATATTTTTTGGGGGATTATTTCTGTAACTTTCCTTTGGACTATATATTTTCTGCTCTATGCATCTAAGCAGGCACAGGAAACAATTATGTAGCAAGATGAAGATTTACTCCGCCATAATTTCATCGATATAACACCATTTCCAGTTTTCTCCTGGTTCAAATGATTTTATGACAGGGTGTTTTGTCTCATGAAAATGTTTTGTAGCATGTTTATTTTTTGACTGGTCACAACATCCGACATGGCCGCATGTTAAACAAAGCCTCAGATGAACCCAAGTGTCGCCCATTTTTAAACACTCTTCACAACCTTCAGGAGTGTTTGGTTTAGTGTTTTCATTAGCTTTCTTAATGTGTATACAAGTTTTCATCGCTAAATTGTAGTACTGGAATATGTGAATTAAGTAAGATTTTTTTTCAGCTTTCTTTCAGATTTCAAAAGGTATTATACTTGAGAGATGAAAAAACTTATAGCTGTAGCTGCAATTATCTTTGTTATTGGTGGATTTGTAGTTTTTCATAATATCCATCAAACAGCTGAACAACCTCCAATTGATACAAATATTCCGGCTGCAAGTAGTAGTCCTTCAACAAGCGCGAATTACAAAGATGGGAGCTATACAGGAAATGTTTCTTCTGCTTCAATGTATGGGGACGTTCAAGTCAAAGCTATAATTTCAGGTGGAAAGATAACAGACATTCAATTTTTACAACTTCCCGATGCTCCCGGACATACAACTGAAGTGAGTACTGTTTCTTCTCCTATTCTTAAGCAGGAAGCAATACAGGCACAAAGCGCCCATGTGAACTTAGTAAGCGGAGCAACGCAAACTTCACAAGGATTTATTGACAGCCTTCAGTCTGCACTGGATCAGGCTAAAATTTAACTTCTAAGTTATGAGAAAAATTGAGCATATTATGGGTATGCCTGTTATTGTTGATCCTGGAAGGAGAGAGGTTTTTGATTACTTCAAATATATAGATGAGAAGTTTAGTCCATATAAACAAAACAGTGAGGTGACCAAAATTAATGATGAAAGATTAAAAATTAAAGATGCAAGCGAGGATATGAAAGAAATCCTTAGGCTAGCTCAGGATACTAAGACGGAAACAGAAGGTTATTTTGATATTTATCGAGGAAAATATTTTGACCCATCAGGGATTGTTAAAGGTTGGGCGATATATAAAGCTTCAAAAATTCTAGAAAAGTTGGGATATAAAAACTTTTATGTTGATGCCGGAGGTGATATCCAAACCAATGGATTAAATAAAGAAGGAAATAAATGGGCTGTTGGGATACGTAATCCTTTTAACTTACACGAAAATGTAAAGGTTGTATATTTAAGTGGAGAAGGAATTGCGACTAGTGGGACTTATGAACGGGGTAATCACATATATGGCCCCGATGGAGAACTGAATAATAAAATAATTAGCCTGACCGTGATTGGGACGAATGTTTATGAGGCAGACAGATTTGCGACTGCCGCTTTTGCGATGGGAGAAGCGGGGGTTAATTTTATAGAGAAGCAAAAAGGGTTAGAAGGTTATATGATAAGTGAGGGTGGTATTGCTACAATGACGAGTGGATTTTCCAAATATGCAAATTAATGATATTCCAGTAATTGATAAATTTTTAAATTCGATTACCATGTACAGATTGCTTCTGTATTATTTGATTCTTCTTTTAGCAGTCGCATTTATATATAGTATATTTGGAATTCTTCCTTTTACTCCTTTTTCTTTAGTTGCTTCTTCTCTTGTCTTGGTTGCAGTTTCATATGTGACAAATAAGATTTTTGAAAAGTTATTTAAGGTACAAACTAATATTGAGTCAAATTTTATTACCGCTCTTATTTTGGCCTTAATTATTACTCCAGCTAAGGGAGTTACAGATTTCTTTTTTCTTATCGTAGCGGCGATTTTGGCAATGGCTTCAAAGTATATTTTAAATATTCGAGGGAAGCACATTTTTAACCCTGCGGCAATTGCACTCGTTATTACTGCTTTTACTATTCATGGATATGCTTCCTGGTGGGTGGGAACTTTGGCAATGCTTCCTTGGATTTTATTTGGAGTATTAATTGTGAGAAAGATTAGAAGATTTGATTTAGTTTTTTATTTTTTTGTAACTGCAGTGGTTTCGATTTTAGGTATTTCATTTCTTCGCGGAAATACAAATATTTTAACTATTTTGAAAACTACTTTTGTTGATTCGCCAATTTTATTTTTTGCATTTATAATGTTGACCGAGCCTTTAACGACTCCTCCAACGGCTATTTTGCAATCTATTTATGGTGGACTCGTCGGAGTGCTTATTGCTCCAATTCATTTTGGAGTTTTTTATACTACGCCTGAAATAGCACTAGTAATTGGAAATGTATTCTCATATTTGAGTAGCCCGAAGCAAAAATTGATTTTAACTCTTAAAGAAAAGCTGAAACTAACTGATAGTGTCACCAACCGAGAATGAGGTTAGAATTGGTGTGAAGTTTGAGGCTGATAAGGGGAGCAGTTATAAACGAGAACTTCTTGCGATGAAGATTGGCGATAAAATTATCGCTTCCCAGCTTGCTGGAGATTTTACAATGCCAAATGATCAATCTAAGAAACTTGTTTTTATTGCAGGAGGAATTGGAGTAACGCCTTATAGAAGTATTGTTAAATATTTGATAGATAAGGCTGAGAAGCGAGATATTGTGATTTTGTATAGTGATAGAAGCAAGAGTCAGTTTGTTTATGGAGATATTTTTGAAGAGGCTCTAAAAAAATTTGGGATTAGAACTATATATGTAGATACGGACAAAATGGGTCATGTTAACTCAAATTTGATTTCAAGGGAGATTCCAGATTATAAAGATAGGTTTTTCTATATTTCAGGATCCCATGGGATGGTGACAGGATTTGAAAATACTTTGATTGGAATGAAAATCCCTAGGACACAAATTAAAGTGGATTACTTCCCTGGATTCTAATATACTAGCCTTATGGTTCCTAGCATACTTGTAATAGAGGATGATCGCGATATAAGAGAATATCTGAAAGATTATCTTACAGAGAATGATTTGAGTGTACATTTGGAAGAGAAAGGAGTTTCAGGGCTTGAGTATTTTAAAAAGCATGAGCCTGATCTGGTTCTTTTAGATTTAGGACTTCCAGATATTGATGGAGAAAGCGTTTGTGCTCAAATGAAAAAGGACTATCCAGAGATTCCGGTAGTAATTTTAACTGCGAAAAATTCTGTTCCGGATAAGATTAAAGGGCTTAATATTGGAGCTGATGACTATATTACGAAACCTTTTGTTGCCGATGAACTTTTGGCTCGTATTAAGGCAAGACTTAGATCAAGAATTCCAGGTGAAGCTAAAATAAAGATTGCTGATTTGGAGCTTGATCCTAAAAAGATCCAAGTTAAAAGAGGGGAAAAGCTTATTGAGCTCACGCCTCAGGAGTTTAAACTTTTGGAATATTTAATGAGCAACAAAGGGATGGTACTTGCCCGTGACACAATATTAAATCGCATTTGGCAATACTCTCCCGATGTTGAAAGCCGAGTGGTTGATGTCTATGTAGGATACCTAAGGAAGAAAGTTGACAATGGATTTAAAAAGAAGTTAATTCATAGCGTGCGCGGTTTTGGGTATACCATACGCGAATAACTATGTTTATTTAACTGAAATATAAATATTTTCTGCTTTTTCATCCACAAATATCTTGTTCACTATTTCTTCGTCAACACCTTCCCTTGCAGGAACCCCAAGTAGTAATTGGCCTTCTTTGATACTGGCTTCGTAAGCTTGGGCTGTTTCTTTTGGAATTCCCATGCCAACTAATGCGCCAACTAACCCTCCTCCCAGAGCTCCTGTTGCTGCTCCCTCAATTGTTGCTGCGCCAATAGCTGTAATTCCGAGTGCTGCAGCTAGTGGTCCAGCTATTAATAAAGGAGAAAGACCTGCTACTGTAACGGCTCCTATACCCAGAAGAAGACCTGCTATTCCACCTGTTACTCCTCCAACAATTGCTCCAGTTATGACACCTTTTCTTGCCTCATTCCTTGTTTTTTCAATATCTTCACGTACAATTACAGATATTTCTTTGGCATCATAATCAAGAGCTGCTAACTTTGTTAGAGCACGATCGGCTGATTCTTTATCTCTAAATGTTGCATATATTGTACTCATATTTTCACCTCCTTCCTTTCCTTAATCCCCCACGTTTTTACGTGGGGGAGCCCCCACACTAATTAACTAACTTTGGCCGCCTTTGCGGCCAGCTTCTCTTGCCTCTTCACTGGTGAACTCATGGGCTGTGCCTTTTCTGTGTGCAGCCTTTCCACCCTTACTTGCGATCTTTCGCTGCTTTTCTGGATCCATTGAGGCAAAACCTTTGTTTGAGTTGCCGCTTGAGACATCGCTCCAATCGTCATTCATGTCTGCCATTTATTGATCACCTCCTCATGTTTTTTGTAAGAGAAGGGTAATTGTTTACTTTATTCTTACTTTTATTTGTTCTTATTTTTATTTTATTGGATGATTATGAATTATGCTTATTTTAATTTTAGTTTTGCTTTTTATTTTCTGGCTACTTGGATACGGCGCTACTGCTGTATTACCTTTCCCAGTTCTCAGTTTCATGAACCGAGTAATAACTCTTTGGGACCTTCTTATATTTTTCTTGATTATTTGGCTTATTGGAATTTTGCCTGGACCGTTTCGAGAGATCGCGTCGATCGTTTTTATACTTTGGATATTGGCAGTATTTGGTGTAATTGCTATAGCGGGAGTGTCTAATCTTCTCATTCTTGCAATAATTCTCGGATTACTCGTTTATATACTTAGATTTTAGATGTTGGATGAAACGACAAAATTGGACAAACTTGTAACCAGGTCTCACAGGGAACTTATTGAGATTACGACTGCGTTCCCTTTTGATTTTTTCCCAGACACCATAAGGATTGATGAAAATAAAATAGATATTATTTATAGAAATTTTTTCTTTGTAAAGCATATTGTTCCAATTCTTGTTGAGGATATTGCTACGGTAATTTTGTCGAGTGGTGTGGTTTTTGCGAGTATTCATGTACAACTTAATAAGCCTCGTCCTCCGGAAAGGGACCCATTTTTAAGTGAGCCTATTAACTATTTTTGGAAGAAAGATGCAATTAAAGTGAGAAGGATAATATTAGGACTTGTTGTAGCTAAGAAGGAAAAGATAGACTTAGCGAAAATTCCGACTATTGAGCTTATTCGTAAAATTGAGGAAATTGGAAAAGCTAGGGAATATCCTAGTAATTAGCCTTCATTTCGGATAAAATGACTCAGTTCCTACAAACTATGTTAATATTTAGTAACGATAGCATTGAATCGTTATACACTTCGATAATAAAGATAGTTGCTCCTACAACGCCTATAAAAGTTTATAAATCGATTGTCGAAGAAGCAGTTAACCTAATTGGGGCGAGTTACGGATCAATTTTTATTGCTCATGGAAAAGAGCTGCGAAGAGTTTATAGTACGATACCAAGCAATTATCAAGTAGCACCGAGATCAAATGGATATTCTCATCGAGCTTTCAGAAAGCGGGAAATTTATGTTTTGGGAGAAAGAGAAATTAGAAATATTCATCCTGAAATGGCAACTGATGGGACAAAGTCTTTGATTATTTTGCCTCTGGCTTACAGAAATAAATCCTTAGGAGTATTAACGCTCCGGTCTAAACGTGTATTTTATTTTGATAAAAGAAAAGTGGATATACTAAAGCTCTTTGTGTCGGTAGCCGGTATTAAGGTACGTAATTCATACCTGCTTGAGCTAACAAATAAACAGCTTAAATTTAGGAAGGAGTTTAGTGCGCTTGCCTCGCATGAATTGAAAACGCCTCTTACTATAATTTCTCTTTATTCGGATCAAATTGAGAGAAAAGTGCGTAAAGGACAGAAAGTAAATCCAGAAGCTTTTAGAACTGTTCAGACTCAAATTGATAAAATGGCAAGGATTATTGATGAATTTTTAACCACTAAACGTTCTATTCAGAATAAACTTGTTTACAAATGGGAAGAACATAATGTATATATACTTTTAAAACAAATATTGAATAATTATAAAGTCATTAACCCAAACCGAAAAATTAATTTGCAAGTTGATGAGGGAAGTAAGAAAGCAAAAATTAGGGCAGACCGGCATAAATTGCAGGAGGTTTTTATGAATATATTGAATAATGCTATAAAATTTTCAACTGACGACTCGTTGATCAGTGTTTACATGCAAACCAAAAGTGACAGAATTATGTTGAATTTTAATGATCAAGGAGTAGGAATTAGAAAAAGTGATTTACCCTATCTATTCGATCCTTTTTATAAAGGTAAGGGTATAAAAAAAGCTGGGACTGGTATTGGACTTTATTTAAGTAAAAATATCATTAATGCTCATGGGGGAATGATAAAAGTTGTTTCTAAATTTAGAAAGGGCACGACTTTAATGTTGGAATTTCCAATCGCGCAAGATAATGTCAGCAGATAGACTTCGTAATGTTGATTCTTCAATAAGAAAAGATGAAGTTTTGGCAAATTTGAGAGATATTTCCTATAGAAATGTTAAAGATTGGGCTATTGAAACAGTATCTACACCACAATCTATACTTTTTGTTATTGGAAGACCTGGAGCTGGTAAAACTACTGTAATAAGTCAAGTATTTAGAGATTTGAGGGATTCGATACGTGATAATTTGGGGATAATATCATTTGATTTAGTCAGAGCTGCGTTAATTGAAGAAACGCATAAAGATCCATCGTTTTGGACGAGTGTTCATTGGAAAGAGCTAAATAGACGATTGATTGTTGGGGTGCAAATGCAAGTTAATGATGGAAAAGGTGTAATTCTTGAATATGTTGGAGTGGGAATAAAAGATAGAGGAACTACAGCTCTTCAATTTCCTTACCATGGAGTTCTAAAGAAAAGTGTACTTGGTCTTGTACCAGAGGATCTTAAAGATGTTATAGCTTTTCGCCGATATGTTGGATCTACTTCTAATTATGTTGGGTTGAAAGGTAAAATTCTTAATATTTTTAATATCGATTTTGGGGTGAAATTTGATGATAGTGAAGCTTCAGGGAAAGAAATTGTCGGTTTAATTAAGAATATGGCGCAGGAGGACCATTTAATTGGGATTGAAAACGAGATGGGTTTACTTTTAAAGGAATGGAAAGGGAAAAACTTATCTGAAGCGTATTTGCGGCTTCGTCGAGTACAGTCTGGTGGTTTTCGTGCGCCAGAAGCTGCATATATTGATTATCTTCTTGATAGTTGGGGATTTAAAAACGAACAAAGAAGGGTAGCTATTAACTGGAAAATTCGAGAAACTATTCATATGTAATTTATGGCTCTGCTTGACTAAACTTCATTTGGTTGTTAATTTGATGTAAGAAACTTGCCACTTCGTGGTAAGGAACTAGTAAGATGACAGTAAATTCTTTGACTAAATACTACCAGATAAAGGGAAAGTTTGATTTGGACGGGACAAGTTTGGTTATGAAAGTTCCTGAAACGGGACATGTTACTACTCAAACTTTGCCTCTGACTGAGGAAGTTCTAGGAAAATATTTGCCAACCATTTTTGGTTGTCAATGTTTTAACGACGCAAATAAAAATTTCCGTGAAGAAAGTAAGAACACTGAACTCGGGCATTTATTTGAACACATTATGCTTGAGTATCTTTGCATGGAAAAATTAAAGGATAATGAGGATGCTTCTTATGAAGGAAAGACAAGTTGGAATTGGGAAAAAGATCCTAAGGGGACTTTTTATATTGAAATTATGACAGGAATGGAAGACGTGGAGCTTATAAAAAAGGCATTCAACAAATCAATTGGGTTGTTAAAAAGAATATTAACTGATTAGATGATAAAAATTAAAAGGGAATATTGGTTGATATTCTCTATTTTTTTGTTTGGATTTTTGCTTCGTGTTCTAAGCGTACTTCCTGCTAATACAATTATTGGTTTTGATCAGGCAAGAGACCTGTTTACCGCAACTACAATTTTTCGTGATCACCATCTTCGGATAATTGGTCCAACTGCCGGAAACAATCCCAATCTGCATCATGGGGTTTTGTTTTGGTATTATCTTATTCCACCTCTGGTTATTTTTAGAGGAAATCCTATTGGGGCAGTGATTTGGAATAGTTTATTTAATGCATTGGCTATTGTTGTAATGTATTTTTTAGGAAAAGATATTTTTAAAAGTAAAAAAGTTGGGGTTATTGCAGCTCTAGTTACTGCTACCTCATTTTATTATATCCAGTTTAGTGGATGGCTTTCGAATCCGACTGGGACTTTTTTTACTTTGCCATTAGTCTTTTGGGGTATTTGGAAATACAAAGAAGGTAAGTGGTGGGGACTTCCTTTGTCGTTTTTGTTTTTGGGAGTTACCATACAGTTTGAATTATTTTTTATTTATTTAATTCCTACCGGCATTTTGGCATGGATAATTTTGCGGCCCAAATGGCCTTCTTTTAAATTGGCTTTATTGTCTATTTCTTCATTTTTTCTTGCAACTTTAAGTATGATTGCGACTGAAATAAAGTTTCACTTTGCTGGAATTCGTTCAATACTTTTTGCAGGGCAATTTGTTGGAGGAAATAATTCTGGAGGTTTTTTTCAGTTATTGATTGAATTCTTGGAAAAGAAATGGGAGACATTTTATTTAAATTTTTGGCCGCAAGATAAAACTGTTGGAACTTTAATAGGGATTTTTGCTGTTTTATTTTTGATATATGAAGTATTTAAAAACAAAAAAGTAAGGCAAAGAAATTTATTTGTTCTCCTATGGTTTTTTTCTCCTGTCATTATGTTTTTTTTGGGGCAGCATAATGCTCCTTGGTTTTATATTGGAAGACCGTCTTCTGCAATTCTTATTGGGGCTTATTTAATTTCAAAAATTAAACCAAAATTTTTTATTATTTTAATACTTATTTTTGTAATAGTTGCTAATTTAGTTGCGGTAAAAGATTCG
>WNFI01029090.1_pt1 | contig 12491 bp, 9 predicted proteins | sample 5400471 | NCBI WGS metagenome assembly WNFI01 (sample SAMN13153348, study PRJNA577476) | soil metagenome | isolation source: 100 cm saprolite on Douglas fir-dominated hillslope | place: USA:California | collected 2013-09-17 | reverse complement strand
CATCGCTGGCAAAGTCTTTGCCGGGCGGACGCCGCAGCCGGAAGTGCTGCTCGTCGAGAACGGCGACCTTCTGCATCTCGATGGCACGAGCGCGCGTATCGCCGGCAAGGCGCCGGTCGGCCGCGTGCTCATCGACGACACGCGCACGGGCGAAGTCGGCGACGAAGTACTGCGCGATCGCCGCCATCTGGCCGAAGACGGCCTCGTGGTGCCGGTCGTCGCAATCAACAAGCAGACGGGGATGCTGGAAGGCGTGCCCGACATCATCACGCGCGGGTTCGTCATGGAAGACACCGCGACGCTCCTCGCCGACGGCGCACGCGTGCTGAGCGACGTCGTCGAGCAGGCCAGCGTCGAGGAGCGCACCGACCAGGCGCTGATCAAGGAAAAGCTGCGCGTCGAGCTGCGCCGGTTCTTTCGCAAACGTTCCGGGCGGCGGCCGTTCGTGCTGCCCGTCATCATGGAGATCTGATACGTGAGTCGATCGACCGTATCGCGTCGCGTCCGCGAGTTCGTCGGCGTCGCGCTGTTTGCCGCGGCGCTCATCTGGATCATCTCGCTCGCCAGCTACGAGCCGTCGGACCCGGTCTGGTTCTTCAGCAGCGGCGCGCACGCGGTGCCGGTGAATTTCGCCGGCCGCATCGGCGCGTTTCTCGCGGAGCTCTCGTTTCAGCTGTTCGGCTATGCGTCGTACCTGATCCCCGCGATCATGGTGATCATCGGGTGGAACTATTTCTGGTGCCGGACGCTCGAGGCGATCGGCACGAAAGCCACCGGCGCCGGCCTGCTCTTCGCCTGCCTGAGCGCGTTCTTGAGTCTCGTCTTCGGCACGCTCGAGGTGTCAGGCAAATCGTTCCGCGCGGGCGGCTACACCGGCGACTTTCTCGCGAAGGAGCTTTCCGAGTATCTCAATCGCACCGGCTCGATGATCGTGATTCTCACGCTCATCTTTCTCGCGGTCATCATCTCCACACAGTTCTCGTTCGGCCGGTTCTTCGGAGCGATTTTCCAGGCGACGACGAGCGGCGCGACGCATGGCATCGACGCTCTGCGGGAATGGCGCGAGGAACGGCGCCGTCAGAAGCAGCGCCGCGAAGTCGTCGCGAAGCACACGAAGAAGGCGACGCTCGCCGACGCCTCGCTGGCCGGGGACCGAAAGGCGCCCGCCGAAACCAAAGCGCCCACGATCGCGACCGCTGTCGCGGGCGCACCGGCGCACGGTCTTCTCGCCAGGCTGAGAGGACGCAAGAAGTCGGTCGAAGAGGATGACGATGAAGGCGGCGCACCGTTGGCGGCGGCCGCGTCGTTCGCCGGTCCCAAGTCGTTCGCGCCGGCCAAGCCGCCGCGCGTGACGATGCCGTCGCCTCCCCTGCCGCTCGCCGATCCGGAGCCGATGACGAAAGCGCCGGCCGAACGGCGCAAAGGCGAATACACATGGCCGCCGGCAGCCCTTCTCGATGCGGCGAAGACCGAACGCAAGATCGACGAGCGCGAGTTGATGGACGGCGCACGCCTGCTCGAGGAAAAGTGCCGCGAGTTCTCCGTCGAAGGATCGGTGGCGCAAATTCATCCTGGACCGGTCGTGACGACGTTCGAGTTCAAGCCCGATGCCGGCGTGAAGTACTCGAAGATCACCGGCCTTGCCGACGACCTGTGCCTCGCGATGCAGGCCGAGTCTGTCTTGATCGATCGCATTCCGGGCAAGTCCACCGTCGGCATTCAGATTCCGAACGCGACGCGCGAGCCGATCTCGCTGCGCGAACTGCTCGAGTCCGAGGCGTATCGCCGCTCGACGTCCAAACTCGCGCTCGCGCTCGGCAAGACGATCCACGGTGAGCCGTACATCGCCGATCTGGCGACGATGCCGCATCTGCTGATCGCGGGATCGACCGGCTCGGGCAAGTCGGTCGGGATCAACAGCATGCTCACGAGCATCCTCTATCGCGCGAGCCCCGACGACGTGCGGATGATCATGATCGATCCAAAGCGTCTGGAGCTCGGGATGTACGAAGACATCCCGCACTTGATGACACCGGTGGTCGTCGATCCCAAGCAGGCGGCCAATGCGCTGCGCTGGGCGGTGCGCGAGATGGAGGAGCGCTACAAGACGCTCGCCGCCGAAGGCGTCCGCAACATCGAGCAATACAACCGCAACATCGCGCAGGCGATCGCGGAAAAGCGCACGCCGAAAGACGGACAAGAGCCGAAGACGCTCCCCTTCATCGTCGTCGTGATCGACGAGCTCGCGGACCTGATGATGGTGGCGAGCAACGAGGTCGAGGAATCGATCGCGCGTCTCGCGCAGATGGCGCGGGCCGTCGGCATCCATTTGATCCTCGCGACACAGCGTCCGTCGGTCGACGTCATCACCGGGTTGATCAAGGCCAACCTCCCCACTCGCATTGCGTTCCGCGTGGCGTCGAAAATCGACTCGCGAACGATTCTCGACGGCAACGGCGCCGAACAGCTCCTCGGCCGAGGCGACATGCTGCTCCTGCCGCCGGCATCGTCGCGCTACGTCCGCATCCACGGACCGTACATTTCAGAGCAAGAGAGCGCGCGGCTCGCGAGCTTTCTGCGCAAACAGGGCAAGCCGGCGTACGACCTCACGATCACCGCGGAAGATAAGCCGACAGCCGAAGGAATCGAAATGGAGAAGGACGATCTCTACGACGAAGCGGCGCGGATCATCGTCTCCAGCGGACAGGCATCGATTTCGTACCTGCAGCGCCGGCTGCGCATCGGCTTCAGCCGCGCCGCGCGACTCGTCGACATGATGGAAATGGAAGGGCTCGTGTCGCCGCCCGACGCCGGCACTGTTTGTTCTGCGTATTCTGCACTTCTCTGGCCGTTTCAGCAGCGCCGCCAGTGCGGACCATGTACAACGACGCGTTCGCCCGGGAGCAGACGGTCCGCGCCGCAATGACGGCTGCGGACCTGCCGCAATCGACCGTGCAGGACGTCCGCGCCACGATCGCGGCGTACGAGGCCGTCGTCAAACGCTACCCGGCGAGCGGCTACTGCGACAACGCGCTGTGGCAGGCCGCGCATCTCGCGCTCGACGCCTTCGACACATTCGGGCAGGCGCAGGACAGAGACAACGGCGTCCGCCTGCTTCGGAGGCTCGCGTCGATGTATCCAACGAGTAAACTCGCGCGCCGGGTTCCGATTGAATTAGCGCGTGTCGGCGACGAACCGGGCGACCCACGCGTCAGTGTCCGCGACAAGTCCATCGCGACGATCCGCGACATCCGCCGCGCCGTGCTGCCCGATGCGGTGCGCGTCACGATCGAGCTGGACAGCGAAGTGGCGTTTCACGAGGAGCGGCTGGCGGATCCCGTGCGCGTATTTGTGGACCTTCCCGCGACGAAGGCCGCTCCGGCGCTCATCGACCGCACGCTGCGCTTCGAAGCCGACGCCGACGTCGTCCGGCAAGTCCGCGTTGGGCGGCATCCCAACAATACGACCCGTGTCGTCCTCGAAGCGGCGGGCGTCGGCAGCTACAGCGTCTATTCCGCTGCCTGGCCGAAAGGTGACGGCCGAATGGCTGCGCAAAGCGCCGACGATCTCATCGCAGCATGGCGTGCTGCTCGCCGATGCGCGAGCCTACGTGACGCCAACGGCTGAGCCGCCGACCACCACCACCACCACCAACTCCGAGATAACTCGCAGCACCATCTCCGAGTTATCTCGCAGCAGAGAGCCCGCCGCAGAGCCAAAGCCGCCGGCCGCGACGACCGCAGGCGGTCTCTCGATGGCGCGCCAACTCGGACTCGGCGTCTCGCGCATCGTCATCGACCCAGGGCACGGCGGCCGCGACCCAGGCGCGAAGGGCAAAGGCGTCACCGAAGCGGAGCTCGTGCTGGACGTCGCGCTGCGCGTCGAGAAGCTGCTGCAGAAAGTGAACGGCGTCGAAGTGATCCTCACCCGGCGCACCGACGAATTCATCCCGCTGCCGGACCGCACGGCGCTCGCCAATCGCGAGAACGCGGATCTGTTCCTGTCGATTCACGCGAATGCGAGTCCGAATCCGCAGGCGCATGGCGTCGAGACCTATTTCCTGAATTTCGCGAACAACCAGACCGCGGCGGCGGTTGCCGCTCGCGAGAACGCGGCATCCACGCAGGCGATGGGCGAGCTGCCGGATTTCGTGAAGGCGATCGCGCGCAATACCAAACTCGAGGAGTCACGCGAGTTCGCGACGCAGGTGCAGCGCACGATGATGGACGGTCTGCGCCGGACGAACAAGACGGTGAAAGACCTTGGCGTGAAGCAGGCGCCGTTTGTGGTGTTGATCGGCGCCGCGATGCCCTGCGCGCTTGCGGAGATCTCGTTCGTGACCAATCCGCAGGAAGCAAAGCTGATGAAAGGCAACGCCTACCGTCAGCGGATCGCCGAGGCGCTGTTCAACGCCATCAGAAAATATCAGACGTCGCTGAAGAACGTGAGCACCGTCGCGCTTCAGTGATCGAACGGCTTGTTCGATCGCATCCAGAACAGCACGCCCGCCATCACCGAGCTCAGCCAGCGTGCGCACCGCGACGCCGCTTGCGCCTTTCGGCAGATACGGCTTCGCTTCGTCGGCCCATGCGGTGCCGGCGATGTCCAGATGCGCCCACGGCAGGCCGCCCGTGAACTCTTTCAGGAACATCGCCGCGGTGATCGAGCCGGCCGGGCGGCCGCCGGTATTGGTCAAGTCCGCAATATCGCTCTTCAACTGATCTTTATATTCGTCGAACACGGGCATGGGCCACACGCGATCGCCGGCACGGTTCGCGACCACGCGCACCTGCTCGACCCATTCGTCGGGTGTCCCGTACAGCCCGCTCGTGATTTTGCCGAGCGCGACAACGCACGCGCCAGTCAGCGTCGCGACGTCGACGAGATGCGTCGCGCCGAGCTGCCGCGCGTACCACAGGCCATCGCCGAGAATCAGCCGGCCTTCAGCGTCGGTGTTGATCACTTCGACGGTCTTGCCTTCCGCGCTTTTCAGAACGTCGCCGGGCTTGATCGCCTTTCCGCCGGGCATGTTTTCCGTCGCCGGCACGATGCCGATCACGCGAATCGGCGCTTTCAACAGCGCGATCGCGCGCATCGCACACGCCACTGCGGCGCCGCCTGCCATGTCGTCCTTCATCTTCTCCATGCCGTCGGCCGGCTTGATCGAAATGCCGCCGGTGTCGAACGTGATCCCTTTGCCGACGAGACCCAGTACCGGCGTCGACGGCGCACCCGGAGGATCGTAGCGAAACACCATCAGGCGCGGCGGCTCGACGCTTCCGCGCGCGACGCCGAGCAGCATGCCCATTCCGAGCCGCTCGATCTCGCGCTCATCGAGGATGTCGACCTGCACGCCCGCCTCGCTCGCGATTGCCGACGCGCGCTTCGCGAATTCGCGCGGGGTCAGCGTGTTGCCCGGCTCGTTCGACAAGCCGCGCGCCAGGTTGCTCGCTTCGCCGAGGATGCGGCCGCGCGTCACCGCGTCGGCGGCCTTCTTCACTGCGGCGTCACCACCCTCGACGACCACGGTCCACGACGGCACCGGAGCAGGCGCCGGATCGGTGGTCTTGTAGGTGCCGCCATGGAACTCGGCGAGCGTCAGCCCTTCGGCGGCGGCCTGCGCCAGCAGCGCGAGCTCGCCTTGTCCTCGCACGAGAAACGAAACTGCCTCGCGGCGAGACCGATGGTCGTCGCCTGTTTTCGGATGAGATCGCCGCCGCTGTCGTTGCGCGTTCCGGCGCCGATGAGCATCACGCGGCGCGCTTGCCACCGGCGATCCGCGATCGGCGTGCTGAACAGCTCGAACGTTTTCGCTTGAAATGCCTGCGACGTCAGTGCCCGGCTGACTTCGGCAGAGGTCGCTGCATCGAGGCCCCCAACCGCCGATGCGTCCTCACCTTCGAACCACGGCACTGCGAGAATATCTGCGGTGACCGCCGCCGGTGTGAGACTGATACAAACAATTGGAGAAATGGCGGTTTCCGTTGGAAGCATCATTTCGTATTATCGCTGATGCCGCTTGCCGCCGCCCACCGCCGCCGGTACAATTTTGTGCAAGCTCCTGCAAGGACATTTCGTTATGAATCATTTCCGGCGCTATGCGTGGGCGGCCGCCACGTCGCTGCTTCTATCTGCAACACTCGCCGCGTCGGCAGCACAGAAGAACGACAAGAACGACAAAGACACAAAAGCTGACGCCGGCAAGCCGAAGGTGAAACTCTCGGCGCAGCCGATGGTCGCGATCTCGCCAGCCCGCGTGGTGCTCACCGCCGAGCTCGTCGGCGGCGCCAACGACTTCGAGGAGTTCTACTGCCCCGCGGTCGAGTGGGAGTGGGGCGACGGCACGACGTCGGAGAATTCGAACGACTGCGCGCCGTACGAGCCCGGCAAAAGCGAAATCAAGCGACGGTTCACCGTCGAGCACGTCTTTCAGCGCGCGAGCGTTTATCGCGTGCAGTTCCGGCTGAAGCGCCACGCGAAACCGGTGGCGTATGCAAGCGTCAACGTCCAAATCCGCGCGGGACTGCGCGAAGGCGATCGCTAGCCGCGATTACAGCGCTTCTATAGCCATCGCGATGCCCATGCCGCCGCCGATGCACAGCGACGCAACGCCGTAGCGCAGCTTCCGTGCGCGCAACGCATGAATGAGCGTCGTCAGGACGCGCGCGCCGCTCGCGCCGATCGGATGGCCCAAGGCGATCGCGCCGCCATTCACGTTCACCCTCGCCGGATCGAGTCCGAGCTCGCGTACCACTGCCACTGACTGCGCGGCAAACGCCTCGTTCAGCTCGAACAGATCGACGTCGCCCGCCGTCAAACCGGCGCGTTCCAGCACCTTGCGCACCGCGGGAACAGGACCGATCCCCATGACCTTCGGATCGACGCCGGTCGCGACGTACGAGAGGATTCGCGCGAGCGGTTTGCGTCCGAGCTGCCCTGCTCTTTTCGCCGTGCTGATCACGAGCGCGGCGGCGCCGTCGTTGATCCCTGAGGCGTTCCCTGCCGTCACCGAACCGTCCTTCTTGAAAGCCGGCTTCAATTTGGACAGCGTCTCGGCGGTCGTACCAGCGCGCGGATATTCGTCGGTGTCGACGATCAGCGGATCGCCTTCTCCACCGCCGTGGCCTTGGCGAAGCCGGTTTTTCTGCGGCAACGGCACCGGCACGATCTCGGCCTTGAACCGGCCTTCTGCGATCGCGATCGCCGCGCGCGACTGGCTCTCCGCGGCGAACGCGTCTTGATCGGTGCGCGACACGTTGAAGCGGCTCGCCACCTCCTCGGCGGTGATTCCCATGTGGCACGCGCCCCTCGCGCACGTCAGCCCCTCGTGCAGCATGGAGTCGATCGCCTCCGCGTTGCCCATCCGATATCCCCAACGCGCGCCTTTCAGCAGATACGGCGCGTTGGACATCGACTCGGTGCCGCCCGACACGATCGTGTCGACATAGCCGACGCGAATCGCCTCCACCGCGTGCACCACCGCCTGCAGTCCCGAACCGCAGACCCGATTCACCGTCTCGGCTGGAATGTCGACGGGCAGTCCGGCCTTGAGCGCCGCCTGCCGCGCGACGTTCATACCGGCGCCGGCCTGAAGCACGCAGCCCATGATGACGTCGCCGATATCGGTGGCCGCCGCGCCCGATCGTGCGAGCGCCTCGCGGATCACGATCGCGCCAAGATCGACGGCCGACAGATCTTTGAATGCGCCGCCGAACGCGCCGATCGGCGTGCGGCAGGCGCTGAGAATGACTGCCTCGAAGTCCTTATCCATGTAGCAATTATACGTGCTAGGATTTCTTCAACCATGAAGACACGTGCGCGTCGCTCTCTGGCGGTGCTTGCATTCGTCGCGGCCGCGGCGTCCGCCGTCGTCGCACAGGCGCCGCGATTCAACTTCAACGACACCATTCCGTTCGACACCGCGATCAAGACCGCCACGCTGCCGAACGGGTTGAAGTATTACGTGCGCGTGAATGCACGGCCGGCCAAGCGCGTGTCGCTGCGACTCGCCGTCAAAGCCGGATCGCTGATGGAAGAGCCCGATCAGCAAGGCCTCGCGCACCTGATCGAGCACATGGCGTTCAACGGGAGCACGCACTTCCCGCCCGGCGAGCTCGTGAAATACTTCGAGGGCAACGGTTCCCGACTCGGTCCACACTTGAACGCCTATACGAGCTTCGACGAAACGGTCTACATGTTCGACGTGCCGACCGACAAGCCCGAGATCCTCGACAAGGCGCTGACGTCGCTGGCGGATACCGCGGCCGGGTTGACCCTCTCGCCGGAAGAAGTCGACAAAGAGCGCGGTGTCGTGATCGAGGAATGGCGCCTCGGGCTCGGCGCGGGATCCCGACTGCGTGACAAGCAGCTGCCGCTGCTCTTTTACCATTCGCGATACGCCGACCGCCTGCCGATCGGCAAGCCGGACGTCGTCAAGAAGGCGCCTGTCGCGCGGCTCCGCGCGTTCTACGATACATGGTACCGGCCCGATCGCATGGCGGTCGTCGCCGTCGGCGACATCGACGGCCCCGCGATGGAGCGCGCGATCCGCACGAAGTTCGAACCGCTGAAGCCGCGCGCCACTGCAGGCAAGCAGCCGGATCGAACCGTGCCGCTGCACAAGGATCTGCTGATCGCGGTGAACACCGATCCTGAAGTGACGCGCACGACCGTGTCCATCGAGCGCAAGCGTCCGCGCGAGAGCGAGCAGAAGGTGTCGGACTATCGCCGCGAAATCCTGCAGCGCATCGTCGAGCGCATGATGGACGCGCGGTTCGCCGAAGTCGCGCGCAAGCCGGACGCGAGGATTCTCGGTGCAGGTGTGGACTTCGGCAATCTCAGCGGCACGGTCGCCACCTTCTCGGAGAGCGCCGCGGTGCAGGACGGCAGGCTCGAAGACGGCCTCAACGTCTTGGCGGTGGAATCGAAGCGCGTCAAGGAATTCGGCTTCACGCCGTCGGAACTCGAGCGTGCGAAGCAGGCGACGCTCGCGTTCTACGAGCGCGCGTACGCCGAGCGCGACAAGACCGAAAGCGCGTCATTCGCCGCCGAGTATCTCCGCAACTTTCTGATCAGCGAGCCGAGCGCCGGCATCACGTACGAGTATGAACTGGTGAAGATGCTCCTCCCGGGCATTACGGCCAACGACGCATCGGCGATGATCAAGAACCTTCTCAGCGACGACAGCCGCGTCGTCCTCGCCGTGTCACCGCAGAAGACCGGGATCAAGATTCCGACCGAAGCCGAGCTTCGGACGGCGATGGACTCGGCGAACCGCGCGAACGTCGACGCGTGGTCCGACAACGGTTCGACGCGTGAGCTGATGCTCGTCACGCCGACCGCCGGCAATGTCGTCTCGAAGCGAACGATCGACGAGATCGGCGTCACCGTCGTCCGCTTCGCGAACGGCGTCGAGGCATGGCTGAAGCCCACCGACTTCAAAAACGATCAGATCGTGTTCGGAATCAACGCGCTCGGCGGCGCTTCGCTTGCTCCCCCGGAAGAGTACGCGGAAGCGCAGCTGGCGACGACGTACGTGCAGCTGTCAGGATCGGGCGGACTCAAAGCCGGCGACATCAACCGGACGCTGAACGGAAAGCTGGTCTCGTCGAATCCGTACGTCACGCTCTCGACGCACGGCATCTCCGGCGGTGCGCCGCCGGCGCAGCTCGAGCCGGCGCTGCAACTGCTCTACAACCAGTTCACCGCGCCAGGCGGTGATCCCGACGCGCTGGCACTCATGAAACGCCAGCTCGAAGCCGCGGTCGCGAACCGCGGGAAGGCGCCCGCCCAGGTGTTCGCCGAGACGGTATCGCAGATCAACTCGTCGAACCACTACACCTCGGAGCCGATCACAGCCGAGCGCATCGCGCACTTGAGCGCCGACAGGATGTCGGCCTTCTACCATCAGCTGTTCGCGAATGCCGCCGACTTCTCGTTCTTCATGGTCGGCAACTTCAAGATCGACGACGTGGTGCCGCTGATCGGTACATACGTGGGATCGCTGCCGTCGACGGGCGCGAAATCGCTCAAATACCGCGACGTGAATCTCCACTTCCCCAACGCATCGCAGAAGGCGACCGTCGAGCTCGGGCGTGAGCCGAAGAGCCAGATCGTGATCAGCTTCTACGCCGACCCCCCGCCGGATCCGGCGGAGCAGGAACGAGTCAACGCGGCGACGGTGGTGCTCGACATCGCGCTTCGCGACATCCTGCGCGAGGATCTGGGCCAGACCTACACCGTCGGAGTGGGGCTCGCGCAGCCGCTGCCGCAGCGCGGCGAAGGGCACATCCAGATTCGCTTCGGCGCCGCTCCGGAAAACATCGAGACGATGACCGGACGCGTGATGCAGGAGATCGCGCGGCTGCAGCACGACGGGCCGACCCCGGATCTGACGAATCGCGCGAAAGAATCGGCGCGCCGCAGCTACGAGCTGCAGCTGAAACAGAACGAATACTGGATGCGCCGCCTGCAGTCGCTCGTCGCGCTCGGCGGCGAGCCGACGGAAATCCTGAAGCGCGGCCAGCACATCGACGCCGTCACGCCACGGACGCTGCAGGATATTTTCCGGAAGTACTTCCCGTCCGAGCGGTCGACGATTGTGACCTTAGTGCCCGCCGCTACGCAGCAGTAGGCGGTAGCGGTTCGCGTCGGCGAAGACTTCGTTGAGGCGATCGCCGTCGGCGAGATCGCGGCGAAGGACTTTCAACACGTCGATCAGCGCGTCGAGCGCCGGTCCGACTTCGTCGGCGTTGGTCGCGGCGATGTCGGCCCAGATGTCGGCCGGACTCGACGCGAGCCGCGTCGTGTCGGCGAGGCCGCGACCTGCCAGCGCGAGTCCATCCTCGCCCACCGCGTCGCCGACGATCTGCATCAGCGCGCTTGCCGTCAGCTGCGGCAGGTGACTGAGATACGCGAGCATGCGGTCATGCGGCTCCGCGCCGATCAGCCGCGGCTCGGCTCCCAACGCGCGGATGAACGCCGACAGCTTCTCCAGCCCCTCGCCTGCCGCCTCATTCTCATTCGACAACAGCCATGGCCGCCCTTCGAAGAGATCCGGCCGCGCGTGCTCGAGTCCACCCTTGGCCGCGCCTGCGAGCGGATGTCCACCGACGAACGTGAACCGCAGCGGCAGCGCGCGCGCGGCGGCCGCGATCTCACGCTTCGTGCTGCCGGTGTCGGTGATCACCGCAGGCACGCGCACGTTCTCCTCGAGCTCCTCGAGGATCGCGATGTTCTGCTTTACCGGCGCCGCCAGAATCACGATGTCGGCTTCGGCGAGGACGATCAGATCGTCGGCCGCGACATCGATGGCGTGCAGCCGCATCGCCGTCTCGAGGACGTCCTTGTTGTCGACGGCGATCACCAACGCGCTCGGCCACAGCTCGCGCGCCTTCAGCGCAATCGAGCCGCCGATCAACCCAAGGCCGACGATGCCGATCTTGTCGAAGATCGGCGTCTGCCCAGCCGGCCGACGATTCGGTTGAATGACCGGGAGTTCCACTACGAGATCCGCAATCCGCAATCCGCAATCCGCATTACGATCCCCATCCCCGCCGCGCGACTGACTCCACGCAAATGCTGCGGCCGATGGCCGGGGCGATGATTCGCAGCTCCGCCATGAGGCGATCGAACTGAGCCGGAAACATGGACTGCGCGCCGTCGCTGAGCGCGTGGTCCGGATCGTTGTGCACTTCGATGATGAGACCATCGGCGCCCGCCGCGACCGCTGCGCGCGCCATCGGCACCACCATGTCGCGGCGCCCTGCGCCATGGCTCGGGTCGGCAATGACCGGCAAATGGCTCATCTTCTTCACGACCGGAATCGCCGAGATGTCGAAGGTGTTGCGCGTCGCGGTCTCGAAGGTGCGGATGCCGCGCTCGCAGAGGACGACGTCGGTGTTGCCGCCGCTCAGCACGTATTCCGCCGACAGGAGCCATTCCTCGATCGTGGCGGCGATCCCGCGCTTCAGCAGCACCGGCTTCCGCACGTGCCCGAGCTCGCGCAGCAGAGTGAAATTCTGCATGTTGCGCGCGCCCACCTGGTAGATGTCGGTGTATTTGTCGATGACCTCGATCTGACTCAGGTCCATCACCTCGGTGACGAGCTTCAGGCTTTCCGCGCTCGCCGCATCGCGCAGCAGCCGCAGACCTTCTTCGCCGAGTCCCTGGAAGCTGTACGGCGAGCTGCGGGGCTTGAAGGCGCCGCCGCGGAAGATCTTCGCGCCCGCGCGCCGCACCGCCGCTGCCGTGGCGCGCACCTGCTTTTCGGTCTCCGCCGAGCAGGGACCGGCCATCACGATCACTTCGTCCCCGCCGATGCGCACCGCGTCATGCGCGTCGCCGATCGTCACGACCGTCGCATCGGTCTTGAAAGTGCGGCTCGCGAGCTTGTACGGCTCGGTGATGCGCAGCACTTCGTGGACGCCTTCGAGCAGTTCGATCAGCGCCTTGTCCGGATGTCCCTGTCCGACCGCGCCCAGCACCGTACG
>WNFI01371808.1_pt1 | contig 12492 bp, 14 predicted proteins | sample 5400471 | NCBI WGS metagenome assembly WNFI01 (sample SAMN13153348, study PRJNA577476) | soil metagenome | isolation source: 100 cm saprolite on Douglas fir-dominated hillslope | place: USA:California | collected 2013-09-17 | reverse complement strand
TACCTCGAGCGCGGCGGCCGGATCGGAAAGGCGCGTGCCCTGGTGGGATCGTTGCTCAATTACAAGCCCATCCTGCAGCTCAAAGACGGCGAGGTCGTGCCCATCGGACGGACGCGCGGGCGGCCGCAGGCACTGAGCCGGCTCGTGGGACTGCTCGAGCGGGGCGGCCATGTCAGCCCGCTCGCCATCATGCACGGCGCGGCGCCGGCGGACGCGGAGCAGCTACGCGAACGGGTTGCCGCCAGTTACCCCGGCCTCGACATCCTGCTCACCGAGATCGGCGCCGTCCTGGGCACGCACACCGGTCCCGGCGTGATCGGCTTCACCTACCTGGTCGCGTGAGCCCGCCGCGGCTACGCGTGGTGCGGGGTCCGTCCCTGGACGATCCCGTCGCGGTCCTTGCCGGCGTCAGCGATAGGACCGAGGCCAAGCTGGCACGACTCGGCATCGCGACGATCCGCGACCTCTTATTGTTTTTCCCGCGTCGCTACGAGGATTTTTCCAGCATCACGCCGATCGCCTTCGTGCGTCCGGGCGTGAAGACAACGGTTCGCGGACGCATTTACGACATCGGCGCTCGCCAAACCAAGTACAAGCGGATGGCGTTAACGGAGGCGGTGCTCGGCGACGATTCAGGGACGACGTTGCGCGTCGTGTGGTTCAACCAGCCATGGGTGGCCAAGAGCCTGCAGAAAGGCGATGAGATCTTTGTCGCCGGTGAGGCCGACCTGAACGGCGGCCTGGTGATGAAGAACCCCGATCACGAAAAGGTGTCGCTTCGGCCGCAGCACGCGGCACGGCTGGTCCCGATTTACCGGGAGACGGAGGGTCTGACCTCGAAATGGCTGCGAACCAAGGTCCAGTCCGTGCTTCGCTACGCCGACGAGCTGGAAGAGTTCTTGCCAGCGGAGCTGCTGGCGCGGCGCGGATTTCTGTCGCGCGCGGCGGCCGTACGGCAGGCGCATTTCCCCGAGTCGGCGCCGGACCTCGACCGGGCGAGGGAGCGCCTGGCCTTCGAGGAGATGTTCGTCTTGCAGCTGGCGGCGCAACTGGCCAAGCGGGCGCGGAAGGCGCTGAACGCGCAGCTCGTTCCGTTCGACGAGTCGACCGCGCGCGGCTTCGTCAAGGCTTTGCCCTTCCAGCTCACCAACGCGCAGCGGGTCGCCGCCTGGCAGATCCTGCAGGACATCGCCCGCCCCCGGCCGATGAACCGGCTGCTCGAGGGTGATGTCGGGTCGGGGAAAACGGTGGTCGCGGCCATGGCGATGCATCACGTGGCCCATGCCGGGTTTCAATCCGTGCTGCTGGCGCCCACCGAGGTCCTCGCGCGCCAGCACGCCGATGTCATCCAATCACTCCTCGGACCGTTCCAGATCGACGTCGGGCTCCTGGTCGGCAGCACGCCGGCCGCGGCACGAAAACCGATGCTCACGTCGCTGGCTGAGGGACAGCTCCCGGTCCTGGTTGGGACGCACGCGCTGATCGAGGAGGGCGTCCAGTTCAAAGACCTGGCGCTGACCGTTGTCGATGAGCAGCACCGCTTCGGTGTTGGTCAGCGTCTGGCAGTCCGGCAGAAAGGCGAGCGCACGCCCCACTTTCTGTCGATGACCGCAACGCCGATCCCACGGACCCTTGGGCTGACGCTCTTTGGTGACCTCGACATCTCGATCCTTGCCGAGATGCCTCCCGGGCGCCAGCCGGTCAAAACCAGCCTGGTTCCGCCAGAGAAGCGGGCCGATGCCTACAACTTCATCCGCAAGCAGGTCACCGCCGGCCGGCAGGTGTTCGTGATCTGCCCCCTCATCCAGGAGTCCGACAAGCTGGGCGTCCGCTCGGCCACACAAGAGCTCGAGAAATTGCAGCGCGACGTATTTCCGGAGCTCGCGTCTCGCATTGCGCTGCTACACGGCCGGCTCAAATCCGCAGAGAAGGAAGCGGTGATGTCAGGGTTCCAGCGGGGCGAGGTCGCCATCCTGGTCTCCACCTCGGTGGTGGAAGTCGGCATCGACATTCCCAACGCGACCGTGATGATGATCGAGGGCGCCGATCGATTCGGGCTTGCGCAGCTCCATCAATTCCGCGGTCGTGTGGGACGGGGATCGGAGGAGTCGTGGTGCCTGCTGTTCACGGATGCCGAGGATCCGCAGTCGCTCAAGCGCCTGCAGGCCGTCGTCACGAACAAGAGTGGCTTCGACCTTGCCGAGATCGATCTCGAGCTACGCGGCTGGGGTGACCTGGCTGGTTACCGGCAGCATGGCAAGGACTTCAAGATGGCGAGCCTCCTGGACGCGGTGTTGATCAGCGACGCCCAGAGCGAGGCCGTCCGCCTCTTGGACCGCGACCCGACCTTGGACGGCGAGCCGGCGCTCCGCCGCCAGCTTTCGGCGTATCGTCAGGTGTTCGCTCTGGACTGACCTTGGATGGTGGTGCGGCGGGCGGCGTCGGCCGCAGCAACATGGTCAGCAGCCGCCCCATCGCCATCCCGGCGGCGAGCGGCAGCACCAGGACCAGCACGATGCCGAGGAGGACGTCGACGACGACTATGCCGCGGCTCCTTTAAAGGCGTAAGTGGCTCGGCCGGTGTCGCCTGCTTTACTCATGACATGTCCGCACCGGCCACGCGCGTCACGGCGGGGACCAGTCGCGGTCGTCGGCTCAAGACCCCGCCGGGTCGCTCCACGCGTCCCACCACGTCACTGGTGCGCGAAGCCTTGTTCAACATCATCGGCGACAGCATACGCGGTGCGCGCGTACTCGATCTCTTCGCCGGAGCCGGAACCCTCGGCATCGAGGCACTGTCTCGCGGTGCGGCGTCGGCAACATTTGTGGAGCGCGACCGAGCCTGTGCTAACATCGTGGCCGAGAATTTGGCCGCAACCGGCTTCGCCCAGCAGGGCGACGTGGTCAGCGCCGACGCCGTCGAGTGGTTGAAGGCGCCCAGCGGCGACCTCGCCACCTACAATCTCCTTCTCCTGGACCCACCCTACCGTGATGGCCTCACGCTGACTGCGGCGCTCCAGGCGCTCGACCGCGCCCCGCTGCGCGACCAGGCGCTGCTGGTGGTGGAGCACCACCGGACCCAACCGCTGTCGCCGCTGCAGCGCTTGACGCAGGTGCGCGAGCGCGATTACGGCACCACGCGTCTCACGTTTTTGAGGTACGCGTGATCACCGCCCTCTATCCCGGCAGCTTCGATCCACTGACGCATGGCCACCTCGACATCGTCGACCGTGCCGCGCGCATCTTCGACCGGGTCGTCATCGCCGTGCTGGAAAATCCGAGCAAGCGGCCGCTGTTCACGAGCGGCGAGCGTGTCGCGATGATCAAGGAGAGCCTCGGAGAGCGCCCGGGCGTCGAGGTAAGCACCTTCAGCGGCCTCACCATCGACTTCGCGCGCCGGGTCGGCGCACGCGTGATCGTCCGCGGGCTCCGCGCCGTGTCAGACTTCGAGAGTGAGTTCCAGATGGCGCTGATGAACCGCCGGTTGGAACCCGACGTCACAACGGTCTTCATTCCCACCAGCCTGCGCCACTTATTTCTCAGCTCCAGCCTGATCAAAGAGCTCGCCGAGTTCGGTGGCGACATCTCGGAATTCGTCCCAGCCAACGTCGTCGGACCGCTCAAGCAACGTCTCACACGCGGGAAATCCCGCGACCCTGACGAAGGAGCACACGAATGAACATCCATGAAGCCATCGATCGCCTCGAGTACCTGATTGCCCACAGCCGCCAGATCCCGCTCACCCGCACCGTGGTCGTCGACCAGGAGGAGGCGCTGGCCTGCATCGACGACCTCCGGCTGAGCCTCCCGGACGAGATCAAGCAGGCCCGCTGGACGCTCCAGGAGCAGCAACGCCTGCTTTCCGAGGCGCAAGCGGAGGCCGCCCGGACGGTCAGCAAGGCCGGCGAGCGGGCCCAGACCATGATCGGCCAGCACGACCTGGTCAAGCGCGCCGAGAAGCAGGCCGAGGCGATGCTGCGGGAGGCGTCCGTAAAGGCAGAGGAGACCCGGCGGGCGGCCGACCGCTATGCCTGGGACGTGATGCAGTCGCTGGAAACCCAGCTCTTACGAACCGTCGCCACCGTCAAGAAGGGTGTCGAGGCGCTCCGGACCCCAGCCGCCCGGCCGGGCAAGGAAGTCGAGGTGATCAGCGGCCGTTAGCCCAGGGGGGCCCTTATAATGGGCTGCTCATGGCTCTTCCAAAGACCCGGTACGCCCATGCCCGCCAGGGCGAGCGCCGTGCCCACCTGGCGATAAAGCGTCCGCAGCTCGTCGAGTGCTCACAGTGCCACCAGCCGAAGCGGCCGCACGCGATCTGTCGTAACTGCGGCTACTACGACGGGCGCGAAGTCATCAAGACCGACTAGGTTTTTCCGATCACCGTCGCCTTCCTGTTTCCAGGCCAGGGCGCCCAATTCGTCGGGATGGCCCGCGACCTGCTGGAGCGGGACCCTGGTTCGCGGGACCTCCTCCGTCAGGCTGAGGCCCGGCTCGACATGCCTCTTGGGCGGCTGATGGTGGAGGGACCGGAGGCCGAGCTGCAGGCGACCGAAAACGCCCAGCCGGCCATCCTGTTTCACAGCCTGGCGCTGCTTCGACTGATGACCGCCCGTGGGTTCGGCCCGTCACTGGTCGCGGGCCACAGCATGGGCGAGTTTGCCGGCCTGGTGGCGGCGGAGGCGCTCGACCCTGTCGACGCGCTCGCGGCCGTGCGCGCGCGGGGCGCGGCGATGTCGGCGGCCGCCCCGGCAGCCAGCGGCATGATCGCCGTGCTCGGCCTCCCGGACAGCGCCGTCGAGCAGGCCTGCGCGTCCAGTGGGGGAAAGGTGGTCGTCGCCAACTACAACGCGCCCGGCCAGGTGGTCATCTCCGGGAGCGAGGCAGGGCTGAGCGCGGTCACTCCGCGGCTCGAGGCCGCCGGGGCAAAGCGCTTGGTGCGACTGCCGGTGAGCGGCGCATTCCATTCGCCGCTGATGGCCCACGCTGCCCAGGTCTTTGCCGCCGCCTGGGAGAAGATCCCGCTCCGTGTGTTGCGCTGCCCCGAGGTCTTCAATGCCGACGCGCAGGTGCATCAGGATCCGGCTGAGGTCCGCAGCCTGATGGTCGGCCAGCTGACCGGCCCGGTGCGCTGGACGCAGTCGATCCAGCGGTTGCAGCAGCTCGGCGCCGACACCTACATTGAGGTTGGTCCGCGGCGAACGCTCACCGGGCTCGTCAAAAAGATCCTCCCGGGCGCGGTGGTCCACAATGTCGAAGATCTCACCAGCATGAACACCCTGCTCGAGACTATCAATGGCTGACGGCTTTACCGGCCAGGTCGTGCTCGTCACCGGGGGGAGCCGCGGGATCGGTCGCGCCACCGCGGTGCTGTTTGGCGAGGCCGGGGCAACGGTGGCGATCACCTATAAGAGCCGAAAGGCGGAGGCCGACTCCCTGGTCGAGGAGCTCTCGCACGCGGGCCACGAGACGATGGCGATGCAGGCTGACTTCGCCGATAACGGCGCCCCGGGAATCGCCGTCGAGGCCGTGGTGAAACGCTGGGGCCGGCTGGACGTACTGGTCAACAACGCCGGACTGACCCGGGACACGCTGGTGATGCGGATGAGCGAGGCGGACTGGGACATCGTCATCCAGACCAACTTGAAAGCCGCCTTCCTCGCCAGCAAGGCGGCGCTGCGGCCGATGCTCAAGCAGAAGTACGGCCGCATCGTCAACGTGTCGTCGCTCGCCGGGGTCGCCGGCAATGCCGGGCAGGCGAACTACAGCGCCTCCAAGGCCGGCCTGATCGGGCTGACCAAGTCGCTCGCCAAAGAGGTCGGCTCCCGGAACATCACGGTCAATGCCGTCGCCCCCGGCTTCATCACGACCGAGCTCACCAGCGGCCTGCCGGCCGAGCTGCTGGAGCGCGCCCGCCAGGCGGCGGCGATCCCTCGGATTGGGACCCCGGAGGACGTCGCCACAGCGATTGTCTTCCTGGCGTCGCGTGCGGCCGGCTATATCACCGGTCAGGTTTTAGGCATTGACGGCGGTCTGCCAATCTAGGACGATGGGCCCGGGCTTCGACTAGAATTTGACCGCACTCGCACAGCCAAAAGGGGAGTCGGATGGACGCGAACAGTTACGAGAAGTTCAAGGGCATCATCGCCGAACAGCTCGGAGTGGAGCCCGAGCAAGTTACGCCCGACGCCTCGTTTGTCGACGACCTCAACGCGGATTCCCTCGACCTGGTGGAGCTGATCATGGCGTTCGAGGAAGAATACGGGATGGAGATACCTGACGAAGACGCGGAAAAGATTCAAACCGTCGGAGCCGCCTGGGACTACGTCCAGGAGAAGCTCGGCATCACCACCTGAGCCGAAGCTCGCTCAGCCGGACGAGCCTTTACAGAAGCTCCAGCGGACGCTTCGCGTTCGCTTTCACGAGCCTGCCCTTCTGCGCCAGGCTCTGACCCACCGCTCCTACAACAACGAGCACCCGGAGAGCGGGTCGGCGGACAATGAGCGGTTGGAATACCTGGGCGACGCGGTGCTCGAGTTGATCGCGGCCGAGCACCTCTATCACACCTACGTGACGTCCGATGAGGGTGAGCTGACCCGGCTGCGAGCCTCGGTCGTCAACACCAAGAGCCTCGCCCGTCTGGCCTCCCGGCTGAGCCTGGGCGACTACCTGCTGCTGGGCAAAGGCGCGCACAAGACCGGCGCGCGCTCGTTGCAATCGATCCTGGCCAACACCTTCGAGGCGGTAATCGGCGCAATCTTCCTCGACCAGGGTTACCGCGCGGCCTACAAACTGTTCAGCCGCAGCCTGATCGACGTGCAGGCGTGGCCGGACGATAACTACAAGGGCCGCCTCCAGGAGGTGACCCAGGAGCGGTTCCTGTCCACCCCGCAGTACGACATTGTCGGCGCCTCCGGTCCAGGGCATCGGCGCGAATACACAGCCGAGGTCAGCTTCGGCGATGGCATCAGCGGAAAGGGGCGCGGGCGAACCAAACGGGACGCCGAGCAGATGGCGGCGCGCGAAGCCCTGGCGGCACTGGGGGCGCTCGACCAGCCGCCGGCCCAGGACGAAGTGCTGGAGGCGGTGGCGGCGCACGAGGCGAAGCGCTCGCCGCCGAATTAGCCTCCGCTCGTCGAGCCTGAAGCCGACTAGTTTGGTGCTGTGGCCACCGCCGCGGCTAGCGCGCAGCCAGGCCGATGACCACGGCCATCGGGCGGCTTCGAACCTGCGCACTCCGGACAGGCCCCATTGGATTTGACCGGGGTCAGTCCGCCCCATTGGTGCTTCACTAGCAGGCGGCGCAACTCGGCGTTCTCGGTTCGAAGGCGGCCGACCTCAGCCTCGCTCATCTCAGGAAGGATTCTAGCGGGCTAGCGAGCCTTTTTCGATTTCGGCGATGCGGGCTTTGACGAGCTTCGTCACGAGCCGGTAGGGAAGCGGCTCGTCTGCGGGAAACTGGATCGTGCCCCTGCTCTGGAGATAGGTTTTGAGGTCCGCGGCGTGGGCTTTGGTGACGCGGTTGCCCAACCCGTAGATCGCGTAGTGGGCCTTCCAGTAGCCGAAGTAGACGACGGACTTCCGTTGGAGCTTGTAGCCCACGATGCCGTAGCTCAGGCTTTCCGAGGCCTTCGGCGCCGCTACCTTGATGGTCTGGCGGAGCCTCTTCAGCGTCGCGTGCTTGTCCTTCGGCGCCGCGGCGAGATAGTCGCCAACCGTCTTCACGCCCGTGGTCCGGCGTCGATGACGCAGAAGCGATTGCCCTCTGGATCGGCGAGGATCACGTAGTCCGCGTCCGGCGGTCGCTTGCTCCAATGGACCTCGGTGGCGCCTAACGCTTGCAGGCGCTCGACCTCGCGGGCCTGGTCTCTTGCATAGAGGTCGAGATGGATGCGCGGCGGCACCTGCAACTTGGAAGGTGCCCGGTCGAGGGAGAGATTCGGCCCGGCGCCATTGCTCGGCCGAAGCAGTACGAAATCGCCGGCGTCGCCCTCCCTGGGCACGTAGTCGAGGGCCGCCGTCCAGAACGCGCGCTGGCGAGAAAGGTCATCGACGCGCAGGACGATGGAACCGATGCGAATCATGCGAGCCACTGTACACCGCCGACCTAACCCCGGATCTGCGAGGTTTTCGACGAATGAACCGCGCAAATGCTAGAGTTGTGTGGCATCCAATGACCTCATACAAGATCGGCGAAGTCGCCGAGCTCCTCGGTGTCAGCGTCGACAGTGTCCGCCGTATGGCGGACAGCGGCCGGCTGAGGACGGTTCGGACGGCTGGCGGCCAGCGCGTCGTCGACGGGCGGCAGCTCGCGCGGTTCATGGCGGCGGCACCCGCCGAAGTCAAACCGGAAACGACGGTCGGCCGATCCGCCCGCAACCACTTCCCTGGCATCGTCACGCGCGTTGTCAAAGACCGCGTCATGGCGCAGGTCGAGATGCAGGCTGGCTCGCATCGGCTCGTGTCCTTGATTTCCCGTGAAGCGGCCGACGAGCTTGGCCTCGCACCCGGGGTGCGCGCGGTCGCGGTGGTCAAAGCCACGAACGTGATCGTCGAGCTACCGGGGGACTGAGCCGGGCGATGCACGTAAGGGTAGTCGGGGCGTTAGGGCTCATCGCCATGGTCGCGCTTTGCAGTGCGTGCGGCACAAACCCGTCTGCCAGCTCGTCGGGCCTCAGCGGGACGATCACGGTCTTCGCGGCGTCCTCGCTCAACGCGGCCTACACCGCGATCGGGAAGGAGTTTGAAAAAACACACCCCAGGACCATGGTGACGTTCACGTTTGGAGGGTCATCGATGCTCGTTTCGCAGATCCAGCAGGGCGCGATCGGGGACGTCTTCGCCTCAGCGGATCAGCCGAACATGCAAAAGCTGATTAACGCCGGGCTCACAGTGCAATCACCAATCGTGTTCGCCCGAAACGATCTCGAGATCGTGGTAGGGAAGCGGAATCCGAAACACATCACCTCGCTTGCCGACCTGGCTCGTTCGGGGTTGGTCGTCGTACTCTGCGCGCCGGTGGTTCCATGCGGGCACTACGCGTCTCAGGCCCTGCAGAAGGCCGGGGTGAGCGTCCAGCCCGCGAGCCAGGAGGCTGACGTGAAGGCCGTCCTCACCAAGGTGGCGCTGGGCGAGGCGGACGCCGGCATCGTGTACGTGACAGACGTGAAAGCCGCCGTCGGCGCGGTTGAGGGCGTCGCCATCCCACCGGCGGTCAACGTCGTGGCGGAGTATCCCATCGTCATCCTCAAGGATTCCCAGAACAGGGCGCTTGCCAGGGCGTTCGTCAGCTACGTGCTCACCGACGGCCGGCCGATCCTTGTTCGGTATGGCTTTACCAACCCGTAGTCATCCGAGGGCTCGGCCCTCGGCGCCGCTCCCGATTGTGATCCTGGCGGGTGCCGGGGCCGCGTTCTTCATCGTCCCGCTGGTCGGCCTGCTGGTGCGTACGCCCTGGATGTCCGCCTGGCACGAGCTCGGCTCGCCCGAGGTGCTGGCGGCCCTGCGCCTTTCGCTGCTGGCGTCGTTCTCCGCGACCGCCATCGCCCTCGTCCTGGGTGTGCCTCTTGCCTGGACCTTCGCGAGGCTCACGTTCCCCGGACGATCGGTGTTGCGTGCCCTGACGGTGCTGCCCATGGTCCTCCCCCCGGTGGTGGGCGGCGTCGCCCTGCTCCTTGCCTTCGGTCGCCAGGGACTCCTCGGTGGCTGGCTGGCGACAACCTTCGGGATCCATCTGCCTTTTACGACGGCCGGCGCCATCATTGCGGAGACCTTCGTGGCGATGCCGTTTCTGGTGATAACCGTCGAGGCCGGTCTTCGCTCGATGGACACCCGATTCGAGGACGCCGCCCGTACCCTCGGCGCCAGTCGATGGACGGTTCTCTGGAGGGTGACCCTCCCGCTGGTGCGGCCTTCGCTGGTCGCCGGCGCCGTCCTTTGCTGGGCTCGAGCGCTCGGCGAGTTCGGGGCGACGATCACGTTCGCCGGGAATTTTCCGGGCCGGACGCAGACGATGCCGCTGGCCGTCTACCTGGCACTGGAGACCAACCCGGAGGCGGCCATTGTCTTGAGTCTTGTGTTGCTCGCGGTCTCGATGGCCGTGCTGATCGGCCTCCGCGATCGCTGGCTGGGTGCGTCATGACGCTCGAGGCGCGCATCCGCGCCGGCGTGGGTGCCTTCGAGCTCGACGTGGAGCTCGCGGTTGCCGTCGGAGAAGTGGTCGCCGTGCTGGGGCCGAACGGGGCAGGGAAGACCTCGCTGCTCCGAGCCCTGGCCGGTCTCGTCCCGGTGAGCGCCGGGCGAGTGACGCTGGACGGGGTCGTGCTGGAAGATCCGGCAGAGGGGATTCGGGTGCCGTCAGAGCGACGGCCGATCGGCCTGGTCTTCCAGGACTATCTGCTAGCGCTTTCCGGTGGGCAGGCACAGCGAGTCGCATTGGCCCGGGTGCTCGCGACCAACCCCACATTGCTACTGCTCGACGAACCGATGGCGGCGTTGGATGCCAGCACGCGGGTTGAGTTCCGCCGGGACCTCCGGCGCCACCTCGAGTCCTTTCGTGGCGTGCGCCTGCTCGTCACCCATGACCCGGTGGAGGCAATGGCGATGGCAGATCGCCTGGTCGTGCTGGAGAACGGGCACGTGCTGCAATCGGGCACACCCGCCGACGTCACGCAGCATCCGCGCTCGCGTTATGTCGCCGACCTGGTCGGCGTCAACCTTTTTCGCGGCCGAGCCAGCCACGACGTCATCACGCTTGCGGACGGTGGATCGCTGACGACGGCGGGCGCCGCGGACGGCGACGTGTTTGCCGTGGTGCATCCGCGTACCGTCGCGCTCTATCGCACGCGCCCAGATGGCACGCCGCGAAATGTCTGGGAAGGCCGCGCCGTTGACCTGGATTTGGAGGGCGATCGCGTACGAGTGCGCCTTGCTGGCTCGCCCTCGATCGTGGCCGAGGTGACACCGGCGGCGGTGCGCGAGCTCGGGCTCGACCGCGGCGACAGGGTGTGGGTCGCCGTCAAAGCCACGGAAGTCAACGTGTACCCGGCGTGACGGCGCCCGTTGCCTTCGGCAACGGGGACGTGCTCTAATACACGTCGTGACCCGCGCCGTGGTCCATGCATACGTTTCTGATGGGCGCGACAGCCCAGCCATGTCTACTACTGCTTAGCCTGTGTACCTGAAGTCGCTGCAGCTGCAGGGGTTCAAAACCTTTGCGCGCCGCACTGAGCTGCCCTTCAGCCGTGGCATCACCGCGATCGTCGGTCCCAACGGGAGCGGCAAGTCGAACCTCGTCGATGCCATTCGCTGGGCGCTCGGGGAGCGGAACGCGCGCGGACTGCGCGGCCAGCGGATGGAGGACGTGATCTATTCCGGCGGTCCCGGCAAATCGGCCGTCGGCATGGGCGAGGTCACGCTGACGATCGACAACGCCGACCAACGGCTCAACGTCGAGTTCAATGAAATCGAAGTCGCGCGCCGGTTGTATCGCTCGGGTGAGAGCGAGTACCTGATCAACGGGGCGCGCGCGCGGTTGAAAGACATCGACGCGCTGCTGGCCAGCACCGGCCTGCGCCAGGACGGCTACGCCGTGACGGCGCAGAACGACATCGACTTCGTCATTCAGGCCGCCCCGGCGCTCCGCCGCGAGCTGATCGAGGAAGCGGCCGGCGTCCGGCGGCTGCGCGACCAGCGACAGGAAGCGATCAATCGCCTCGCGGAGGCGGATCGGGACATGCGGCGGGCGCGCGACATCCTCAATGAACTCAGTCCCCGCGCCGAGGAGCTGCGGCTGCAGGCCGCCTCGGCCGAGGAATACAGGAAGGTGGCAGATGCCCTGAAGACGTTGCAGGGCAGCCTCGCTCGCGATAACTGGCGCAAGGCGATGGTGCAGTTGCGCAAAGCGCTGGCGCGGCAGCAGGCAGCCGACCACAAGCGGGCCGCGGCCGCGCAAACGGTCAACGAGTTCGAACCCCTCTACGCGGAGCATCGCTCGGCGCTGCTCGCCGCCCGCGAGGCGCGCTGGCATCACCAGGAAGCGGTGGCGGACGTGCGGCTCCGCCTCGCCGAGAGCCAGCATCAGGCGCGCATCGCCCAGGAGCGCAACGTCGCTGCCGTTCAGGCGCTCGACGCGCTGCAGAGCGAGCTCGCACGACTGAGCGCCTCGGAACAAGCCGGAAGCCGGGTCGTCGATGAGCTGGCGCACGCGGCTGAGAGCGCCCAGACGGAGCTGGAGGCGGCAAATGGCGCGCTGCAGGCTGCCGCCGACGCCGAGCGGGCCGCGCGTGAGGGCCAGGCGGCGCTCGAGGCGGATCGTCTCGCGCGGCAACAACAGCGCCATGAGGCAGAGCGAGAAACCGCGTCGATCGAGGCCGAGCTTCGCCAGCTGGAAGGCCGCCGCCAATTTCTTACCGAGCAGCAACAGCAGGCTCGCACCCAACTGGAGGCCTGGTCGGTGCGGCACGGCGCCTTGAGTGACGAGTTCGACCGGCGCAC
>WNFI01358377.1_pt1 | contig 12492 bp, 16 predicted proteins | sample 5400471 | NCBI WGS metagenome assembly WNFI01 (sample SAMN13153348, study PRJNA577476) | soil metagenome | isolation source: 100 cm saprolite on Douglas fir-dominated hillslope | place: USA:California | collected 2013-09-17 | reverse complement strand
AAGGCCGATGACCGTCGTCTCGAGGCCGATGCACGTCGTCTTAAGACCGATGACCGTCGTCTCGAGGCCGATGCACGTCGTCTCGAGGCCGATGCATGTCGTCTCGAGGCCGATGCACGTCGCCTCAACGCGGATGACCGTCGTCTCGAGCACGATGACCATCGTCTCGACCTGAAGTCGTGTCGCGGGCGACGACCGCGGGGTCGCCGGCAACCGGTTTCCTAAGAGCGGTACCGCGCGTTGTGGCATTGGAAATCGTCGTCGGGCGACCGGCAACTCTCTCCGCGGCGTCGGCGCCCCTGGACAACGAGCGGGGGACGGACGGATGTTCTCGACGCTCGATCCCTTACCTACTAATCCGTCTCGACCCCGATTGCTTAACGACAATCGGGATGGATCCTTGAAGCGCGAGATCGCGACGATCTTCAGCGCCTCGGACATCGTGGGGAACACGTGGAGCACGTCGATGAAATCGCCGATCGTGGCCCGGTAACGAAGCGCCATCGCCGCCTCATGGATCACCTCGCCCGCGTTCCGGCCGACCATCGAGACTCCAAGCACTTCGTGCGAGTCGGCGTCAGCCACCATCTTGACGATGCCGCGCGTGTCGCGGATCGCACTGGCGCGCGGGACAATCGACATCGGAAGCGTGTTGCACCAGCACCGATGACCCGCGGCGATGGCTTCGGCTTCGGTCATTCCGACGACGGCGATTTCGGGGTCGGTGAAGATCGTTCGGGGAATCACTCGATGATCGACGGCGTGCGGCGGATCGTTCGACAGCGCGTTCTTAGCGGCGATTCCGCCCTGCCGACTGCCAACCGGCGTGGCCATCTGACTGCCATGCTGTCGTCCGATGACGTCGCCAGCGGCGAACAGGTGCGACACGGCCGTCCTCAGGTGGCGGTCCACGACGACTTCGCCACTGTCGTTGAGCTGCGCCCCAGTCCGCTCAATCTCGACATGGTCCGAGTTGGGACGCCGGCCGGTGACCACCAGCAGCCGCTCCGATCGGAATTCCCGCTCCTGTCCGGCGACAGTGGCTGTGATGACGGTCTCCGAGCCGGACAGGCGCGCGGCCATGGGCGTCGCGTCGAACACCACGGCGATGCCTTCCGCCGCGAATACCTGAGCAATGCTGCGCCCCACTTCAGCTTCGTATCCGTGCCCGAGCAGCTGTCCGCTTCGTTCGAGGATCGTGACCCGACTGCCCAGTCGACTGAACATCTGGCCGAGCTCGAGTGCGATGTAGCCGCCTCCGACGATCACCAATGACGATGGGAGCTCGGTGAGCTCCATTGGTTCATCGACCGTCAGGAGATTGCTGGTGAGGTACGGGATCGTCTCGAGTCCCTCGATCGCCGGCAGGACGGGCCGTGACCCGGTTGCAATGAGTAGGTTCTTGCCGGAGAGCCGCTTTCCGTCGACCTCTACCGTGTGCGAGTCGATGAACCGCGCATGCCCTTTTTCAACCCGGATGTGATCACCGACCAGACTCTCGTACTTCTTGGCGCGATAGTCGTGAACGAGTTCGTCCTTCTGGCGAGCGAGCGCGGCAAAGTCGACGGCGACGACAGCGGGGGTCAAACCGGGATACCGAGGGGTGCGAGCCTCGTGAACGATTCGCGCCGCCTCGATCAGGTTCTTCGACGGCAGGCACCCGCGGTTGACGCAGGTCCCCCCGATGGGCCTCTCCTCGACCATTACCGCTGATTTGTTCAGCTCCTGCGCGGTCAGGGCGGCGGCGAACGCCGTGGAGCCCGCGCCGAGAATGAGAAGGTCGACGTCGTCAGTCATTTGCGGCCTCATTCATGATGTGTAGTCTACACCGTGCATGATCCCAGCCGGGAACTCCTGCCCTTCGTCGGGACTTGCCCAAGGCCATGACTGACGAAACAGAGCACAAACAGCAGAAAGACCAGCGATTTGCGAACGAGGCGTTGGTGTGGCTGCCGCAGGTCGCGCGATTCGCGCTGTCGCTGACCAGAGACGAGGCGGACGCTGACGACCTGGTACAAGAGACGTTCCTGCGCGCCTATCAGGCGTGGGAGTCTTTTGCCCCAGGGAGTGAGTGTCGCGCCTGGCTGTTCACGATCTGTCGCAACACGCACTGCCGACAGGAGCGACGGGAGAGCCGGATGGTCCAGTGTGACGACCCCGAGCTGGAGGCGCTGGCGGCCGTCGCGGTGCACGCGTCTGCTGCCACGGCCGGACTGGGCGACATCTTCGCGAGTGGCGATCTCCGTGACGCGATCGCCGCGGCGCTGGGACATCTGTCGGATCAATTTCGCGAGGCGATCATCCTCGTCGACGTGCAGGACCAATCCTATGAAGAGGCCGCCGCGGTGATCGGCGTGCCGGTGGGGACTGTTCGTTCGCGCCTGTTTCGGGGAAGGCGCCTACTTCAGGAATCGTTGATCGAGCATGCGCGAGATCTGGGAATCACGACAGCACCGGCGGCCAGGAGCTGACCTATGGACGACATGGACGACATGAACGACAGGTACGACATGAACGACAGGACACCAATGATCGATTGCCAGGCGGTGATGCGACGGCTCTGGGATTATCTGGACGGCGAGCTGTCGACCGAAAGCGTCGTCGCCATCGAGGCGCATCTCGAGATGTGTGGGCGATGCTATCCGCAGTACGAGTTCGAGCGGGACTTTCTCGATCAGGTTGGACGGCTGCGCCGCGAGCATTCGGATCTCGGCCGCCTAAGGACGCGTCTGCTGGAGACGCTCAGGTCCCATGGCTTCGCTGCCTGAAATCCGGAATTACGGGAACTAATTCGCCTGCTCGTGCGTTGTCGGCGCGAGAAACCTTCACGGAGAGAGCTGCCATGCAACGCCATTGGACTCGCGCCATCATCGCCGGTGTGGTCGGTACCCTCGTCATGACCGCGGTCGGCGTTTGGGTGGCGCCGATGATGGGCCTGCCGGCGATGAACCCCGCGGACATGCTGGCGACGAAGATGGGCGGCAACCTCATGCTCGGCTGGGGCGGCCACCTGATGATCGGAATCATCCTCGCCCTGGTGTACGCCGTGGTCGCCCCGTGGCTGCCCGGTCCGCCGGTGCTCCGCGGTGCTCTCTACGCGATCGCGCCGTGGCTCGTCGCCCAACTCATGGTAATGCCGATGATGGGCATGGGGGTGTTCAGCGGCTCGATGTCGTTGGCGATGGGCAGCTTGATCGGCCACCTGCTGTATGGTGCGACCGTTGGCGCGATTTACGGGACGCCGGCAGCGGCGGTCAGCAAAATCACACCATGATCTTTCCGCCGGCGATGTCGAGCACGACCCCAGTCACCCACCCGGCACTCGCCGACGACAGATAGAGCGCGGCTTCAGCCACATCCGCGGGCTGACCAACTCTGCGCAACGGGAATGACTGTCCGAGCGCATCCATCGCACCCTCGGACATCGCCGCGCGCATGCGATCGTTGACGATCGCCGACGGCGCGATGCAGTTCACGCGAACCCCGCATGGGCCGACCTCGGTGGCCAGGTGCCGCGTGAACGCGATGACCCCGGCCTTGGCCGCCGCGTAGGCGATGTTGCTTCGCGCCGGCTGCCGCGCCGCGGCCGACGCCATCGTGACGATCGCGCCCTGCTTGCGGTCGGTCATTCCCCCGAGAAACGCGGTGACCGTGAGATAGGTCGCAGTGAGATTGGAATCGACCGCCGCGCGCCACCGGTCTTCGGTCAGGTCGGCCGTCGGGATCGGCTCGCCACTGCCGCCGGCGAACGCGATGAGGACGTCGGCGGGGCCGAACTCGAACTCGGTGCGCCGGCGAAGCTCTGTCAACTGATCGGCGGACGTGACGTCGGCGGCGACGCCGATCGCCTTGCCGCCCTCCCACTTGATGGCCGCGACGACGTCGTCGATGGCCGCCTGGTCTCGTCCGCTCACGACCACTCGCGCCCGGTTCTCTCCAAACCTGCGGGCCGTCGCCGCGCCGATCCCCCGCGACCCACCGGTGACGACGACGACCCGGTCCTTGAGGTCGGAAAAGCGCGACGTCATGTCGCCGGCCTCGGTGGAGTCTTGGCCAGACGCTCCGCGACCGGCATGGCCGCCACGCCCACGATCAGGTGCAGCAGGCGGATGACCCAATGCAGGTCGCCGGGCAGCAGCCGCTGCTGCGTAACGCCGAACGCGGCGATCATCAGCCCCCAGAGTATGGCCACAACAGCGAGTCGCGCGTTGACGCGGCGGAGCAGGGCAGTCACCGCCAGGGTCCAGAGCAGGAGGACGAACAGCACGCCCACCGCCATATGCACCGTTACATACTGATACCAGTGTCCGGACCAGAGGGCGAGGCCGACGACGACCTGAATACCGGCGCCGATGCGGAGCAGATTGAGTAGCACTCGTTCGAGACGCATGGCGGCTTCTCCGATTGACTGGGCCCCGTTAGACTGCTTGTACAGCGAAAGTAGACTGCCTGTACAACGAAAGCAAATCGGCATTGTTTCATGACGCGGAGACCGTACCGTTCCAACGAGCGCCAACGCGGCGTCGACGCCGGCCGAGACCGGATCGTCGACGCGGCGCGCGAGCTGCTCGAGGACGCGGACGCCGAACCGTTTTCCATCGACGCCGTGGCTCGGCGTGCCCGCGTGGCGCGGATGACGGTCTACAATCAGTTCGAGTCGAAAGCCGGGCTGCTCGAGGAGCTGTTCGACTCGATCGCCGTCCGCGGCGCCTTCGGCCAGATGAGCGGGGTGTTCAGCAAGCCGGACCCGTTCGAGGCGATGGATGCCTTCATCGCGCTCTTCGGGAAGTTCTGGACCGAGAGCCTGAGCGTGCACACCGGGCTGCGGGCCGCGGCGATGCAAGACGCGGAGCTCGCCGCGGCGATGATTCACCGCAACGAGCGACGGCGGCAGGGGCTCACGGTCCTCGTCAAGCGCATCGCCGAGCGCCACGAGCTGCCGCTGTCGCGCGAGGAGACGGTCAACGCCCTGTTCGTGCTACTGAGCTTCGACGGTTTTCACGCGATGGCCGGCGCCGATCGGACGCCCAAGCAGGTGGTGCCGAGCATGCGTCGCCTCGTGCATCAGCTTCTCGGCGTCTAGCGTAGCCGTCAGTGACGGCTCACCGTAATCGGCGGTGTGGTGTCGGTGTTGAAGATGCCCCATGCCAGAAGGGCGAAGTTGCCCGAACCAAGCCGAGCGTCAAAGGCCCGCCGCTTCACGACCACGAAGCCTGCTCGTTGCGACGCGCGATCCTTGTTCATCGCCTCCGCCGGGTGGCCCGCTCCGCCGGGCAAGCAGCAATTTATGCATCGTTCACGTAACTCTCACTCACTTAGCCAGTGTCTGCCTGGCAAACCCCTGGCACGCCGTAAGGACTTCATCGGAAAGCGCCGTCTTGCCCAGCGCGCGCGCGAGGGTCAGGCCGCCGGATGTCAACGCGATGACCGCGAGCGCAGCCTGTCGAGCCTTGGGGTCCTTGTCCGACTTTTCCCCGGCCAGCGTCGCGACCAGGGCCGCAATCTCGTCGCGCAGAGCCGCCTGCCCCGTGCCCGTCCGTCCGACATCGCCCATGACAGCGGGCAGGGGACAGCCGCCGGCGGCATCGTCACGATGCTGCTTGGTGAGATAGCGACTCGTCATGCGGCTGAGGCGCTCGCGCCATCTGGTGACGCTGACCGTATCGACGAACCGCTGTCGTCGCTCGGCCATCGAGCGCCGCAACGATCGATCGATCATGTCGTCCTTCGACGCGAAGTGCGCGTAGAAGCCGCCGACAGTGAGCCCGAGGGAGCCCATGACCTCGGCGACGCTGGCACCGGCAATGCCGCGCTCCTTCATGATCGTCGCCGCGGCGGCGAGGATCCGATCTCGCGTGTCGCTCTTCTGTTGCGCTCTTGACGTCGGCTCGGTTGTCATATTATGCTCATAATACGAAGCATCGTGCGATATGGCAACACTCTGACCGGAGATCTCCCCAATGGCTGCAGCGACGATGGAACATGTGAAGATGAGCGTTGAGCAGCGGCTCATCGACGCGGGCGTTCGCGCCTGGAAGTTCAACGCCGACCGGATCGCGACCTTCTTCGACGGGCTCTCCGAGGAGCAGCTCCAGCAGGAGGTCGCGCCGGGGCGGAATCGCCTCGGCTATCTCTGGGGTCACCTCGCCGCGGCGAACGACGGATTGTTTCCGCTCCTCGGCATCGGTCCCAAGCTCCATCCGGAGCTGGAGGCAAAGTTTCTCGTCAATCCCGACCAGGCCGGGACGTCGATGCTGTCACGCGCGGAGTTGAAGGCAGCCTCGGGTCAGATCCACGAACGCCTGTGGAGCGCGTTCGGCGAATGGACGCCTACTGAATGGCTGCAGAAGCACACGGCGGTCTCCGACGAGGACTTTCTCCGCGAGCCCCATCGCAACCGCTACACCGTGATGCTAAGCCGGAATACGCACATGGCCTATCACCACGGTCAGCTAGTGCTCGCCAAACCACGCGCGTAAACCGAATCATCGTAATGTAGAGTGGCGTCAGCGTTCGGCTCGGTCTGTTCGACGTCCTTGGAGGCCGTCCGGCCATCGCGAAGATTGCGAAGTCGCTGGGCATGAGCGCGCGGACCATGCAGCGCCGCCTTGGCGAGCTTGGCACGACGTATCAGGAGGTTCTTGACGGCGTTCGTCGTCAGTCAGCACGACGACTGCTCGCCGACACAGACCTCGGCACGGGCGAAGTCGCGTTTCTACTCGGCTTCGAGGAGGTCAATTCGTTCATGCGCGCCTTTCACGCGTGGGAAGGAATCACGCCGGCGAGATGGCGTGCGCGAGCCAATGCCGAGCGCGGCGCGCCACAAGCCGTCGTTCTGCCAGCCTACCTCGGTGCGGAGCGGGAGTCGGCTGTCGGGAGCCTTTAAGTCACGTCGTCGGCGGCTGGATCGGGCTTTCAACCCTCGAATGCCGCTTGGATGAGATGCCGCACAATCGGTTCGCCGCCGAGGCTCGAGACGCGTTGTTCGAGCTCGCTGTCCCCGCGGGTCAGACGTTCGTGCTGGCGGAGATGCTCCGCCCACGATGACACCAGAAACGTCTCGACATAGACATGGGGCTTCTCGACGTCACGGTAGATAGCCCAGCGAAATGCGCCGTCGCGGCGCCTCACGCGCCCGTACTTCTTCATCGTCTGCAAGAACGCCTTCACGTTTCGCTCGTCCACCTGATACTCGGCCGAGACGAGCACGGGGCCCTGGTCGAGTCCCGGCTCGCGGTTTTCGACGATCGCGGGCAGGCGCCAATGATTCCATGGACTCACATCAGCGGTCGTATCCGGCAGTCTCGCCACCAAGCCCAGCGCCGCCGTCGCCATCGTGGCCACTCCGGCGAGCAGAAACGCAGTGTCGACGCTCGTGCGCGAAGCGACCGCGCCCCACACGGCGCTGCCGGCGGCAAGCCCTCCCTGCGAGACGAGCATGAAGATCGCTAGCACCCGGGCCCGGACCCAGTCGGGCGCCAGGTTTTGCATCAGAGCGCTGACGAGCGAGATGAAGATGATCCACGTGCCCCCGCTGAGGAGCATGACGAGGGTGAGGCCGGGCAGGTTGTGCACGCGGCCGACGGCGACGATCGTGACACCGAGTATCGCGACGGCCGTCGATGCGATGCCCTCTGTCGACCAACGCGCCCGCGCCCGTTGCATCACGATGGCGCCGGCGACGGCGCCGGCGCCGAAGCAGCCGAGCAGGATGCCGTACACGGCCGCGCTGGTGCTGATGCGATGTGCGACGCTTGGCAGGAGCGCGAACGAGGCGCTCGCGCAAAACATCACCGCGCCCGAGCGCAGCATGATCGCGCGAGTTGCTGGGGCGTAACGCACATAGCGAATCGCGGCGACCGTGGCCCCGCGGAGGGATTCTGCCGGCGTCGTCCGCGCTCGAACCGGTCGCTTCCAGCGCGCGACCACCACCAGGACGCCGGCAAAGGATAGGACGTTCACCAGAAATGCGGCGCCGACCCCGGCGGCGGCGATCAGCACGCCGGCGAGCGCTGGCCCGGTGGCCCGCGCAATGTTGAACTCGATGCCGTTCAACGCCGAGGCGGCGGGCAGGTCGTCCCTGTGAACGAGCTCCGGGAGCACCGCGCGCCACGTCGGGGTTTCGAACGCATCGCCCGCTGACAGCGCGAACGTCAGCCCGAGCAGCAGCCATGGGGTGATAACGCCGGTGAGGGTCGCGACCGCCAACGCGACCGCGACGCATACCATCCACGTCTCGGTGAAGAGAATCAGCTTGCGTCGGTCGACGATGTCGCCGATGGATCCGGCGGGGAGCGCGAAGAGGAAGAACGGGAGCGTCGCCGCCGTTTGCGTCAGCGCGATGTACAGCGGCCCGGCACCGAGCGATACCATGAGCCACGCCGCTCCCACGCTCTGCATGAACGTGCCGATATCCGAGAGGGTGTCCGCGATGAGGAGCTGGCGGAAGATCGGCGTCCGTAATGGTCGCCACAGGCTCGGCACGTCCCGCTTTGCTGACATCGCCTCTGACGGTCTCCTTGTTGTTCAGTGCCCATTACCAAGCGCTGAGAGCTTGCAGCGTATAACGCCTAGCCTGAGCCTACAGCCCTGGCTTGCCAGACAGCTCGAGCTCTGGCCAGAGCTCGGGCTCGAGGTCGAGCTATCTGGTAAGCCATGGCTGTGGGCTCAGGCTAGGAGTGAATCATCGCCCCTCACGGCGGCGGCAACTTGCCCCGCGCGTTGCTGCTGACCTCCCGACCGATCAGCTCATCGGCGTGCAACCGAAAGAGCTGGACGCGCTGCGGCATAGGATCACGCGGCGTGAAGACGGCCGGCACCACCGAGCGCAGCCGGGCCAGTGCCTCGGCGAACTCCGCGGAGCCGAGGCCCGAATCGGCGTCTGACTGCATGTACACCGAGCCGTGGGCCGTCACCGTTCGCCAGTCGTAGATCCCGTGGATCTCGCTCACCTGTCCTCGCAGAACCCATTGTTACCACAGCGTCGCGCACCCAAGTGATGTGAGGCGTGGTCTATGCAAATCGCGGGCACCCATCCGGATGACCCATGAAATCGCCAGGAGGAATTCAAATGAGCAGCGCGGTCGCGCAGGACACGGGAAACTTCATTCACGTCGGGCAGGAGAACTCCACTCCCATCAACATCTACTACGAGGACCACGGCGCGGGTAAGCCGGTCGTGTTTATTCACGGGTACCCTCTGAGCGGCGCTTCGTGGGAAAAGCAGACCACCGCGCTGCTGGCGGCCGGTCATCGCGTCATCACGTATGACCGCAGGGGCTTCGGCAAGTCCAGCCAGCCGGCGGCGGGCTACGACTACGACACCTTTGCCGACGATCTGCACGCGCTCGTGACGACGCTCGAGCTGCGCGATTTCGCGCTCGCCGGCTTTTCGATGGGCGGCGGCGAGGTGGTTCGCTATCTGGGGAAGTACGGCTCGGAGGGCGTGCGGAAGGCGGCCATCCTCTCCGGCGTGCCGCCTTATCTATTGAAGGCGCCCGACAATCCGGATGGGGTCGACAAGACGGTCTTCGCCGGAATCGAAACGGCCATCAAGGCCGACCGGTACCTGTTCTTCACCGAGTTCTTCAAGAACTTCTACAATACCGACCTGCTGCTCGGCAAGCGCATCAGCGACCAGGCCGTGCAGGCGAGCTGGAACGTGGCCGTGGCCTCATCCGCCACGGCGACATTCGAGTGCGTCCACACGTGGTATACGGACTTTCGCAAGGATGTCGGGCGCATCGACATACCGACCCTCGTCATGCACGGTGACGCAGATCGGATTCTTCCTCTCAGCGCGTCAGGAGCGCGGACGGCGAAGCTCATCGACGGAGCCCGGTTTGTGGAGGTGAAGGGTGGCCCGCACGCTATCCTCTGGACGCATGCTGAGATCGTCAACGCCGAATTGCTGAGTTTCCTCGAGTGAACGCGCACGAGCCGCTTCGAAGAAGTTCGCAGCGGCTCGGCAGGCACCATTAACAGACACCTAACCTTCAAGGATTGCGGCGCCGCCGAGCCCTCCCGCGGCACACATGGAAATGAGTGTTCGGCCCGAGCGACCGGTGGCGGCCCGATGCAGGCGAAGCTGCTTGGCCGCGCCGGCAACGATGCGTGCGCCCGTCGCGGCGAAGGGATGCCCGAGGCCAACAGACCCTCCATTCACGTTGAGTTTCGCGCGGTCGATCGAGCCCAATGGCTCGGGAAGACCGAGCTTGGTGCGGCAATAGTCGGCGCTCTCCCAGGCGGCCAGCGTGCACAGCACCTGACCGCTGAAGGCCTCGTGCAATTCGTAGTAGTCAAAGTCCTGAAGACGCAGGCCGTGCCGGGCAAGAAGCCGTGGCACGGCGTACGTCGGCGCCATCAGCAAGCCCTCTGCATTCGGCCCGAAGAAATCCACAGCGGCCGTCTCGGCATCGACGAGCCAGGCATCCGGCGTCAGTCGCCGGTCGGCCGCCCACATCTCGGATGAAAGCAGAACCGCCGCCGCCCCATCGGTGAGCGGCGTGGAGTTGCCCGCGGTCAGCGTCCCGCGACCGGAGGTCTGGTCGAAGACGGGTCGGAGGCGGGCGAGCTTTTCCAGAGAGGTATCGGACCGCAGGTTGTTGTCGCGTCGAAGACCGAGATAGGGGACGATCAGATCGTCGTAGAATCCCGCGTCATACGCCCGGACGCCGTTCTGATGGCTGGCGAGCGCCAGCTCGTCCTGAGCTTCGCGCGCGATATTCCACTCCTTGACCATCAGCTCACAATGTTCGCCCATGGACAGGCCGGACCGTCCGAGGCCGAATCGACGCCGCCGGCAATCCCCACAGTGATCTGCCCGACGGCGATCTTGTTGCCGACGTGGATGGCCGTCTCGAGCGACGTGATGCAAGCCTGTTGGACGTCGTACGCCGGCGTTTGAGGCGAGAGACCGCTGTCCAATGCGGCCTCGCGGCTGATGTTGATGTCGCGCGAATGTTTGAGCACGGCGCCGGCAGCGACGTCGCCGAGGCGCTCGCCCGTCAACGCAAACCGATCCACGACGCCCCGCAGCGCCGCGGTCATCATGTCGGTGTTGCTCGCCTCGGCGTAGGCGGTGTTCTGGCGCGCGAAGGGGATGCGGGCGCCGCCAACTATGGCAACGCGTTGGAGGATGGTCATCGAAGTTCTCCTTTTTGTTCCATGCACATTATATACGTGATATGCCGCTGATCTCTCGAGGTTTCCTTGGCCGCCGCCGAGACCCTGGAAAGGCCGGACGCCTGCCGCCGGGACAGTATGAGACGCGTGACTTCCCTGTGCTCTCCGCCGGTCCAACGCCGCGCACAGCGCTCGACAAGTGGGACTTCGCGGTGCGCGGCATCGGCGCCCAGGTCGCGCGCTGGAGTTGGGAAGAATTCCAGGCGCTTCCGAGAACGACGATGACCACCGACATCCACTGCGTGACGAAGTGGTCAAAGTTCGATACACACTGGGAGGGCGTGTCCATCGACACGTTGGTCGCCGAGGCGGGCAAGCAGGGTGTCGCGACCGACGCCTATGTCATGGCGGCCTGCGATGGCGGGTACACGACCAATGTGCCGCTCGCCGATCTGACTGGGGGGAAGGGCATGGTCGCCTTCATATATGAAGGGGCGCCCCTACCGCCCGAGCATGGAGGGCCGGCGCGACTGCTTGTGCCGCATCTCTATTTCTGGAAGAGCGCGAAATGGGTGCGCGAGCTCCGCTTCATGCCGCGCGATCAGCCGGGCTTCTGGGAGTCGCTCGGCTACCACATCTACGGCGACCCGTGGCGGGAGCAGCGCTACAGCGGCGACGAGTGAGCGAGGCACCAACGGCTGCTCCGCGCCGGGTTGAATGGAGACGCGCGACCGTAGTGGAAGTCGTCGCCGAAACGGCGACGACGCGCACGCTGGTGCTCGACGTGCCGGGCTGGCCGGGCCACGCGGCGGGACAGCACGTGGACGTGCGGCTGACTGCCGCGGATGGATATCAGACGGAGCGCAGCTACTCGATCGCGTCGCCGCCTGAAGAGCCTCATCTCGCGCTCACGATCGAGCGGCTCGAAGACGGCGAGGTATCCTCGTACCTGTGCGGCGAGCTTCGGGTGGGCGATCAGTTCGAGATTCGTGGCCCGATCGGCGGATACTTCGTCTGGGACGTTCGCGACGGCGGCCCGCTGCTGTTGGTGGCGGGCGGATCCGGCATCGTGCCCCTGATGGCCATGGTGCGGCATCGAGCACGGGCGCTCAATACCCCGGCCTCTCGCCGCGCCATTCCGGCGCGCCTCCTGTATTCGTCGCGGGTCTGGGACGAGGTCATCTACCGCGACGAGCTCGCTAGGCTGGTGGGCGATGACTCGACGCTCGAGGTGACGCACACGATCACGCGTGGCCCGCCGCCGGCGTGGACCGGAAATCGCCGTCGGATCGACCGCGAGATGCTCAGAGAAGTCAGTTGGGCGCCCGCGCGGCGGCCGCGCATTTTCATCTGCGGTCCGACGCCCCT
>WNFI01020393.1_pt1 | contig 12493 bp, 10 predicted proteins | sample 5400471 | NCBI WGS metagenome assembly WNFI01 (sample SAMN13153348, study PRJNA577476) | soil metagenome | isolation source: 100 cm saprolite on Douglas fir-dominated hillslope | place: USA:California | collected 2013-09-17 | reverse complement strand
CATCCCGGCGCTGGTAGCCGGCGAGTTCGAAACAGAAGAATTTTGCGCCGGCCTCGTCGCGCTCCGGCACGAAGCCAAGATCGGCATAAAGACGGGCAACCATGGCATTTTTCGCGGTGGGCCGATATTCACCAATCAGCCGGTTGCACCCGCGCGCCCGCGCCATTCGTGCGAGGATATCGAGCGTTGCCTCCTCAACCCGGCGGCCGAGGACGCGGCAACTCATGATCCAGCTGTCGACATGAAGCGCCTCGCCGCGCGCCCGCGCAATCAGGGCGGCTATGATGCCGTTGTCGCCGAGACGATCCTGCAGGCGGATGGTGACCGTGTCACAATCGGCGTGCTGGGCAATCGCCTTCAGTTCGGCCTCCGAATAGCGAATGGTGGTGAGATTGAACTGGTTGCTGCGCTGCATCAGCTGATAGGCGCGCGGTGTGGTAAAGCTGTCGAACGGCCGGACATCCGCGACCATGTCGAGCGCGCGCAAGTAAGCCGGCAGATCGACCGCCTTCGCGTGCAGCGCCTGGCGCCTGGCGTCGGTCTGGTAGAAACCGGTGCGCGCGCCGTCCTCCGGCGAGAAGCTGCCCACTTCGAACAGGTTCCACATCGCCAGCGCCGACAGGAAGTCGGCCGGGTCCTCCGGCATCTCGGGAACCTGAAGCTCGGGCAAGGCGGTCCGCACGAAGTCCCGCTCGAACGCGCTGTCGTCGATGAACACGATCGAGTCCAGCGAGATATTCAGCGCCTGCTGGATTTCGCGGATGTTGCTCGCCTTGTCGCCGAAATTCGCGCATATCTTCACGAAATCGCTTTGCTTGAGCACCATGTCGGGATGTTCGGAAAGCACACGCAGAACGTTGGCTTCGTCGTTCTTGCTGCAGATAGCAAGGATAACGCCGCGCTCCTTGAGCTGCAACAGCGCGTGCTGGAAGCGCGCATAGACCAGACCGATGTTGGAAACCTCGCCGACCTCGATGCCGTCATAGCCGACATCGCCGAGGATGCCGCCCCACAGCGTATTGTCGAGATCGAGGATGACGCACTTGACCGACCGGCCGATCCGCTCGGCGAGGATGTCGCTGACCGATTTTGCCATCGGCGGCAGAAAGCGCGGCGATAGCGCCTGCTTGGCCTGGCACCACAGCCGCTCGTCAAGCCACTGGCGCTTGCCGAAGAAGGCCGCCTGGCCTTCGGTATCGACGATGCGGACCGCGCCATAACCCTGCGCCCGCAACGCAAGCTCAGCGTTGATCCGCGTCACCATGTCGACCAGGGAATGCCGGCTCGCGATCGAGAAATTGCCGAACGGGCGGAACATCGGCAGGCAGAAATTGTGCTGCAGGATCGTCTCGACACCCCCCGCCAGCAGGCGGTCCCAGACTTCCAGCATTTCGTCCAGCACGCGCTCGACGAAACCGTCATGTTCCCTGCTCAGGGCGAACTGCTCTTCCAGCCTCTGCACGCAGTTGAACAGAATCACGGCCTTCGGCTTGTGCTGAAACAGCTGCGCGGCGCGATCAATCGTTTCCTGCTGGATCGAGTCGAACTCAGCCTCATAGAGCTCCGGCCAGATGCCGCGCAGTTTCAATGCCGACGCGATGCATTGGGAATAATGCTGGGTGGCGCAATCGCCGAGGACGCCGAGGCGCAGTTCGGTATGGCAATGGTTGCGGTCGACCGACCTGCCCTGCTTCAGAAGATCCGCGAGCGACAGGTCGGCGATCTGCCATGGCTGATGCGCCCCTGCGGTCATGTTCGCCGCTCCACCAGATAGCCGGCAAGGCTCGGGGTGATCTCGCGCGGCTTGTAGCCGGCGGCAAACTCCTCCTGCAGGGACATCGGCTGGAATCCGGCCGCTCGCAGCATCGCCTCCAGCTGCAGCGGGTCTCGGAAGTGGAAGATGTGGTCGGAGTGCGCGGCGTTGAGCGCCGCGGTGATGTAGGCATGCCCGCCCGGCTTGATCATGTTGAACAGCCAGGTGCAGAACTCCTCGGGATTCTCCAGGTGCTCGAGCACCTCCTGGCAGACCATGAAGTCGCACTGCTCCTTGTAGCCGTGACGAATGTCGCGCTGCTCGATCGCGTAGCGGTCGCCGTGACCGAAAAGCTCGACCAGGTTTTCGGTGAATTTGAGCGAGTACGCGCTGATGTCGAAGCCGATGCCGCGGATCTTGGGGAAATGCTCAAGCAGAACCTTGGAATACATGCCGCAGCCGACGCCAACTTCGAAAAACAGGTTGGGCTGTTCCAGCCGCCGCAGCATGTTTTCGCGGAATCCGCACAGCATGTTGTAGTGCTGCGGCCAGAGCAGATGCGAAAGGTACATGCCCGGCAAATAGCAGCGGATCATGTGATCGGCGTTATGGTAATAGGTATCCACGCATTCGGCGTAACTCGATGCCTTGTACCTGCGGTGTTTTTCGTAAAACGACTGGTTGCGCAGGGAGTCGTTGACGAACTCGGCGTAACCGTCGAGCGCATCGCCAAGCCGGCCCTCGATCCCGACATCGACGGTGCCGTAGACGGCTTCGATATTTTCAACGAATTCGCGCAGCCATGCGGCCCCGAACCTTGCCCTCGCCGCCTGCCAGACCGGCGACAGGATCGGATAGGTTTTTTCAACGAGTTCGCAGATGTAATCGTATTTTTGGCGATCGTCCTGCAACGTCACGATTCCAGCACCTTGTGCGCCGTCTTTGCGGTGGCGATCTGTCGATCGCGGTCGTCGGTAATATCGAATGTCAGCATGATGGAGCGGGTCGCTTCGCTTTGCTGGATAACGACGCCGTGGAAGCGCAGCATCGACGGGGCATAGCAGGGGTTCCGGAAGCTGACGTCGCATTTCAGCCAAAGACTCTCGGGTCCCGGAAATCGGGTCCCGACAAAGCGGGACAGCAATGAGACCACAAGTGCTCCGTGCACCAGCCGTCCTTCAAATCCGCGGTTCCTTGCGAAATTCTCGTCGGCATGGAGCGGGGCATTGTCTCCGGACAACTCGCTGAAGGCATCGGTCATGGCCTGCGAGACCGGAATGGCCATCGTTTCGCTGACGCCCACCTGAAACCGATCGACAAAATCCATCTTGCGTCCACGCACTGGTCAGGGGCGACATCGAAGCCACGTTGCAGCGCCCAGTCATAGTCGGATATTCAAGCATCGTCCTAGCGAATATCTAGCAGCCCCGCAAATCCAGCCAGTGGCGGATAATTCGGCTCTGGAAACAGCAAATCTTGCTGGATTCCGACATATAATACAATAGGATAACGCAATAGCAGGATCGCGGTGCCGGGGGCGGTTGCCACCGATCGGTCTCCAGGCATCGGAGCTTCCGGATGCCCTTCCCGCCGCTGCGCCGACCCGCCCCTCGAATGGCTGCACCTGCAGCGCCGCGAAAGCGACAATGAAAGCCTCCTCACTGTGATCAGCGCCGTCCTGCTCGTCGCCTACGGCGCCTGGTCTTGCTTCCTTGCCAGCCCCGACGAGCGCCTGCTGTTCAACCCGGTACTGCTGAGCGCCGCCATCGTCCTCGCCATGATCGAATACTTCTGGCGTCGCGACCGCCAGCTGCCGATTGTCGACGTCGGCACGCTATGCGTAATGATCACCGTAATCTACATCGCCTTGCCCGCGATCTTCTATATGAAGGCAGGCATGAAGTTTACCGGGCGAAGCGATGCCCGCCTCACCATCATGGGAACAACGACCGCCGAGGTCGTCGATTTTCTCTGGTTTGTCACCGCCTACATCGCTGCGCTCGCCACAACCTACAGTCTGTTGCGCGGGCGAGGAATGCCGGGCCCGCGGCTGGCGATCGATGCAGGGGCCAACGCGGGCTGGGCGCTGCTCGCCATCGTTGTGTTGGCCGGGATCTACCAGGCAGCGATCGAGCATCATTTCGGTGTCAATCTCAACGCGGGCTATCAGGAGATTCTTGCCAACATGCGCGCGAACAAGGTGGTCGTTCTCCCGCTCTTGCTGGGTCAAATCACCCACAACGTGCTGGCGATCGGACGGATCGGCATGCTCGGCATCATCGCCTTCGTGTTTGCAAGGAAGAGCCGGCCGCTCGCTCTCGCTTTGACGGCCTGGATTCTGATCGAAACCTGGTCGACGGTTTCCACGATGGGGGCGCGAACCAACTTCGCGATCCTGATCATGGCCGTGGTTCTGTCCTGTCACCGCCTGCTCAGGCCGATTGGCCCCGTCGTGGCGGCGGTGTCATCCGTCGCCCTGCTCGCCGGGCTGCTCGGCTACGGCGTGATTCGCCAGGGCACCAGCATCTCAGATATCTGGGTGGCTCCGAACGAGTTCCAGGTCTTGATGGCAAACGGCATAAATGTGTCGTGGGAGAAAGCTCGCGGCACCATTCACGACGTACCGTGGCAAATCATCTACAACGATATCATCCTGATGATTCCGCAACAGCTGCTGCCGTTCCCCAAACTTGATATCGCCGAGTGGTACGTCCAGCAGCTGGGCTGGGAAAAAATGGCCAGCGGGCTGATGTTTGGTGTCGTCGCCCAGTCGAAGCTCGGCTTCGGCCTGCCGGAAATCATCGTTCGGGGCGCGGTCCTTGGCGCGGTCCTCGCCCTTATCCACCGGCAATGCGTGAAGCACGCAAGCAGTCTCACTTCGTTTACCATCTATCTCTGGCTCTGTACGTCGATCTACTACACCTACCGCGCCAGCACTTTTTACATCGCGACGTGGGCGGTCTATCGCGTCATTCCGTTCGTGCTGTTGTTCTGGTTGTTCAGTCGGACGTTCCGGTCGCGAGCAGATGTCGCACCCGCGAGTTCGAACGCAGATCCCCCGGGGACCGCGATCGGCGCCGCGGTCAACACCAGCAAGCCGCCAATCCGCCGATAGCTAGCCTCCTGCCCGGCGGTCGTCGATAATAAGCATGATCGCAAACACCATGATGCAAAGCAGATTGTACAGGGTCGGAATGCTGACTTGCGCGGTCGCCAACCCCAGCCGCCGGCCGCGCGTGGCCAGCGCGATAGCGCAGGCGGCTAATAGCGGGAAGATGAAAATCTGCGCCGCGGTCCACTGAAGGGCAAGTCCGTCGTTGAGCCTTAGTCCATTCGACACCACCGACGTCATGAAGTTCAGCCATCTCATCATTTCGACGGCGCCAAGCACCACAATCGCATGGCGGACGCGGCCTTTGACCGCGAACGCCAGCGCGGCGAGCGCAAACAACGGGTGGCTGGCGACATAGACCTTGACGGCGGCGTCGCCGAGGCCCGGCTCCGGCAGAAACAGCGGGTTGGCGAACAAGATGGACGCGCGGCCGAACAGGTAAGGGAAGCTCCACACTCCAGCGAGCAACTCGAATACAGCGACGGTGATGAGCACCTTGCTGCACCGTCGCATTTCTCCGTGCAGGGCGGCTGCGGATGCGACGTCAACAATTGTGGCCGGTTCGGTCATTTCAGCGATCGGCTATTCCGCCGGAGTAAGCACCCTCTGCTGAGACGGCGCTGGGCAGTCTCGTAGGGATCGCAATGCACCTCGTCGACATCCATAGTTTCCGAATTTCGAGAAGAGCCGGAGACAGGGATTCCTTCCCCCGGACGCCGATTTACCCCCAGTTCAACAATCATATTCCAATGCAACCGAACGCGGCAACTCAAGCCTCGCAGAGGCGCCCCCAAATCGCTTGCTTCGGCGCGACGAAGTGTTTGTAATATCGGGCCGCCCGCGGGCCGCCCGATGATGTCCGCAGCCGCTGCAAGATGGATCAAGATGCCAACGTCGATTTTGTCCAAGAGCGAATTGATTGCGATCGTTCTTGCCGAGATTCGGAAGCGCGAAGGCTGCGCAGGCGTTGATTCAATTGCGATCCAGGAAACCAGGCACGCCCGGTCGCCGGTCAATTGGGAAATATCCATCATTGCGGCCAGCAGTGGCGACCCGGCGGCGGTCCAACGCGCCGCCGCTGCCGTCCAGAAAACCATGCAGCCACGATATCGGCTAGGCGGCGGAAGGGCGCACCAATTCCAGGTCGGGGATCGGATTCGTCTCAGTGAGATTGGGCGGTCGCAGGTGCCGGGGAAACAGACATTGCTCGGTACCGTCGGTGTTGAAAAGTTCAGGACGGCCGATGATAGCGTTCGGGTTTTGTTTGACGGTTCGAAAAGATCGATGCGTCTGCACCACACCTTCATCGAACCGGTCGGTCCCGAATAGAGCGGTTTCGAGCGAAGCGTGTACCCGGACTTGATCCGGGTGGATCCCGGTTCGTACAGGAAAACGCGTCAAAACAGGAAGGGCCGACGAAATCGGCTCAAGGAGAAAGGTACGGCCTCAATTTCCGCCCCGGATTGGGGGTTCGCCCTTGCCGTCCGCTCTCCGGTAATAGAGCCGGTACAGTTCATCAATGGCGAACGCCTTGTCCGCGAGCCTTCCCTGCGTCTTCAGCTGGTAAATGAACATCTGGCCGAACGGAGCAAGCCTTGCGAGCTGACCCTGATCGACAAGGGAAAGCCATGTCTCCACATCGGCCTTCGCGCGGCTCAGGCATTGATCGGCAAGCTTGAGATCGGGTGGTTCGGTCATGACGGCTTTTTCGGTCTTGCGCAGTTCGCCAGCTTCTATCGGGGCGGCGGTGCGCCTGCCGCCGCGTCAGCGTTCGCGGGTCGGGGCCCACTCCAGCGCGCGCAGTCGCGCCCACGCGATCTCGCCGCGCGTCATCTTGGTGGTCACGGCGTCGCGGATCCGCGCGCGCGCTTCCCGGACTCGAGGGGGCGCGGCCGCGGTGGACAGGTTGAGCCATTTGCCGGCTTCGACGATGTCCTGCGGTACGCCCTGTCCCCGGTCATAGAGCAGGCCAAGGGAATATTGCGCAACCCGCGATGCCGCCACATAATTCTGATGGTTGAACGCGAAAACGCCCTGCCGAAACGATGCCGCTTCGACGTAATGTCCGCTCGAAAGCCACAGCGCGCTCGCCGCCGCCCCGATCCGGAACATGCGCTTCAAATGATCGCGCGCAGCCGTACGCGACCGCATCGCGCGATCCGGATCCAAAGCATTGCCGCGTTTGTCGCTCATCACCATTCCGACTCGCCAAGCCGGCACACTAGCCGCGCAAAACGGGAAAATCCATACCGCCGGGGTCCGGCGCGCCGTCAAACGATGGCCCGGCTCCGCACAAAAAAACCCCGGGCGAGCTGCCGCCCGAGGCTTTCGATCCGTGTCCCGGTCCATTCCCATCGCTGACACAGCCGGAAAGGACGAGATCTTGACGTTACTGCTGACCGTGATCGGACGAAGCCGCTCCGAGACTCGGAACGGTTCCGGCCGCGGTATTGCCGAAGATCCGGTTGTTTCCAAACGAGGTGGTCGCTCCGGAAATCCCGGTCGTGTTGAAGGAGATGCTCGTATTGGATATCGACATCGTTCCGGTGGTTTGCAGACCCACATTGTTGCCGGAGACGAGAGAGTCATCCAATCCAACCCGGCCACCAGCGTCCGCCTCAACACCGGCCGTGGTGTTACCTGAAAATACCGACCGGGCGATACTGACATTATTGCCGGTGGCTGTCGCGACGCCGAAACCATTGTTGATCGAATGGACGTTCTCGATCGAGACGTTGTTGGTGCCACCGGCCGCTGCCGCCGCGATGCCGGCTCCGGTGTTGTTCCTGATCACCGAGTTTCTGACAAAAAGCTTTCCTCCGGCAGACCTGATGTCGGCGATGCCCTGTTGGGTGAAGTCAGAGATCACCATATCCTCGACCATAACCACCGCCGCGTTCAGGATGCTGACGCCCTTGAGGCCGGTGCGTGTTCCGATGGTTCCGGATGCGCCGGTCCCGTTGATGCTGAAGCCGCGCAGGCGCACCGTCCTGAACGGATCATTGGCGTTGATGGGGACATTGATGATGATGCCGTTGGTCGCGCTCGCAAGGATCGATCCGAAGGTGCCGGTGCAATCGATGGTGATGGATTTGGTGATCGTCACCGCTCCAAAGCCGCCGGGATCGAGACAGTCGATTTCACCGTTGATAAAGGTCTTCGAAATCGCGCCGGCAAACGTCTTGCACGGCGCCGTGCGGCTGCACGGATCGGCGTCATTGCCGACACCGGAAACGAAGGTTCGGGTCGCCTGGGCGTGTGCCGGCGCCGATAATGCAAACAGTGCAAGGGTCGTTCCGATAACGGCTGATAATTTGGCCTTGCTGTACATGTTCACCTCCCGATTGGTTTTGGAACGGTCGTGGCCGGTGAAAACTCACCGGAAATGCGACGTGCAGGCGATCAGAACGCAATTTCGAACAGCAGAATCAAAGCGTTTTCCCGCTCGCGAACCGAACCCATGAGGTCACTTCGCGCTTCAAAGACAGCGGCTTGCACATTAGTCGCGGCTGAAAAGCCCCGGGTTCATGATCTGCGTCAACTCACCACAGCGTTGTGCGGTGCGCTGGGAAGGATGCCGCCGGCGAACCCGCCGTTCGAGGGCCCGCATCGTGCCCGGAACGCACGTGCGCGCCGATTCTGAGCCGATTCTGACCCGACATGATTCTGAGCCGAATCTGACCCGACATTGCCGCATCTGGCCGCGACTGCTAGGCTGATAGATGACCCCGAAGATCCAGATTGCGTTGCCGGCCATTTCGACGCCCATTTGCAGCCGCCAAGGTCCGGCGAGTCGCGATCTCCTCTCGGCTCTGGCAATTTCAGGCGCGTTCGTGATCCTGCTCTGCCTGATTTTCAATCCGAGGTGGGAAACCAATGACGACGTCGCGATGTCGATGGTCGCCCATGGCTACGGCATTGCCGAGTATGGATCCCCGCGCCTGTTTTTTTCGAACGTGGTGTGGGGCGCTATCGTTCGCTGTCTCCCGTCCATCGACGGCCTGCTCGGCTATTCCATCGCGACGCTGTTGTCGTTGACGCTCGCTGGCGCGGCGACACTGTATTTTCTGCTCCGAACCGGCGCCGGATACATCGTGGGCATCCTGGTTTTGACGCTCCTCTTCGCGCGTCCGGTTCTTTTTCCGCAATTTACGATAACGGCCGGGTTACTTGCCGTTGCCGCGGTACTTGGTCTGCGCGCCTATGGCCGTGACGGGTCGCCACTCAACCTGATCGCGGCATGCTGCCTGGGCTTGGTGGCCTATCTGATCCGGCCGCTGGAATTCGAGTTGGTGGCCGCCGCGGCGTTGCTTCTGCTGCCATGGCGCAAGCTGGTTCGATCGCGCGGCGCCTGGCTGGCAGCTGCGGGGTTCGCAGCCTGTATCGCCGGCGCATTGATCATTGACGACGCGGCCTATTCGACGCCCGACTGGCAGCAATACCTGCAACTCAATCGGGCACGGACACCGTTCACCGATTACGGCGCGGTCGATCCGGTTTTGCAGCATCGCGATGTCTTGCAGCGTCTCGGCGTTTCCGAGAATGATGTCCGGCTTGTCGGAAACTTTTTCTTCGCCGATCCGCAGCTCGCCAACCCCCAGTTGCTGAATGCGCTGCTAGGCGAAACCTCGATACAGGCCTCGGCCAAGATCGGCTTCGCCTCGGGTCTCGCCTCCGTTGCAGCGGTGTTCGGCCCTGAACTCCTTCCGTTGGCACTGGTGGGTTTGCTGCTGCTGGTTCTTTTCATGAAGCCGAACCGGTTTCTTGCCTGGGCGACTTGCCTGGCCGCAATGTTCGCGCTGGGCGCGTTGGGCCGTCCCGGTGTGGTGCGCGTCTACATTCCATTATTCAGCCTGCTGATCGTCATTCCCTGTGCGACCGTATTGCTGCAGTCCCGCTGGAAATACGGCGCGGTGATCTGCGTGCTGCTGGTCGGCGGTCTGTTCAACGCCCGGCAATTGACAAGGGAGCCCGCCGCAAGCGACCGGACCATGCTCCAGGCGCGGTCGGCAAAATTCCTCTCCCGCGAATCGATCGCGGTTTGGGGCGCAAGCCTGCCTATCGAGTATATCTTTCCGCTCTTCACACGAGAGGCGGATTTGCCCAACACGCGGATCTACGGCCTCGGGGTCTTCACACTCACCCCGTTCTCGGTGGCAACAGCCGATGAGCGCGCCGGCAAGGGAATGCTCGCGCGGTTGCGATCCGAGGCTGGAATTCCGCTGATCGCCACCAGCAGCCTTCAGTCGCTGCTCAATATTTATTGCACCGAGCATTACGGAACACCGCTCAGGCTGTCCCCTGTGAAGAAACTGGAACTGTGGACCGAAATGAATGCGAGCTGTCATCACGTGCGCATTTGCATCATCCAGTCGTGCTATATTCCGTGGAAGGGGTTTTTCGACCTGATCGGCCGGTGCGACGAATATGTGGTGTTCGACAGCGTGCAATATGTGAAACGGCATTGGCACAATCGCAATCGTATCAAGACCGCCAATGGCGTCCAGTGGCTCACCATTCCCGTGGTCGCCAGGGGCCGGTTCGAACAGCCGATCGACCAGGTCGAAATCGAAAAGCCGTGGGCGGACAAGCATTGGCGCACGCTCGAACTTGCCTACAAACGAGCACCGTTCTTCGAACAACTCGCCCCGACAGTGGAGGCCTGGTACGAACGTGCGGAGAAGCAGGCGCGTTTGACCGATGTGAACGCGATCTTCCTGCACGGCATCGCCGGGCTGCTCGGACTGAAGACCCGGATCGTAAGGGACGCGGCTTACCCCGCGCAGGGCGTCAGGACCGAACGGCTGTTGCGGATGGTGCAAGCGGCAGGCGCCGATCGCTATCTTAGCGGCCCTTCGGCGCGGGAATACTTCGACCAATCCATGTTCATGTCGGCGGGAATAACGACAGAGTGGATGAGCTATCAGGGATATCCGGAATATAAACAGCTTCATGGCGGCTTTGAGCATGCAGTGACCGCGCTCGATCTGCTTTTCAATACCGGGCCGGAGGCGGGGCACTACCTGATCCAGGCGGATAACAACGATCGAGCCTGATCGCAGCATCGGTTCGTCAATAAAGCAGCGCCGCTGAATGAAAAACCTCGGGCATTGCTGCCCGAGGTTTTGTTTTTGTCCTTTCTCCCGCGCCGCTCGAGATGCGAGCGGGAAGCAGCGACGCCGCGACCGACCTTACTGCTGACCCAGATTGTTGGTCACCCCACCGGCGGGGGTGGGTGCCACCGTAAAATTGGTGCCATTGGCCGAGATTCTGTTGTTTCCGAACGACGTGGAGGCTCCGTTGATCCCGGTGGTATTGAACGAAATGTCCGAGTTGGAGAGCCGGATGGTGCCGCCGTTTGCCCCCTGCACGCCGATGATATTATTGCTGATCGCGCTGTCATTCACGTTGACCTGACCGCCCGCGTCCGCCTCAAGGCCCGCGGAATTGCCGGAGAACACCGATCGCCTGATCAGCGCGTTGTTGCCTGTCGCGGCAGAAAGGCCGAACAGATTGTTGATCGAGCTTGTGTTGTCGAGCTCCGCGGTGTTGTTGGTGCTGGTCGCAGCCAACGAGATACCGGCACCGGTATTGTTGCTGATCACCGTATTTCTGATGAACAGCTTGACGCTACCGGCGGAGCGCTGATCGGCGACGCCCTGTTGCGAGAACCCCGTGATCACGCAGTCCTCGATCGAGACCGCCGCCGCGGCAATGATCCGAACGCCAATGGTCCCGGGCGTAACGGTTTGGTTGACGCCCTGAATCTGCAGCCCTCGCAGGCTGACCCTGTCGGCAACTCCAGCGTTGACAGTGACGCCGGGAACGCCGGCGGCGAGGATCGACCCTAGGGTGAAACCGCAGTTGAGGGTGATCGCCTTGATGATGGTAATCGTGCCAAAGCCGCCCGGATCGAGGCAATTGATTTCGCCGCCCGCAGCGGTCTTGGAAATCGCGCCGGCGAAGGTCTTGCAGGGGGCCGTGCGGCTGCACGGGTTGACGTCATCGCCGACGCCAGACACCCAGGTCCGGGTCGCCTGGGCCTGGGCCGGTGCCGAGGCCAAAAATGGGGTTAAAAATCCGACAACTAAAGCGAGCAAAGCAATGCGACGCATAGTCCACCTCCTTGGGTATGCTGGGAATTCTCCCAGCTTTTCTGAAATCACGATGCAGTATGGCTCCGATCCGGGAACTACGACTTGGGGCGACGCTGTGTCGGTCAAGTGCCTTGGGAATGAACGCCACTCCCGGCGCCGGGAGTGAACGCCGCTCCCCGCGCCTTGAAATTGTACTTTTCCATTGTACTCGTTTTACGACGGAAATCTTAAACAACAGCAACCGGAGTCTTTAGATTTCGCTGAATAGTCAAAAAGAGCCCCCCAAGTAACAGGTCCAGCAAATACGACACCGGTTCAAGCAAATTCCGCTTTTTTTGCAGGCTTTGCAATGGCGGCGGCCATGGCCGCGAAAATCCACCGGTCGGCCCGTCACACGCCAAAGCGACCGCAACACGTTTGCGGGTTCGGCCTAATTGCCCTATGAAAAATTTGTCCAGGCGGGTACCCCTGCCGCGACATGGCCTGGGCGGGAGCGTCAAGTCAACGGACCGCCAAGGTTTTTAATCCTGA
>WNFI01050994.1_pt1 | contig 12494 bp, 8 predicted proteins | sample 5400471 | NCBI WGS metagenome assembly WNFI01 (sample SAMN13153348, study PRJNA577476) | soil metagenome | isolation source: 100 cm saprolite on Douglas fir-dominated hillslope | place: USA:California | collected 2013-09-17 | reverse complement strand
TTCATAGTGGGCTCGCAGGATGTTGCGGCCTATGCGGCCGTAACCGTTGATGGCGACTCGAATGCTCATTCAGGCTCCTTCCGGGTTTGCCTACTTCAATACGCTTCTCACCGCGTTCACCACGTTCTCGACGGTGAAGCCGAAGTGCTCGAACAGCTTCGCGCCGGGCGCCGATTCCCCGTAGCGGTCGATACCGACTATCGCGCCTTCGAGGCCGACGTACTTGCGCCAGTAGTCACTGACGCCGGCTTCGACGGCAACCTTGGGCAGAGTCGGGATCAGCACCACGTCCCTGTACATCGGCGGCTGGCGGTCGAAAATCGAGGTGCAGGGCATCGACACGACGCGAACCGAAATGCCCTCCTCGGCAAGCTTTTGCTTCGCGCCGAGAGCCAGCTGCACTTCCGACCCCGTGGCAAGGATGACCGCCTTGGGCTCCTGTGCGTCCGCAAGGACGTAGCCGCCGCGGCGGATTGCCGAGACCGTATGAGCATCGCGTCTTTGAAACGGTACGTTCTGCCGCGTGAACAATAGCGAAGTCGGCCCATCCTTTCGCTCGATTGCAGCCATCCACGCCAGCGCAGCTTCGACCGGATCGCAAGGTCGCCATACGTCCATACCGGGGATCAGGCGCAGGGCTGAAGCGTGCTCGATCGACTGGTGCGTCGGGCCGTCCTCGCCCAGACCGATCGAGTCGTGGGTGAAGACGAAGATCGAGCGGATCTTCATCAGCGCCGCCATGCGCAGCGCGTTCCTGGAGTAGTCCGAGAACGTGAGAAAGGTGCCGCCGTAAGGAATGATCCCGCCATGCAGCGCCAGGCCGTTCATGACGGCGCTCATGCCGAACTCGCGCACGCCGTAATAGATGTAGTTGCCGCCTCCCTCCTGCCCGACCGGCTTTGAGCCCGACCAGAGCGTGAGGTTGGAACCGGTCAGATCGGCCGAGCCGCCGACCAGCTCGGGCAGCGCCGAGGCGAGACCTTCGATCGCGTTCTGCGAGGCCTTGCGCGTAGCGATGGATTCGGTCCCGGCGATGATTTTTTCGAGCAGCAGCTGGCAGTGGGCGCTCCAGTTTTCCGGCAGTTCGCCGGCGACGCGGCGGCGGAATTCCCGCGCGGGTTCCGGGTATGCTTTCTGGTACGCGGCGAACTTGTCGTTCCAGGCTCGCTCAAGCGCCGCGCCGCGCTTTTTCGCGTCCCAGCCGTCGTAAATTTGCTGGGGAACCTCGAAAGGCGGGAAGCGCCAACCGATCGCCGCGCGTGTCGCCGCAACCTCTTCGGTCCCGAGCGCTTCCCCGTGCGCCTTGGCTGTCCCGGCGCGCTTGGGGGCGCCCTTGCCGATCACGGTCGTGCAGCAGATGAGGCTGGGCTTGTCCGCTACCGCCTTCGCGGCTCGGATCGCGCGGTCAACCGATTCGACGTCGTGGCCGTCGACGTTGGGGATCACGTGCCAGCCATAGGCTTCGAAGCGCTTGGGCGTGTCGTCCCGGAACCAGTTCTTTACTTCGCCGTCAATGGAGATTTTGTTATCGTCGTAGAGGGCGATCAACTTGCCTAAGGCTAGCGCCCCGGCGAGCGAGCAGGCCTCGTGCGAGATTCCCTCCATCAGGCAGCCGTCACCGACCGACACGTAGGTATGGTGGTCGACGATGTCGAAACCCGGGCGGTTGAACTCCGCGGTAAGGATACGTTCGGCGATCGCCATGCCAACCGCGTTTGCAAGCCCCTGCCCCAAGGGGCCCGTGGTCGTCTCAACGCCGGGAGTCACCCCAAGTTCGGGGTGACCTGGCGTCTTCGAATGCAGCTGCCTGAAGCGCCGAAGCTCATCTAGCGGGAGGTCGTAGCCGGTCAGATGCAGAAGCGCGTACAGCAGCATCGAGCCGTGGCCGTTGGAGAGCACGAAACGATCGCGGTCTGGCCAGTTCGGGTTCGCCGGGTTGTGCCGCAGGTGCCGCCCCCACAGCGCCAGCGCGATTTCGGCCATTCCCATGGGCATTCCAGGGTGACCGGAATTTGCCGCCTGCACGGCGTCCATGGCCAACGCACGAATCGCGTTGGTCAGGTCCTGGCTCATTTACTCGGAAAATTCAGGAGGGTAGGTGGAAACCTTATAATTATCGGTGAATCTCGCTCGCTTGGCGAGAAAAACCGCAACGGAGGAGAGCAGTGAGCAAACTCGCGTTTATCGGTCTCGGCGTGATGGGCTTTCCCATGGCCGGACATCTCGTGACCAAGGGCGGCCACGAGCTTACCGTCTACAACCGCAGCCGCGCCAAGGCCCAGGCGTGGGTAGGCAAGCACAAGGGACGCCTCGCGGACACTCCGGCCAAAGCGGCAGAAGGGGCAGACATCGTGTTCTCCTGCGTCGGCGACGATCCGGACTTGCGCGAAGTCACGCTGGGGTCGAACGGCGCGTTTCAGAAGATGGCCAAAGGCGCGATTTTCGTCGACCATACCACCGCTTCGGCGAAAGTGGCGCGGGAGCTCGCCACCGAGGCGAAAAAGCGCGGTTTCGATTTCCTCGATGCGCCGGTCTCCGGAGGTCAGGCGGGTGCTGAAAACGGGCAGCTCACCGTCATGGTGGGAGGCGACGCTGCTGCTTTCGAGCGGGCGAAACCGGTCATTGCACATTTTGCCAAGGCCGTGACCCTGATGGGGGCCTCGGGCACCGGTCAGCTCACCAAGATGGTGAACCAGATTTGCATCGCGGGCCTGGTGCAAGGCTTGTCGGAAGGTCTCAACTTCGCCATCAAGTCAATCTGCTCCGAGACGGCGCGGGAGATTGGTGCTCAGCTCCCCGTCACCCAAATGATCGCCGGCTTCTACGACGAGGTATCGAAGATGGGCGGCGGGCGCTGGGATACCTCCAGTCTGATCCGGCGGTTACGCCGAGCCTGACTCGCGCCCGGGGGCCTTTTCCGCGCGAGCCCCTCCATGAGCTTGCCTTTCCAATGGCCGGCAGACTACGCGCCGGCCATTCAGCCTCCCGTGCCCCTGCCCGAACGCTCGCTCTGGTTCGTCTTCCGCGGCGCTGAGCTTCTGGTCGCCGCTGCGCCGGCCGCCGCTGCACTTCCCCATTGCAATCACCCCAATACTTTGGGTATGATGCCTCAGCGAATACAATATCTTGGGGTTCTCGGCGAGCATCATTGTTTTTCGGCCGAGCTTGCGGTGGATGCCGTGGCCCCGCAAGGATGGGTCTGGCAAGGGCTGCGGGCGCTGTTCGGTGCGCTTGATGAGGCGCGGTTTGCCCTCGCCGGGCGGGCGTTGCAGATCGTCGATTGGGACCGCACGCACCAGTACTGCGGTGCGTGCGGACGGGAAACGGTGGCTCGAACAGACGAGCGCAGCCGTGAATGCCCGGGCTGCGGGCTGGTGGCGTATCCCCGGCTCGCTCCCGCGGTGATGGGGCTGGTGCGGCGCGGACAGGAGCTCCTTCTGGCGCGCTCACCGCGGTTCCCAGAGGGGATGTACAGCGCGCTGGCGGGGTTTGTGGAGCCGGGCGAAACGCTGGAGCAATGTTTGGAGCGCGAGGTGTATGAGGAAGTCGGGATCCGCGTGTGCAAGGCGCGTTACTTCGCCAGCCAGCCTTGGCCGTTCCCCCATTCGCTCATGATTGCGTTCTTCGCCGATTATCACAGCGGCGAAATTCGCGTAGATGGGACGGAAATCGAGGATGCGCGGTGGTTCGATGCGAGAAATCTTGAAGATTTGCCGCGGCTTCCTGCTAGAATCAGCATCGCTCGCAGACTGATCGATGCCGCAGCCGGGCTGCGTCGTTTTTGTCACGACTCCATCAACAGGGCCGGTCTCACGATACTCGGCGACCTGTTCCACGAGTTCGACGGTGGCGGAGTCACAGGCACGGTGGTGCTGGCGGAGTCGCACCTCGCCGTGCATACCTGGCCTGAGCTCCAGAGCGTCACCCTCGACGTCTACGTGTGCAACTACACCCAGGACAACAGCGCCAAGGCGCGCCAGGTCGTCACCGACCTGATGGAGCTTTTTCGCCCTGAGGAACACGTGCAGCACGATGTGCCGCGCGACAAGCGCCTCATGTACGAAGCGCTGAACGGGGACTACGGGTTCTTCCTGCGGTCCTCCAAGCTGATCGAGTCCTCGAAGACGCGCTTCCAGGACCTCGAAATCCACGAGACGCCCCAGTTCGGAAAGCTCTTTCGCTTGGACGGCTGCTTCATGACTTCCGAGCGCGAGGAATTCGTCTACCACGAGACCCTTACCCACCCGGCACTCACCGCCCACCCCTCGCCAAAGCGAGTCCTCGTCATCGGCGGCGGAGACGGCGGCGCGGCAGAAGAAGCGCTCAAGCACCCGTCGATCGAGCAGCTCGTCATGGTCGAGCTGGACGGGAAGGTGGTCGAGATTGCCAAGGAGCACTTCGGCACGATCCACCGCGGCGTATTCGACAATCCGAAACTGAAGCTCCTGATCGAGGACGGGCTGAAATACCTCGCTGAAACCAGGGAAAAGTTTGACTACATCGCGCTTGATTTGCCCGACCCCATCGGCCCGGCGACCGCGCTCTACGAGGAGACGTTTTTCCGCGATTGTAAGCGTGCTCTTGCCGCAGGCGGCGTGCTCACTTTGCACATGGGCTCGCCCTGGTCGCGCCCCGACCGAGTCAAGATGCTGTATGGGCGGCTGGCCAAAATGTTCAAGATCGCCCGGCCGTACACGATGTTCATCCCCTTGTACGGCTGCTTATGGTCGATGTGCGCGTGCTCGGATTCTACGGACGTCGCGGCCGTCAATAGCGGGGAGATCGACATTCGAATCGGCAACCGCGGTCTCAGCCATCTGCAGTACTACAACGGCGCCGCTCATCAGGCGCTCTTTGCGTTGCCGAATTTCGTGCGCGAACTCACCGTCGACGCCGTACCCAAACCCAGGCTCGTGGCTACGAAAAAGCGCGCCGCGGGCGGCGTGAAATAGACGCGCGGCGTCAGCCGGTTGGGTGCGGGGTGACCGAGAGAGTTGCCCTTTTCGTTTTGGTCTCGAACCCGAGGAAACCGAACTCGGGCTCCGGTTTTCGACCGCTCACGATGTCGGCAAGGGCCCGGCCCGAGCCGCACGCAAGCGTCCAGCCGAGCGTGCCGTGCCCCGTGTTGAGAAAAAGGTTGGAGTACTTCGAACGCCCAATGAGGGGCAGATTGCTGGGTGTAGCCGGTCGCAATCCCGTCCAGAACTGTGCGCGCTCCGGACGCCCCGCCTTGGGAAACCATTCGAAGCAGCGCTTGACGAGCGCCGCGCACCGGGACCCGTTCATCTCGGTGTCGTAGCCGTTCAACTCGGCTGTGCCTGCCACGCGCAAGCGATCGCCCAGTCGCGAGATCACGATCTTGCGTGCGTGATCGGTCAAGCTCGTCCGTGGGGCTTCGTCGCCGAGCTCGAGGGGCAAAGTGACCGAATAGCCCTTCACCGGGTACACCGGTACCGAGACGCCGACCGGCGCGAGCAGGAGCGGGCTATAGCTTCCCAGCGCAACAACATAGGCTTCGGCGCGCAACGATTCCTCGATTCCTTTTTCGTCGTCTATGACCACGCGCTCGATCGCTCCCCGCGCGGCTTCGAGGCGCTTCACGCTTACCTTGAACCGGAAGCTCACGCCTTGCGCCCTACATAGATCGGACAGGGCTCGAGTGAAAACCTGCGCATCGCCGCATTCGTCGGAAGCCGCGTACGCCCCCCCCACGACCCTGGCTATCGAATGCTTGAGCGCCGGCTCGATCATGAGGCACCCATCGGGGGTCTTGATTTCGATGTCCAGACCGCGAGCTCTGAGCAGCTCGGCCTGTCTCCTCGCGTGCTCGAATTCGTCACCGTCTTCGTACAGGTGCAGGATGCCCCGGGTATCAAAATCGTAGCGGATGCCGGTATCGCCCCGCAGTTGACGCAGCTGCTCGCGGCTGTACAGCGCGAGTGTAAAAGCGGAATCTGTATTGCGACGGCTCCGGCCCGGCAAGCATTCGAAGAGGAAGCGCAGGCCCCAAAGCCATTGGGCGAGGTCGGCGCGCGGCCGGAAGAGCAGCGGGGCGTCCTCGCGCCCGAGCCACTTCAGGATCGTCAAAGGGGCGGTTGGATTGGCCCAGGGTTCGGAGTGGCTGACTGAAATCTGGCCGCCATTTGCAAAACTAGTCTCAAGCGCAGGTTCGGGCTGACGGTCCACCACCATGACCTCGTGTCCGCTCTGCGCGAGATACCATGCGCTCGTCGTGCCTATGACACCGGCGCCGAGAACGATCACTCTCATGCCCGCCTCCGATAAAAAGCAAAAGGGGGAAAGCTCGCGCTATATCCCCCCAGTCCTTGCCCGAAAGCTGCGACGCGCAGTTGAGCGACTATGAGCCGATTCCTTGGCAGCGATTCGCCCTTTGCTCGGGCGTCGTCACAGCGCGGTCTTGCGCTGGAAACGAATCTACACTCTTGACCTTCCCACGGCAAGCAAGCCCTTCGTACAGGTCAGAGCCGACGATGCTGCATCGGGTTTGAATGAAGGCCAGAACGGAAAGGCTTGCCTATTTTCCCGTGTGAGGAATCACTTTTTGCCGCTGCTCACCGAGTCCCTTGATGCCGAGTGTGACCACGTCACCCGGCTTCAACCACGCCTGGGTCGGCTTCATGCCCAGTGCCACCCCGGCGGGTGTCCCGGTGGTAATGATGTCACCCGGGAGCAGCGTCATGTAGTTGCTCACGTACGAGACGAGCTTCGCACAGGAGAAAATCATGTTTTTGGTATTGGAAGATTGCCGGCGTTCGCCGTTGACGTCGAGCCAGACGTCGAGCACCTGGGGATTGGTGATCTCGTCGGTCGTGACGAGCCATGGTCCGATCGGTCCGAAGGTGTCGCATCCCTTGCCTTTATCCCACTGGGAGGACTGCAGCTGGAAAGCACGCTCGGATACGTCATTCACGATCGTGTAGCCGGCGACGTGGTCCAAGGCCTCGTCCTCCGACACATACTCGGCGCGCGTCCCGATGACGATTGCGATCTCGACCTCGTAATCGAGCTTGGTGGAACTGCGCGGCTGCTGGATGTCATCGTTCGGGCCGCTGATGCACGTCGTCGCCTTCATGAAAACCACCGGCTCGGCGGGTATTTGCAGGCCCGCTTCGTGCGCATGATCGACGTAATTCAGGCCGATGGCGACGAACTTGGAGATACCCGTATAGGGCACGCCGAAACGCGGATTACCGCGCACCAAGGGCAGCGACTCCGGGCGAATCTTGCGCAGCTTCGTCAGCCCTTTGGAGGAAATCGTGTCCTGGTCGATGTTGGAAATCACCCCTGACAAATCGCGCAACTGGCCTTGCGCGTCGATGACGCCCGGTTTTTCGAATCCATTCCTGCCGTAACGACAAAGCTTCATTTTTGGCTTCCTTTCCAGATCATCATGCGGCCGCTTAAGCAAAACGCAACTCTTGGAGCACGCGCAAACTGGGCGCAAGCGAGGGTGCTCGATATCGTCGCAGTCTTGAGCCGCCCATTTCTTGCCGGGGCGGCGGCGCGACGAGAGCAATTGGTGCGGCCTGTCTCCTACGTGAGGCGATCTCCCCCAGAACTATTCTTATTGCCCGGCGATTATAACAGCGCAGCGCCGAAAAAAGCCGTAGTTTCCTAGAAATCAGTGGGTTACAGGAGCGGCGAAGCCCAGGGATCTGACGAAGGGCGCGATGGATATGTATAGAATTCGTAGCATGAAAAGCTTTCCATCTTGCGTTGTCCCGCGGTTTTTTACACCGGTGCAGCTTTCCCTCGGTGCGGAGATCGATTTGCCGGAGCGGGTGGCGCGTCATTGTGCGGTCCTGCGCCTGCATCGCGGAGACGCGGTCGTCCTGTTCAACGGAGAGGGTGGGGAATTCTCCGCCGAGCTGACGCGGGTTTCCCGTGGCGAGGGGCGTGCCTACGTGAAATCGTGGCAGTCGCCGGAACGCGAGTCGCCGCTTGCCATCGCGCTCGCTCAGTGCATATCGAGCGGAGACCGGATGGACGCAACCTTGCAGAAATCTACCGAGCTTGGTGTCTCCAGGATAGTACCGATCGCGAGTGAGCGCTCCATAGTGAGACTCTCGAGCGATCGCGCCGACAGGCGCGTCGCCCACTGGCGCAACGTGGTCATTGCCGCCTGCGAGCAATGCGGGCGCAACGAAGTACCCGAGGTTGCGGCGATCACAGACCTCGATGGCTTTCTGGGCCGAGTAGCCAGCGTTGGGCTGCGTCTGCTTTTGGCGCCGGATGCCGATCGGGACTTGAAACAGCTTGAACCGCCCGGCAAGGTGACCTTGCTGGTCGGACCGGAGGGAGGGCTCGCGCCTGAGGAGCGGCAGCGCGCGGAAAAGAAGGGGTTCGTTCCGGTTCACTTCGGGCCGCGGGTACTTCGCACGGAGACCGCGCCGCTCGCGACAATCGCGGCGATGCAGGCGCTGTGGGGCGATTGTTAGCCTCTGCACGCCGGGCCCGCTGTATCTGCCGAGGGCAACTGGCTAGAATCGGAGTTCCTTAAGAACAACGACAAATCATGCCGTCCCATCCCACCCAGTTCGTCAGCTGGGTTCGCTCTGTTGCCCCGTATTTCCACGCGTTCCGCGGGAAGACGTTCGTGCTTGCCTTTGGCGGAGAAATATTCGCCGAGCGCAGGTTCGTCGACCTCGCGCACGACGTCAGCCTTCTGCACAGCACCGGCATCAGAGTGGTACTGGTGCACGGCTCACGCCCGCAAATCGAGGCGCAGCTCAAGCGCCGCAAGCTCCGGTCGCGCTACGCGAAGGGCCTGCGCATCACGGATCCCGTTGCGCTCGAATGCGTGAAGGAGGCTGTCGGGATGTTACGCGTGGAGATCGACGCGTTGCTATCCCTGGGTCTTCCCAACTCGCCCATGGCGGGCGCTGCGATCAATAGCGTCTCTGGAAATTTCATCACCGCGCAGCCGATGGGCGTGCGCGACGGCATCGACTTCCAGTATACCGGCTCGGTGCGCAAGGTCGATGCGCAGGCAATCGCGGGGTGCCTGGACGCCGGCAACATAGCGATCGTATCGCCAGTGGGTTATTCGCCCACAGGCGAGGTCTTCAACCTCGCCATGGAAGATGTAGCGGTAGCAACGGCGACGGCGCTCCACGCCGAGAAATTGATCTTCTTCTCTGACGCGCCCGTGCAGGACAAGGAGGGCGAGTTGCTGCCGGAGCTCACGGCGGAGGAGGCGGCCGGGCTGCTCGCGCGCAGCAATCGCCTGTCCGACGATACGCGGCTCTATCTCACACACGCCGTCGAGGCAGTGCGCGGAGGGATGCAGCGCGCCCATATCATCAGCCGCACAGTTCCCGGCGCTCTGCTGATCGAATTGTTCACCCATGAAGGCTCGGGTACCATGATCACCGCCGACAAGGTGGTGAAGCTACGGCCCGCCAAGATCGACGACGCAGGGGGCATTCTCAAGCTGATCGAGCCGCTCGAGGAAGACGGGACGCTCGTGCGCCGCGGGCGCGAACTGCTCGAACGCGAGATCGGGCGCTTTTCGTTGATTGAGCACGACGGGGTAATCGTCGGCTGCGCAGCGCTCTACCCCTTCCCCGGCACCCGCGCCGGGGAGCTTGCCTGCCTCGCGGTCCGGCCCGATTACCGGGACGCAGGTTACGGAGAACGCCTAGTGCATCATATCGAGACACAGGCGCGAGCCTGCAAGCTGAAAAAGCTGTTCGTGCTCACGACACGGGCGACTCATTGGTTCATAGAGCGCGGGTTCGCCGAAGCGAATATCGCCGCGCTGCCGGGGGAAAGGAAAGCGCTGTACAACTATCAGCGACGCTCGAAGATTTTAGTAAAGCGGACTTAGAATCGACTTGTTAACGGAATCGAGGTTGCGAAAATGGCAAGGACGGTGAAATGCGTCAAGCTCGGCCGCGACGCGGAAGGGCTCGACTTTCCCCCTTACCCGGGCGAACTCGGAAATATCTCGCCGAGCAGATGGAGAAGCATTTCTTCGGATCCGGAGCCGACGTGGCTTCCGGCTACGTGCCACCGGACAAGTAGGCGCTTTACTTCCTGGCGATCGTTCTCACGCCCGTCTTGGTTCCGAGCAGGAGCACATCCGCTCCCCGCCGGGCGAACAATCCGTTGGTAACCACGCCGGCGATATTGTTGACCGTCGTTTCCAGCTCGACCGGGTTGAGGATGGACAGCCCCCGCACGTCGAGGACGATGTTGCCGTTGTCCGTGGCAAAGCCTTCACGCAGCCTGGGCTGGCCGCCGAGCTTCACCATCTGGCGCGCTACGTAGGCACGCGCCATGGCAATCACTTCGACCGGTAGCGGAAATTTTCCAAGCACCGGTACGAGCTTTGACTCGTCCGCGATACAAACGAACTTCTTCGCCACCGCGGCGACGATTTTCTCTCGCGTGAGCGCGCCGCCCCCGCCCTTGATCATCGCGAGATGTTCGGTGATCTCGTCAGCACCGTCAATGTAGACCGCCAGCTCGTTGACGCTGTTGAGATCCAAGACGCGAATGCCGTGCCCCTTCAACCGCTCGGCGGACACTTCCGAGCTCGCGACCGCGCCAGCAATGCGATTCTTCATCCTGGCAAGCTCGTCGATGAAGAAATTGGCCGTGGACCCGGTGCCCACGCCGATCACGGCCTCCTCCACCACGTGCTTGATCGCCTCGCGGGCGGCCGCCTGCTTGAGCTCGTCCTGGGTCATCGGCGTTTCGACGGTGGCAGATCCGTGCATACGCCTTCATACAGCTCTGCTGCCATTCCAACCGATTCGCTCGTCGTCGGATGCGGATGGATGGTCTTGCCCACATCGACCGCGTCGGCGCCCATTTCGATGGCAAGCGCAATCTCGCTGATGAGGTCGCCCGCTCCAGCTCCGACGATGGCACCGCCGATCAGGCGGTGCGACTCCTCGGAGAAGATCAGCTTGGTGAACCCCTCGTCGCGGCCGTTTGCGATGGCGCGTCCCGAGGCTGCCCAAGGAAATCTGGCAACTCCAAACTTGACTCCCTGTTTTTTCGCTTCCTCCTCGGTTAGTCCCGCCCAGGCGATCTCAGGATCGGTGTACGCCACCGAGGGAATCACGCGCGCGTCGAAGTAGGATTTCTGCCCCGCAGCGGCTTCCGCTGCGACGTGACCCTCGTGCACCGCCTTGTGAGCGAGCATCGGCTGGCGGGCGATATCGCCGATGGCGTAGACATGCGGAACGTTGGTACGCATCTGATCGTCGACGGAAATGAATCCGCGCGGGTCGATGGCGACGCCGGCGGCCTCGGCACCGATCTTCTTGCCATTCGGCGTGCGTCCGACCGATAGCAGAATCATGTCGTAGAGCTGAGGCGTTTTCGGCGCGGCCTCGCCCTCGAAGGTTACCTTCAGACCTTCCTTTACGGTCTCGACCTTGGTCGTCCTGGCCTTCAGCATCACGTTGTCGAAGCGGCGCGCGTTGAACGTCTGCCATACCTTGACGAGGTCCCGGTCCACCCCGGACATCAGGCCATCGAGCACCTCGACCACATCCAGCCGGGCGCCGAGAGTGGAATACACCGTGCCCATTTCCAGGCCGATGATGCCGCCGCCGATCACGAGCATGCGTTTCGGCCGTTGCCGCAGCTCGAGCGCCGCTGTCGAGTCGACGATTCGCGGGTCGTCCGGAATGAAGGGGAGTTTCGCCGACTGCGAGCCGGCTGCGATGATCGCGTTCCTGAATGCGACGACTTTGCGTCCGTCCTTCGCTTCGACGGCGAGATGGTTCGGTCCTACGAAAGCTCCGGTACCCTGCAGCACCGTGACTCTGCGCGCTCGCGCCATGCCGGTAAGCCCCCCGGTCAGCTTGCCGACCACCTTGTTCTTCCACGCGCGCAACGCATCGAGATCCACCTTGGGCTCCCCGAAACCGATGCCGTGCTCGGAAAGATGTTTTGCCTCGTCCATGACCGCAGCGATGTGCAGAAGCGCTTTCGACGGGATGCAGCCCACGTTCAAACAGACGCCGCCGAGCGTCGGATAACGCTCGACTAGAATGCTGTTCAAGCCGAGGTCGGCGGCGCGGAATGCGGCCGAATAACCGCCGGGACCGGAACCCAGCACCAGCACGTCGCAAGTCATGTCGGCTGCGCCCCCGTAGGCCTTGGTTGCCTCAGGTGCGGAAATCTTCGGCGCTGCAGGGGCGGCCGGACGCGGTGCGGGCGGCACCGCCCCAGCGCTCTCTGCCTCAAGCAATGCGATGACCGACCCCTGAGAGACCTTGTCCCCGACCTTGACCCGCAGCTCCTTGACGACGCCGGCGTCCGAGGAAGGAATTTCCATCGTCGCCTTGTCGGACTCCAGCGTGATGAGGGAAGCTTCCTTGGCCACCCGGTCACCGGGTTTCACCAGAACTTCAATGACGTCGATGTCCTTGAAATCGCCGATGTCCGGTACTTTTACTTCGATCATCTGCGCCACGCCGTCCTCATAAAAGGGTGCGGCGGATGTCGGAGAG
>WNFI01102748.1_pt1 | contig 12495 bp, 7 predicted proteins | sample 5400471 | NCBI WGS metagenome assembly WNFI01 (sample SAMN13153348, study PRJNA577476) | soil metagenome | isolation source: 100 cm saprolite on Douglas fir-dominated hillslope | place: USA:California | collected 2013-09-17 | reverse complement strand
GTTTACCCGAAACTTCGAAAAGGCAATCTCTCTGTGCGAAGGCGATGTGATTGCCCTTTGCGATCATGACGACATCTGGGAGGATTTCCGGCTCAAGCGGACCGAAGATGTGTTCCTGCTCCGGCCCGCCGTCGGACTCGTTTTCGGCGACGCCCGGCTGATCGATCAGCGGTCCGCTCCGACCGGGACGCGTCTGTGGGACGCTTCGAAATTCAGCCGGCTTCAGCGGGCCTGGTTCCGCCAGGGGAAGGCCACCGAGGCGTTGTTGAACCACAACGTGGTGACGGGCGCGACCATGGCGTTTCGCGCGGAGCTCCGGCCGATGGTGTTCCCCATTCCCGATCCGTGGGTCCATGACGGATGGATCGCTCTCATCGTCTCTTTCTTCGCGGAGGTCGAGGCCATCGAGGAGCCGCTCATCCGATACCGGCAGCATCCCAGACAGCAGGTCGGGCTCCCCCGGGGATTTCTGCACCGCGTGGCGGAAGGCGGAGAACAGCGCTCGATTCTGGAGACGCAGATCAGGCAGTTTGAGGCCGTCTATGCCCGCCTGTCGGAACATGCTCAGACCGTCCGGCAAAAGAGGTCGCTGCGCAAACTGCGCCGAAAAATCGAACACTTCACCCGGCGCGCGCAAAGGCCTGAGAACAGGTTGCTCCGGCTCCCGATGGTCGTCAGGGAACTGGCGTCGTTGCGATATACGTTCTATTCAAGGGGATGGAAGAGCGCAATCTGGGATCTGATGGTGTAGGGAAAACAAATTGGTAATTGCCAAAATTGGTAATTTGGTAATTGAAAAACTCACAAGTCGAGCGCTTTTCAATTACCCGATTACCAATTTTGGCAATTACCAATTTGTTTTGTTACACCGGTTCCACCAGAAACAACATCTGATAAGCGAATAAATTGGGCCGCAGGTTGGTCACCATCTGCCACGTCGGACGGAAATGCTTCGTATACCTTCCGCCGAAGATGGGGCGGAACCAGAGGATTTTGTAACCCGATTCCTGGATCATCTGGCGGGCGCTGCGCACGGTGAAGAGTCGAAGGTGGGTGTAATCCAGCAGCCCGGTGGATTGATACTCGAAGATTCCGAGCGCTAGTTTGGCCCGGACTGTCCAGTGCGCGATGTTGGGCAGGCAGATGAGGACGCGGCCGCCGGAATTCAGAATGTCTTTGGTCTCGGCAAGGGTCGCCACCGGGTCGAGCAGGTGTTCCAGCACATCGCCGTAGGTGGCGAGATCGAAGCGCCGGTCCAGTTTTTTTGTCCACCCCGGGCGGTTCAGATCGAGGGTCAGTACCTGCTCGCAGAACTTCCGGGCCTGAGCGGCCGCTTCCTGGTCGATTTCCACGCCGACCACCCTGGCGCCTCCGGCGACGATGAGCTTCGAGAGAAATCCGTTGGAGCATCCGAGTTCGAGCACGTTCGCGTACTTCCCGGCTTCTTCGACAAACAGCCGGTTGCGGTCGAAGCGGTCAAAGACCATGGCGGCTTCGTAGCGGCTGCTCTTCAACTCGGTGCTTTGCATCGGGGTCCCCTTGGTGGAAATATTCATCCGCGGCCCAGTGATTTGTAAACGTCGAGCACCTGGGCGGTCAGACTGCCGGTATTGAACTCGGCGCTGCGGCGCAGGCCCTTGTCGATGAGGCTGCGTTGCAAGGCGGCGTCTCTCAGGATGCGCTCCATCGCATCGGCGATCGAATCAGTACAGCCAGGGTCGATCAGGACCGCCGCATCCCCCGCGACCTCTTCAAGAGACGACCCCCTGGATGTGATCGTCGGTACGCCGCTGGCCATGCTCTCGATCACGGGCAGGCCAAATCCTTCGAAGAACGAGGGAAAGACGAACAGATCGGCGGCATTATAGAAGAGCGGAAGGTCTTCGAACGCCACGTAGCCAGGAAAGATGACGGAGTCCTCCATCCCCAGCTCTTTGATTCTGGCCTCCAGGCGGTCGAATTGAAAGTCCTTTTTACCGACCAGCACCAGTTTGCAGGGCGTGCCTCGCCGGCGGGCGATGGCGAAGGCCTCCACCAGGCGGGGCAGGTTCTTTCGCGCCTGGATTCTCCCTATATAGAGGATGAAAGGCGAGAAAGCCCCGTATTTTTCCCGGACGACTTTCTGGCAGGCCGCCTTGTCGCGCGGGTGGAACATCGCGGATGCGGCAAGGTAGGTCACCGTGATCTTGTCGCGGGAAACCTGGTAGCGCCGCGCAATATCGGCCGCGGAAAACTCCGACAGAGTCAGAATATGGTCGGCCCGGCGGGCCGTGCGGCGCACCGTGATTTTCAATCGCGTTCGTTCGAGAGGGTGAAAAAAAGCGGGGAAGTGTTCATAGGCCAAATCGTGGATGCTGACCACCGTCGGCGCGTTGACGAAAAGCGGCCGGACATACTGACAGTGGAAGACATCGGGCCTGAGCTCGCGAAGCTTTTGGGGAAGGCCGACGGCCAGCCGGGCAATCGGATTTTTCGGGACTTCCACGAAGGTGAAACGCGGATCGCCGGTCTTCAGATCCAGCGCTCCGGGATGGGTATAGAACAGGGTGTAGCGGTTGTCGCTGGAGTCGGCGGTCAACCCCTGAATCAGCTGCCGAAAGTAGGTTTCGTTGCCGCCCGCCTGGGTGCCTAAACTGTGTACATCAATGGCAATATTCATGAAGCAGCGGCTGCCGGCATGGGTGTCGTGGGAAAACGCATGGGACTGGTTATCATACAGGAAAAAAACGTGGGAAGACCCGCTTGACGTGCAGGAGCTGCGAAGCAGAATCTCATTTCTCTCGGGAAAAAGCAAAGAGCAAAACCTGAAACGCAGAGGTAGCGGAGGGAACGGAGGCTTTTTTGGCGACGTATCGCTAAATCCGGCTGTAATTTGAGGGCCGGCGAGAATGATCGGTCAGCGTTACAGCCCCAAAAAAACCTCCGTTCCCTCCGCTACCTCTGCGTTTCAGGTTTTGCTCTTGTCTTCAGGTTTTCCCTTTCTCCGACCGCCCTAAAGGCAGGGTCGCCGTCACCCGGGTCCCTTCCCGATTTGAATGAATCTCAAAACTGCCGCCCAGTTGCCTGACTCGTTCCCGCATCCCGCGTAACCCGACCCCCGCATTCGGGACGGAACCGATCTTCGACTCATCTCCATGATGGATGCCCTGGCCGTCGTCACTCACTTCCATCGTCGTTTCTCCGATGGTGCGCGACAGCCTGACCCGCGCGGTGATGCTTCCGGAATGGCGATGGATGTTCACCAGGCACTCCTGGGCAATTCGAAAAAGACACAACTCATGCTCTCTGGGCAGCCGCTCGCGGTCCCCGGGGAGATCGAGCTTCACTGCGATCCTGCTGCGCTCTGAGAATCCTTCGACATACCACTTCAGGGCGGAATCGAGCCCCGCCTGGTCGAGCAGGGGCGGATGCAGCAAATAGGACATCGTGCGAATTTCCTTCAAAACCTCTTCAATGAGCTCCTGGTTTTCCTTCGCCCGCTGCGCCCCCTCCGGACTGAGAGTCGCCGCCTCCCGGAGTATCATTCCGGCATTCAGGCTCAGCGCCACGAGTTGCTGTCCGACGCCATCGTGCAGTTCGCGGGCGATGCGCCTTCGTTCTTCATCCTGAAGCTCAAGCAGAAGCGCGGCGGCCGCGCCCGTGGCATATTCGGGCGTGGATTCAACCACTGCATGAAGACGCTTTTCGCTTGAGCGGAGTGCGCGCTCGACGTGTTTTCGCTCAGTGATGTCCCGCGCCACGCTCGACGCCCCCGCCACCCGGCCGGAGCTGTCGTGAACGGGGGAGATGGTCAGGGAAACATCGAGGACCGTTCCGTCTTTGCGTACGCGGACAGTTTCGCTATGGCCGATGCGTTCGCCCTGGCCGAGGCGGTCCAGTATGCGCATCTCTTCCTGATGCAGATCGGGAGGGACAATGATGGTGATCGTTCGGCCGATCGCCTCCTGAGGCGTGAAGCCGAAGAGGCGTTGCGCGCCCTGGTTCCAGGTGACGATGACGCCGCTGAGGTCGCGGGAGATGATGGCGTCCTCTGAGCTTTCCACGATGGCGGCGAGCCACATTCGATTGTCAAATTCGTCTGGCACGAGATTCCCTGGTGTCCGGGGGAAGGAAGGGCCCGGGCGGCCCGAGCATACGAAGAAGAATGTTCGCATGTAACCGGCATTACGTATGCCAAGTACCGGGCATAAGGAAAGCAAATACCGCGTTGTCAGGAAGGCGTCTCGGGAAAGGCGGGGTGCGAAGATCTCCGACCTCAGCTATTCCGGCGCCGGAGGGGTCGGGTCGAACTCCGCATCCTGGTCGAGCTGCCGCCTGACCACGTCATAGCACTCACAGGCCTTCCGTTCGAGAGCACTTCGGTCCCTGACGTTGATCACGCTGCGTTTGTAATCGATCAGCCCTTCCTCCTTAAGCTGGCCCGCCGTCACGGATACGCTGGTGCGTGTGACGCCCAGCATGTGAGAGAGGTACTGCTGAGACAGGGGAAGCCTGGTGGTGTTGGCGCGGTCGGCGCAGATCAGAAGCCAGCGCGCCAGACGTTGCTGCAGCGGATGCATGGCGTTGCAACCGACCGATTGAGCGGCCTCGAGGAGCCGGCCCTGAACATAGCGCAGGACGCGATGGTGGAAATCGGCACAGCGATCGAACTCAGTCTTGACCGTCTTCACTGTGCCGGCAAAGCCCCATCCGCCGAGTTGCATGGAGACCCGGTTCGGGCTTCGACCGCCTCCCATCAGGGCGGAAACTCCGATGACGGATTCATACCCGAACATGCCGACCTCGACCTGGGAACCGTCGATGAAGGTCGTGGTCATGGACCCGATACCCTCTTCGAGAAAAACGATTTGCCTGATTGGCCTGCCGGGGAATTCGAGATCCTGATTGACTTCGAGTTCCACCCTGCGAAGATTCAAGCGCTGGATGGTCTCCGGCTCGAGATGCCGGAGTACCGTGTTTTTGTGCTGATTTTCAGTCATATGCCTCGCCGACCTGGAACGGGTGGACAGCTCAACGGATGGACAGCTCTGGATATTAGGATGCGCGATGCGGGCCTCGTCCTGGTTCGCTATTGACCATATCGCGAATTTTCCGGCGCAAATACAGGTTGGGATTGTGGTTCCGCCTCGCCGAAATACCGCGCGATCGTTAGAACGCGCGGTATTTTCATGTAGAATTGCTTTCGCCTATGGATCCGGTCATCAGTCTTCAGACGCCGCTGCGCAACTACTTCCGGCGCCGGCGATTCAAAAATTTCAGCAGAGATTACGCGAACATCGGGACGATTCTCGACGTGGGCGGAGAACACGCGATGTGGTCGCTCATCGGCCGCTCCGAAGGCATCACGCTGCTCAATATTCGCGTGCCGAAAGAGACGGGCGGGTTCCATTACGTCGAAGGTTCCGGCTGTGAGCTGCCCTTCGCCGACAAATCCTTCGATCTGGCTTTTTCCAATTCGGCGATCGAACACGTCGGCAGCCAGGAAAACCAGTTCAAATTCGCCGCCGAGATGCTGCGCGTCGGCAAAAAAATATTCTGCCAGACCCCCTGCCGCATGTTCCCGATCGATCCTCACCTGGGCGCGTTCTTTCTGCACTGGCTTCCGGGGTCCTGGCTGAAGCCGAAATTTCTGCGCTGGTTCACCTGTAGCCGCAACCAAAACAAAAGCAAAACCACAAAACCTTGAAACGCAGAGGTAGCAGAGGAAGCAGTGGTTTTTTGGGGATATTGCCACAAACTCAGCAGTAATCTCTCAGGCGACGAAAAGGGTTGGGCCAACGCTACAACCCCCAAGAACCTCTGCTTCCTCTGCTACCTCTGCGTTTCAAGGTTTTGTGGTTTTGCTTTTGTTTTGGTTGCGGCTACGTCGCGCCGCGTTTCAAGGTTTTGCTTTTGCTTTTTCCCGCGGGGTTGCCCGCCAGGTTCAAAATCTCTCACTTCCGCAATCGAATGAATGGTTTACATCTTTCCTGGGCAGTGCAACAATGATCGGCGCGGTATAGTTTGACGAGGCCCTATGTCTGAAACATCCACCCTGTCTGAAAGTTCAGCCGCTTTTGATGGTGAAGGTTCTCACCCGACGGGGACTCCCCATGCCTCCTTCTCCCCGCAGCAGCCGGTGGAGGCCGGCTGGCGGCGCAGCTTTTGGGCGCTGATCTTCACCCAGTTTCAGGGGGCCTTCAGCGCCAACACCTTTGAATACTTCCTGCTGTATCTGGTCGTTGGCATGGGGCTGGCCAAAGAGCAGCAGGACCGGCTGGTCTCGGTGATTCCTCTGTTCTTTGCCGCTCCCTTCGTGCTGTTCAGCATGGCCGGCGGTTTTCTCGCCGACCGCTACAGCAAGCGGCAGATCACCATCGCCACCAAACTGATCGAGATTGCGGCCATGTCGCTGGCCGTTGCGGCGTTCTTTACGCACTCCCTGCCGTTTCAGCTCGGAGTGCTGTTTCTGGTTGCGACCCAGGCCGCGCTCTTCGGGCCTTCCAAGTACGGACTGCTGCCGGAGATTCTGCCGCAGAAATGGCTTTCCTGGGGCAACGGAATTCTTGAACTGGGGACATTCGCCGCCATCATCGGCGGCATGGTGTGCGCGGCCCTGCTCTCGGAACACATGCGCGATCACCAGGCCTGGGTGGGCGTGTTGCTGGTGGCGCTGGCGGGCGCCGGGCTGGCGTCCAGCGTGGTCATCCGCAAAGTGCCGGCGGCCGCGCCGGCTAAGAAATTCAACCCCAACGTTTTCTCGGACCTGGGGCAGCAGATCGGCATCATGCGCAGTGACTCCACTCTGCTGCTGGCGGTGATCGGCAATACCTATTTCTGGTTTCTCGGCACGCTTTTCATGCAAACCGTCCTGGTCTACGGAAGCCAGGTGTTCCATGCTCCGCCCAGTCAGAATGTCCTGCTGCTGGCGGGAGTCGCTCTGGGCATCGGCATAGGCAGCGCCGTAGCCGGATTTCTTTCGGGCAACAAGATTGAATACGGTCTGATTCCTCTGGGCTGCATCGGCATGACGGTCATGGCCGCGGTGATCGGCGGCATGGCCCACTCCTTTGCCGGCTCCATCGCGATTCTGGCCGGCCTCGGTTTTTTTGCCGGCTTTGTGGCCGTGCCGGTGAACGCGCTCATTCAGCACCGCCCTTCATCCGACGTAAAGGGCGGCGTGATTGCCGCCGCCAACCTGCTGTCGTTCGTGGGTGTGGCTGCCGCCTCGGGAACCTACTACCTTCTCTCCAGCGTCGGACACCTTTATGCCCGCGGCGTTTTTCTTGCCGGCTCGGTCATCACCCTGGCCGGAACCATCTACGGGCTGGTCATTCTGCCCGACTGGTTCCTGCGCCTGGTGCTGTGGTTCCTGACCCATACCATCTACCGGGTCAAGCTTCTCGGCCGCGACAACATACCCGAAAAGGGCGGCGCGCTGCTGGTGTGCAACCACATGTCGTTCGTGGACGTGCTGCTGCTGCTCGCCTCCGCCGACCGTCCCATTCGCTTTCTGATGTTTCAGGATATCTACGATCTTCCGCTGATGAAGCCGTTCGCGCGCATGATGCGCGCGATTCCCATCTCGGCGGAACTTCGGCCGCGCGATATGATCCGCTCGCTGCGCGCGGCCAGTGACGCCGTTCGCGGCGGGGAACTGGTCTGCATCTTTGCCGAAGGGCAGATCAGCCGCACCGGCCAGATGCTTCCGTTCCGGCGGGGGATGGAGCGCATCATGCAAAATGTGGATGCTCCCATTGTTCCGGTAGCCCTGCAGGGCGTGTGGGGAAGTATCTTCAGCTTCGAGAACCGGCGCTTTCTGTGGAAGTTTCCGCGGCGCATTCCCTATCCTGTCTCTGTGAACTTCGGGACGTGGCTGCCGTCCACGGCGACAGCGGCGGAAGTCCGCCGTTCGGTGCAGGAGCTTCTGGCGGAGGCCTCCATTGCCGACCGCAAGCCGAAGGTCACGCTCGATCGCGTGTTCGTCCGCACGACGCGCAGATACGCATGGCGTTTCGCCGCCGGCGACGCGCGCGTGCCGAAGATCAGCCTCGGCGGAGTTTTGATCAAGACTATCTTTGTGGCCCGCCGGCTGCGCAAGGTCTGGCAGGGGCAGGAGATGGTCGGGGTCATGCTGCCGCCTTCCGTGGGCGGCGCTCTGGTCAACTACGCCGCGACCCTGCTCGGTCTGGTTCCCATCAACCTGAATTACACCGCCAGCAATGAGGTCATTGCCTCTTCGGCTCGTCAGTGCAATCTGCAAACGGTGATCACGTCGAAGGCCTTTCTTGAGCGCTTTCCCGCGATGGAAATACCGGGGCGCACTTTGCTGCTCGAAGAACTTCTGGCGAATCCCGGCACGGTGGAAAAACTGATCGCGCTGGTCTTCGCATGGACCCTGCCGTTCCGGCTGCTGAAAGCGGTCCTCGGCGCAAAGATGCGGCGGGACAACGATCTGGCCACCGTGATCTTTTCCAGCGGCAGCACCGGAGAGCCCAAGGGCGTGATGCTGTCGCACTACAACGTGCTCTCCAATATCCGCCAGGTGACCCAGGTCTTCATTCTCGGGCGCAAAGACAAGCTGCTGGGCATCCTTCCGTTTTTCCATTCCTTCGGCTTTACCGTCACCATGTGGATGCCGCCGATTCATGGTATCGGCGCGGTCTTCCATCCCAACCCGCTCGACGCCAAGCTGATTGGCGAGCTGGTGGCGAAGTATGCCATCACACTGGCGGTCGCGACGCCCACCTTCCTGCAGGCCTACATGCGGCGCTGCTCGCCCGAGGATTTTGGAAGCCTCCTTTATATGATCGTCGGGGCGGAAAAGCTGACGGAACGGCTCTCGGTGGCCTTCGAGGAGTTGTTCGGGCTGCGTCCGCTGGAAGGGTACGGATGCACCGAGTGCGCGCCGGTGGTGGCGGTGAATGCGCCGGGCTATCGCGCTCCGGGGTTCCATCAGGTGTCGGCGCGGCGGGGAACGATCGGTCATCCTCTGCCGGGCATCGCCGTGCGCATCGTCGATCCTGAAACGCGGAAGCTGCTGGGCGCGAACCAGCCCGGCCTTCTGCTGGTGAAGGGCCCCAACGTCATGCTGGGTTATCTGGACCGTCCGGAGAAGACCGCGGAGGTGATTCAGGACGGCTGGTACGTGACCGGCGATATCGCGACCATGGAGGACGACGGCTTCCTGATCATTACCGACCGCCTGACGCGCTTCAGCAAAATTGGCGGCGAGATGGTGCCGCACATCAAGATCGAAGAGCAGCTTCAGGAACTCAGCAACCGCACCGAGCAGGTCTTCGCCGTGGCATCGGTACCGGACGAGAAGAAAGGCGAGCGCATCGTCGTGCTGCACATCCTGCCGGAAGCCGAGATCGCCGCCGTCCTGGAAAAATTCCAGCAAAGCGACCTGCCCGCCCTGTGGAAGCCGAAGAGCGGTCAGTTCTTTCACGTGGAGACGCTGCCCTATCTGGGCACGGGCAAGATCGATCTGCGCGCGGTGAAGGAAAAAGCGCTCGCCGTATCGGTCTGAACCGGAGCCGGCTTTAACCGCGAATCAAGGCGAACGAACGCGAATTAAAACCAAAAGCTGATAAAGAATAAGATTGGTCTCTTTCTTCCCTCTTTTAGCTTTGATCTTAATTCGCGTTCACTCGCGTTGATTCGCGGCTGAACCTGCTCTGAAGCGAAGATTTGCGACGAAAACGCAGGTTCGGATGCGCCTGAACTTCTTCCAAAATCGGTAGACGGGAGGTGCTTAAAAAGCGGGTTTCTACAGTTTTTTGAAGTATGTACGTTTTTGGAATTTTTGTTAATTTATGTGATTTAGTGCGAAGAAAAGAATTAAAATACCTGGCCAACGGGAGATTTTAAAAGAAAGGCCCGACCGAAATTTTTGACCTTCGAAGCTGATTGTTTTGAACTCAAGTCTCGAAAAAGGAGTAATTATGCGGCGCTCACCTATTTGTTGGTGTCTCGTACTTGTTTTATGTTTTATCTCGGTCGCCGGCTTCGCGCAGGGCACGTCGGCAACCATTGTGGGAACGGTCGTCGATCCCCAAAAAGCGGTTGTTGCCGGTGCGAAAATTACGGCAACCAACACCGCCACCGGTCTTGAACGGTCGACGAATTCGACCTCGACCGGCGACTTTACGATTCCCAACCTGCCTCCGGGCGTTTATGACGTGAAGGTCGAGGCCAAGGGATTCGCCAACGGCCAGTCGAAAGCCATCAAACTGAATGTGGGCGACAACCTCGATCTGAACTTCAAGCTGACGGTGGCGGGCTCGTCGCAGACGGTTGACGTTACCGCTGCGGCGCCGCTGATCGAAACCACCAAGACCGAGGTATCGAGTTCGGTGACCGATCTCGATATGCAGCGGCTGCCAACCATTGCCGGCGCGGGCGGCGTGGCCAACGATTACGCGCAGCTGGCCCTGACGGCCCCGGGCGTGAAAATGGATACCAGCGGTCTCACGACCGATCTGATCGGTCCCGGCTCCATCAATAACCGCGGCAACCTTTATAACGTGGATGGCGGCAATATTACCGATCAACTGGTGTCAGGCCGCGATGGTCTGGGCGCGTCCGTGGACGAGATCCAGGAATTTCAGGTCATCACCAACGGTTACAACGCGGAATACGGTCAGGCCGGCGGTCTGATTCTGAACGCCGTGACCAAGTCCGGCTCCAACCAGATCCATGGCGACGGCCACATGTATTTCCGCGGCAGAAATTTTGGCGGCTCCAATCCGTTTTACAATCTGGGCCTGCTCCAGACCGCCATTCCGCAATCGGCGCCGCCAACCGGCGTCGGCGGTCCGGTACGTTGCCCGGATTCCGACTTCACCGGCATTGGAACCCCGGCACAAACCATGGTGAACGTTGCCGGTTGCCCCAGAGCTCCGTTCCATCGCAAAGAGGGCGGCTTCACAGTTGGCGGACCGCTGAAGAAGGACAAACTGTTCTGGTTCACCAGCTATGAACTGAGCCGGAGCGCCACGCCCCTGACCATTACGCCCCCGGGCGGTGCCATCACGCTCTCGCAGCCCGTCAACAACCTGCTGTATTCAGGCAAGATCGACTATCACGTCTCTATGAACCATGTCCTGACCGCCCGTTATGATGTGGACCGCGCCATTGCCGACAACCAGGTGGTGCAGACCGGCAACGCGATCACACCCGACTCTCTGGTTTCCACGCAGAACCACAATGCCCGCCTCAATGTGGGGTTTGTGTCTAGTCTTACCCCGAATCTGACTAATGAAGCCCGGTTTGTCTTCACCCGTTTCATCTCCAGCACCCCCGACAAAACGACCGTGCCGGGCCAGCAGCATGCCAACTTCTACACCGGCGCCGACTTCTGCTGCCCCCAGGGCGGCCTCCAGAAGCGCTACCAGTATGTCGACAACCTGACCTGGACCCACGGAAAGCACTCCTTCAAGACCGGCTTCAACGTCAGCTATTACCCGTGGTTCTCACTCTTCCCGCAGTTCCACTTCGGTCAGTACGGCAATTTCAATGGCGCTACTCCGCAATCGTTCACGATTGGGTTCGGACCCGGCGAAGTCACCTCGAAAGACAACATTTACGGGTTCTACGGCCAGGACACATGGCACGTGACCAAAAACCTGACCGTGAACTACGGCCTGCGCTGGGACTATGAAGCGGGCGCTTTCAAGGGCGGCAAGATCAAGACCTCCGGCGGTGGATGCCTGCAGGGCAACGGCATTATTTCGGCCTGCTCCTCCGATAAGAACAACTTCCAGCCCCGCCTCGGCTTCACCTATGCTCCCTGGGACAAGTGGCTGGTCAAGGGCTCATTTGCTGAAGTTACACAACTGGCCTTCAACAACGTAGTGCTGGATTCGCTGAACTTTGACGGCACCACGCTCAACACGGCACCACGCTCAACACCGTCACTATCTCCGGTTCCTCACCGGCGGCCCAGGCGGTACTCGGGGCGTTCCCGAATGCCCCCAGCGCGGCCCTGCTGGCACCGTTCGCCCCCTCCGGCGATTTCTTCGGACGCGTTCGGCCCATCGCCGACAATCTGCGGAACCCGGAACTGCGCATGTTCAATTTCGGCATTCAGCACGAGATCAACAGAACCACGGTCGTGGAAGCCCAGTACATCGGTCAGTTCGGCTTCGGACTCTTCGGCGAACGGGACCGGAACTTCCCGGTCATTGCTCCCGATCCGGCGCACCCCGGGTTCTTCTACTTCCAGAACCAGGCCCCCGTGGACCCCGCTCTGGTCGTTCAAAATGGTCCCAGCGCCCGGCCTGACAACCGCTTTACCGCGGTTCGCACCAACGAAAACAGTCGCACCTCGCATTACAACGGCCTGCTGGTCAGTCTAAACAAGCGGATGTCGAACCACATTGCGATCCAGAGCAGCTACACCTGGTCGCACGCGATGACCTCCGGCGAGGATTTCTTCGGTCTGTCGGAGCCGGGCGACCCCCGCAACATCGGGGCGGAGTTCGGTCCGGCGTTCAATGACATTCGCCATGC